>Ga0137457_1000459_pt1 | contig 10829 bp, 7 predicted proteins | sample EasRivERMGT630_2_FD_102321 | JGI IMG/M metagenome (GOLD analysis project Ga0137457, IMG submission 102321) | Soil microbial communities from meander-bound floodplain in the East River, Colorado, USA - East River MetaG ERMGT630_2 | ecosystem: Environmental > Terrestrial > Soil > Floodplain ...
CGAGGGCTGGCCACGCTGCAGGGTGAAGAGCTCCCGCAGGCACTGGCGTGCGAGCTGCAGGGAGAGCTCCTGGCCGGAGAGGCTCGCGAAGCCGAGGAGCTTGTTCACCGCACCCTCGAGCTCGCGCACGTTGGTCTCGATGCGCTCGGCCAGGAAGCGCGTCAGCTCGTCCGGCAGGTCACGCCCGCGCTCGCGGCCCTTGCGCTTGAGGATGGCGACGCGCGTCTCGTAGCAGGGCGTCTCGAGCCGCGTCACAAGGCCCCAGGAGAAGCGCGAGACCAGGCGCTCCTGCAGGGTCGGGATCTCGACCGGCGGGCTGTCGGAGGAGAGCACGATCTGCGCGCCGGCGTTGTAGAGCGTGTTGAAGGTGTGGAAGAACTCTTCCTGGGTCTTCTCCTTGTTGGCCAGCACGTGGATGTCGTCCACGACCAGCACGTTCACGCTCCGGTACTTGTCGCGGAACTTGGAGAGGCTCCCGTGCTCGAGCGCGCTGATGAAGTGGTTCACGAACGTCTCGCACGAGAGATAGAGGATGCGCGTACGCGGCGCTCGTTCGAGCGAGCTGTGGCACAGGCTCTGCATGAGGTGTGTCTTGCCGAGCCCCGAGCTGCCGTGGATGAAGAGCGGGTTGTAGGTCTTGCCCGGCTGCTCGGCGACGCCCACGCAAGCGGCGTGTGCGAAGCGGTTGCAGGGGCCGACCACGAAGTTGTCGAAGCGGTTGTAAGGGTTGAGAGTGACGTCGCTGCCGCCGAGCAGGCGGCCGGGCGCGTCGGTCTCGAGCGAGCCGGTCAGCTCCGTGGATGCGGAGCGCGACGGCGCAGTTGGCTCGGCGCTGGCGTCGCTCCTGGGGCGACGCGGCGGCGCGGCCTCGGCCGGAACCGACCGGGCCGGCGCCTCGGCCACGCTCGGGAGCGGCGCGGGGAGCAGGGCGGCAACGCGCTCGGGGTCGACGCGGATCTCGATCGAGCGCGGTGAGCCCAGGGCCTTGGCGGTCGCGGCCGCGAGCTCGTCCTTGTAATAGTCGAGCAACCAGTCGCGCGCGAAAGCGTTGTCGACGGCGAACGTCAGGACCACCGCATCGAGGCTCACCGGCGCCGCGCGTCGGAACCAGGTCTCGAAGTGCTCGCGCCGGATGCTCCCGCGCAGGACATCGAGGAGGCGCTCCCAGATGCGCTGGAGTTCCGAAGCGCCGGCGAAGGCGGCGCGCGCGGTGATCTCCGCGTCATCGGACGGCAACGGGACGGTGCTGTCCAACGTCGGCATACGGCTGTTCTCTCACCCCCCTGGACGGTGGCCGAACGGGACGATGGCGATGCTCTGAGGTTCTTGTGACGGACGAATCTTGCGGCTCTCGTTTCCTCCGCTGCGATGAGGTCAGCAGAGCGAGCTCTTCCCCGGTTCGCGCGCGCAGGCGGTCGCGTTCGTGGTGCGACGCACTCGCTCGTGCGGGGCGCATTACACGTCCACGCTCGGAGGCGGTCAATCGAGTTGTCGGCAAAGTTGTGCGCGTTGCGCGCAACGACGCGACGCCGCATCAGGTTGCGCGCGACGAAGAGAACTCGGTTCTGAAGATCGCGAGCGCGCGCTTGCAATCCTCCGCCGTCGTGTTCCATCCGAGCGACAAGCGCAGGCCCGAGCGCGCCTCGTCGCGCGCGAGTCCCATCGCGGAGAGAACGTGCGAAGGCTCGAGCGCGCCACTCGCGCAGGCCGAGCCGGCGCTCACCTCGAGTCCCGCGAGGTCGAGGCGTGTGACCAACACCTTTCCGTCCGTCTCCGGCACGAGAACGCACAAGGTGTTGGGAAGGCGCTGCTTGGAGTCGATCGCCGGGCCGATCAGTCGCAGGCCTGAAAGGCTGTTGGAAAGTCCGGTCCACAGGTTGCATGCGAGCAGCGCGGTGCGCTCGGCGAAGGCCGGCTGCTCGCGCGCGGCGAGCTCGATGGCCAGGGCCGCGGCGGCGATTGCCGGAACGTTCTCCGTGCCAGGTCGCAGGGCGAGTTCCTGGCCGCCACCGTGGAGGCGCGGTGCAAGGCCCACGCCGCGCGCGCGCCACAGGATCCCGACACCGGGCGGGCCTCCGAGCTTGTGAGCAGAGAAAGAAGCCAGGTCCACGCCCCATTCCTGCAGGCGCACGGGCAAGCGCCCGAGCGCTTGCACGGCATCGGTGTGGAAGCGTGGGCGCGGCCCGCGGATCTTCCGGAGCCCCTGCGCGATGGCCGCCAGGTCGGGTGTCGCGCCCGTCTCGTTGTTCGCGGCCGCGACCGAGACCAGTCCGTGCGCGGGCTCGGCCGCAGCGTGCACGACCGCATCCGGAGCGGGCAGTCCCTGAGCATCGACGGGCACGATCGTCACTCTTCGACCCGCGGCTTCCAGCGCGCGCGCCGGCTCGAGCACCGAGGAGTGCTCCACGGCGGTCGTGGCCAGCCCGGCCTGCGCTCCAGCCGCTGCGAGCACGCCGAACAGGGCGAGGTTGTTCGCCTCCGTGGCCCCGGATGTGAAGAAGATCTCCTCCTCGTGCACGCCGAGCGCCGCGGCCACGCGGGCGCGCGCATCGTCCACCGCGGCGCGCGCGCGCCTGCCGGAGGCGTGCAGGCTGGAGGGATTGCCGAGGAACTGGTCCGCGACCTCGAGCCAGCGAGAACGGACCTCCGCCCGCATCGGCGAGGTCGAGTTGTGGTCCAGATAGACCCTCACGAGACGCTCAGACGGTCGCAGCGGCCGGTGCGGGCCCGGTCCAGCACGCGCCGGTAGAGCTCCTCGTAGCGCGCCACCACCGGGTCGCGGGCGAAGCGCGCGAGGACGTCTTGCCGCGCAACGCGCCCCATGCTCCGCGCTCGCTCGCGGTCGAAGAGGAGCTCGCGGATCCGCTCCGCGAAGCGCGCCTGATCGTCCGCGGGGCACAGGAGCCCGGTCTGACCATCGAGGATGACCTCGGGGACACCGCCGACGGCGGTCGCGACCACGGGCACGCCGCACGACATCGCCTCCAGCGCGGACAGGCCGAAGGACTCTTCCGAGGACGACAGCAAGAAGACGTCCGCCGGGCTGAGGAGCTCGGGCAAGGCGTCGCGTTCGCCCAGGAACCGCACGCGCGCGCCCAGGCCGAGCTTGCGCGCCGTCTCGACCGAATCAGCGCGCGTCGGGCCGTCGCCCACGAGCACGAGCTCGGCCTTGGACCCCGCCGTGGCGCGCGCGAAGGCCTGGATCAGCCACGGGACGCGCTTCACCGGGCGGAAGTTGGAAACGTGCACCGCGAGCGGCGGACGGTTCTTCGCCCCTTCGGCTCGTGGTGCGAAGCGCTCGGTGTCCACGAAGTTGTGGATCACCTCGATCGGGCAGGGATTCGGTCCGGGACAGAAGAGCCGCGCGGTGTCGCGCGCGAGCGATTCCGAGACCGCCGTCGCCGCGTCGCTCGCCGCGATCAGGTACTGGGTCAGCGCGGCGTAGGACGGGTCGCTGCCGACGATCGTGATGTCCGTGCCGTGCAGCGTGGTGACCACGCGCGGCGCCGGGCGGCCGGGATCGGATTCCGCGGCCGAGCGCGCCAGGATGGCCGAGACCGCATGCGGCAAGGCGTAGTGCGCGTGCAGGATGTCGAGGCCCTCGTCGCGGTGCACACCGAGGATCGAAGACGTGATCGCCAGATCGTGGGGCGTCGATGTGAACAAGGGGTACGGAAGACCCTGCGACACGTGCATCTGGACCGGACCCTCCGCGCGCGCCAGGCGTGGTGGGACTTGGTGCGAGAAGAGGTGAACTGCGTGGCCACGCTCGGCCAGCGAGAGCGCGAGCTCGCTCGCGACCACGCCCGAGCCGCCGTAGGTCGGGTGGCACAGGATCCCGATCGAGAGGCGCTCGGCCATCGGTCAGGTCGAGCCCGTCGGTTTCGAGCGGGCGCGGCGAGGCGCGGCGGCCGGAGCGCCTGCGGCGACGGGCGTCGGGGCTGCACTGGGGAGAGTGGGGAGAGTCGGGAGAGGAAGCGGAGCAGGAACGGACGCGGGAGGCGGCAGCCGGGGCTCGGCCGGCCGGGGGCCTTTCGTGCTCCGTGGTTCCGAGCGCGGCGCGTCCGGCGCCGTCGTGCCAGGTTCCGCCGCCGCCTTGGATGCTCGCTTCCGACGCGGCGCGGGGACGGCCGCGAGCTCCACGGGCCGAGCGGGGCTCTCGGCCGCGTTCGAGCTCGCAAAGGACTCGAGCGCGCCACGCTTCCGGCTCGAGGAAGCCGGCACGAGCGTCTCGGGGCCGGCCTTCTCCAGGGCCTCCTGCGTGAGCACTTCGTGTGCCAGCGAGGCGAAGTCGCGCGCGCCGATCGACTCGGGCGCGTACTCGAAGATCGTCTTGGCGAAGCTCGGCGACTCGGCCAGCTTCACGTTGGCGCTGATGGGCGTGCGGAAGACCTGCGCCGGGAAGTAGCGGCGCAGCTCGGCCATGACCTCGCGCGCGAGGCGCATGCGGCTGTCGTACAGGCAGGGCACGATCCCCGTGAGCTTCAGCCCCGGATGGAGCTTCTTCTTCACGAGCTCGATCACCTCGACCAGCTTGCTCGTCCCCTGCAGCGCCAGGAACTGGGTCTGGACCACAAGGAAGACCTCGTCGGCGGCGGCGAGCGCATTGATGGACAGGAGGCCCAGGCTAGGCGGGCAGTCGTAGAGGACGTAGTCGGCCGGCTCCTCGCCCCCCCGCGAGCGCTCGTGCTCGCGCCAGTCCTCGAGCGCTCGGCGCAGGAGCTCCTCGCGCCCTTCGCTGCCCGCGATCTCGAGCTCGGCACCGGTGAGGTGGATGTCGGTCGGCAACAGACGCAGGTTGGGAGTGCTCGTGGGGCGGAGCGCCGCGCCGAAGGTGACCTCACCGGTGAGCACGCGGTAGGTCGAGGGGGCGCCGCTCGCGAGCTCGACTCCGAGGTAGAGCGTCAGGTTCGCCTGCGGATCGAGGTCGACCAGGACCACGCGCTTTCCCGCCCGAGCCAGCGCCGCGCCGAGGTTGACGGTGACGGTGGTCTTGCCCACCCCGCCCTTCTGGTTGATCAACGCGATGCGCCGCATTCCCGGCGGATTGTAGCGAGCGCTCGCTCCACACGTTTTCCACAAGGCCTCTCCGGCGCTGGTTAATGTGTTATCGCCGCGGAGGGGGCGTTCAGCCGAGATCTCCGCAGCCCCAGTTAGCTTCCTCACGCGATCTCCACGGGTTATCCACAAGGGGCGTGAGCGCCGGCTCGACGCCGGCGAAGGCCTCAGAGGAACGCGGCGAGATCCTGGGCCGGGAGCGGACCGCGGTGCAGGAGCGGCTCGCCGTACAGCGCTCCGATGCGCTCGCCGAAGTAGCGCGCGCGCGTCTCGGCGCGCGCGAGGATGTCGGCGCCGTAGAGCAGGTGCTGGCCCGTGTCGCGCGCGTCGCGCGGCGCGAGCTGCGAGGCGTAGCAGCGGATCAGCTCGACCTTGCGCGCCCAGACCGCCCCCACGTCCACCACCAGCGTGGGTTCGAACGGCACGTGCCCCATGTAGTGGAAGAGGAAGCGTGCCCGGCGGGCCGGACCGCCGCCGTCGCGCTCGGCCACGCGCGCCAGGCCCGAGAGGTACCAGGCCTCGCGCGCGAGCTGGCCGCAGGCAGCATGGTCGGGGTGCAGATCCTCGGTGTGCTGCGCGAAGACCAGGCGCGGCGCATGCTCTCGCAAGATGCGCGCCAGGCGCTCGCGGTTCTCGACGGTCACGAGGACGCGCGAGTCGGGGAGCTCGAGGTTGCCGCGCCAGGCGAGCCCGAGCAGCCGGTTCGCGGCCGCGGTCTCGGCGTCGCGCTCGGCCTGGGTGCCGCGCGTGCCCATCTCGCCGCGCGTCAGGTCGAGCACGCCGACGCGCTTCTTCCCGTCGAGGAGCTTGAAGAGCGTGCCACCGAGCGAGATCTCGGCGTCGTCGGGGTGGGCAGCGATGACGAGCGCGTCGAGTGCCATGCCGGGATCGGTCCTCAGGAGCGCGAGGGACTCAAATCAGGAGGGAAGGTACACGACGAGGTGCTCGGTCGGCAGCGGATCGATTCCGGCCAGGAGCTCGTCGATCCAGCCCGTGCCGTGCCGAGCCACGAACTCGAGCGCGCCGCGCACGCGCTCCTGTGGTGTCTCGTTGGGATAGAGGCCGTTCGCAAGGCGACGATAGTGGCGCCGGCCGGTGCCCTGGGTGTTCTGGTGCACACGTTCGAGTTTCGTGGCGAGCTTCCCGATCAGGTCCTCGATCTGCTCGGCAGTGCGCTTGACCTGCTGCGCGAGCCCGGGATCGAGCGCTGTCACCTGGTCGCGCAGGCCCACGAGCTCCTGGGCCGCGCGCCGCGCCACCGCGCGCAGCTCGCGCGCGGCAGGTGGCGCGCTCTCCTCGCTGGCGGCCGGCTCGATCCGTCCGCGCGCGAGCAGCACGTCGCGCACGTCCAGCCCGAGCTTGGCCAGCGACTCGCGCGCCGCGGCTTCGACCAGCGTCGCCGAGAGGCGCGGCACGAAAGGCGAGGCCGGAACTCCCGCCAGCGTGCGCAGGGGACCGAGCTGCGCATGGTAGTCGAGCTCGCCCCAGCCTCCGACGTAGCCCGCGGTGGGCAGCACGAGATCCTGCAAGAGGGGTCGCAGCAGCGCGCCCCCGGACCAGGCCATCGGCTCCTGCACGATCTCGGCCGCGAGCTCGACGGCCGTGCGCCCGCCGGCCTCGCCGTCGTAGTGGAACTGCGCGTCGCGCAGGCGCAGCGCGTGGCGCTTGTCGTCCACGTGGTGGAAGAGGAGCGCCGCCTCGCGCGGCTCGATGGCGGGCTCGCGACCATACTTCTGGATCGCGTCGGCGCCGGCCGCGAGCGCGGGCCTGAGCGGCAGCGTGACCAGGCGGGCGAGCGCGTTCGAGAGCGAGGCGCGGATCCACTGCGGCTCGAGCACGACGAGGCCCATGTGCCCGCACAGCTCGAGCAGCGTGCGCGTGAAGGCGCCCGAGAAGCTCTCGCCGGCGCGCGGCAGGAAGAGCTCCAGCGCGCGCGCCTGCTCCGGCCCCTCCCACAGGTTCTGGCGCAGGAGCTCGGCCAGCGCGCCGAGCTTGTGGCGCTCGGCGTCGAAGACGATGCGCGCGAGCAGAGTGCGCCCCGACGACATGCCCGCCAGCGCGACCTTGCGCAGGTCGAGGTTCGGGTTCTGGATCCAGAGGTGGTGCACCTCGGCCAGGTCGTGGTCGTCGGAGTGGTTCCAGAAGAGCGGCACGACCGGCGCTTCCCAGTGCTGGGCGAGCCGGCGCGACAGCACGACCGTGTGCAGCGCCTTGTACAGATCGTAGAGCGGGCCGCCGAGCAGGCCGGGCTGCTGCCCGGCGACGATCAGGAAGACCCCGGGCGAACGGAGCGCACGCACCGACTCGAGCGTCGCGACGTGCGGGCGAAAACGCGCGAGCTCGCGCTCGAGCGTCTGGCTGAGCTCGAGGCGCGCACCCGGCTCGTGGCGGTCCGCGGGACGCGGGATGGACTCGATGGTGTCCGGCAGCAACACGCCGGGGAGATGCGCCGGACGCGGGCGCTCGGCCAGCGCGCGCGCGGCCCAGTCCTCCAGGCCGAGCATGTTCGCGGGCAGGTACTGGAACTCGAGCGCCATCGATTCACTCAGAGCGCTTCGCCGAGCTCGCCGATCATCGCCGCGAGCGCATGGCGCGTGGCGTCCTGCCACGCACGCGCGGCGTGCTGCTTCTCGCGCCATGCGAAGGCCACGCCGCGCGACGAGTTCACCAGGGCGCCCCGCCACGGGCGGCTTCGATCGGTGAAGGCGGCGCGTACGTCGCGCGCGCTCGCGCCCTGCGCTCCGTAGCCGGGCAGGAGCAGGACCGCGTGCGGGAGGCGCGAACGCAGGCGCGCGAGCTCGGACGGCTGGGTCGCCCCGACCACGGCGCCGATCGCGGAGTAGCCGCACGCCCCCATGAGCCCATCCCCGAGCGCGGTGACCGCGTCGGCCACGCGCTCGCACAGGCGCGGCTCACCGTGCTCCTGGAACTCGGCGCTCCCCGCGTTCGACGTGCGCACGAGCACGAACAGCCCGCCGTTCGCCTGCTTGCAGGCGTCGACGAAGGGCTCGAGCGAGTCTCGTCCGAGGTAAGGATTCACGGTGATGGCGTCGCACAGGTGCTCCCCCTTCTCGCCTGGCAGGCCCGTCAAGAAGGCGGTCGCGTAGGCCGCGGCCGTCGAGGCGATGTCGGAGCGCTTGACGTCGCCGATCACGAGCAGCCTGGCCGCGTGCGCGTGCCCGACCACGCGTTCCCAGGCCAGCACGCCGTCCGCTCCGAGCGCCTCGAAGAAGGCCGACTGCGGCTTCACCGCCGCCACCGAGCCCGCCACGAGGTCGATCAGCTCCTTGCAGAACGCCTCGACCGCACGAGCGCGCTCGGCACGCGGGGCGCGCGGGTCACGCGCGATGGCGAAGGGCGGGGGCAGGAGCTCGAGATGGGGGTCGATCCCGACCAGGGCTGGAGTGCGCACACGCTCGAGGGCCGCATCCAGGCGATCCGCGAAGTTCGACTTCCGGCTCTCGGGGGGCATTCCTTGCTCTTCTGCTCTCGCTCCGCGGGCGGGCGGCGCATCTTACTCGTGCCCGCTTCCCGCCCGCGGTCAGGCGCTCGCGCAGGCGGTCAGGAACCGCCGCGCGATCGCGTCGGCGACCGGCCAGCCGCGCGCGGTCAAACGGAATCGGCTGCCGTGCTCTTCCAGGAAGCCTTGCGTGACGAGCTGCCGGCGGACGTCCGCGGTCGGGTCGGCGCCATCGAACGCCGCCGTCCGGATGGCAGCAGCCGGCTCGACCCCCGCCCGGGTGCGCAGTCCGAGCCACCATGTCTCTCCCAGGCGCGTGCGAGGATCGGGCGTCTCCTCCCAGGCGGCCGGAAAGCGCCCGGCGTCGATCGCCCGGCGCCAGGGGGCGACCGAGCGTGGGTTGCCGAAGCGTGTGGAGCCGACCCTGCTCACCGCGGAGGGACCGATCCCGAGATAGGGGCCGTTCGACCAGTAGTTGACGTTGTGAAGGCAATGCTGCCCAGGAAGGCTGAAGTTCGATACCTCATAGCCTTCGTAGCCCGCCGCGCTCAGCAGTCCGTGCGTGAGCTCGAAGAAGGCGAGCTCGAGCTCCTCTCCCAGACGTTCGAAGTCGCCCGCGCGCAGACGGGCCGTGAGCGGCGTGCTCTCCTCGTAGGTGAGCTGATAAGCGCTGATATGATCAGGCCGCAGCGCAACGATGCGCTCGAGATCGATCTCCCAATTCGTGAGCTCCTGCCCGGGGGCGCCATAGATCAGATCGACGCTGACCCGCTCGAAGCCGGCCGCGCGGGCAGCCTCGAAGGCGGCGAAGCTCTGCCCTGCGTCGTGCATGCGGCCGAACAGGGCCAGGATGCGCGGATCAAGGCTCTGGAAGCCGATCGAGAGCCGGTCGACACCCAGCTCGCGGAGGACCAGCGCCTTGGCTCGATCGAGGCTCTCCGGATTGCATTCGCAGGTCACTTCGACTGCAGAAGAGCGGAAGTCACTGCTCCGATCGAGTCCATCCAGGAGGCGGGCAAGCTCGGCCGTGGAATAGAAGGAGGGTGTCCCCCCACCCAGGAACACCGTCTGCGGCCGGGGCGGCGCCCGGCGCTCGGCTTCGACCAGCAGCGCGTCCAGGGTCCCGGAGAGATCCTGCCCGTCGGGGACGAGCGAATAGAAGTCGCAGTAGGAGCACTTCGCGACGCAGAACGGGACATGGACGTAGAGCCCCGTCCCCGGCTCGGGCCGGAGCCTGCTCGCCCGCAGCGGTGCGGTTTCGACGGCCGATCCCAGTCGCGCCATTCGCGCGAGGGTAGCACGCTTCCGGATACGTAACTCCGTGCCCGTGCCCGAACGGGCATCGCCGCCCCTGGGCCTATTTCTCCCCCATCACGCGCGAGAGCTTGGCCAGCGTCTCGCGCTCGATCTGTCGCACGCGCTCGCGCGTCAGCCCGACGACCTTGCCGATCTCCTTGAGCGTCATCGGCTCCTGACCCTCGCCCAGGCCGTAACGCAGGCGCAGGATCGTCGCCTCGCGCTCGTCGATGTTCTCCAGCAACTCCTTCATGCGTCCGAGCAGGTCGGCGTGCTGGATCTCCTCCTCGGGCGAGTGCGCGTGCTCGTCCTCGACCGTCTCCTGGGTGCTCGTCATGGCCTCGAGCGAGACCTGCGAGCCGGCGGCGGTGGACTGGATCGTCTGCTTCAGGAGGCGCCAGCTCTCCGAGGGGATGCCGAGCTCGCGCGCGACCTCCTCCACGCTCGGCGGACGGCCGAGGCGGAAGGCGAGCTCGCGCCCGACCACGCGCCAGCGCGAGATCAGCTCGGCCATGTAGCCGGGCACGCGCACGGACTGCAGCGTATTGGTCAGCGCGCGGCGGATGGCCTGCTTGATCCACCACGAGCCGTAGGTCGAGAAGCGGCAGCCGGCGTTGGGGTCGAACTTCTCGGCTGCCTTGAGCAGCCCGATGTTGCCCTCCGCGATCAGGTCCTGCAGCGAGAGCCCGCGGTCGGAGTACATCTTGGCGATCGACACGACCAGCCGCAGGTTGGCGCGTACGAGGTGCTCGCGCGCCGCCAGGTCGCCGTCCTGGATCCGGCGTCCGAGCTGCTGCTCTTGCTCGGCCGAGAGCAGCGGGACCTCGTTGATCTCCTGGAGATAGGTCTCCAGGCAACGTTCGGCGGAAATGGCAGGCTCCTGGTGGGTGGGACAGGCTCTGGGCGGCGCGGACCGATTCCTCGGCCGCGCGGAGAGGCAAGATCGGTTCGTGCCGGAGGCGGTCTTGAGGCCGACCAACGCGCCGGCTCGAAAAGATCGGGCATCACTCAGAGC
>Ga0137457_1000460_pt1 | contig 10805 bp, 9 predicted proteins | sample EasRivERMGT630_2_FD_102321 | JGI IMG/M metagenome (GOLD analysis project Ga0137457, IMG submission 102321) | Soil microbial communities from meander-bound floodplain in the East River, Colorado, USA - East River MetaG ERMGT630_2 | ecosystem: Environmental > Terrestrial > Soil > Floodplain ...
TACCTGCTTCGACTGGCTGATGCCGATCATGGACGTGTTCCGGAAGGATTGGCCGGAAGTGGAGCTCGACCTCGTGTCCGGATTTCATCCGAACCCGATTGCCTTGCTCGGGGACGGCAAGACCGATCTCGTGATCGGGTCGGAGAACAAGCCGCGTCGCGGCATTGTCTTCCGCCCGCTATTCCGTTTCGAGGTGCTCGCCGTGTTGCCGACGGATCACCCGCTGCGCGGGAAGCGCTACCTGAGCGCCGGCGATTTTGCATCGGAGACGCTCATCACCTACCCGGTGCCCGAAGATCGCATCGATCTGATCCGGCGGGTGCTGAAACCGGCGAAGGTTCATCCCAGGCGCCGCACCACGGAGCTGACCGTGGCGATCCTCCAGCTGGTTGCCAGCCGCCGCGGCGTGGCGGCCCTGCCGAACTGGGGGATCAAGAATTACGTGGACTACAAGTACGTGATCGCGCGGAGCATCGGCAAGAAAGGGCTGTGGAGCAACTTGTACGGCGCCACCACCCGCGAAATGGCGGCTCAGCCTTTCCTGCGAGACTTCCTCGAGACGGCGAGACGCGAATGCTTCGCCAAACTCGACGGCGTCGTGTCCGTCGAATGAGCGGTCAGGTTTTTCCAGGCTTGTTCATCCAGCGCACCGGAATGCCGGTGATATCGCCCTTGCCCAGGCCCGCGCGCGAGGCTTCGTCATAGCATTCCAGCGCGCGCGAGGTGACCGGCAAGCTGGTTCCGAGTGATTGGGCTTCTTCGACCATCGTTCGCAGGTCCTTGCGCATCGCGTCGATGTCGACGGTGATCGGGCCGGTATCCTTGCCCTGGAGCGCCGCCGCAAGAACCGGCCCGCGTCCCTTGAGCACATTGGGCCCACCGGAGGTGTCGGCGAAAATGTCCAGGATCCGCGCCGGCTCCAGGCCGAGCGAACGGCACAGCGCCAGGGCTTCACCGAATGCCTGCCAGAAAACCAGCAACGGAAGGTTGATCGCGAGCTTCATGCTGGCGCCCGCGCCGATGGGGCCGACATGCTCGACTCGCCGGCACAGCTGATCGAGGAGGGGTCTGGCGCGGGCGACATCCGCGGCTTCGCCGCCGACGAAGCCGAAGAGCTTTCCGTCTTTCGCCGGCCCCACCGTTCCACCGACGGGGCACTCGACCATCGCCGCGCTTTTTTCCCTGATCTTCGCCGCGAGCTTTCGCTCGGTCTCGGGCCGGACCGTGCTCATCTCGACGAAGAGCTTTCCGGAGATGCCGGCCGACAGGAGGCCGTCCCTGCCGTGATAGGCCGCATCGATGGCCGCCGCGTCGGTGAGTATGGTGATGATCGCCTCCGAGGAAGCGGCGAGCTGAGACGGCGTGGCGGCGACTTTCGCGCCCGCGGCGGCGAGCGGCGTGGTCTTTGCCGGGGTGCGGTTCCAGACCGTGATCTCGTGGCCGAGATTCATGAGACGCTGCGCGATCGCCGCGCCCATTCTTCCGGTGCCCGCAATTCCGATTTTCAAATCGATCTCCTTGAGTTGCGCGCCTCAAGTTGACACGTGCAGGACCGTCGGGTCAAACTGGGCGCGCGATAACTATAACAGCTCCACCGAAGCGGAATTCACTCTGAGAGAAGGGAAGATGACGCCGCCGAAGAGCGAGCTCCGCGACGGGATGCGCATCGACTGGGACGTCCCGATCGAGATGGATGACGGGCTCGTTCTCCGGGCGGATGTGTACCGTCCGGAGAAGGAGGGACGGTTCCCGGTCATTCTCAGCTACGGCCCCTACGCCAAGGGGCTCGCGTTCCAGGACGGCTATCCGAGCGCGTGGCAGCGGATGATCGCCGAGCACCCCGACGTCGCAACCGGCTCGACCAACCGATACCAGAGCTGGGAAGTCGTCGATCCCGAGAAGTGGGTCCCGGACGGATACGCCTGCGTGCGCGTCGATTCCCGCGGCGCCGGACGCTCGGCCGGATACATCGACCATTTCTCCCCCCGCGAAACAAAGGATTTCTACCTGTGCATCGAATGGGCGGGCGTGCAGCGCTGGTCGAGCGGCAAGGTCGGGCTGAACGGAATCTCCTACTACGGCATCAACCAGTGGCACGTGGCGTCGCTTGCGCCGCCGCACCTCGCGGCAATGTGCATCTGGGAGGGTGCGGCCGACTGGTATCGCGACATGACGCACCACGGCGGGATTCTCTCGACGTTCTGGGCCAACTGGTACGACATGCAGGTGAAGACGGTGCAGTACGGCCTGGGCGGGCGCGGCCCGCGCAGCCGGGTCACGGGCGAGCTCGTCTGCGGCGACGAGACGCTTTCCGATCGCGAGCTGCAGAACAACCGCTGCGACTTCGGCGACGACATCCTCGCGCATCCGCTCGACGACGATTATCACAAGGCGCGCTCGCCGGTGTGGGAGAAAATCACCGTGCCGCTCCTGTCCACCGCGAACTGGGGCGGGCAAGGGCTGCACCCGAGGGGCAACTTCGAGGGTTTCGTGCGCGCCGCGTCTGAAGAAAAATGGCTGGAGGCGCACGGCATCGAGCACTGGACGCATTTCTATACTGATTACGGCGTCAGCCTGCAGAAACGCTTCTTCGCGCATTTTCTCAAGGGCGTGGACAACGGCTGGAAAAAGCAGCCGCGGGTTCAGCTGCAGGTGCGCCACGTCGACCGTTTCGTCGAGCGGCACGAGGACGAATGGCCGATACGGCGCACGCAGTGGACGAAGTTTTACCTCGATCCCGCCGGTCACAGCCTGGCCCGCGAGCCGGTGAAATCCGCGGGGAGCGCGGCCTACGATGCGCTCGGCGACGGCGTGACCTTCGTCGCGCCGCCTTTCGAGCGCGAAACCGAGATCACCGGGCCGCTCGCGGCGAAGTTGTTCGTGTCCTCTTCGACTGCCGACGCCGACCTGTTTCTGGTGTTCCGCGTGTTTTCGCCGGACATGCGCGAGATCGTGTTCATGGGTGCGATCGATCCCCACACGCCGATCGCTCAAGGATGGCTGCGCGCTTCGCACCGCAAGCTCGACCCGAAACTCTCCACCGAATACCGGCCCTATCACGCGCACGACGAGCTGCAGCCGCTGAAACCGGGCGAAGTGATGCCCCTGGAGGTGGAGTTGTGGCCGACCTCGATCGTGGTTCCCGCCGGCCACCGGATCGCGCTGACCGTGCGCGGGCGGGACTACGAGTGGCAGAAGTCCACCGGCGCGAAGCTTTCCAATTTCAAGAACGAGTTGCGCGGCTGCGGGCCGTTCCTGCATGATGATCCGCGCGACCGTCCGGCGGCGGTCTTCGGCGGCAGGAACACGCTCCATGCCGGACCGGGACGCGAATCCTATATCCTGGTTCCGGTGATCCCGCCGAAGCGCTGAGGCGTAAGTCAAAGGAGAAAGCCGTGGCAATGAAGCTCTACGGATTCTGGCGCTCGCTCGCCACCTACCGCGTGCGCGCCGCGCTCGCCCTGAAAGGTATCCCGGTGGAGCAGGTCTCCATCAACCTCCTGGAAGGCAAGCAGCACTCCGGGGAATACAAGGCGGTCAACCCGCAGAGCGTGGTGCCGGCACTGGTGGTGGACGGCGGGGCGCCGCTCTTCCAGTCGATGGCCATCCTCGAGTATCTCGAAGAGACTCATCCGGCCCCGGCGCTCCTGCCGAAAGACCCGCGGGGCCGGGCCCGCGTGCGAGGGCTCGCGCAGATCGTCGTGAGCGACGGACATCCCCTGGTCGTTCCGCGAATTCGCGGCTACCTCGAGAAGGAAATGCACCAGGACGAGCCGGCGCGCAACCAGTGGCTCGCGCACTGGACTGCAAAGGCGCTGGAAGCCCTGGAAGCGCATCTGGCGAAGGAAAAGGAAACCGGCCGCTTCTGCCACGGCGATTCGCCGACTCTCGCCGATATCTGCCTGGCGTCCCAGGTGTTCGGGGCGAAGTTTTTCAACGTCGGCACGGAGGGCGTGCCGGCGGTCATGCGCATTTTCGGGGAATGCATGAAAATCGAGGCTTTCGACCGTTCGCAGCCGCTGAAGCAGCCCGACGCCCCAAAGAGCCCGACTCACTGAATCACGACAAAGGAGGAACCCATGACATTCACCCGCAGGCGGTTCATTCAGGCGACCGGCGCAGGCGCCGCGGCGCTCGGCATGCCGACGATCGCTCAGTCGCAAACCGGACCGATCCGCGTCGGACTCATGACGGTGAAGACCGGGCCGCTCGCCTCGGGCGGCATCGACATGGAGCGCGCGCTCGTCCAGTACCTGAAAGAGCGCAATTACACGATGGCCGGCCGCAAGGTGGAGCTGTTCGTCGGCGACTCGGGTGGAGTCCCCGCGCAGGCTCGCACCAAGATCCAGGAGCTGGTGGAGCGCGACAGGATCCAGGTCATGATCGGACCGCTCGATACCGCCTCCGCGCTGGCCGCCGACGACTACATCCGCCAGGCGCAGCTCTTGACGCTGTCGGTCGCCGCGGCCGAGGACATGACGCAGCGCAAGCCCAATCCATGGTTTACCCGCGGAACGTCGACTTCGTCGCAGTGCGCCCAGCCGCTCGCGGACTACTGCTACAAGACCCTCAAATACCGGCGCATGGTGGTCATGGCCGACGACATCGCCTACGGCCACGAGATGTGCGCGGGGTTCCAGCGCGTTTTCGAGGAGGCGGGCGGCAAGATCGTTCAGAAGTTGTTTTCGCCGCTCACGGTTCCCGATTACGGGACCTATATCGCGCAGCTCAAAACCAACGCCGACGCCTTGTTCCTCGGGTTTGCCGGGTCGAACGGCTTCCGCTACCTGCGCCAGTTCAACGAATACGGCCTCAGGGGGAAAATCACGCCGGTCGGCGGCATGACCGCGCTCGACGAAGCGGTGCTGCGCAACATGGGCGACGAGGCGCTCGGCATCATCACCTCCTGCTGGTACTCGGCGGAAATCGAAAACGCGATCAACAAGAAGTTCGCCGCGAATTTCCGCGTGGATTGGGGCTACGACCCGGGCTTCTACGCGGCCGCCACCTACGTCGAAGCGGCGGTGCTGGAGGCGACCTTGAACGCCATCAAGGGGAAGATCGAGGACAAGCCGGCTTTCATGAAGGCGGTGCGCGGCATCAAGGTCGATACCGCGCGCGGGCCGGTTGCGTTCGACCGCTACGGCAACGTGGTGGGCAACATCTACATCCGCAAGGTCGGGCGCAAGGACGGGCGCCTGGTCAACAGCGTGATTCACACCTACCCGAACGTGAGCCAGTTCTGGACCTACAAGCCGGAGGAGTTCCTGAAAAATCCGGTGTATTCGCGCGACTGGCCGCCCGCCAAGAACCTGGAGTCCTGAGCCTCCGAAGCCAGAAAGCGGGGCCGGATTTTCCGGCCCCGCGCTTTTTATGCAGTATTGGATCATCCAGACCCTGAACAGCCTCGCCCTCGGCGGGCTGCTCTTTCTTCTCGCCGCGGGCTTTTCGCTGATTTTCGGGCTGATGCGCATCGCGAACCTGACGCACGGCTCGCTGTACATGCTCGGGGCCTACATCGGGATCTCCGTCCTGAAATACGTCCCGAATCTCTGGCTTGCGGCATTGATAGGCGGACTGGTGATGGCCGTATTGGGCGGGCTGGTCGAGCGCCTCATTCTGCGCCCTCTGTCGGGCAACGCACTGGGCCAGGTGCTCGTCACCCTGGGTATTTCGTTCATCGTCGCGGACCTGTGCCTCATGGTGTGGGGGGGCGATCCGATTCCCATCCCGACGCCGCCGGCGCTGCAGCAGCCCATTTTCGTCGGCGGCGTGGCGTTTCCGACCTATCGGCTGGTCGTGGTCGTCATTGCGGTCGTGACGGCGCTCGCTTTGTACCTTCTGATGGACCGGACCCGGATCGGCGCAATGATCCGGGCGGGCGTCGACGACATGCAGATGGCGCGCGCGGTCGGCATCCCGGTATCGTGGCTCTTCACCGCCGTGTTCTGCCTGGGTGCGGGGCTCGCCGGGGCGGGGGGCATCATTGGCGGGCCGATCATGTCCGCCTACCCGGGCCTGGACGCGGACATGCTGCCGCTCGCCCTGATCGTGGTGATGCTGGGTGGCGTCGGGAGCCTCCTCGGCGCTTTCGTCGGAAGCTTCCTGATCGGCGCGATCTACACCTTCGGCACGGCGCTCCTCCCGGATCTCGCCTACGTGATCCTGTTCCTGCCGATGATTGTCGTGATCGCATTCCGGCCTACGGGGCTTTTCGGGCGCCAATCCGTATGAAGAAGGCCGGCTGGGTGGTGCTGGCGGCAGCGCTTGCGGTATTTCCGCTGGTGGGCGGCGAATACTACATCAATCTCACCAGCCAGATTTTCATCGCGGCGATCTTCGCGGCGAGCCTCAATCTGCTGGTCGGTTACGGCGGACTGCCGTCGTTGGGCCATGCTTCATGGCTGGGACTGGCCGCGTATCTCTCGGCGTGGATGTCGCTCAAGCTGGGACTCGGGCATTGGGCCACGGCACCGATGGCGCTTCTTGGGACCACTCTGGTCGCGTGCGCCTTCGGCTGGATTTCGCTGCGCGCGACCGGGCTGGGATTTCTTATGCTGACGCTTGCTCTCTCGCAGGTGCTCTGGGGAACCGCATACCGCTGGGTCTCGGTCACCGATGGTGACAACGGCCTGCGCGGATTGACCCGGCCCGCGCCCTTCGGCATCAACCTGGACGATGCCGGCTCTTTCTACTATTTCGCCCTGGCGATCACGGCATTGGCGATCTGGCTCATGGCCGTGTTCGTCTCGTCGCCTTTCGGGGCCGCATTGCGCGGGACCCGGGATCAGGCGCGGCGCATGAGCGCTCTCGGACACGATGTCTGGTTGATCCGCTGGATCACTTTCGTCTACTCCGCGTTCTGGGGCGCCGTGTCGGGGCTCCTGTTCGTGTACTACAACAAGTACATCCATCCCGCTTCGTTCTCGATCACGGCTTCGGCGGAAGGCCTGCTTGCGGTCATCGCCGGGGGTTCCGCCACGCTCGCCGGCCCGATCGTGGGCGCGGCGATCGTGATGATTCTCAAGAACTATGTTTCCGCCTACATCGAGCGCTGGAACATGCTGCTCGGGTTCGTGTTCGTCTTCATCGTGATCTTCGTGCCCGAGGGCGTGGTCCCGGGACTGCGCCGCCTCTTTGGGCAGGCGATGAGGGCGTGGAGGAGACCCCGTTGACACCCGCGTTGCAGGTCCGCGAGCTGAGGAAGTCCTTCGGCGGCCTTCCCGCGATGAACGGGGTTTCACTCGAAGTGATGCCCGGAGAACGGCGCCTTATCATCGGGCCGAACGGTGCGGGGAAGACGACGCTTTTCAATCTGCTCACCGGGGATCTGCGGCGCGACTCCGGAGCGATCCACCTGTTCGGCCACGAGGTGTCGCGCCTGAAGCCGCACCAGCGCGCCCATCGGGGGCTCGCCCGCACCTACCAGATCATCACGCTTTTCCCCAAGGACTCGCTCGAGCACAATCTGGTGCTGTCGCTGCTCGGGCTGTCGAAATTGCGCTGGAACGCGTTCAGGCCCCTCGCGCGATACTCCGAGCTGAACGAGGAAGCGCGGCGCGTGCTGAAACGGGTAGGCCTGGAGCATCTGGCGGAGCGCGCGATCGGCGTCGTCTCCTACGGGGAGAAACGCCGCCTCGAAATCGCCATGGCGCTGGCGCAAAATCCGAGGGTGCTCCTGCTCGACGAGCCCTTCGCGGGGCTGTCGCGCGAGGAACGCGCTGCGATGAAGGACCTGATCGTGGACATTCCGCGGGAAGTGACCGTGATCATGATCGAGCACGACATGGACACCGCGCTCGATCTCGCCGAGAGAATCACCGTGCTGCACTACGGCAGCGTCATCGTGGAGGGCACCCGGGCCGAGGTGGTCGCCGATCCGAAAACGCGCGAGGTTTATCTCGGTGACTGAAGCTCTATGCCTTTCGAGCGTGGACGCGCTCTACGGCGAAAGCCATGTCCTGCACGGCGTTTCGTTCTCGTTGAACCTGGGCCGGGTGCTGGCGCTCCTCGGTCGCAATGGCGCGGGCAAGACCACGTGCATGAGCGCCATCATCGGATTCCTGCCGCCTCGCGCGGGGGAGATCCGCCTGTTCGGAGAGGCGATCGGAAGGCTTTCGCCCGAGACGATTTCGCGAAAGGGCGTGGGCTTCGTGCCGCAAGGCCGGCGGATCTTTCCCAGCCTGACGGTGCAGGAAAATCTGGCGGTCTCGCGGCAGAAGCGCAAGGGCGTCGCAGTGCCCTGGACCCTGGAGCGGGTGATCGAGCTTTTTCCCCGCCTGAAGGACAGGCTGCAGCAAATGGCTGGCTCGCTCTCCGGAGGCGAGCAGCAAATGCTCGCGATCGGCCGGGCGCTCATGGGCAATCCGCGCGTGCTGCTGATGGACGAGCCCTCGGAAGGTCTTGCGCCCCTGATCGTCTCGGAGGTCGGGCGAACAATCGCGCGCCTGAAGCAGGAGGGCCAGTCGATTCTCCTGGTCGAGCAGAACATCAAGCTTGCGCTCGATCTGGCCGACGAGGTCGTGATCCTCAACACCGGGCGCGTCGCGTTCAGCGGAAGTGCCGCCCAAGTGCGAAACGACCAGGCTTTGATCACGCAGCATCTCGGAGTTTTCTAGCAACCTTCATCCTTTGAAAAGGAACCATGGACATGATGTTTACCTGCACCACCGCCGGCTGCACCGATGTGCGGCACGAGCACCGCTTCGCCGCCATGCGCAAAGGCTCCGCCGCGGCAGCGCGTTCGCGCAAGCACCCGGTCTCGAGCAAGGTCGTCCGCGACAGGAAGGGGCGGGCGCTCCGCATCGACATCCACTGCCACTTTCTGAACCGGGATGCCGCGGCAAAGGTGGCGCACCTGAATCCGGCGCAGTATGAGCCCCAGATCAAGTTCGCCAACGCGCTGACGCGCGAAGTCAACGTCAGGCAGATGCAGGACCGCGGTCCGAAGCTCTCCACCATCGAGCTGAGGCTGAAGGACATGGACCGCATGGGCATCGACATCCAGGCGGTATCGCCCGCGCCCCAGCAGACCTACTACTGGACCGAACCCGGCCTCGGCGTCGAGGTGTCGCGGATGATCAACGACCGGCTTGCGGAGATCGTCGCCAAGTGGCCCGACCGCTTCGTCGGACTGGGCACCGTGCCGCTGCAGAACGTCGATCTCGCGGTGATCGAGCTCGAGCGCTGCGTCAAGCAGCTCGGCCTGCGCGGCGTGGAGATCAATCCCAACGTGAACGGGCTGGACCTCACCGACTCGCGCCTGAATCTGGAGAAGTTCTTTGCCAAGGCGCGCGAGCTGGACATCGTGATCTTCATGCATCCGACCGGCTTCACCCAGGGCGAGCGCCTGATGGACCATTATTTCAACAACGTGATCGGCAATCCGCTCGACACGACCATCGGCACGAGCCGCCTGATCTTCGATGGCGTGATGGAAAGGCACCCCGGCCTCAAGGTCGTGCTTCCCCACGCCGGCGGATTTCTCGCGCATTACTGGGCCCGGATGGATCATGCCTGGCGCGCGCGCCCCGACTGCCGCACCGTGATCAAGAAAGCGCCTTCGAGCTACCTCAAGAAGTTCTTTTTCGACACCATCACGTTCGATCCGGAGATGCTGCGCAACCTGATCGACAAGTTCGGCGCGGCGCAGGTGCTTCTGGGCACCGACTATCCCTTCGACATGGGAGAGGAAGACCCGGTCGGCCTGATCAACAGCGTGCCGCGGCTCCCTTCGGCGGAGAAGGAAAGGATTATGGGAGGCAATGCTGCCCGGCTGCTCAAGATCAGGCGATAATATCGGTGCTTGCGGGGTCCAGGCCTGAGCGGTAAGCGAGATCCGGAGGAGGAATCCATGAAGCAGATCGGGGTAGCTATCGTCGGAACCGGCTGGTGCGGAGGCATCCGCGCCGAAACCTGCGCGGCGCATCCCCTTACGAAGAGCCTGCATATCGCGGAGGTCCGCCCCGAGCGGCTCGCCGAAGTAGCCCGGTTGGCCGGTGCCAAGACCGCGGTGACCGACTACCGGGAGCTGCTGAGGATGGGCGAAATCGAAGCGGTGTACATTTCCGCGACGCCGGAAACCACCCACTATCCCATGGCGCGCGACTGGCTTGCGGCCGGGAAGCACGTTTTTCTGGAAAAGCCGATCGCGATGGAGCTCTCGCAAGCCGATGAGCTGATCGCGCTCGCCCGCAAGAACAAGCTGAAATTCACCATCGGCTATTCGCAGCGCTTCAACCCGAAGTTCGCCTACGTGAGGAAGTCGATCCGCAACGGCACCATCGGCAAACCGGTGAGCGCCCTGGTGAGCCGGCACATCACGCGCGGCCTGGGCAAGAAGATCAGCGGGCGCGTGAAGCTCTCGCCCGCCGCGATGGAGTGCACGCACGATCTGGATTTCGTGCTGTGGTGCCTGGAGCCCGCGAGGCCGGTGCGCGTGTATTCTCAAGTGAACTACGGCGCCATGCAGATGGAGGCGCCCGCCGGCTCGCAGATTCCCGACACGCAGTGGGTCATGGTCACGATGGACAGCGGCCTGTCGCTGGTCGTCGGCGGCGGCTGGAGTCTGCCGCCGGGATATCCGAATTTTTCGACCACGTGGATCGAGATGATCGGGACCGAAGGGGCGCTGATCGTCGACGACAGCCACCGCGACGTGGTGCTGAACACCATGGAAAAGGGCATGCAGCTGCCGATGTCCACCATGCCCGGTGAGCGCGTCGATCATACCTACGCGGGCCCCATGGCGGCCGAAACCATCCATTTCCTCGAGGCCGTGGCGTACGACCGCCCGGTCATGGTGA
>Ga0137457_1000461_pt1 | contig 10801 bp, 18 predicted proteins | sample EasRivERMGT630_2_FD_102321 | JGI IMG/M metagenome (GOLD analysis project Ga0137457, IMG submission 102321) | Soil microbial communities from meander-bound floodplain in the East River, Colorado, USA - East River MetaG ERMGT630_2 | ecosystem: Environmental > Terrestrial > Soil > Floodplain ...
CCGTCTCGCCCGCCCTCGCCACCAGAGTACGCTATTGGGATCATGCCAGTGGGTTAACCGATGGCGCTGACTACACGGCGGGCGTGCTCATGGCTAGGGACGCACAAGGTACATTCTTCATCGAAGATGTGGTACGCGGCCGCTGGTCGGCGCACGCACGCGACACCGTGATGCGGCAGACGGCAGAGCTTGACACCGAGCGACACGGCCAGGTCACGATCTGGATTGAGATGGTGTTCGGGCTGGGCCAGGAGGCCGCGCAGCAGGCCGTACGGGCGCTTGCGGGCTACTCAGTCTACACCGAGCGCGTGACCAAGACGAAGGTTGAGCGCGCAGACCCGCTCGCGGCGCAATGCGAGGCGGGCAACGTGCGGTTGGTGCGCGGGCCGTGGAACAGCGAGTACATCAACGAGCTGTGTTCCTTCCCAGGCGGTGCGCACGATGATATGGTTGATGCCAGTTCGGGCGCGTTTCACAAGCTCGCCTTCGATGCGGTGACGATCCAGAAGATAGCCCGCACACCCAACCGATGGGCCGAGGCGGGCGCGCTGACAGGCGTGCGCCGCAACCGCTGGCAGCCATGACAGAGAAAGAGCGGGTGCTCGCCCGGATAGCGGCGATTGAGGCCAAGCGGGACGCGCAGACCGATCCGCTATCGAGATGGTACTACGAACAGTGCTTGGTGGGGTGGCGGGCGCATCTCGCGCGGTTGTAAAGCATTCTCAGATTGGGTACAATTGTATCCTTATGCAAAGCCGAGCACGACGAAGGGAGCAGGATAGTCCTGCTCCCTTTACACTTTGGCCCTATTTCGCGCTTGCTAGTGCCGCTAATACAACATTTGATACTATTATGATGCTTTGGATTAGGGGAGCAGGATGCGCCCAAGGTCATGGAAGTATGCCCGAAAGCGCGGGGTGTCTGTTCCATAGTAGGCAATCGTGGTACCCTTCTTTGCCTGTCCTCCTGGCTTGCCGCTCGCTGCGCAGAACCGCACCCGTGTGGACAGCAGGCACACCGGCTGCTGCCGCCAAAGCTCTTCCCACCACTTGTAGCCGGGGGCGGAGTTGACCAGGAGCAGCGCCGCTGTCACTGCGCCCGCATCATAGGCTTGATTCAGTCGAGCAACCCATGCCGCTGTGTCATTGAACGGTGGGTTAAGCCACACACGACCGGCCCACGGCGATTGTAGCAACGTTTCGGCAGTATAGTAGGTTGTGGCCTGAATCCATTGCTGCGCGGTGTCTGACGATGCGGGATCGAGGTCGATAGCGCCCAGCACCGATCGCGCCCGTTCAATGATGGCGGGGGGTGTGTACCATTCGGTTGTTTTGCGGCTGGTGAGCACGCGCATAGCCTGCTGCATTGGTCTATCCTATCAGAAAAGCGCCGCCCCCACAGCGGAGGCGGCGCGCGGTGTGTGTTCCTACAGTATCTCGCCCTCGTTCTCGATCTGCTCCAGTATCCTGATGATGGTATCGGGGTCGTCGGCCGGCTCGGCTGCCGGCGCAATGATGTCAATGATCTCAGGCCATGGATCCGCCTCGGATTCGCTGATAAACTCCAGCACTTCCGTGAGGAAGTCGGCAGGGCTGCCGGTCTTCCGTTGGGCGAGCACACGATCAACCCACTGCGCGATCTTGATCTCGTCGTCCATGATGGTGTTCTCCTTATGCGATGAACGAGTGCGGGCGCTTGCACAGTACAAACGCCCGCTGGCTGGCGTTCGTTACTCGGCAAACTTCAAGCGGCAGTACTCGTCTGTATCGCGATCCTTAGCCGAGCAATACAGACCCCATTTGCCTTCCTTCAGCGCCTTCTTGTGCGTCGGGCATATCGGCTGTCCGTCCCCATCATAGGCCGGCGTCACCCGCTCCGCCTTGGGCTTGCTGCCGTTGAGCGGCGCGGTATGCGTGGCCGGCTTGCTGGTCGGCGTCGCGCCCAAGGCCACCAGGCGGGCAGCTAAGGCCGGCAGCTGGTCAATCGAGCCCGTGAAGCACAGTTCAGTGGCAAAGCCCGCCACAACGGCGTGAACCGTAATCGTGAGCGGTTCAGCCTTCGGTCGGCGGTCGGGAAAGTCCAGCGGTTCAGCGCGGTCAATCGCCGCGCGACTAGGCATGGTGGTGGTCATAGGTAGATAATCCTTTCGCGTGCGGTGTCGAGCGACAGCGCGGCTTGGGACAGGTCGTAGTCCAGTCCGTTCAACTGCTGTCGGGTCTGCCGGTGCAAGTCCGGGCGGGATGTAAAGACGGCCTGGATGTGCGCCCGCAGGCTGCGAATGATGCCCTGGGCGATGCTCAACTGGAAGATGGCCGCACGGCGGGCGAGGGTGCTGTTCAGGATGCTCACGGTATCCTCCTGACGCGGGCCGCCGCCTCGTCCAGTTCCCTGCCTGCGAGCATAACGTGGACATCGGCCTCAAGCAGCAATCGCTCAACGATGCGCCCGGGCGCGGTGCCGATGGCGATGTCAATGTCGGTTTGCAGGTCGCTCAGCTCGGCCAAGATGTGCGCCACGTTCTGCAGCCAGCGGGCGCGGTGCTGGGGGTTCTCTGCGATGCTCATCGGCTCACCTGCCGTTCTGCCTGCGCCAATGCGTCCGACCACCCACGCGCAATGCCTGCGGCCATGATGCGCGTGGCGAGCTTGATGACCTGAGCGCCGCGCTCGGTGGCGGCGCTGGTGGCGGTGTTGTTTGTCATGCGAACAGCTCGTCCATCGCGCGGCGGGCCTCGGCCAAGCGCTCGGCCAGCGGTGCGAAGTGCTTCTCAACGACCGCCTCGGCCTGCGCGATGATGTCGGCGCGGAACAGCGCTTCATCGTGGAGCCTAGTCAAACGCGCGGCCGCCCGATGCCAGCAGGCCTGGCCGAACTCGAACGCCTTGCACTGACACACGCCGTTGCTGCTGTACACGCTGCCGCTCGGGCTGGCGATGTCGAGCCCGCCGTGGTCGTTGCGCGCGATCCACGGGTTGGCGTCCAATTCCACCAGCGCCCTGCCGATGGCCACCAGCCAACGCGGGTGGGCTGCGGCGTCGTAGCACGCCTTTTCGGCTACCGCTGCGAGTGTGTCTTGGTTCAGGTTTAGCATTGTTCTAGTCCCTTCGTGTGATGCGCCGCGAGTGCTCTAACGCCCGCGCGCTTTGCTTCTGTTGATACCCATTATACTCTATTGACAAATGTTTGTCAAGGGGTTACAATAGGTGTATACTAAATCAAACAGGAGGCAATCCACATGGCAGTAGCAGAGGCGACGATGATGGCCGAAGAATACCTGACCGTTGACGAGGTCGCCAAGCGGCTCAAGGTGACACGGCAAGCCATCTACAATTGGATCAATGAAGGACGGCTGAAAGCGGTGAAGGCGGGGCGCTCGACGCGCATACCCGAATCGGCGGTGAAAGAGTTCCTACAGCCGTGGCGACCAGAGGACGAACGCGACACAAAGTAATGCCCAGCCGGTGTTAGAGCACCGCTGGGCGCGGCCCCTGGAACTAGTCAGAGGCGCTTTATTATAAGCGCATTGGAGGGCAGAGTGAAAACAACCCACGGACTTATCGCCGGCGCTGCGCTGGCTGGCCTGCTGCTCATCGGCGGTATCACGTTCGCATTCTGGCGCGAGTGGCAGCTATTCGCTGCTCAGTCGCCCGAGGTGGCATGGCTGATCCGCTTCCTCCTGTTTGCGCTGCCGGTGGCATTGGTCGGCGGGTACGCCTATGCGGGCCTGCTGATTCTGTGGCGTCGGTACGGCTGGAAAGAGTCTATCTTCGCTGACAAGCAGGCCGCGCTGATGCGGGCGACCAAGCAGGTAGCACCGAAGGCAACATCGTTTACGTACCATGATGCCCACTCGATCAGCGCGCCGGCGTCACCAGCTCCACAGCTTGTGAATGCGCGCGCCCTGCCCGCAGCGCTCGACCTGGCGGCGATACCGCACACGCCCACCCTTGACCATATTCTGCTCGCCATAGACGACCTCGGGCAGATTACAGTGTCGGTGCAGGACTTGTGCCACGTTGCCCTACTCGGCTCGACGGGCGGCGGGAAGAGTAACCTGCTCAGGTTGATTATCCCCCAACTCGAGAGGATCGGCGCACAGGTGATACTCGCGGATCCGCATTTCGCGCCGCTTGACCCTGAGAACGGCGACGACTGGCGGCCGATCGCCGACCGACTGATCCACGCGCCAGCGGTCACAGCAGCGGCGATAGATGCAGAGTTATCCTTCATGACCGACGAACTGGGCAGGCGACTGGAGCGGCGCAACAAGAACGAGCCGATCGGCGTGCCGCTGTTCTTTGCCTTCGATGAGCTGCCGGTGATCTGCGACTTGGTGAAAGATGCGCCGGCGCGGCTGGGCAAGTTGCTGCGTGAAGGGCGCAAGGTGCAGCTGCTAACCGTGGGTGCTTCTCAGTCCATGCTCATCAAAGAGATTGGCGGTAGCTCAACATTGCGTGATCAGTATCGTACCGCGTTCTATGTCGGCGGCGATCGCAAGTCAGCAGCGGCGATGCTTGATCTGCCGGAGCGCGATATTGACGATGGGCCTTTGGGGCAGGGCGTGTGCCTGCTCCGGTCGAAGTACACCGCGCCGGCCCGGCTCGTCAGGGTGCCGCTCGTCAGTAATGCGAGCGTGTACAGTATGCTGGGCATCGTCGCGGGTGATGTCGTTTCGCCAACCGAGCCGCTGTCAAAGGGGCTTCAAAGTGGTTTCGGATTTGCGGCGATGGCGACACCGAGACAGCCGAATGACAGCACTTTGACAGCACCTTCTGACAGCACAAGTAATCCCGCTGGGAGCGGCAATATGCCCGATGCCGAAACCGCCCGCATTATTGCGCTGTTCAAGGCCGGAAAGTCCATCGGCGACATCGTACGCGAGTTACACGGCCCGATCGCCGGAGCGCCCTACCAGAAAGCACGGGCGCGAATTGAGGGCATCTTACAAGCTGCCTTGCAGGGGGTGACGAAGTGACCACCAAAACAACCGTACACTTGAAGCTCCCCGATGTGCGGCAGTTCTGGAACCTGCCCACGCCGGCGGCAGCGGCGATCTGCATCTTCTGTCTGATTGCCATCAGCGCCCTGGTCGGACAGATTCGCAGCGCGCCGACCGCAGCGGCCGTGCCCACCCCCGGCCTGGTGATTCTGATCGCTACCGCTCCGGCCATCGTGCCACCGACCGCGATACCACAACAGGTGGTGTATGCACAAGCGCCGGCAGCGGCCGCGCCTGACGTGCGCTACGTGGTAGCGTTCGCTGCGCCAGGTGGTGACGTGTTAGGCCCGATACCTGCGCCGGCGCTCCAAGCGCTTATCGCCCGATGGGGTGATCAGTGGGTTGCGACTATGCACGACGGCACAACCGTGTGGGTGCGCGTCAGCGAGCTGGGCGGCAGCATTGCGAATGTGCAGCCAGCGCCCCCGCCTGCCCCGCCCGTGGTGCGTCAGGAGATCCCCGCCGCGCCCATCATCGCGCCCAATCTACCACCGCCCCCACCCGTGGCCGAGCAACCGCCCGCGCCGACCGTAGCGCCGGCCGTGCCAACGCCGCTCCCGCGCGTGCAAGCTGCGCAGCCGCTTGATCACGACACCGATGTCGAGCGCAATTGGGCGCAGTCCCAATGGCAATCTGAGCACTGCGTTGCGGGGGTGTGCCGGTGAACGAGGAAGATCCGGGCGGTTGGTTCGAGTATTTCACCGCAGAGCTCGCAGCGGACGAACGCACGCGGCAGAAACGAAAGCCGACCGCCCGAGACGTGATTGAGCGCTATAACCGCGCGCATGGGCAAAATCCACACATCACCTTGAAGCAAGTTTGTGCCGAGATGGATGTTAACTATGCTAGCATTCGCGCGCTCAAATCGCGCTATGCAAAGCAGAAAAGGCCCAAACGATAAAAGTTAACATCGACAGTGCCTTGCTCCGCATCAGGATCGAGAATAGGTGCAAATGATCGCTTGACGAGGCGCTCAACTTCATCTATAATAGCCCTAGATCGCCTGTTCTACAGGCACCAAAAAGGCGCTCCCCCTGCCAAGGTTCAAGCGCCCTTTGGTAGACATACGGCCCTAGACCATCTAGCGACGGAGCAAGGCCAGCTATACAAAATTATCCCATGGTGCCGATCTGCTGTCAAGGCGGGAACGATCGTCACATAACGATGATACCCCTGATTGAGTCGCTAGCAATCAGGGGTATCTCTGTATCTTGGACAAGAAAGCCAAACGCCACCCCGGCAAGGGTGGCGAGCGGCAAAGGCAAAGGCGATGCTTGTATAGCATACAGTATCGCAGAGCCATAGTCAAACATAAGGCAACAGCGATGCAACAACCCACACTCTCCACAGAACCGCGCGACACCTTTCTTTCGCACTTCGATGGACAGCGGCGCGGCACCGTCAGCAACTGGCTTCTCGAACCCATCCGCCAGCAGCATGAGCAGAACCCGCGCGCGGTTGTCGCGTTCGTGCTCGCTATGCTCACGCGGCGACTCAATAGCCAGTGGGTAACCGACCAGACCATCGCCGATACCCAACGCGCGATTGACCTCTTTCGGTCGCACTATGATGATGCGGTCGGCTGCGCAGCGTATTACATCACCTATGAGCAATTGCCCGAGCACGAGAAAGAGGCGTTGAAGAGCACCCAGCGCGAGGCAGGCAAGGCGGTGTGGATGGCGACCAAGCCCCCGAGCCCCAAGCAACTGGACTATCTCCGCAGCCTCGGCTATGTCGGCGCGCCCCCCGCAACAATGGCAGAAGCATCCGACGCCATTGATCGGCAGCTCACGCTGCGCGGCAAGGCGGTGACGCGATGAGCAACCTTCGGATCGCGCTTGACCTCGCTCGATACGGCTACTATGTCCACCCGCTCGCACCACGCGACAAGATGCCGCTGGCCGGCGGTAACGGCTCGAACGATGCCACGCGCGACGAAGATATGATCCGCGCCTGGTGGGCAGACACGCCGAACGCCAACATTGGTATCAGCCTGGACAAGTCCGGCATCGTGGACATCGCGCCCGACTGCCCCGAGTGGGCCGCGCGCTTCAAGGCGAACGGCATGGATCGCACGCTGCTCTATACGTCCAATAGCGCATGGCATACATGGTATAGGCTGCCAGCGGGCGGGCCAATCGCCCGCGCGTGTGTCTCAGGCCAATACGACATTATGAGCCAGGGCAACGCCGTTGCCCCCGGCAGTATCCACCCGAGCGGCTCGGCATATGTCTTACATACTCCACTGATGCCCGTCGAGGATTTACCGCTCGCACCCGCGTGGGCCGTGGAGATGCTGGCAGCGCGTGTGCGCGTGGATCGGAACGAACACACGCCCGAGGACTGGCGCGACCTCCCCAGCGGCGCGGTGCTGGCGCAGAGCAGGCGCTTTCAGGCACTGACGAAGGCTAACCAGCAGCTGCGGGCCGTGGTGAGCGGCGAGGGCGTGATGATTGCCGGTGACGGCAGCGTAAGCGCACAGCGTGCGGTGTTCGTGAACCAACTGATCCGCGCCCGCTATCCGTACAACGAGATTCGCGCCCTGGCTGATCATTTCTCGGGCGTGCTCGAAAGCAACCCGAAATGGTTTGCGGCAGACATCGACCGGCTCATCTTCAAGTACACCCCGCAAGGCTATAGCCCAGAGTCTACGGGCGTTATCGCGGTGGCCATGCGCGGCGGCCGGCATTACGAGATCACCGCAGGCGAGCTGCTCGACCGCTACCACGCGGATGCGGACTGTGGCGTGAACGGCCTGGTGATTGAGTGGACAGTCAATGAAGCCGCCGAGCGGCTCGGCGTCTCGACCGGCACCATCAAACGGCGGGAAGCTGAACTGATCGCCGATGGACAGATCCGGCGCGAGTACGGGCGCGTGATCCTCTCGCCCGCCACCTGGCAGAATAGATCACAACGCACCCTAACGCCACAAACGGCGATTGAGACAACTGTTTACATTGTCAACAGTTCTTCTGACGAAGCCGAAAGCGTGTATGAGAATGCGATCGGATCACAATTCGTTCTACCGCATCAGGACGCGCCAAACGTGCCCGAAGAGAGCGTATGCAAGGAACAAGCGCACACTAGAAATAACACACTCCCCCCGGTTGACCTAGATCCCCCCGCAGCCGAGCCCGATCCCCCACGCGCCCCTAAACTCGTCGGCGCGTTCAGCTACGGGAAACTGAGTTGGATCGGTTCCGTTGCGCCTCGCCCGCGTCGGCAGTCGCGCCACAAGGGGCAGCGAACGATAGCGGCCGAGATGCGCGAGCCGATGGCCGAGCGCCAGGCGCGCGAGCTGGATGCGCGGATCGAACGCCTTGCGGCGAGTGTTGCTCGGGCTGAGGCAGCAGGACAGGTGCCGACGAAACGCGCCGCGCGCCTGGCCGACCTTCGGGCGCAGCGTGACAAGGTCTATCGCGCCGACCCGCTCATTCCGACGCCGTATCGGCCGCGCCCTGCCCCGATGCCGCTTGAGACGTTGCCCGAGCCGCCGGCGGCGGTAGCAGCGGGGGAGCGTGTTCTTTCAACTGCGCTTATTGAGCGCTTGCGCCAGTTGAAAGCTGAACGCCAGCAGCAGGCATTATTGTAAGGGGTAAGCGATCGTGAGCACGATGCCACCGAGCGATCACCTGGTTGAGAAACTGTACGACGCCGTGAACGCGCAACCGACCGAACGCGCCCGTCTTGAGGTGGCACGCGCTGCACTCGCCGCAGCGCAGCATCGGGCGAACGCAATAGCAAAGAAAGCACAAAACAATGGCAAAAAGCAAGATTGACCAACTCAAAGCAGACCTCGCCGAACTTGACGCGCGGCGGGTGCAGCTTGAAAAAGAGATACGCCCACCAGAGTATCCACGCAACGACGCGGCCGCGCTCGCCGTGTCGCTGGCCCAGGCAAGGCTGGGGTGGGTGCTGCATATGCGCCCAATCGTGCAGGCGGAACTAGATCGCGAGATTGGACAGCTTCAGTACGCCGACCAAACCCCGCCTGACGACCTGGCGAAATACCACGAGCGGCGCCGGCTGGACGATCAGCTGGTGACGGTGCTGGCCCCCGGCGGTCGGCCATTGTCGCCGACCGAGCGTGAAGCGATACTTGACCGTGCGATTGACCAAGGCGAATCACTCGACGACGCTATGGCGTCCATATTCTATGGAGAAACAACCGATGAACTCATTGACGCTTAGTGCCGCCATCGCGGCCGCCCGCCCACCCGCTCCGCCGATCATACTCTGCCAAGGACAGTACAACTGGACGATGGCCCTGCGCAAACTTCGCGCCGACGAGCCCACCCTGACGGTGGTGGAAGCGTGCTTGAAGCTCGGACGCGAGCGGCCCGATTTGTATGCTGGTGCTGCTGTCCTGCCCGAACAGTACCGCGCCGTTTCGTAGCGACCCCCGCGCGTCGATGAGGCACTGCTTCAGCGCGCACGCGGTCGGGGCGGTTCACTGGAGCTCGGGACAAGCAAGAGTCTAACCGACCGGAAAAAGGCATCACCGCGCCAACGTCCACGGCGCTTCCATACCACCAGGCCGGCGCGGTGTGAACGCGCTCGCTGGTGGGGTACCACCATAGGGGTTAACAATGGCACGAAAAGACGCGAGCCCCGGACAAAAGGAAGCCGCAGCCGAGCGCCATGTACGCGCGTTTGAGCTGCGCAAGCAGGGCTACAGCTATCGTGACATCGGCGTAGCGCTCAGCGTGTCGCATAAGACAGCGTACGAGGATGTGCGGCGCGTGCTCGGCGAGCTGGCACAAACACGCCTGGCCAGCGCGGCCGAATACGTGACGATGGAATTAGAGCACCTTGATATGGCCCAGCAGGCGCTGCATCAGCACCTCGACAGCGGCGACCCGCAGATCGTGCGCGAGTGGCGGATGCTCGGCGAAAGCCGGCGTAAGCTGCTCGGCCTGGATATGCAGCCCGGCACGGTGCCGAGTGGCAACCTTGAGATAACCCTACGGTGGCACGATGACAACCAACGAATCATTGACATCACGCCGGCAGCTAACGATCACGCTGCCGCCGCTCCACGCCTCGCAGAATCTGGTAGCACAGCACCCGGCGCGCTTCCGTATCGTGTGCGCTGGTCGGAGATGGGGCAAGTCGAGACTAGCGGCGATGTTGAGCCTGAAGACCGCGCTTGAGATTGGCGGCCGCTGCTGGTGGCTTGCGCCGTCCTACCCGCAATCATCAGCCGCATGGCGCGAGCTCAAGGCGTTAGCCGCGCAGATCCCCGAGCGCCGTGTGTTCGAGGATGGCCGGCGTATCCTGCTGCCGGGCGGGGGTGAAATTGTGGTGAAGTCGGCCGATTCGCCCGAGAGCCTGCGCGGTGAAGGGCTGGATCTGGTGGTCTTGGACGAGGCCGCCTACATCAATGGCGAGGTCTGGACAGACGCGATCAGACCGGCGCTGAGTGACAGACGGGGCGGTGCGCTGATCATCTCCACCCCGGCCGGCTACAACTGGTTCCACGAGGCGTACGAGCGCGGGCAAGAGGGCCGATCCGACTGGCAGAGCTGGCAGTATCCGACATCCGACAACCCGCTGATTGACGCAGAAGAGATCGAGGCGGCGCGCGAGAGCCTGCCCGGGCGCACCTTTGCCCAGGAGTACATGGCGGCATTCACCGCAGACGGCGCGCTCTTCAAGCGTGAATGGCTGCCGATTGTGCCCGTCTCGCCCGCCCTCGCCACCAGAGTACGCTATTGGGATCATGCCAGTGGGTTAACCGATGGCGCTGACTACACGGCGGGCGTGCTCATGGCTAGGGACGCACAAGGTACATTCTTCATCG
>Ga0137457_1000462_pt1 | contig 10776 bp, 20 predicted proteins | sample EasRivERMGT630_2_FD_102321 | JGI IMG/M metagenome (GOLD analysis project Ga0137457, IMG submission 102321) | Soil microbial communities from meander-bound floodplain in the East River, Colorado, USA - East River MetaG ERMGT630_2 | ecosystem: Environmental > Terrestrial > Soil > Floodplain ...
AAGTTATTTGCCCCACTGGAATCTGCAATTTGTTGTGCAAACTGAGCATACACATCCTCAAGTCTCGAGAGCTTCTTAGATGTGCGGGTGGGGGTGCAGTTAATACAGAGCTTAAACCCATCCTTGGGTCTACCCCTTTGCGGTTCCTGGGGCTTGAGGGATTGTACCTCCATCTTTGCCGGTTTCCTGTTATAAGCAGGAATGCCATCAACCAATACGACATCATATTCTTCCGGAATAGGCCCGCTATTCTCTCTTGAGATTTGCACACAAGGGATACAGGCTGCACCTTTGCTTGAGATACCTGTGCCATCACAAGCCTTACACTCTGCACTAGCCCAAGGCGCAATAGGAGAGTTAAACACCTGGGGCGTAGGAGAGGGCAAAATTGCCCCCACAGGCTTCAAGCCGCTAGGGGGCGGGCTTTGGGCAGGGGCGGGGCTCGGGGCCGCTCTGGGGGCCTCTGGCGGCTTTGCTTGGGCCGTTGCCCCCGGCACTACTCCCGCAAGGGCTGCCAGCTTTTGCTTTACGCCTTCCGTACCGTTCGAGGGAGGGGCAACGGGAGCGGTTTCCGTAACTGCCGTATCGGCCGGTCTGTTTGTGGGAGCTTGTGTTTCTACAGGCTTTGGAGCGGGGGCTTTCCCCGTCATTTGTGCTAGAAGACTCACGTTATTTTCCTTGTACTCTATTCCTTTGTTGTATCGATTCACCCGGAGGGTGTACTCTTCGACAGTTTCTCTTTTAGTGCATATGTCTATAAACGCACAACCCCCATATGCGTAGCAGGAACCTAATGGCGGATCTGGGATATCTTTCCAGGATTTAACTTTAGCAATCTCATCCGCAACCAACGCATTCTTTTGTACCCTATCCCATGCTTCTAATACCTCCTTAAGAGTGACAACAGCTTCCGTATACTTTACTTTTATCTTTTCTGGATCTTTGCAATAGTAGTTTTGCCGGATTAGAAATTCTTTTGGGGGCTCAATCCCCGCTTCCATCATTGAGAATACTCGATCTGCCCAATAAATCCGTAGCTGGATATCTTCTTTTAGTGTACGCTCATTTTGAGCGTACTTCATGCTTTTAGTAGACTTGTTATCTTCAATGCTATCAGGGTTATCTATGTCAACGTAGCCCTCTAGGACCCAATCATTTATCAAAGGCCTGTGGATGTGCCTCTGAATCTTCCTACCAGGAATTTTCCTTAAGACTCCTTCACTAATGGCTTTTTCAAGAAGAATCTTTATGATCTGGGATTCTTCTGATGAGAGTTCACTATCCCAGCCTTCAGGATAAACGTTCGCTGGCCTTCCTTCTTTTCTACCTGTATCATCAGCTTCGAGCCAGCGGTTAATGACTCCATCAATTGCTTTACCAAATTCAAAGCGTTTCTTTTTGACATCAGGAAGCCTCTTTACACGTTGAAACCATCTCTGCCTTCCGCAGAAATCGATTTGATTGGATTGCGTAACCGAAAAGATTTTCATTCTTCTAAAAACTCATACAACTTTAATATATCTTCTTTGCTGCCGACATACTCTATTACGGATAGTGTTCTTTCAGGATCTATAACTATCCAATCTCCTGGCTTTACCCAGAAAGGAATCTTAGTTATGTGTCCATAGATATCTATTTCAGGAGACTCTCCATCCCATTGACCAGCAAATAAAAATTGCTTGCTGTAAAGTTTCATATCGCTTTAGGGATTGGGGGAAGAATGGTTCCATCTTCTGTCGCTTGAATAATGGCATTGGTTTGAGTTACCATTTCAGCATGATGCAAGGCTTCTATCCTTTTGCAATTGTACCCATGTTGAACAGCCTCTTGGTACAGTAATGATGGATCTATCCTTCTCCACCGTGCGGCCTTTGGGGGGCAATTAGCATAGTATTTAATAACTATTGGATAATCTTTATATTCTTTATGCCAAAAGCCCCTAAGGACTTTTCCAATATCAATTGTGGAAACATCCCTCTTACTATATTTCCCTATCGTTTCCCTCCAGAATTTTTGAACACCACTAGTTGTGACCCAGATTTCTTGATTGTTCTTAATGAATACTCTACCATTTGGGTCTCCTGCCTCTGGGGTGCTTTCGACTAGATTTATTAGAGCTTCAACTATTTCAGGTGCCTTCCCGCCACGGGGGGAAATGATCCTGATGGTTTCGTTATTCACTTCTCCCTCTACCAATAACCTACCGCCACGGGGAAATAGCCTTCGTTGCTCATAGAGCCATTTGAAGTGTTTGGCTACTATGTATTTTGAAGGCCCACCGGCATCAGACTTGATCCAACCATCTGTAAAAGCTAATCCCCCTTGTTGGGCAAGCCACAAGCTAGCATCAACAGGAGCATTAAAATGAAAAAGCCTTATGGCCAATGCTTCTCTGTCATAGGGAGACATATCTTTATTTAAAGAAAGCATATGAACAACATCATCATTGTTAGCAGTAAAAATCATCCTAACCGGGTTTCGGACGATAATCGTATCCCGAAACTTTTGCTCTACGGCTATGGGATCGCCGGAAACCAGTTGCCTAAAAGTATCCGCTGCGTCCCGTCCTTCTATCTTTGGGAAACCCTCATTTACTACCACAAAAGGGCTTTTTACCAGCAAGCTCTTAAACCTGCCCATCTCTGTAGCATCCGCAACAGTTTCAGTATCTATATTCTCTGCCAAGCCCCATACAAGCATTTTCTTACCCAACCCTGGGGGGCCTGTAATACTAAGAGCACAAATAGGCCCAGCCTCAAAATCCAAAGCCCAAGCTATCCAATGCTGAAGTGTGTCAAAATTAGGTCCTGCCATGAGCTTAAGCCATGTGTCAACGTAAACGTTGTATTCACCTTTGAAATCCTTCTTCAGTCCATAGAGTCTTTGGATTAGGGTAGAGTCTTTTTTACCTATGCTCCGGATAAAAGAGCCTTCTATGGAGCTAGCGCCTTCTAATCCGCCAACAGAGGTAACGCATGAATCTATAATTTCTTGTCCGCTCTTTGGTCTGAAGGTCCCATCTTTTTTTGGTACCCAAAGAGGAATAAGGGATTGCATTCCAAGTTCCCTAATCCGTGAGGGTAGCCTGCCCATTGTTACGGGAATAGTGTCATAATACCCTTCAGGTGTCATTAGGTAGTAGTGGTTTAATGTCGCTGCGATGAGTTTACTCTGTAACCATTCTCGGGCTTTGTAGTCAGCGTCTTTTAGTTCTGGTGCAGAACACCATGTTTGCATGGTTTCAATTATCCGTCTGGCAACCGATACTGCCTCTTGCTTGGAAATTTCAAGCTCAAGTTGTCGCTCTTTGGCTTTAGCAAGCTCACTAGCCCAATAACGCAAACAAGAGCGCCATAGTACAGTAGTCCAATCAGGTGTTTGTGGGTCTGGATGTAATTCTGATATTGCGGGCAGGAAGAGTGCATATATGAGTTTTACCGTGGTACCCTCAATCGGGAACAAAGCCGATATCGCTTCACCAACGTAAGATTGTATCTTTACATCTCTTTCCCCTTGCTCTGCAATCAACTGGTCTCTGAAAATAATATCGAAGCAATTCTTATTTTTTAGTTTCTTTTTTGCTTTACGAAACCAGTCGGTTTCGGACCCATCGGTATTCTTTAAAAGGGAGAGGCTATAGGCAGTAGCTGGTTTTTCTTCATTGCTATGAGGAACTTCTTTTACATCCACCTTACCGAAAGGTAAGAGTTTTAAAACGTCAAGGCGGGATTCCCATTGGTATTCACAGAGAAAATAACTCTGCGTCCAGGTAGGTACGTCATCGCGTAGGACTCTCGGGAGACGGAAACATCTTGTCCATTGAGCACAGGTAATATCAATCTCAAGCCCATAGATTGCGAAGTCTCGTATGAGGCACCGGACAGAAGCATCTACACTAGAGACTGATTCTATTTTTTCCGGCACATAGACGAAACGACATCCGCCGGAAGTGGTATAAAATGCCACCCAGCTTGAGAGAATAGGATTCTGAGACAGGTTGTTAAATTTTTCCAGGAAAGCCGAGAAAAACTCTCCATTCCAAGGCTTGTGTTCCGGGTTGTCATAGTCTAAGACAATGCAATTTTTAAGGAGTCGGACTGAGTTCTTTTCAAGCTTTGGCAAAACCTCAGAATTTAAACGTGGCCAGGTCTCATGCCCCTCAGGTTGGTAAGTAAAAAAATGTGCGTCAGTATTCCATTGTGTTTCTAATGCTTCCTTTAGTGATATACATTTTAGCGGCTCTGCAATATCATCAAAGTCTCTAATACCTTTGATGAGTTTTGTGGGGGCTACCCCAACTAGGGGCGTTTCATTTTGGAGCACGGCTCACTATTTGAGGGCATAGGATCAAGCCTAAATGTTTGAAGCAATCATAAAACTTAGGCCTAAACCAGAGTCTGTTTTGATTTTCATAAAAATACAGGATCGACGGATAGGGGTTGCCTTTAGCAATCCCTCCCCCTGGCTTAAGAAAGCTCACCCTTGAGCGAATTAGGCACATGAATTTCAAAGTGTCTGACAAAACATTGTCTTGCCAATACTTCTGTTCCCATCGGCTTGCAGGTAGTAGGGCAATGATGGGTACTCCCATCTGGCTTTCAAGATTTATTTTCTCTATCCATATCTTTATAGCTGAACCATATGGGGGATTAACAAATGTTCCTTCCATTGCCAAAGAATCTTGGTACCATTGATGCTCTATGCCTCCTTGGCAAAGCCAGCTTTTAGCATTGGTGGGATTATCCGGCTCAGTGCAAGGATCGAATGGTATTTGTTCTCCGAAAAATGTCCTAACAGGATCAAGTATTTTGGAGGGGGTTAACCAGACTGTATCCTTGCACTGCTTATCAACCAGATTAGCCATACATCGAGTACATTAGTTATCGGAATAGGCTTTTGTTACCATAAGATCTTGCAAAGCAGATTCTTCCTTTTTCTTGCGTTTCTTTTTTCGCTGGATCTGGATTAGAGTTTTAATAACACCCCAAACAAACAGTACTACCCCCGTCCAAAGAGGGTAATACCACAGAGACCAACAGAAGATTATGAAAAGGCCAGTAAGGCCTATAGCAGCCACAGTAGTTTCCGAATCCCACTCATCACTCATTCAAACTCCCCCAATGAAATCTGCCAGTGAGTTTGCTTCCGTTCCAATCTGCCAGTGAGTGTAGCAGACTACTCTCTTGTACCCGACAGAGAATTTCCCAGACTTCCTCCCAGGGTTGTAGTTTCCAATCTTATGATTCAATCCCTCAGAGACTGGATTACAGGTTGGTCCAGTGTGATTGAAGGGCGTCAATACTCCATCCCTATAGACCTTCAAAAATCCATCAGATCCTGCCGACCATTTGGCATGAACCACGATGTTAGTAGGGGTTCTGGGGGGTGTGCCGATGATGATTGTCTTCGTGGGCTGCCCCAATACGGCTAAGACTCCCCGCATCACTTCCCCACTGAGGGTTGTTTTAATCATTTCAAAACTAAATGGGGGTGAGACAATCCCTCCAGAATTTCCTTGATGCATCTGTCCAGTGACGCATTTCTGATTACCCCATAGAGTATCAAAAATGAATTCATCTGTAGGCAAGTAGATGCCGAAAGCATAGAATCTTTCTGAGCCTACAGGATCTCGTCTAGCAGTATCATCACTTTCGCCAGGATGCTCCCTGATTCCCATCTCTGCACGCATATCATCAAGATTGGAAGTAGCCTTCCACTCCATGCGAACTTCGTCATTAGCCTGACTAATCTCTGCCGCCCCAAGGTATTTATCAAAGAAATATGTCTTCAGATGGGTTTGTCCACCCTCCACAAACGTCTCGAAAGGCGCATTAAACTTGTCATCCAGGATCGCGGGGATGTTTTCAGGAATGGGGTCATCAGTCATGTCAGCTATTTTCTTTTTCAAGAGTATGATTTCCGCGTCTTTTTTAGCCACTTCGTTCTTTATCTGGGAGAGAACAGCACCTGAAGAAATGAGGGCTGTATCAGCATTTGCAATAGCCTTTTTTGCTTCTGCGATGTCTGTACCAAGATCAATAAAAAGCGCATCTGTTACCATGTGTACACCTCCTTCTCCAAATCTGTAAGTCTTTTTTCGTGATTGCTTAAAATTTCATGGTCAACAGTATGCTTGTTTTGCATAATTCTTATGGCTTCTTCCTGTTTTATTAAACGATCTTCCAATGCCTTGACTTTCTTACTTATTCTGGCCTCTTCTTCAAGTAGTGTTTCCATTTTTCCTTTCTAAGTAGTTCTTTGCATCAGCCTCATGTGCAAATCGGATTTCTTTTTCTGTGTATTCTGTTCTCCCATCACAATAGATACTGTAGAAATTACACACATTGCATTCATCATATCCTGTGTCATGTTCACACATCGTTCCTATCCTGCAGACCGGGCACAAAAATTCAAGTGTTCCTTCTGTTCCTGGTACCATGAGATTAGATCCTCTTCGGTGTGGACAATAGGAATCCCCCTTCCCATTTTAGTCTGTAACTGCCTTGCAAATTCGACTTCCATATCGGACCCTTGAGACTCCCCCGGAAGGCGGAAAAGGACATTACACTTCCTCAACCATGCGAAATCCCACATAAGCCAATCTTTGGTTGATCTTGGATAAAGATCATGCCAGTAGTAATTTAGATGAGGGATAAACGGTATGAATCCTAATGTTAAAAGGTGATCCGCACAACGGATTGCCGCAACGATATTAGCTCTAATCGTTCCTGGGTCGGTAATCAGCCCTCCATTGCTTATCGGTCCTGCGATGTAAACATGCACGCGATGATCTGGGTTTACTATTCTCATCGTGATAAATGCACCTTAAAGGAAAGATCATCTCCATGAGTTCTGTGATATCCGTAATCGATAACCCAACCATCAATCTTGCTTTGGCAAAGAGGAATAATAACTCTGAGGTTTGGGATGAGATCACAATTCCATAAAATCTCAGGACTAAACCAAGAGACTTTTTCCCTTTCTTCCTCTATGTGGAAATGTCTGTTAACCTTGGCCCTCCAAACCCAGATATTCCAAGGATAACTATTAAACATCCCACACATTTGCCCTGCATAATCAATTTCATCGTCCCCTATCCCATACCCCGTTTCTTCTTTAAATTCCCGGATGGCAGCTATGCCAGCTAGTTCATCATCTTCTACCTTGCCCCCGACAAGGTTTAGTTTTCCCTTTTGCCAATCCGGTTTTTCTTTCCTAATCAAAAGGATATCATTTCCTTCTGTTGGTTCTGCGTAAACTAAAACGTACTCTTGCATTTAGTATTCCCCCCTCGACACAGTAAGGCCTACTCTGAAAAATTCCCCCTTAGGTATCCCATGCACAGGCGGTTCCCATTCCCAGACATTTAACCAGATCCCATTTGGGTGCAGTCTCTGCACCCTAAGGCCTTCAAGTTCCCCATCAACCTTTACACCGAAGGAAGCTGATAAAAGGAGCTTTTTCTCTTCTTCTGTCATACATACCCCACATGTATCGATATTTTTACCTGCTCTCCCATAGGTATTTTTAAGTCGGTCGCATGGGAGTTACCCCGTGCCTCTAGCCAGTCAATAGTAAGATTACCAGGCATATCCCTTTCTATTACCTCTCCTAAAACAACTTTCTTTTCATGTCTACAATCAGAACAATTAGGATGCTCTTTTATCACCGTGAAAAAAGAAAATACTACATCTGTCATGACGGCGGCAGTTTCGTATTTCCAGGGAAAATCATTATCTTCCCTCCCATTGTCTTACACTCATTGACCCGTGAGATCATATTCTTAATCATTTCCTCCCATGCAACTACAGGCATTTCTAGCTTCGTTGTGACCTGATTAAACTGCAAAAGCATCATTTGCTTACTTGGATTTACACCGATCTCATATGCAAAAGGTTGCCCTGGGGTTACACCCGCAAGGATGTTCAGTAGGAAATTCCGCTCTTGATCCGTGTAGATAAGCTCCCCGGCAAAACTCTGTTGCATCTCTTCAAGCGTGATACGGAACTCCGCATTGGGCTGCAGAGCAAACCCGATGTGCCCATCTTCAGGTCTCTTGTAGGGGAGAGGCATAAGGGCTCTGTAATGGAACCCCTGGTTTTGATTATTCCTTTCTCCATTTGCAGCTTCCTCCCAAGAGGCGGTTTTCAGGTAAAATCCTACTGCACTCCCTTGAGGGTGGGGCAAGAGAAAAGAAAACAATGCCCCCGGTTTTGCTTGTAGGAAATCCTCATGCGTTAAGAGGATCATGCAGGTACCTTTTTCCTAAACGTGATGCCAGCATCACAAATCAGGAGATCATATCCTGCATCACGGATACTATACTCAGCGCAATTAAATGCGCTCTTTACGGCACCCTCGTACACAGCCCCCTTTGCAGCGACTTTTTTACGATTAAGCATCTCAAGAAAAGCCACCGCTGCCTTAATATCAGCCTCTTCCGCACTCTGGACTTTATCCAGATGAGAATACAGCTTGCGACTTCGAGCTTCACCCATTAAGAATCTCCATTACGTCTGAAAAGTTAGAACACAAAACTTCATTTTCCGCTATTTCGATATCACACAGATACTCCCACCCCTTCCCGTCATCATGCCAACAAATACTGTGGATCATTTCACGAGTCACAATCTTGGTTTCAGGATTTAGGATAAACACTTCCTGCCCTGGAAGAAACTTAGGATGCTGGATTTTCATTTTAATTCACCGTGGCTGCTTTCAGTTGATCTACCTTTTCCTGTATTGCATCATAGGCCGCTTGGTTGCCCCCTAGAGTCAAAAGGCCTTCCAGAGTTATAAGATCGGTTTGGATCGTGGTGATGAGAGTTGCCAGGGCTTGATAACTAGCCTCTGGAATCTCTCTGGTACCTGAACGCTTAATGAAAATCACATCGGCCATTTTCGTCTCCACACATAAACTATTGTAAAAACCATCACCCAAAAACCAATGAACCGCAATGCCCAAAGAATATTATTTAAGATGGCTTCCAATACACCTCCCCCTTCCTTAAAACAAGCCATTCGTACTTCTCAAGAAATGCCCAAACATCCCCACAAAATGTTTCTTTTTTAGTTACCCAAAAGGTTTTACCTTTCTCAAAGAGCGTAGCTCTAAGAAAGCCGCAATCAGTGAGTCTTTCTAGTAGCTCTACGTGGGAGATCATCCTTATCGTGCTTTACTGTCTTGTAGGAGTTGCTTTAGCTCGTCTGCAAAAGGTTTTGCCACAAGCTTAAGCGTATCTGACTCAAGTAACGGCAGTACCCGCACCCCGAAACTTCTAAAATCCCTTATCAGTTTTCGTCTACGGTTATAGGCTATACTCATCCGACTTCTCCATCCTCAGTAAAAACTCCCTCTGCGGTTTCTGTAGCGATCTCACTCTTGATTTGCTCTATCAGCAATGATTCCTCATCCGTAACCTCAAAAGTGAAGTCATCGAAGATATGGAAATCATTTTCATCATAGAACTCTTGAGCCAATTTACTAAGGAGACTCTTTGCAGGGTCCATTACATATGCTCCGTCGGGTTATAAGCCTTAAGCTCGAATTCAGAGAATCTTAAGGAATCTTTGGCTACATGCCAGGTGTGAGCTTTTTTATGGTAATCGTACACATAGTTCCCGATGCGGATGTTGTAGTAAATCTGCACACCACCAATGCATTGATCCGCCATTCTATGAGTAACCATCCCCACAGCGCCGATAATAATCCCTGGCTCTTCTTCTGATGGGAGGTTGGTGGGTTGAACAATAGGCTCCGGGCTATTAAGCATAACCCATTGACCAATCTCAAACTTAAACGGTACTTCCATCTTTACTCCTTACTTAGAATAAAAAAAGGAGACCGGAACATCCGATCTCCCGAAACCTAACTAAGATCGACTAAGAGTTTTCTTTGCATCAGTGCATACCTTAACCTCCCCGTTTTAAAAGCTCTCTCTTTGTTTTTATTTAGACAGAGACTTGATAGGACTCGAAACCTATTACTGGGTCACAGCCGTAGAAGACACTACGGCTTTTCCGCGATCCGACAATCGGGCCAGCATCAACTTGGTTTAAGGATATAGCCTTCACAGTTTCTACGGGCCTAAGCCCTCCACTCCAGCTATAGCTAACTCCCATGCTTCTCATGGCGTCAAGGGTACGTCCTTCCGTACTGCAAGCCTCTGGTTATTTTGGAGCCCCTAACTCCATCTAGCCTCTGGCAGTCTGCATTGGATATCACTCAGAAGCATCAAGCAACGGAGGTTTGGGCATATTCTTATCCTGCCTCTAAAGAAGTCTTTGCTGTCGTTACAGTGTCTCTTTTGTCCCCGTATTTCCTTGGAAAGTACCTCGGGGGAGTCGAAAGTACCTGCCGACAGAATTCACTATCAAGCTTTTCTTCCAGGATTTCCAAGGCTCTTTTATAACAACCCTTTTCATATCTGAGCCTTGAGTTTTCCGCTTCGAGGTCCCTACAGCGTGCCTCTATTCTGTTTAGCTTTGCTTTTGCCCCTGTCCCCCTACTTGTGCGCTTAAATTTAATATCCTTGCAAAACTTCCGTTGTTTCATAAAAAAGCAGGTAGCCTACTTTGGTGATACAAAAAGATGACACTTGGGTTAAGTGTTTATTTTACGGCTACCTGCTATTTCTTCAATTGCTGCACCTGACGATTTCCCGCGTGCTGTGGGCTCGTTACACCCTTCCGCGAAAGAAGAATCGGAAGGACCATTTTTATGTGCAGGTACAGCAGCGTGTTCCGCAGTATTCCAGCGGACTTAAGCCATTTCTA
>Ga0137457_1000465_pt1 | contig 10757 bp, 21 predicted proteins | sample EasRivERMGT630_2_FD_102321 | JGI IMG/M metagenome (GOLD analysis project Ga0137457, IMG submission 102321) | Soil microbial communities from meander-bound floodplain in the East River, Colorado, USA - East River MetaG ERMGT630_2 | ecosystem: Environmental > Terrestrial > Soil > Floodplain ...
AGAATCAGATAACCCAAATATAGGAATGAATGTCTGATTGGTTTATGGTTGTCAAAAGAACTAGCAAGATTACATGGATATGAACCTTAATATTGAATCACCAGATGCGCCTCGCAAACAGGTAAAACTTGATAACACTTTAATTATAAAAGCTTTAGAGGAACGAATATCTTATATAGAGAATGAAGTTGACAGAAAACTTGTTGAAATCTTTGATTTTATTGCACAACGCGAACGCAAAATAGCGGATATTCGTAAACACATAAAGAATTTAAAAGAACTTGAACAATCATGAGCATCTCTAAAGCTAAATTCATTGCGAGATTTAAATGTAAACCTGTTCAAGATGATTTAAAACGCGTTAATTGTAATACAGTTGGCACTATTGGTCATTTCTCTTGTGGAGTTTGTCGTAAACATAAGAAGCCAAGATTTATGTGTGGCTGTTTGAAGATTAAACCAGAACTTAAAAATTCTTAAAATATGAAAGACTTTCTAGTTAAAGAATCATCCCAAATCGTAATTTATGGTCAGACAACTCTATTTAAAAGATGGGTTGGTGATCCTAACCAACTCTTCGAATTTTATTTTTTTGAAAAAGATGGCAGAAGCTTAGACTTCTTGTCTATTCAGAAAACAGAGGCGCTTAGTGAAAGCGAAAGCTCAGATACAGAGTTAGTATTCCACAAGCTGATTAGCAATATTGCTAATCCAAAGTTCTTAAAAGAATGTGAATTGAGAGTCAAAGATAAAGACTGGAAGATTCGTTCTTACTCTAAATATGTAGAAATATCTCTTGATAAAATGAGTGTTGATCAAGAGACTTCAACAATGTTGAAAATTTCCAAGATTCAGAATGCAGAACAAGGAACGGTAATTGTTCGAATAAAGGACTTTCGAATTATTCAGAAGATTGATTACGTAGAACGGATTATAACCATAGCTCCATTGTATCCTGCTATACCAAAAATGCGAGATGCAGAAGGAGTAGAACTAGTAGAAGAAAATGAATAACACAATAAACAGAATAAAGAAACTTCGTTGTAAACAGTGTGCATATCCGAACTATTTTGATAATAGATCGGATTTAGTCAAACATCAACGCAAACGTCATCCGTGGGATACAACAAAAAATGTTGTTAAATCTAAAGACGAGAAACAGAAAGTAACTACACCTTTACGCGAGGTTCATTTCTGCCCTAACTGTGGCACTAATATTAAAGCAGTTCAAGCTGCATTGATGATATGAGCAAAGTTCTCATACATTCAAAAGCTACACCAATGGATGTTTTGTGTGTAGTTTTAGCACGTTATGGATTTAGCTATAAGCTTATCCAACAAAGAACAGGACTCACCAAATCTCAAATTGCTTTGCGGTTAAAGCAGAGTGGAACTACTTTAAGAGATTTTAGGAATGGAGAAACTAACGTTGCTCAACAAGTTATTGAAACTGTTGATCAAGGAACACAGCATTATCTGAATCAGATTCGAAAACAAATGTTGCTGAAATAATGAAATATAAGATGTTCTATCTTAGAGTCCACAATTGGATTTATAAAAGAATTATGAAAGAACCTCGCGTAATCATATACTTGCAAGTTCAGATAAAACTTGAGCAAGAACCAAAAAACATAATTGAAGCTGTAGATGAAATCACTAATATAATCACAGAAGGCATTCAAACATCTGCTGTAAATACCAATTTAGGTAAGTTTACTTTCAATGTTGAATGCACTAAGATTGATGATTGAAATAACTTTATCTAAGCTGTGGCATACTTCTTGCTTAGATCATTGTATAAAATAAGTGATTTATCTTGACATGAAACTAGCTTTATGCTATAACAAAGTCAGACTATGAGTGAAAACGCAAATAAAGTTAGCACCAGAGCTTTTCCAACTGATTTGCTAGTTGCAATTATAATGGGCGAACTTCCACCAAATGCTGCTGATCTTTATCTTAAGCAAAAGAAAGAAGCAGAATCACTAGCCAATGTTACTGCAACATTGGAAACTGAAGATTTACAGAAGCTCGCTGCTGCTAAAGTTAAGCGAGAAACTAAAGCTGCTCGAAAAGAGCAACAAAGAATTTCGGCTAAAGTTAGCCGGATGCCAACAAACAACTAACAAAGAAAGAAACAATGGACAAAGAAGCAATAGTCATACAACGTAATGAAACTGACCTGTCTTTTGGTCAAGAAAAGTATCGTCGCGGCGAAAAGAAAAAAGCCGGACTTACTTATATTGCACCGACAGGTGAAGTTGCATTGGAAACATACATTAAGTTCCTCGGCACTGAAGTTGCTAAGGAAGTTATTGAACGCCAATTCAAGCTCTGGTGCCAACACTGGACACGTGAAGCAACAGATGAAAAGGATGGAACCACTTCTGCTGAAGAGTTTGAGAAGTTTGTAAAAACTCTCTCTGCTCGTGGTGAAACAATGAAATCACTTCTTGGCCGTCGTGATGAAATCTTTGATCTGATGGCAGAGTTGGATCAAGATAAACCAGAAGATATGGTTAAAATGGCTAAACTTATGGTTGAAGCCAAGAAAATCAAGGAAGCCTTGGTGGAGAAACGAACTAAGGATGAAGATGACGATGGTAATGCTACTACTAACTAAGTAGCTAAAACAATTTAGAGGTAGTCACTGGAATGAAACTTAACCATTCAAAAAGTGAGCGAAGTTCTGGTGGCTACCTTCTAAATTATATGAACTTTGTAAAAGAGAGCCTAGATAACTGAGGGACAATGAGAAGTGACACTTCTAGTAAAAACTAAATGAAACAAACTGTTGTTATCTATCACAAATCGGACTTTGATGGAATCTTCTGTCGTGAAATTGCCAAAAAGAAATTTGGCGATGAAGCAGAATACATCGGATGGGAATATGGGGAACCCGAACCAGTAGTTAGTCCAGAACAGAATCTCTATATTTTAGATTTGTCTGTTCCCGGTCTGATGAATCATCCAAAGTTAATTTGGATTGACCATCACAAATCTGCAATTGATAAATATCCTACGTCTATTGGTGGACTTAGAATAGATGGAGTTGCTGCTTGTCGATTAGCTTGGCAATACTTCTTTGGCCCAACTTTCATTGACTTATTAATGAAAGAGTCATTCATTGACCGCAAAGTAATTGAACCTTTAGCAGTTAGACTTGCTGGTGAATATGATATTTGGGACAAACGAAATCCAAATGTGGATTGGTTTCAAAGAGGACTTTACAGTTTTAATTTAGAAGATCGTCATTGGGACGAATTACTTAAGGTTACTTTCTATTATCATGGTTTGGTGATTAATTTATGCGAACGAGGCAAAATAGTTAATGATTACCAAAATATAGTTGACGAACAACTACTTAAGTCTCGTTCTTTTGATCTTCATTGGGGCGGACTTTGTTTTTTAGCTATCAATCATGCACGTTGTAATTCAATGACATTTGAATCAGGAGCTAAAGAATACCATGATGGTTTACTTAGTTTCTGTTGGACTGGAACTAAATGGACTATCTCTATGTATCATACAGCATTTAACAAAGAGATAGATTTGTCTGCAATTGCTGTTCAATTTGGTGGTGGTGGCCATAAAGGTGCTTGTGGATTTACTTGCACAACTCTACCGTTTAACCCCTTCTGGAGCAAATAAAATGAACTTTAAACTATGTCCAAGCAAGAAGAAGGAACAATAACAGTAACATTCTCCGAATTTTTGGAGTATGTTCTGGAAGAAGCTAATGCTGCAAAGGTTAAACGACCTTATCATGGAGCATTAATTCTAGCTAATGATCCAGAAGAACGTTATGTTCACGTAGAATTTCCGTCTGAAGATAACAAGTTGGATGCTCCAGTAGTTTGGAGAATTAAAGATTGGAGAGATTCTACTAAACGTCTCCTAAAATTACGTGAAATCTCTGAGATTGAATCTGCTTGGAGATTTAAACGTGACGAATTAATCGAAGATTTAGCAAGAAGAATACATCTTGTATTTGGTGCAGATATGCCTTGGTGTTATGACAAAGCATATAAACTATATGATGCACAAGATGTAAATGCTGCAAAAGTGTTTGGATGCGATAAACTACAGGATGTATTTGACACAAAACCGAAATCCCTTAAAGGGAAAATGGAGATACGAATAAAATGAGTGACGAAGTTAAACCGAAACGGGCGAGGAAAAAGAAGGTTGTAGAACAACCGCGTAAAAAGAAAACAGTTGGTGATTTAATCACTGACATGCAAAAGATTGAGAAGAAAGTTCTAAATATGATTGCAGGACAACCAGCTGAAATCGGCAATGTAGCTGGTCTTTACAAGAATGGTTTCAGTTCCTACACATCAAAACAAAAGGATACATATCATGCATTGGCCTCCAAGATAAGATAAATATTAAATATTAAATAATAAAAGAATGTTATTATATAACACAGCAGACAATGCTAGGAAGAATAGTGTGAGTTCTACCTTGAGTAAAACTGATGGCCCAGTCTGGGTTGCCGCTGATTCTCTTTAGAGAAAAGGGCGGAATTTTTAAAATTGATGAGATTAATATAGTTATGCGATACAAGCATGACAGAGAAAATGCTTATAGAAAGGCAGCTACAGTATGTAAAGAAAAAACTGGGGTTGATATAATTAATAACTCAACCCCAGCTTTCTTCTATGGCGCCTTCTGTAAAACTTTGATTAAAAATCCTGCTGAATATGGATTGCCTTCGATGCTAGGCGTTAATCGTTCTACTTACAGAATCTGGAAGTATAAAACAATTGTGCTTGAAGTGTGTGATACATTTTGGGGTTATTCAATGCATCCAAACTGTTCTGTTGCTAAAAGATGGCCAATATTTATAGGCGTTCCAAGGGTTGGACTTATTGCTGCTGGTTATAAGCCATCTATCGTTTTCAATGCACGTCTTCAAGATAGAGTCAAATTGACTGACAAAGAATATACAGAATTGTTGGATGAAATTAACTTCGGTAGAATCAAAGTTACTATACATGATATAATGTGGAATCCATCTTCCTTTTTAGTGTGGAAACACGTTCCACTAATTGATACTTATTATCATCCTCGTTCTCGCAAAATAATTAATTATATAGAGCGACATAAAGATTGGTTCAACAAAGATAATAATCATCAAAGAATTGATGAAATTTTTGATGATGATATTACTGATATTAAATTGAAACCAGATCATCTTTTCAATCGTATTGACGAACGACGAAATCCAAAAGTTAACTTTCCAAAGTTTCCTTATTCCTTGATTGATGGAATAGAATACATTGATGACTCAAAGAAGCTTGCTGCTGAAGGTAGAAGAATGTGTCATTGTGTAGGCAATTACTCTAATGCGTGTAGGGCAGGAAACATATTTATCTTAAGATTACCTAAATCTACGGTTGAAATTAATGCTAGTGGCAATGTCAATCAACATAGAGGAATGCAAAATAGTGTTCCTCCTATTGAGGACACAGACTTATTGCGGAAGTGGAAACATGAACGACGAAGAGTTGTAGAGAAAACGGCTACTGAATTATTGGAAGAACAACAAATGGAAAATAGAGTAGATCGCTATATAGAAAGATTCGCATGAAACTAACAAACGAAAAGAAAAACGAACGTAGACATTTCTTTTATGATCGCGAAATTTGTGCAAGCTGTGGACAAAAAGGAAATCACTTTATTGCTCCAAATAAAACATATCCTACTGGTAAATTTACTTGCGAACCAGTCTTTACACTAGAACAAATAATTCATGGTTCCAATTAGCTACATTATTTTTGAGTCTCTTGATGGAATAGAATTTCCCATTATATTTACTCAAAATATAAGTCATGATGATATGGCAAGAAGAATGTTACCACATAAAGTAATTTCAGCGGGTAAAATTGGAAAGTGTGATCGCAATGAAGAATACCACTATGGAATTTTCTGTCACGGAAAGTCTGTAACACTTGGTATAGAATCAAGAGGTTATAAAGATACTAAATTGATTCAAAGTTGGTTTAATATGGACTGTTAAAATGAAATAACATAAGAGAAAGAAGTATGACAAAAGAAATTCCATATAACTGTGTAAAATGTGGCAAACCAGAAGCCGCAAATTACATGGAGCATGTAAGAGTTGAAATGATAAGAGACAAACTCTGTTTTAGTTGTCATTTCTGGACTGATTGGCTTAAATTGAAAGATGATCCTAATGTATTTAGATATAAAGGCAAGCACTTTAAAACTGCTCCAGAATCCCAAGGTGGATTTCGAGGATATGGTGGCGCAAAGTTCACGATTGTAACATCTATGGGTGAAGAGATTGTTACAACTAACTTATGGCATCAAGGAACAATTCCAGATCATTTTAAAGCAGAACTTCCCGATAACTGTGTGATAATCGGCATAGCATGACTAAAAAGAAAAAATCAGAGCTGACACCTTTAGAGGATGCTTTAGCTAGATTTGATAAACTTAAAACGTTGATAGCATCTGCTTTCTCGTTTAAGAAGATCAAATTTGTTCAAGACTTTTATCATATAATTGGATACTCTAAAGAGAATTATCCAACCAAAGATGAAGAACCAATCGAGAATTACGATAAAGTCAAAGAACTTTTTCAAGCAGAACGCCAGAAAATCATAGATAAATTTACTGTAAAAGTTACAGAATATATTCCCCGCGAACGACAAATCTCTGAATCCGCAGAATCTCTAAAAATAATTAATTTCGAGGAAGAGGATACTCCATATTATACTAAGAAATCCCCAAAACAAACCGCAAGACTAAGGAAATTTCAAGAACGAGCAGTTAAATCTCTTCTAAAGAAAGTTCTTGAAGAAGGTAAACCGGGATTAATGCTTTCTGCTGGTGTAGGAACAGGTAAGACCTTCATTTTAGGTAAGTTTGCCCGTCAATTGTATGACATGAATTACTTTGACGGAAAGACAATGGCACCTTGGCCAATTGTTTATGTTACTAAAGCTAGTGTTGTCACACAGACGGAAAGAGTTCTAAAAAAAGGCTTTGGCCTCAAAGTTGGTGTTGAAATTGAAGTAATCAACATCGAGCAATTACGAAGTAAATTCGGAGAATTGATGGTTCGTGATAGAACTATTATTAAAGATGGTGAACCTCATGTAGTTTGGGAATGGCGCAAAAATGTTCATCCAATCATAATTATCTGGGATGAGTTCCATAATTTAAAGAATGAGTGGTCACAACAATCTCAGATAGCTCAAGCATATAATGAAATAGTTGAACTATTTAATATTCACTGTGTGCAAATCTTTGCATCAGCTACTCCATTTGTTAAAGTAAGTGAAGCTAAGTGTTTCGCTGTTGCTACTAGAGTTCCATTTGAATATGGAGTAGGTAAGCAACCACTTAATAATGAACTGTGGCCACAATTTGCAAAAGAGGTTGCATTTCCAGATGATCCATCTATACTTTCACCTAATGCAATTTCCCGCTTAATGGAAAGACTAGATGACTACACTGTAGAAGTAAAATCGCGAGATGTTAGAGCAGATCATCATGCACGTAATTCTGTCAATCTCATCAATTTTAGAACTCCAGAAGAAAGAGAGGAATATGATAAGGCTTTAGAGGAGATGGCCGAAGAGAAAGCAAAGCTAGAGTCTAAAGAAGATATGTCTGAATCTGAAAAGAGAATGAATATGCTTGTCATTATTCTTCGATTTAGGCAAAAGGCTGAATGGATAAGAGCACCTTATATTGCGGAGGCAATGTTCGAATCTAATAAACGAGGTAAAGCTGGAGTTGCTGCACTTAACTTTAAGCAAACCATTATAAGGATTGTGAAAATCCTTGTCGATGATTATGGAGTAACCCGCAACGAAATTAGTCTTATCTGGGGAGGAGGAACTGCACTTTCTAAAACTAAGAAGCAGAAATTGCGAGAGAAGGTTAAAGATAACCATGCACTATTAGCAGCATTAGCCGGTGAAGATATTGATCTTGAAGATATTGGACTAGAAAGTTTCGGAGGAGATAAAACTCCAGAACAAAAACTTGAAGAAGAGGACAAAGAAAGGCTACGTTTAGGAGTTCAGAGTAGGAAGCAACGTCAAGATGAAATTGATAGATTTCAAAATGGTAAAGCAACTTATGCTATCTTTACGTTTAAAGCTGGTGGTGTTGGACTATCTTTACACCATGAGTTTGATCACACTAGGCCGAGAGAAGTTTATGTTGCTCCAACTTACAGTCCATTTGAATTGGTTCAAGGATTAGGTAGGTGTCCTAGGTTAACGTCAAAGAGTGATACGTTGCAAACTATTATCTTCTATAAAGGAACTATTGAAGAGAAAGTAGCCGCAAGGGTAAACCTTAAGCTTAAATGCTTACAGCGAATTCTGCGTAGTAAAGAAACTTGGGAAGATTGTATTATAGGAGATGATTACAAACGTCCAGAAGAAATGGACTTAATAGAAGAGGGAGAAGAGGATGAAGCTCCTGATATCTTAATTGAAGGAGGAGATGATGAAAGTCAAAACGAAACGCAAACTTAAACCGGGAAACTACACATTTAAATGTGTAGGAGTTAGGACTTACAAATCGTCTGGTGGACATAACATACAGCTTATCGCTAAAATTGATGGCAGGTTTGTTCCAGACAAACAAAAGAAACTTCATAAATCATGACTGAAAAAGAAATAAATTACGAAAAACTTCTTAAAGTTATTAAAGATGTTCATTCACAAAAAGTTGATGATGTTTGTTGGATGGATATTGATCTAATTTTTAAAGCTGCTGGATTACCAATTCCAGATCGTTCTGTTGGTGATAAAGACGCAATGCTTAAAAATTGTAAAGTCTTTATTGAAACAATGTGTTCTAAAGGTAATTGGGAATCTTATGAAAAAGTTAAAAAAGAACGAGATGAGCTTCGAGACAAGTTAAATATGTATGAACGTGCAGAACTTGAAGCTCTACTTAAATGGGTAGATTAATATGATCGAAACAAAACTGTTTGAAATACGAGATAGTGGAACATTCATTCCTATATTTGCGATTAGGAATATGATAAATCTTGATATTATAAAAGAACAAGAAGCAGAGCAATATCTCTTGGTAAGATCAGGTTTTGGTATTAATTCTGATGCTATTACTAATGGTAAACTAGAATGTAATGATCCAAGACATTCTGAATGCACATATGATGTATTTGGACATGAATACAGAATGGGTAGAACTTTCTATGAAGCTCACAAATATATAAAGGAAAGCTGGGATAAACTAAAATCGGGTGATGTAATTGATGTAGAATTTATTCTTGGTGAAACTAAAACAAAGAAAACATCAGAAAGGTTCGGTGGATGAAAACAGCATTACTCTTAATTTTATTGTTACTAACATCCTGCAAAGGCACCAAACCAAAAACGAACAAGTTAGTTTGGAAAGGCGATACTAATGTAGCATACTGGTCTGTAATTGCTTTTGAAAATGACGAACCAACTGGTTTCTTTATTAAGAAAGTTTATACACCAGAAGTAGAACTTCCAGCAGAATCTAGCAACATATTAGTTAGAATAGTTGCTGTAGGCCGCAATGGTTTACATAGCAATGTAGCATTTGTGGTTATAACAAACGGACAAATTTTAAAATGATTGAACTGTCAAATGTGATTTCTAGGCCAATGCTTGGAGCACAGATTAAAGATGAAACTAAACTTCGTTTTCCATTATTAGCTACACCAAAGCTAGATGGTATTAGATGCCTAATTCTAGGATTTAAACCATTCAATTATGTAATATCACGCTCGTTCAAACCAATACGCAACCGTTACATTAAAGAAAGACTTAAAGCATTCTTCTCATTACATCCCGGTCATGTATTTGATGGAGAATTAATGCTTAAAACTTCAATAAATGCTGCTGTAGATTTCTATCAAATTGAATCAGCAGTAATGTCAGAAGATGGAGAACCCGATTTCCGTTATCATATATTTGATATGATTAAACATGAAACTTCTCCATCGGCAAATTATGTCAGAAGAATTTCAAATTTAGTTACTTTTCATACTTCACATAATGATACGTTTTATATTGAAATAGTAAGACCTATACATATTCCAAATATAGAAGAACTATTGAAGTATGAAGCAACAATTTTAAATGAAGGTTATGAAGGAGTAATGCTAAGAAGCTTGGATAGTCCTTATAAAGAAGGGCGTTCTACTTTTAATGAACATTACCTTCTTAAACTAAAAAGATTTGAGCGAGATGAAGCTGTGATTAAAGGATTTGAAGAGCTACGTCACAACTTCAACAAACTCGAAACAGACGCATTCGGACTAGCAAAACGGAGCAAGTGCGAAGCTAATATGCGTGGAGCAGCTATGCTTGGAGCAATAATAGTATCAGACTTAAAATCTCAAGAAGAATTTAAGATTGGGTCTGGTTTCACTGAAGATCAAAGGATTGAAATATGGAAAAATCGGGAATTGTATTTGGGGAAAGTAGTAATATATAAACATCAAAAGCATGGTAAGAAAGACTTACCTAGGATTCCGGTGTTCATCGGAATAAAACCAACAGGCGGTTAACATGAAAACTATGATTGTAAGACGACAAGTCGAAATGCAACAAACAGTAGAAGTAAATGAAGAAACATCGGAACCAACAAACTTGTTAGCAATAGCTAAAGCATTCACTAATGATGAAAGTTGGGAAATCGTTAATGAAAAACTTGAAGTTAAAGAAGTAGACGATCAAGAATACTACAATAAACATAAAGATGAT
>Ga0137457_1000466_pt1 | contig 10756 bp, 9 predicted proteins | sample EasRivERMGT630_2_FD_102321 | JGI IMG/M metagenome (GOLD analysis project Ga0137457, IMG submission 102321) | Soil microbial communities from meander-bound floodplain in the East River, Colorado, USA - East River MetaG ERMGT630_2 | ecosystem: Environmental > Terrestrial > Soil > Floodplain ...
GATCGGAGCTTCCTAGGCGACTCGCTGCCTGAGGCGAGACAGCGTCTCCGGGGTGAGATTGAGATAGGAGGCCAGCTCTTTCTTGGGGATGCGCCCGAGCAGGTCCTGGTGCTTGCGCATGAAGCGCGCAAGGCGCCCGGGGGCGTCGAGCAGATGAAGCGTGATGGTATGCGCCATCACCTCGGACATCAGCCGCATGACCTCGTATTCGAAACGCAGCTTCACTTCGGTATGGCGTTCGAGGAACTCGACCCAGTGGGGCATGGAAAGGCGCGCCACGCGGACCTTGGTGACCGCTGCGATGCTGTAGGGGATGGGAGTTTTCATTCGCCAAGCGGCGTAGGAAGTGTCCATATCGGTCTCGGCCGCAAAGCGCAGGATCATCTCCTTTCCCTGGGGGTTGCTCACGACGCGCTTCAGGATGCCGTCCAGGATGAAGAACTGCTCCATGTTCGTGCCGCCCTGGCGTACCAGAGGCTCGCCTTTGCGGTACTCCGCGATTTCCAGCAGCGGCTCCAAATTGTTCCAGGCGGGCACCGGCATTTCACGCAGGATCAGGTTCTGCTTGAGCTGCAGGCGTATCGTGTTGTGCTGGGGGTGGTTGAGGATGGCCGACACGGCTGGCGGGAGCTGTTCTGGCGGGCTCGGGGCAATTAAGCTGGATTTATTGACCACAGTCAAGGTTGACTGACGGCCAGACTCCTAGACTTTCAGACCTGAATTTTTGGCGTCTCGCGAGACCCGCATCCCCGCGCAAATGCGGGAGTCTCTCTATAGCGTAAGGAGGCGGTATGGGAACCGTTGAACCGCAAGTCGCGCAGTCGGGCGACGTACAGGAAGTGACCGACGGCTTTCATCTGGTCATCGATGCCCTCAAGCTCAACGGCATCGACACGATCTTCGGCCTGCCCGGCATCCCGATCACCGACTTCACCCGCATGGCGCAGGCCGCGGGCCTGCGCGTGATTTCGTTCCGCCACGAGCAGAACGCCGGCAACGCCGCCGCCATCGCCGGCTTCATGACGCAAAAGCCGGGCATCTGCCTGACGGTGTCGGCCCCCGGCTTCCTCAACGGCCTGACCGCGCTGGCCAACGCCACCACCAATTGCTTCCCGATGATCCTTATCAGCGGCTCCTCCGAGCGGGAGATCGTGGATCTCCAACAGGGCGACTACGAGGAGATGGACCAGCTGGCGATCGCCAAGCCGCTGTGCAAGGCCGCCTTCCGCGTGCTGCACGCCGAGGACATCGGCGTGGGCATCGCGCGCGCCATCCGCGCCGCCGTCTCCGGCCGCCCGGGCGGCGTCTACCTCGACCTGCCGGCGAAGCTCTTCGCCCAGACGATGGACGCGGCAGCCGGAAAAAATTCACTGATCAAGGTGGTCGACCCGGCGCCGCGCCAGATTCCGGCCCGGGACGCCGTGCAGCGCGCCCTCGAGCTGCTGAAGAGCGCCAAGCGACCGCTCATCGTGCTGGGCAAGGGCGCCGCCTACGCCCAGGCCGACGCCGACATCCGCGCCCTCATCGAGCGCACCGGCATCCCCTACCTGCCCATGTCCATGGCCAAGGGCCTGCTGCCCGACACGCACGGGCAGTCCGCTGCCGCCGCCCGCTCCTACGTGCTGCCCGGGGCTGACGTGGTGATGCTGGTCGGTGCCCGCCTGAACTGGCTGCTCTCGCACGGCAAGGGCAAGACCTGGGGCGGCAAGGAACACAAGGACTGGGGCGGCCAGAAGTTCATCCAGGTCGACATCGCCGCCACCGAGATGGACAGCAACGTGCGCATCGATGCCCCGCTGGTCGGCGACATCGGTTCCTGCGTGTCGGCGCTGCTCGCTGGCATCGGCGCCAACTGGGTCAAGCCGCCGGCTGACTGGCTGCGCGCCATCGCCGAGCGCAAGGACAAGAACCTGGCCAAGATGGCCGAGACCCTGGCCAAGGATCCGACGCCGATGAATTTTCACAGCGCGCTGAACGTGGTGCGCGACATCATCAAGGCCAATCCGGACGCCATCCTGGTCAACGAAGGCGCCAACGCGCTCGACTTCACCCGCAGCATCGTCGACATGTACCAGCCGAGGAAGAGGTTGGACGTCGGCACCTGGGGCATCATGGGCATCGGCATGGGCTTTTCCGTCGCCGCCGCGGTGGTCAGCGGCCATCCGGTGATCGCGATCGAGGGCGACAGCGCCTTCGGCTTTTCCGGCATGGAAGTGGAGACCCTCTGCCGGTATAACCTGCCGGTCTGCGTGGTGGTCTTCAACAACAACGGCGTCTACCGGGGCACGGACATCAATCCGACCGGCGGGCCCGACGTGGCGCCCACGGTGTTCGTCAAGGGCGCGCGCTATGACAAGCTGATGGAGGCCTTCGGCGGCGTGGGCGTGCACGCCACGACGCCGGCCGAATTGCGCAAGGCAATGGAAGAAGCCATCCGCTCGCGCAAGCCCACGCTCATCAATGCCGTGATCGATGAAACCGCCGGCACCGAAAGCGGCCGCATCACGAGCCTGAATCCGAGCGCGAAAAAGAAATAGGTCAAGCCGTTGAGCAAGGGCGGGCAGGCTTGCATCCGCCGCGGAATTTTTGGAGATCAGAATGGAAGCACTCAAGGGAGTCCGGATCCTCGACATGTCGCACGTGCAGGCGGGGCCGACCTGCTCGCAGCTCCTCGCCTGGATGGGCGCCGACGTCATCAAGTTCGAGAATCCGCAGGGCGACGCGACGCGCGGCCAGCTGCGCGACGTGCCGAACGCCGACAGCCTGTATTTCACGATGCTCAACTGCAACAAGCGCTCGATCACGGTCAACATGAAGACCGCCGAGGGCAAGCAGGTGTTCGTCGAGCTGCTGAAGAAGTGCGACATCGTCATGGAGAACTTCGGGCCCGGCGTGCTGGACCGGCTCGGCTTCACCTGGGAAAAAATTCACGAGATCAATCCGCGCACCGTCATGGGCTCGATCAAGGGTTTCGGCTCGAGCGGACCGTACGCCGATTTCAAGGCCTATGAGAACGTCGCGCAGGCGATGGGCGGGGCGATGAGCACCACCGGCGTGCCGGAGGGGCCGCCTTTCGTCACCGGCGCCCAGATCGGCGACACGGGCACGGGCCTGCACCTGGCCATAGGATTGCTGGCCGCCCTGCACCAGCGCGATCGCACGGGAAAAGGGCAGTACGTCGAGGTCGCGATGATGGACGGGGTGATGAACCTTTGCCGCGTCAAATTCCGCGACCATCAAAGGCTGACGCGCCAGGCGCTGTCTGAATATTCCGTGCCTACGCAACAGGGCATGGGCGCCGTGCCGCGCGCCGGCAACGACTCGGGCGGCGGCCAGCTCGGCAACGCGATCCACTGCAAGCCGCACGGGCCCAACGATTGGCTGTACGTCGTGGTGCAGGAGGCGGTGTGGGAGGGGCTCGCCAGCCGCATCGGGCCCGATCTCGGGACGCCGGGCCTCGCGACCGATCCCCGCTTCGCGAAGATCGCCGATCGCCGCAAGAACCAGAATGAGATGTGGAAGCTCATCACCGACTTCGCGAAGAACCACACCAAGCGCGAATTCATGGCGATCCTCAACCCGCTGGATGTCCCGTGCGGACCCATCATGAGCACGGAAGACCTCGCCAACGACGAGCACATACGCGGACGCGACATGTGGGTCGAGCTCGACCACCCGCAGCGCGGCAAGTGGTACAACGTCGGCATGCCGATCAAGCTTTCCGATTCGCCGGCGCGCATCGAGCGCTCGCCGCTCCTGGGCGAGCACACCGACGAGGTTCTCAAGGAAGTCCTCGGCTACGACGAGGCGAAAATCGCTAGCCTCAGGCAGGCGGGCGCATTCTCGGTACCCCCAAAGAAGGCGGCGTAGCCATGAAAATAGCCATCATCGGGCAGCAGGACTTCGGAAAGGCGGTGATGGAGGCATTTCTTGCGCGCGGCGACGAAGTCGCCGGCGTGTTCTGCGCTCCCGAGAAGGAAGGCGCGAAGGCCGATCCCCTGAAGGCGGCGGCGCAGGAAAAAGGGCTCAAGATCTTCCAGTTCGCGTCCCTGCGCAACAAGGAAGCCACGGACGCGATGCGCGCACTGAACGCGGATCTCGGCATCATGGCCTTCGTGCTGCAATTCGCGCCCCAGGAATTCGTGAAGATCCCCAAGAAGGGCACGATCCAATATCATCCGTCGCTGCTGCCGAAATACCGCGGACCGAGTTCCATAAATTGGCCGATCATCCGCGGAGATACCCAGACCGGCCTTTCCGTCTTCCGGCCGAACGACGGCCTGGACGAGGGGCCCGTGATCCTGCAAAAGGAAACGCCGCTCACCGCGGACGACACCCTCGGCAGCGTCTATTTCGATCGCCTATTTCCGATGGGGGTTGCGGCAATGATCGAGGCTGCGGACCTGGTGATGGCCGGCAAGCATCGCGAGACGGTGCAGGACGAGACCCAGGCGAGCTACGAAGGCTGGTGCCGCTCCGCCGAAGCGAAGATCAACTGGGCGACCCATGTAGCTTTCACTTACAACCTCATACGCGGCTGCAATCCGGCGCCCGGCGCCTGGACCACGCTGAACGGCAAGAAACTGCAGATCTTCGACAGCCGCAAGCATCTGTTTCGCACCTTCGGCGCGGTAAAAGGCAAGATCGGCGAGATTTCAGAAATCAGTGCCGCCAGTTTCTTCGTGACCGCTCAGGGAGGACGAATCGAGGTCCTCAAGGCAAAGCACGAAGACGGCAAGAAAGTATCCGCGGCCGAACTTGTAGCCCAGAACGGCCTCACGCCGGGCACCGCGCTCGGGACCTGACTCGCGACGGTTCGTCGCATTTTCTTTCGCGGGCGTTGTTGAATATCTGCAGACCATCGCGCGCGTTCATGGGCGCCGGTCGCCAACCGGATTCGCCGCCGAAGAGAAATTTGACTGCCTCCCCTATTCACGGTAAAAAGTCGCCTAGAGCATTGTTTATTCAGTAACTCGGGGCGCATCCCCTCGTTGAACAACAATAAAAATAAACGGGAGAGGCAATGACCAAGGCGGGCTTCTGGAAAAAGGACTGGTACCACAGGCTGGTGCCTGTCACCGCCGATACGAGCGTACCGCCCCGCGGCGTATCACCCGAGCTGCTTCAAATCGGCGCGACGCTGCAGGAAGCCGAGAGCGCGCTCAACACCGACAGGAAGCCTGCCGAGAGCTTTGCCAAGGCAGGCTATGTCGCTGCCACCTGGATCGCAAGCGCGTTCCTGCGCACGAATTCGGAAAAACGTGGCGAGCGGAACGCGGCGCACCGGGACGTGAAGCCGGCCAACGACATGTACGAACCTGAAAACGACGTCGTCAAGGCGACCGATTTCGGAATTGCCCGCGTGACCGATTCGTCCAAGACCAAAACCGGAACGGTACTCGCCGGGGTCGACATCAGCCTGTGAGCTTCGTTGGAGCATTATGACTTTGTCGGGGACGCTTGAAGTCGCCAGTTGTACCGATCCAGGAATGGTCAGGTCCCATAACGAGGACTCGATCGCGTCGGATGGAGACCAGGGCCTCGTCGTGCTGGCCGACGGCATGGGGGGATATAACGCGGGCGAGGTGGCAAGCGGCATGGCCACGACGGTGATTATTACCGAGCTGCAGCAGTTGCTGGAGAAGAGAGTCCCGTACGAGATTGACGCACACAGCGGCCTACTGGTCGCGCATCAGCTGTTGCACGAACAGATCGCCAAAGCAAACACGTCGATCTACCAGGCTGCACAGAGCCAGCCCCAGTATGCGGGCATGGGGACGACCCTGGTAGTGGCCCTGTTCTACGACAACAAGATGACCGTCGCGCACATCGGGGATTCGCGGCTGTACAGGCTGCGCGGGGATGAACTCAGGCAGGTGACCAAGGACCATTCGCTTCTCCAGGAACAGATCGACAGCGGCGTGATCACGCCGCAACAGGCCAGGCAGTCGCAGAACAAGAATCTGGTTACGCGCGCGCTCGGTATCGATCCGATCGTTGAAGCGGAGATCCACGACTACGACACGCAGCCGGGAGACATTTATCTGCTCTGTTCGGACGGCCTTTGTGATATGGTGAGCGACGAAGATATCGGCCTGGCGCTGCAGACGCTCGGCTCCAACCTGAAGCTGTGTGCCCAGCACCTGGTGCAATCGGCCAATGACAACGGGGGCCGGGACAATATTTCGGTGATACTGGTCCGGGTGCTGCGGGACTACCCCGCACCGCGCAGCATTGTTGGCAAGATGATGAGCTGGTTCAAATAAGTTTGAGCAGAGGGATACTGCTATGGCGAAGCTGATACTCAGTATGGACGGCCTGATCCTCAAGGAAATCGCCCTGACCAAGGAACGTACCACCATCGGCCGCAAGCCGCACAATGACATCCAGATCGACAATCTGGCAGTGAGCGGAGAACATGCCGTCATCGTCACGATCCTGCAGGATTCATTTCTCGAAGATCTGGGCAGTACGAACGGCACGGTGGTCAACGGCCAGCCGATCAAAAAGCACTTCCTGCAGAACAGCGACATCGTCGAGCTCGGCAAGTACAAGCTGAAGTACGTGAACGAGGCTGCGGCGGGGCAGGCCAAGGCGGCGGATTTCGAAAAAACCATGGTGCTTCGCCCCGGTTCGATGAGGCCCGGCCCCGCGCCTGCCCCCGCAGCTGCGGCCCCTGTGGTGGCCGCGGCGGCGGCGGGCGCAAAAAATTTCGGAGATACCTTAGCGGCTCAAAGTGCGACGCCCGCGCCCGTCGCGCCTTCCAAGGCGGCGGCCGCGCCGCATAAGAATGCCGCGGTGCAGCTTCTCTCGGGTGCCAACGCCGGCAAGGAACTCGATCTCACCAAGCCGCTCACTACGCTCGGCAAACCCGGCGTCCAAGTGGCCGTCATCACGCGCCGGCCTCAGGGCTTTTTTATCACCCATGTAGAAGGCGCAAGCTTTCCGGTCGTGAACGGCAAGACTCTCGACGCCCAGGCGCACTCTTTGAACGACCATGACGTGATCGAACTTGCCGGGGTCAAGATGGAATTCTTCCTCAAGACCTGAGACTCGGTCCTCAAGAGAACCGATCCGGGGGAGGAAGACTGAAGCAGCACATCGTCCGGATCGCGCTCGGCCTGCTGGTGGTACTGGTGTTCGTGGGCCACGCCGCAACGTTCTACAGAATCGGCTTCATCACCCAGCTGGACCTTATCCTCTACGACTACCGGCTGCGGCTGACCCTGCCGGGCGCCGGTCCATGAAGCTGCGGATCCTGGGGTGCAGCGGCGGGATAGGAGGCCGGCACTTGCGCACCACATCAATGCTCCTCGACAACGACATTCTCATCGACGCCGGGACAGGGGTCGCCGACCTCTCGCTGACCGAACTTTCCCTCATCGATCACATCTTTCTCACGCACTCGCACCTCGATCACGTCGCGAGCATTCCGTTCATGGTCGATACCGTCGGAGGAATGCGCGACCAGCCGCTCACGGTTTGGGCCGTTCCTGCAACGCTGGAGATCCTGCGTAATCACATCTTCAACTGGAGCATCTGGCCCGATTTCGCGCAAATCCCGAGTCCCGAAAAACCCTTCCTTCGATACCGCGAGATCCAGGTCGGTGATACGGTCGAGCTGAAAAAGCGCAGGCTCAAGGCGCTGCCGGCAAACCATGTCGTGCCGGCGGTCGGCTATCAGCTCGATTCCGGCAGGGGGAGTCTGGTATTTACCGGCGACACGACGACCAACGATCCTCTTTGGGCGGCGGTCAACAAGATCTCCAACCTGAAGTATCTGATCATAGAGACCGCTTTTTGCAACCGGGAAAGAGAGTTGGCGGTCATTTCGAAACACCTTTGCCCGAGCATGCTCGCCGAGGAACTCGCGAAACTCGAACGCAGCGCGGAGATCTACATCACGCATCTGAAGCCGGGCGAGATCGAGCTTACCATGCAGGAAATCGAAGAGGACGCGGGTCAATTTCGGCCTCGCATGCTGCAAAACAATCAGGTTTTCGAGTTCTGAGGAGGCGCGGAACCATCGGTGTCCGTGGTGAGCGAGGAACAGGCGATGTGCGCCAGCAGAGTACGCATCGAAACGCTGAAGGCCCTTGAACCCGTCGCTTCGCTGCCCGAAGCAAGGCTCAACGAGCTCGTCGGTCTCTGTCAAGTGGAGACCGCGAGCAAGAATTCGAATCCTTTTCTCGTGCGAGGCGTCGAGGGGCAGGCAGTTTATCTCGTGCGGGGAGAGCTGATGCTCACCTACCCGGATGGTTCTTCGAAAGTGCTGGTAGGCGGCTCCGAACGCTCACGATATCCTCTCGTTCGGCGGGGCGAGGTTTTCACCGGCGCCAAGGCGATCACCGAGGTTGAGCTGGTGCGCATCGACGATGATCTTCTGGACGTCATGGCGACCTGGGATGAAGCCGCGTCCGCCGATTCCCCGGCAGGACACAAAGGCGCCGAGGACGAGCGAAGCCCACTCGCCAGCTGGACCCTCATGTCCGGAATGTTCAGCGTAAGCAGCCTCAAGCACGGCGCATTTTCGCAACTGCCGTCGGCTCACATCAACGAACTGCTGCGCCGCTTCGAGCGCATCGATGTCAAGAAGGGCGACGTGGTGATTCGCGAGGGCGCTGAAGGGGACTTCTACTTCGTCATCGAAACCGGCCGGTGCAAGGTCGAACGCATGATCGGAGGCGTCTCCATGGTGCTTGCTGAGCCGAAGAGCGGCGATGCTTTCGGCGAGGAAGCGCTGGTGTCGGAAGCCAAGCGCAACGCCACGGTCACGATGAAAACCGACGGCGTGCTTCTGCGGCTTTCCAAGAAGGACTTTGCCGGGCTCCTCCGGGAACCGCTGCTGCACCGCATATCGGCGGAAGAGGCGCGCGACAAGGTCGCCAATGGAGCCCAGTGGGTCGATGTGCGATACCCATCGGAGTATCAGTATGACAAGCTTGCGGGTGCCATCAATATTCCGCTGTCGGAAATCCGCAACGCTTTCGGCGTGCTGGACAAGGGGAAAGAGTACGTGCTCTATTGCCAGAGCGGGCGACGCAGCGCCGCCGCGGCATTTCTCCTCGCTCAGCGCGGGTACCGCGCGTTCCTGCTTGCGGGCGGGCTTTGGGGGGAAGCGAAGCGCGGAGGATGAAGGGACGGGAAAGCCTCGAACGCCGAACTTCGCCTGTGGAGCGCGGTCGGATCGGATGGCGGCAGGCGCGATTTTCGCTTGTCAAAGAGCGGCGACGCAGGCGGCCCGTTTGCAGTGCTTCAGCGTTTCGGGTCCGGTGCGTGGAAACGCTTCGCCTGGGTCAGCCAACCCGGGCTGAACAGTGGTAAAGTAATTGATTATCGGGATATTTCTGGGTGATGAACCTTAAGGTGGATTGCCTATGAGCGCGGTATTGCAAACGCATCCGGGCGCGGCCTCTGACGTCAACAGCCGGCTGACGTTTCAGAAAAACCTCCAGACCGTCACCAACAAGATCCACGCCACGAGCAACGTGGACGAAATAATGCTGGAAGTCAGCGCCGACATTTGCACCCTCTTCAACGCCGACCGGCTGACGATCTATACCGTGGGCGAGGACAAACAGACCATCGTTTCCAAGGTCAAGACCGGCCTCAACTCCTTCAAGGACCTGAAACTACCGATCGCCGAGCACTCGATCGCGGGCTACGTCGGATTGTCGAAGAGGATGCTCAACCTGAAGGACGTCTACGACGAGGGTGAGCTCAAGTCGCACAACCCGAACCTGCGCTTCCTGCAGGAAGTCGACAAGCGCACCGGTTATCGCACCAAGCAGATGCTGGTCGCGCCCGTTGCGGAGCCGGGCAGCAGCGAACTCGTCGGTGTGGTCCAGCTGATCAACAACAAAGCCGGCGTGCCGTTCGGACAGCTTGCCGAGGAGGGGGTTGCGGAGCTCTGCCAGACGCTGGCCATCGCGCTCAAGCAGCGCCAGAAGCCGCAGGTTCTCAAGACAAAGTACGATTTCCTGTTGAGCGATGCCGTCATCTCGGCCGCGGAGTTCGAGCTCGCAGCCCGCTCGGCACGCAAGAAGGCAGTCGACGTCGAAACGGTGCTGGTCGAGGAGTTCCAGGTCAAGATTCCGGCAATCGGCGCGGGCCTTGCGAAGTTTTTCGCGGTGCCGTACGAACCGTTCAAGCCCGATCGCATCAAACCGATGGATCTGCTGAAAAACCTGAAGCGCGACTACGTCGAATCCAACCAGTGGGTACCGATCGAGGAAGCGAAAGAAGGTTTGGTCATCCTTTGCCTCGACCCCGAGAGGGTGAAGAGTTCCAGAATCGTCCAGAATGTCTTTCCGGGGCGCAAGCTCGCGTATCGAGTTACGACTCTCAAAGAGTTCAAGGAAACGCTCAAGGCGTTCTACGGGGCGGAGGCTGCCGACACCGGCGACATCGGCGATATGCTCTCCGGCCTCGAAGAGGACGACGTCGGCGTCGAGGTGGGCGGTGACGACGATGTGTCCGCAGCGGCCGACAACGAGCTGGTCAAGCTGGTCAACAAAATCATCATCGATGCGTACAAACAGGGAGCGTCGGACATCCACATCGAGCCTTACCCCGGCAAAGCCAAGACCGAGATCCGGTTGAGGAAAGACGGGACGCTGGTTCCCTACATCGAAGTTCCGGGTTCCTACCGAAACGCCCTCGTGGCGCGCATCAAGATCATGTGCGACCTCGACATTTCCGAGAAGCGCAAACCGCAGGACGGCAAGATCAAATTCAAGAAATTCGGACCGCTCGA
>Ga0137457_1000467_pt1 | contig 10741 bp, 8 predicted proteins | sample EasRivERMGT630_2_FD_102321 | JGI IMG/M metagenome (GOLD analysis project Ga0137457, IMG submission 102321) | Soil microbial communities from meander-bound floodplain in the East River, Colorado, USA - East River MetaG ERMGT630_2 | ecosystem: Environmental > Terrestrial > Soil > Floodplain ...
AGCTCGCGCTCGCTCTTTCCGACCATCGAGATCTCCGGGATCGTGTAGATGCCGTAGGGCAGCGGAGCACCGCCCTTCCCTGCCGGGCCGTCGAACATCTTGCAGCTCGCGATCCGGCCCTGCTCCATCGAGGTCGATGCCAGCGCCGGGAAGCCGATCACGTCGCCGGCCGCGTAGATGTGCGGCACGGCGGTCCGGTAGCACTCGTCGACCTGGATCCGTCCGCGCTCGTCGGCCGTGAGCCCGGCGCGCTCGAGGCTCAGCGTGTCGCTGTTCGCCTGGCGCCCGACGGTGTACAGCAGGGCATCGCTCTGGATCCTCTTGCCGCTCTCGAGCTCCGCGACCACGCCCTCCCCGTTCACCTTCACGTCGCGCACGTTCTCGCCCAGACGGAAGGTCATGCCCAGGCGCCGCAGGTGGTAGCACAGGGCCTCGATGATCTCCTGGTCCACGAAGTCGAGTATCGTCGGGCGCTGGTCGATCAGGGTCACCTCGATCTCGAGCGCCGCCAGCATCGACGCGAACTCGAGCCCGACCACGCCGGCCCCGACCACCATCAGGCGGCACGGGAGCTCCTCGATCCCTCCGAGCTGGTCGGCCAAGAAGATCTTCTTGCCGTCGCACGGGATCGCCAGGCTCTGCGCCGGACGCGTCCCGCAGGCGATCAGCACGTGCTCGGCGCGGACGAGCGCTCCACCCTCCCCGTCCTGCACGTCGAGCGTGTGCGGGTCGCGGAAGCGGGCCGTTCCGTGGATCAGGGCGATCCCGTTGCGCTGGAGCTGATCCGTCACCACGGCGATCTCGCGCTCGATCACCGTCTGGACGCGAACGCGCAGATCGGCGACGGTGATGCGCTCCTTGAGCCGGTACTCCTGGCCGTAGAACGCGCGCTGGCGCAGGCCGGACAAGTACAGGATCGCCTCGCGCAGCGTCTTGCTCGGGAGCGTGCCGCCGTGAAGGGTCACGCCCCCGAGCATCTGGCGCGTGTCGATGATCGCGACCTTCTTCCCGAGCTTGGCCGCGGCGATGGCGGCCTTCTGGCCGGCGGGTCCACTGCCGATGACGGCAAGGTCGAACGACTGCGTGTCCATGACGGAGATTGTCGCAAGGCGACGGATCGAATGCCCAAGCCGGGCCGTCCGGGCGATGGAGACGCGTCGGAAGCGGGTATAAAGGACCGAACCATGGCATGGTTCGCCTCCCTGCTCCTCCCTCTCCTGACCCTTCCGCACGCCCTCGGCGACGAGAACGACCTGATCGTCCTGGCCGACGGCAAGCGGCAGGCCTGCCGCATCCTGCTCGAGACCGAGCAGAAGGTCGTCTACCGCGTCAAGAGCAAGACGATCGAGGTGCCGCGCGGCGAGGTGAAGGAGATCCAGTCCGTCGAGCGCAGCCTGCACGCGTACCTGGACATGATCGCGAAGGCCGATCCACGCGACGTGAAGGCCCTGCAGGACCTGGCGCTCTTCGCCGAGACGAGCGACCTGCCCGGCGAGGCGAACAACACCTGGATCCGCATCCTGACGATCGATCCCGAGAACGCGCAGGCCTGGACCAAGCTGGGCGGCGTGAAGCGACGCACTGGCTGGGAGCTCAAGGTGCGCGGCCGCTTCCTCACGCTGGAGGAGCTGCGCACGCGCGTGAGCGACTGGAAGAACGCGCTCGAGCTGCGCACGGCGCACTTCGTGGTCAAGACCGATGCCGAGCCGGAGCGCGCCCTGAACGTGGCCCTCGACGTGGAGCGCGCCTACATCACGCTCTACGACGTGCTCGGCAAGCCTCTCGAGCTCTACACCTTCGACGAGGTGCCCGAGATCCAGATCTTCGCGGACCCGAAGGACTATCCCGCGCCGCCGGTCCCGGGGCGTCCCTCCTGGTTCGACCGCTCGGCGAACGTCCTGTACGTGAACCGCCAGCAGGCGACCGAGTACAGCGCGATCGTGGCCGAGTTCACCGAGGCGCTGATCTTCAACGCCTTCCGGCGCACGCTCGGCAAGACGGGCGAGCTCGAGCCCTGGGCGCGCGAGGGCCTGAAGCAGGCCTTCGCCGCCGCCGTCCGCCCCGATCCCGGCCGCGTGGTCTTCGACTTCACGGCCCCGTACCTGCCCCACTTCCAGGCCCAGGCGAGCGACGCCAAGGCGCTCACGCTCGCCCAGGTCCTGCGCGCCGGATTCGCTTCCTTCGATTCGGGCAGCGACCAGAGCCGCTACACGGCGCAGTCCTACACCCTGATGCACTTCCTCGTGTTCTACGAGAACAAGAAGTACCGCACGGCGCTGGCGAACTTCCTGCGCGAGTCCTACCTCGGAAAGGGCGGCAGCTCGAACTTGCTCGAGGCCGTCGGCACGGACGAGAAGACGCTCGAGAGCCAGTGGAGCGGCTACGTCAGGTCGGTGGCTGGCTGATCGGGAGTCAGCCTCGAGGTCCGACCGCCGCAGCTCGGCGGATTGGCACGAGGAAGAACGTCGCCAGCACGACCACCCCGAAGGCCACGTAGCCGAGCGTGAAGACCCACTGGGGCGCCTCGTAGAACAGGAGATCGCGCGCGAGGCGCGCCATGAGGCCGATGTCCGCGGGTTGCTGCCCGGCGCGCAGGCGCAGCTCGTACTCCCAGGTCGTCAGCGGGCAGATCATGCCGACCAGGGCCTCGGTCGGGACGATCAGCGTGCACACGAGGTGCGGCACGCGAAAGCGAGGCCGGCGCACCCAGGTCCAGCCGAGCAGCGCGCCCAGCCAGATCAAGACCAGCCCGGCGATCACGAACGAGACGTACGCGAGGTGCAGGTAGAGGAGCAGGTCCGCGAGCAGGGCGGAGGACACGCGTGGATCCTACGCTGGCCACCTGCGAGGCGTGTCGCGGCGGCGCTACTCACCCTTCGCGGGCTCGCGTTGGCCTTCGCGCTGTGCGGACTCGCGTCCCTCGGGCTTGGCCTGCGCGCGGGCCTCCTCGGTCGCACGGATCTCCTCCAGGAGGGCGGCGAGCGCGTGGGGCGGGAGCGGGGCGGCGCGGGCGCGCTCATACTGGTCGAGGGCGAGCTTGAACTGACCCTGGCTCGCGAGCTCGCGCGCGCGCGTGACGTGCAGGATCGTGCCCTCCCCCACTTCGCCCTCGAGCGGCACGAGCTCGAGTAGCTCGAGCCAGGGCTCGCCCAGGAAGACCTCGCGCACGCGCGCATGCGCCGTGAAGCGCTGGTAGGTGCGCGCCCGGCGCGCGAGCGGCTCGAAGCCGCCGCCCCGGCGCAGGAAGAGCCGTCCGACGGGCGCGACGAAAACGGACTCGTCCCACGTGAAGAGCTCGTCGGGCCAGGCCTCGACCGCCAGCCAGCGTCCCGGCTCGAAGCGTGAGAGGTAGGGATCCCAGTCCTCCACCAGCGCTCGGAACTGCAGCTGGAACATGACTTCCTGGCCGAGGAGTCGGCCCGGTGCCGCGCGCAGCTCCTGCAGCGTCGCGCGGATCGGAGGCGCCGCTTGCACCCATGGATCCGGCTGGCGCGCTGGTGCAGCGTGCACGCCGAGCGCCGCGAGCGCCAGGAGGAGCGGTCTCACGCCCCGTCTATCGGCGCCGGAAGGACTCCTCTGGACCGGTTCCGGATCGGGGGAGCGCCGGGCTCCAGCCCGGCTCCGGGTCCGCCACGCTCCAGCGTGGCTCTGCGATTGATGAATCGATCCCTGTCGGGTGGCGGGCTGGAGCCCGCCCGACCAACGGCCACGCTGGAGGATGGCGCTCCAAAAAGGAAGCCCGTCGTCGGGGGCGCTGGGCGCCTCCGACGACGGGCGGGATCGCTCCGAGGCTCGTCAGACGAGCATCAGAGAACGGTCAAACGCGCGACTCTGGACGCCGTGAAGCCGCACTTGTTGAAGACGAAGCAACGGTACCGGCCTGCGTTGGCCGAAGTGACCTCATTGAGGACCATGGTCGGCCCGATGGCCCCAGGAACGTTGTTGAAGCCCTGGGACGTGGCGGGCTCGAACTTCCACTGGTAGCGCAGCGGCCCATCGCCGTTGTCCGCGGCACCCGTGTGGAACGTGACCTCGGTCGAGCTGCTGACGGTGACGTCGGCCGGCTGCTGCGTGATGAGGGGGTTGTCCGCCATCTCGAGTATGGCGTCGTGGCTCTGGAGGACCTGTGTGCCGGTGTCCACCATGACATCGTAGTGGCCCGCGCTAAGGAAGTTCAGGGTGCTGAGGACCAGCGTGTCGTTGGTTTGCGAGGGGAGATCCACGCCGTTCTTGCGCCACTGGAAGGTCGATCCGGGCGGAGCGGCCAGCACGTGGAACTCGACGGAATCGTTGACACAGCCCTTTTGCCCTGTCGGCTCGACGACGATGTCGATGATGCGTGTGCCCTTCGTTTGCTTGGTGAGTTCGTGGTACGGCTCCAGCAGAGCCGAATCGCTGACGACCACCCCGCAACTGTCGGTGATGACGCAGTGGTACTCGCCGTAGTCTTGGCCGACGGCCGAGACGATCGTGTAGGTATCGCTGTCGGTCCCGACCGGGTTGCCTTCGTGAATCCACTGGTAGCTGTTCGTGCCGAGGAACGGGGTGGCGGCAACGGTGAAGGATGCCGAACCGCCGTATGGCGTGAAGGTGTCCACGGGCTGGGTGGTGATGCTCGGCTGTTGGAAGTCGAGGACCGCCGGATCGCTGATCACCTGGCCGCAGCCGCAGATGACGCAGTCGTACGTGCCCTCGTCGGATGCAACGGAAGGCGCGAGCACGTAGCTTGTATTCGTCGCGCCCGCGATGTCCACGCCGTCCAACCGCCACTGGTAGGTGAGCGGGTTGGCGCCGGTGGTCGCCGTGACCGTGAAGGTCTTGAAGTCACCGATGCAGCCCGTGTGGCCTGTCGGTTGAACCGTGATCACGGGGAGGGTCTCGCAGTCACCGAACCGGCCCCACCAGGTGCCCCAGCGGCTGTCCGCATCGGCCACACCCACGCGGGTCTCCGAATAGGGCTGGAGGGTCCACAACGTCGTGTCGTCGTTCGGGTCCACCGACGTCGTGCTGTAGTAGCCCCACGCGCCGAGGCCCGGGAGTGCGAGCGGCGTTCCACCGCCTTGGGGAGCCGGGGAGTCTTGCCACCAGTTGTCCACGCCCGCCTTGAGCGGGGTCACCGCCCCCATGGTGTTCAGGGGGTCGGTACCCAAGCGCATGCAGGTGGCAGCGTCCAGGTACCTCGTCGGCCCTCCGGCGATTGTCGTCGAGTCGGCGCTCGTCATGCCGATCAGGACGTCGTTCCCGCAGTTCACCGCGAGGCTCGGGAAGGCGAGTGAAGTGTCCGCTCCAGTCGTGATGGCCACCTGCTGGACGAACGGAGCAAGGAAAGGAGTGGCCGAGACATCCACTTCGTAGAAGTTGACGTTGTTCCGGGTCACGGGCGCGGTGTTCGTCCCCGGCTGGCCGGTGCAGTTCACCTGGTAGACGTGCCCGTTGCGAATGACCGCGTCAAAGTAACGGGCGCGGTTCGAGGCCTGCTGGCCATCCGGCGGCTGGGGGTCGATGCCACGAGCCTCGGGGGCCAACTGGCCTATCGGCTGCCGGAGGTTGGTGTAGTTACCGGCGAGATAGAGCCCGCTCCCGAATGGGAACGAGAGGGTCGGAGCCGGTCCCGTGCCCCCGACCGTGCCAAACTGGTAGAGGATGCTCGCGCCTGACGTGGCTCGAGTGTTCGAGATCCACACCTCGGATACCGACGTATCGAGGGCCCGGGACGGTTGGAGCCTCCAGTTGACGAACGAACCGGGGAAGACACCCGACGCAAGGGCCCAGTCATCGTTCCCGGTGATGGCGAGGGTCACGGGTGTGGCGGCGATAAGAGCAGGCTTGTCCAGGATGTACAGCCTCGTCCCTTTTGCGGTTCCGGCGCCCGTGCCAGTGAACATGTCCGCCACGATGACGACGTGGTTCGCGCCGTAACCCATCTTCGGGTGGTCGGCGAACGTCGTGAAAGTGGGGTCAGCGGCCCAGAAGTAGTAATCCCAGCCGCCCGCCGGGCTGTCGGTGTCGCTGATGGCGAGCAGGATGCTGGTCGCGCCGACGGCTTCCGGACCGCCCAGCGCGCTCGCGAGCCAGCGCCCGGCGACGTCGTCGTAGTAGAGGCGGCAGTGCCTCACCATGGAGGGAGCACCGGCAGGGAACCAGAAGGTGATCGTGTTCACCGCCGCGAGCGATGCACCGAGGCGGTTCTGGATGAGCGTGATGTTCGGGGCCATCACCATCAGGTGATTCGGCCCGACGGAACCCGCGGGGTTCGGCGGATAGAACAGGGTGGCGAAGCCATCCGGGCCGTCGCCTTGTCCGGCCGTGCTCAGGCTTGCCGCCGGAGCGGCTCCGAAGCCAACGCAGGGACCCAGCCGCTCGATGCCGCCCGGGGTGCGCGGGGTCTCGGAGTCGACGGGCAACACGTGGTCGCGCCGTCCCCGTTTGAAATCATTCACCTCCACCTCTTCGACCACCAGACCGTCGACGCTCTCGGGCTGGGCCATCGACCTCACGAGTTCATCGACTTGGACTTGCATGCTTCCCGGCGGGAGAGACTCCTGGAACCGGAGCAGCTCCGACCATTCGAAGTGGGTCCGGCGAACCGTCGATTTCTCGCCGATTTGCTGTGGTTGGCTGGTTTGCACCTTTGCGTCGGAGCGACCGAGCGCCCGACCGTTCTTGCCCTGCTGTGCAGGTGCAGCGGATACGAAGAGCGCGAGCAGCGTCAATCCAAAGACGCTACGCGGCAGATTGGGCATGACTCTCATTGTTGCTGTCCTTGTCTGTTGCTGAAGGGTGTTCCCGGGACGATGCTCGAAGCACTCGAGGTCCGGACGGACGCCTTCTTCGAGCCTGGGAGCGAGGAGAGCTAGCTTAGTGAGGTTGGCTCGGAGCCGCTATGGGGGGCTTTCCTAGGTTCCGTCAATCCGGGAAGTGGGAGGCCTGCGCGGGTGGTGGGGCGACCGGGTGTTGAGAAGTCTGGCTCACACGCATGGCTCGTGGAAACCGCGTTCTCGGGGCCGGAAAACGGCCTCGAGGGAGCGATGGCCGTCGGTTCGCCCGCCGCACCCCCTCCGGGTCTCCTGGATCCAAGGACTGCGGGTCAGCGCGGCGCTTCTCCACCGACCAGGACCTCGCGCAGCTCCAGGTTGCGTGGATCCAGGGAGATGAGGTCCGCCCAGGCCCCGGGAACGAGCCGGCCGAGCTCGCGCTCGAGCCCGAGGGCCCGCGCCGGGCTCTCGCTCGCCATCGTCAGCACCTCTGCAACCCCGACGACGCGCGCGCGCACGAGCCGCCGCACGGCCTCGAGCTGACAGGCCTCGGCACCCGTCAGACGCGCGGGCGCGGAGGGATCCTCGGGCACGATCCAGATCGCGCCCCCCTGCACGCGACAGCGCCGGCCGTGGGACTCGAACTCGGTCGCGGGCCCGCGCGCACCCGCGAGCGCATCGCTGACGAGCGCGAGCCCGAGCGGACCGCGCGCCCGCAGGGCGATGCGAAAGGCCTCGGGCCCGACGTGCACGAGGTCGCCGATGATCTCGGCCACGAGCGCGTCGTGCGCCAGCGCGAAGCTCGCGAGCGAGGCCTCGCGGTGGTGGATGCCGCCCGCCGCGCCGACGCCCATGGCGTTGAAGAGGTGCGTCGCGCCGCGCGCGCCGTGCTCGGCCGCGATCTGTGCGTCGCGCGCGCTGGCCGCGCTGTGGCCGAGGGAAACGCGCACGCCGAGTCGCGTGAGCTCGGCGATCAGGTCCGTTGCACCGGGGAGCTCGGGCGCGACCGTCACCTGGCGGATGCCGCGCGCCTCGGGCGCGGCGGAGCCGAGCAGCTCCCGCAGCGCGGCCGGCGAGGGGGCATGCAAGCGCTCGGCCGGCAGGCCGCCGGCGCGCGCGGGATTGACGAACGGGCCCTCGAGGTGCAGTCCGAGCACGCGCGCGCCGCCCTCGAGCTCCGAGCGGCGCTGCCAGATGTGCTCGGCTTGCCGGCCGAGGCGCGCTGGTGCGTCCGGAAAGAGCGTGGGCAGGAAGGCCGTCGTTCCCTGGGCCGCCAGGGCCCGGGCCATCCCCGCGAGATCTCCCTCGGGATCGCAGCCCGCATAGCCGTGGACGTGCAGGTCGATCAGGCCGGGGGCGAGGATCGGGGCCTCCGCGGGCACCGCCGGCAGGCGCTCGATCGCTCCCAGACGCGCGCCCTCGATGCACACCCGGCCGGGGACGAGCTGGCCCTCGAGCAACAGGAGGCCGACGCGCTCCTTCACGGTTCCTCGCCCTGGCCGGAGGTCGCCGTCGCTCCCTGGACGTACCACAGCGCGTTCGAGCCGTACACGCGCTCGCGCACCACGAGATCGGCCGCGAACTCGGCCGCCCTGACCATGCGGTGCGGCGCGTGGAAGACGAGCACGCCCTCGGGCGCGAGGTGCATGCGCACGAGCTCGTCCAGCGCCGCGAGCACGCTCCGCCGCGCGCGCAGCTCGACGAGCAGCCGGTAGGGCGAATCGAGGAACACGATGTCGGCCGGCCGCTCACCCCAGCTCGCGACCTCGAGCGCGTCGCCGCGCACGAGCTCGACCGCGTCGGAGAGATCGAGCTCGCTCACGTTGTCCTGGAGGCACAGGCAAGCCGCGGGCGCGCGCTCGACGAAGCGCACGCGCCGCGCACCGCGCGAGAGCGCCTCGATCCCGAGCGCCCCGCTGCCGGCGAACAGGTCGAGCACGAATGCACCTTCGATCCACGGACGCAGGGTGTCGAACAAGGCTTCGCGCACGCGGTCCAGCATGGGCCGGGTGCGCTCGCCCTCGGGGGCCTTCAGGCGCCGTCCGCGCAGCTCGCCGGCGATGACTCTCACGACCCTGGACAGTCTGGCAAATCCGCGGCCCTCCGCGTTCTCCAGGTCTCCGCGGCGCGCTCGATCCGACCACGACGCGGAGAGCGGGGCGTCCTTTCTCGGGCTCCCCGCTCGCATCGAAACCGGCCAGGCGTATCTTCGGTGCCGATGCCCCGCTTGCACGTCAACGTCGACCACGTGGCGACCGTGCGCCAGGCGCGCCGCGGCGCGCGGCCCGATCCGGTCGAGTGGGCCAGCCTGGCCGAGCGCGCCGGCGCGCAGGGCATCACCTGCCATCTGCGACGCGACCGACGGCACATCCTCGACGCCGACCTGCCGCGCCTGCGCGCGGCCGTGACGACGCTGCTGAACCTCGAGAGCTCCCTCGAGCCGGAGATGCTCGCGATCGCGCTCACGAGCGGGGCCGACGAAGTCTGCCTCGTGCCCGAGAACCGCAACGAGCTGACCACCGAGGGCGGGCTGGACGTGGTGCGCGAGAAGGAGCGCCTGGCGGCGTCCCTGCCGCCCTTGCGCGCGAAGGGCATCGCGGTGAGCCTGTTCGTCGATCCCGAGCGTGCGCAGATCGACGCGGCCGCAGCGCTGGAGGCCGATTTCGTCGAGCTGCACACCGGGGCCTACGCGAACGCGAAGGCTCGCGAACGCGGCCGCGAGCTCGGGCGCCTGAGCGAGGCGGCGCTCCACGCCCACGCCCTCGGGCTGCGCGTCAACGCCGGGCACGGGCTCGACCTCGACAACGTGGGGCCGGTCGCGGCCCTGCCCCACGTCGAGGAGCTCAATATCGGGCACTCGATCGTGGGCCGCAGCCTGTTCGTCGGCGTCGAGGCGGCCGTGAGCGAGATGCTGGCGCGCATCCGCGCGGGAGCGGAAGGAGCGCGAGCATGAGGGGCGCCTTCCGCGGCAGCCTGGTGGCGCTCCCGACGCCCTTCCGCGACGGGCGCGTCGATTTCCCCGCCTTGCGGAGGCTGATCGAGCTCCAGCTCGAGGGCGGGAGCGACGGCCTGGTCGCGGCCGGGTCGACGGGCGAGGCCGCGACCCTGACCACGCGCGAGCGCCTGAGCGTGATCGAGTTCTGCGCCGGCTCGGCCGACGGACGAACGCCGGTGCTGGCCGGCGTCGGCGCGAGCGACACGCGCGTGGCCTGCGAGCTCGCGCTCGGCGCCGAGCGCGCCGGCGCGGACGGGCTCCTGGTCTCGACCCCGGCCTACAACAAGCCACAGCAGCGCGGCCTCGTGGCGCACTTCGGCGCCATCGCCGGGGTCAGCCGCCTGCCGCTCGTGCTCTACAACATCCCCGGCCGTACCGGCGTCGACCTCCTGCCGGCGACCGTGCAGGTGCTCGTGCGCGCGCATCCGAACGTGGTCGCCATCAAGGAGGCGGGAACATCGCTGCAGCGCGTGAAGGAGCTCGTCGCGCTCGACGCGCTCGACGTGCTGGCGGGCGAGGACACCTGGATCACCGACGCGCTCCACCTCGGCGCGGTGGGCGTGGTGGGCGTGGTGGCGAACGTGGCGCCCAAGCTCGTGGCCGAGCTGGTGCACGGCCTCCTCGCCGGCGAAGAGCGGCGGTCCCCGGCCCTGGCCGAGCAGCTCGGGCCGCTCATCACGGCGCTCTTCACCGAGACGAACCCGGCCCCGCTGAAGGCGGCGCTGGAGATGATGGGCCTGTGCTCCGGCGAGCTGCGCCTGCCGCTCGTGCCGGTCGAGGACGGCACTCGCCACGGCATCCGCTCCGCGCTGGCGAGGATCGGCGTGGCGACGAGTGTGCGCTGAGGGTCTGTGAAAAAATCCCGCGCCGCCTCCGAGCTCAGCAGGATGCGCCGTGGCGTCGTTGCGCCTCCTCCGAGTATTGCCGTTGGAATACGCGTCGTCGGCGCGCCTAGCCACGACGCATCCTGCTGGCTCTCGGCTGGCGGGGG
>Ga0137457_1000468_pt1 | contig 10724 bp, 5 predicted proteins | sample EasRivERMGT630_2_FD_102321 | JGI IMG/M metagenome (GOLD analysis project Ga0137457, IMG submission 102321) | Soil microbial communities from meander-bound floodplain in the East River, Colorado, USA - East River MetaG ERMGT630_2 | ecosystem: Environmental > Terrestrial > Soil > Floodplain ...
CGGTAGCGCCTCCTGCACGTGAGTCGGGGGACTCAACTGCGGCGCCGGAGGCCATCCGACGGTGACGCTCCGAGCAGGCCCAGCTCAGGGCTTCGTGATCAGCAGATCGGGGGTTCTCCCGTGCGTTCCAGGGATGCCTCTTCCTTCTCGGAGGGGAGCCTACAATGAAACCGAACATGGGACCCAGGCCGGAGGACTCGGACCCAGGCGAGCTCGAAGGCCTCGTGGAGGAGTGTCTGCAACGCCTGGTCGAGGATGGCGAGCTCGACCTCGAGCCCTACCGCCAGCGCGTCCCGGCCGCACGCTGGCCTTGGTTCGAAGGTCGCGTGAGGTCCGCCGAGTACCGCTGGCGCCGCGCCCAGGGAGAGGACGTTCGAGCCGACGCCTTCCTCGACCGCCTGGGGGAGGGGGCCCGCAACGCGTTCCTCGAAGCCCTCGCGGCAAGCAGGCTCGGGGCCGCCTTCCTGCCGCTGCGCATCGTCCCGGGGACGCTGATCCGCGGGCGCTACCTGATCCTGAACCCGCTGGGAGAGGGCGGCCAGGCCTCGGTATTCGCCGCCTGGGATCGTGAGCTCCAGGTGGAGGTCGCGCTCAAGTTCCTCCTTGGCGGCGATGAGAACGCTGGCGGGGAGTGGGAGGCGATCGTTCGAGGAGAGTCCCAGCTCCTGGCGCGCCTCAAGAGCCGCAACATCGTGCGCGTCTACGACGTCGTGCGCGAGGGTGAGCGCAGCTTCCTCGTCATGGACCTCGTGCCCGGGTTGGACCTGAAGAAGGCGCTGCAGGAGTTGCGCGCGGGGGGGAAGGTCGGACGAGATCGCGTCCGAGCACTGATGGATCTCGTCGGACGCCGGCCGCAGGGTGAACACCAGCTCTGCCTGGACGCGCGCAGCTGGCCTCGGACGGCGGCTCGCATCGCTGTGGTGATCGCTCGAACGATCGCCCTCGTGCACGACAAGAACGTGGTCCACCGGGATCTCAAGCCCGCGAACGTGATGATCGTCGCCGGCGGAGAGCCCGTGCTGCTCGACTTTGGGCTGGGCTCGCGGAGCGGCGGCCGAGTGGAAGGATTCCGCTGCACGCCAGGCTACATCGCCCCGGAGCAGGCGCGCGAGGCGAGCTCGGGCACGAACCCCCAGACGGACGTCTATCAGATCGGCCTGATCCTCTACGAGCTCCTGACCCTGCGTCAGGTCTATCCGGTGCCCCCGGATGCGACCGTCGACACGATCATCCGGCAGGCAGCGAGGGCGGCGGTCGTGCCTCCACGAAGTCTCGAGCCCGACCTTCCCCCGGAGCTGGAAGCGATCTGCCTGAAGGCACTGGCGCCCGAGAAGGACAGCCGTTACTCGAACGCGGCCGAGCTCGCGACCGATCTCGAGCGCTTCGCGCGGGGCTTGCCTCCTCGCGGCGTCGCGATCCCGCGCTTGCGATCCCTGCGAATGCGTGCCCGCTACGCCGCCCTTCATCCAGCGGGACTCACGGCGGCGCTGGCCATGATGGCGCTCGCATCGAGTCCGTTGGTCTTCGGGAAGGACGAGTGGGAGGCACCGGTGGCCGTGCCGCTCCTGACCCAAGCCAACCTTGGCACGGAGAATGACCGGATCCTCGTCCCCGGCGAATCCCTGGAGGTCGGCGACCGTGCCCTCCTCGCCATCGACGTCGTTTGCCCGGACCCCGCCTATCTCTACGCCTTCTCCCTCTACGGATCCGGCGGATACGAGGGCCTGTACCTGAAGCCCGTAGCCCCGGAGTTCCTGCCCTTCTCGGAGGAACATCCAACTCAATCCATCCCGGAGCCGCTCCGTCTCGAGGCCGGCCGTCATCGAGTCGCGTGCGCGAGCTTGAAATCGCCCGCCCGGCTGGAGGGGTTGATGCTCCTCTTCAGTCAGCAGCCCAGCACATTGCTAGGCGAGTGGCGAACCACCCTCTCGAGGAGGATCGACGAGCTCGATCCCCTGCGCTATCCCGAGGCCCTCGAGCTGGCCCGTTCTCTGGCGGAGAATCCGAGGAAGGGAGACTCCCCCTCCAGCCTCTCCCCGGAGGAGCGCCGCGCTTTTTCCAGGATCGTGAGTGATTCCGCGCCCGAGTTGCTCCTGACCATCGATGGGATGCTTCGCATCGATTGGGTGTTCCCGGTGACTCGGCAAGCAGTGGAGCTCCGATGAAGAACCTGGCAAGTGGTGCCGAATCGCCCGGCGAGGGTGACGGCCGGATGAAGTACGAGCCGACCATGAACCTCGTGCGCAAGGCCCAGCGAGGGGACAACCTCGCGTCGGAGGCGCTCTTCGGACGCTATTCGGATCGCGTGCTGGAGATCGTCCGGATACGCCTGCGCGCCCAGGGCAGGTTGCGCCGGAAGGAGCAATCCCTGGACCTCATGCAGCAATCGCTGCTGGAGGCCCTGAAAGGGTTGGACTCCTTCGAGATGCACGACGAGTCCAGCCTGATCCGCTGGCTCTCGCGAGTGGTGGAGCGCGTCCTCCTGAACCGCCTGGACTATTACGAAGCAGACAAGCGCAACATGGACCGCGAGGTCTCCATCGAGCCGGTCGGTCACTCCGCTAGCGAGGAGACACGCCCGTTCGATCCCGAAGCCCGCGAGCCGGGCCCGGGCAGCGAGCTGCGCAGCGAGGAGCATCGCGCGATCGTGCGCGAGTGCCTGGCGTCTCTCCCCGAGCGCTATCGCGAGGTCATCCTGATGCGCGACTACGAAGACGTCCCCTGGCCCGAGGTGGTCGAGCGCCTCGCCGCCTCCAGCGAGGGAGCCGCTCGCATGCTCCACCTGCGGGCGATCGAGAAACTCGGGGAAGCCTTGAAGCGTCGGGGCATCACGGGGCCCGTCAGCTCGACGTCGTAGGCTTGCAGGGCCCGGACCGAGCGCCCCGGTCGAGGTCAATCGTCCGGGGTTGCATCCTGGGCTGATCGATGCGCTGGCTGCCGAGAAATCGGCCGACTGGGTGCTGCTTGGGATTAGTCGGACCAAGAACTGTCGCTCGCGCCATGGGGGGGGCGAGGTCTGCTCGCCCAGGTCAACGACTTGCCGGTGTCACTCAGTCTCGTTGCGTGAACTGGCTTGACAGCAGATCCATCTGCGCCGGAATCTCCAGCCGGACGAGTGGTCTTGACGCTGTCGGGATCGGAGCGCTAGCCAGGAGCTGGTCGCGCCGCAGGAGAACGAGCCGACGGGCATCTTCTGGGACGTACACGAGTGTGGACATCAAGCCCGTCGCTACCGGCAACTGCTCGGTCCAGCCATCCGCATCGGCCGGGTGAAGCGGCAGACGGCTCCCGAGGGTGTCCCAGGCCTCGAGCGTCTCCATGCCCGAGATCGTTCCCACCGTTTCGAGCACGACGGTAACCGACGGTTGGAGTTCGAGGCGGAGTTCCCCTGGCAAGTCGTGTGACGTGACATTGGCCTGGCAGGGCAGGTACCCCTCCGCCGTGGCGACGATGTTGACCTGCTCGGCCTGGCATGACAGGCGAAACCGTCCCCTGGCGTCGGAACGCACCGAGATTGGCGCGGCAAGCCAGTCGATGCCACTGGTCTGGAACCGGGGCCTGGCTTGGACGCGCGCTCCGGACAGCGGAGCGCCGGAGCGGGAGACGACGGTCCCCGAGAGCGGCAACGGCTGCTCGGGCGAGATGCGGATCTCAGCGTCTCTTGTCCCGACAGCGACCGGCCGGGAGATCTGCGTCGTGCCGCTCGCCTTGTCCGAGACCTTCAGGTGATAGGTCTTCAATTCGAGGAAACCGCGCAGCTCGAAGCGCCCGTCCGCTCCGGATTCACGGGCCAGGAAGGGCGCCAATGGGCCTACCGCGGAGTCTCTGTACCCGCACGAGTCATCGGAGGGCAGCAGGAGACTCACCAGGCAGCCGGGAATCCCTCGCCCCTCTGCGTCCATCACGCGACCGGCGATCCCGTCCCAAGGCAAGCTGAGTCGCAGGACGACTTCCAGTTCGCGCTGGTCATCGCTCGTGAACTGGAGTGGGTGCAGCACCGCGGCTCCGATGTCGGCCTTGGTCGCGACGAGGTCTTGATGAAGGTCGCGCTCCCCCACGACCAACCTGAACGCCCCTCGATCGTCCGAAAGGGTCTCGAGCCTGCCCAGCCGGACCTGCGCTGCGGGCACCGGCTGTCCCGATTCCGTGAGCACGAGTCCGCGAAGCTCGACGGAGTCGGCCGTTCTCCGGAGAGAGATGGTCCAGTCCAGGAGTCCATCCGAGGGGAGTGCAATCATCTTCGTCTCGAAACCGGGCAGAGAAACTCCTACGGCGGCGGGGATCCCGCGCGGAAGTGCAGCGAACGAGAACCCCCCGAGCTCGTTGGTTCTCACCTCCCACCTGTGTACGGCGGCTTCCATGTCGCTGGGTAGACGGTCGGCAACCTCCGCGGGCGAGAACTCGACGCGCAGGCGAGCCCCCTCGAGCGGATGCTCGCTCTCGTCTACAGTGCTGCCGGCGACCTCCATTGCGGGAGCAGCGATCAACCGTTGCTCGCGCCGTCCGGGCGCGATCTCGACGGACGAGACCGCGACCGTGACGAATGAAGGATCGACGACCTTCAAGTCGTGCCGGCCGGCGGGGACTTCGATCCGGAAGGATCCGTCGGCCGCGGTGCGGGCGCGGGCGGCCCCGGGTCGGAGCGGGAAGGGTGCTACTTCCACTCCGATCACGGGGTTGCCGTCCCAGTCCGTGACGCGGCCCGCGACTTGCCAGCGCCCGAGGGTGACTCGTCCGTTGGCAGCAGGAAGTCGAGGAGCCGAGACGGCTTCGAGACGCCCCTGGGACACTCTTGCCTCGACGAGGGGCTCCCGGTCCAGTTCTCCTACACGGGCCGGAGCGTCCGGCGCGCTCTTCGGACCGTCACGCCTCCCATCGAGCGAGGCGATCCCGATCGCCGTCCCGAGCGCTGCGAGCAGCGCAGCGCCCAGGAGAATGTGGGTGCGAGTGCTCCGCCGGTTCATGGGCAGAGATCGGGCTGGAGTCATGGCTTGGAGACTACAGACCAAACCCCAGGTCGAACTCGGCCACGAGCTCGCCGTCTCCTTCGCCGCCATGGTCGCCCGTACCTTCCAGCGTCCCCGTGAACGTCGACACCGATCCACGGTTGTTGATCGTGACGACGTATTCGGTGGGTTCCCGCTCGCAAGAATCCCAGAGGTCCACGCGCACGACGTAGTGGCCCGAAGGCGCGTTGTCCCATGAGATGCTCTCGGCTCGCACGCCGTCGATCGAGCAGCCGGCGTTCGAGTCGATGTCCAGCTTTCCACCCATCTGAGACTCGTCGTTCCCGTAGTAGATCTCTTCCCCCGAGGGTTCGACGACGTGGAGATCGGTGTCGCTGTCGACATTCCACGTCAAGCTGACCTGCAGCTCGCCGGATGGAACGAGGATGATCTGTGTCGGTTCGGTGGCGCGTGGACCGAAGGCCCCGCCCGACTCGGCAGCATAGACGCAATCGAAGCCACCTTGGAGGTTGGCGGGAAGGGCCTGCGCTAGCGAGATGCGCAGGGTCAGCTGCGTGACGGAATCCGGAAGAACAACACGGAAGACCCCTTCGAGCCCTCCGACGAATACGGACAGCGCGTCGAAGGAGCGATCCGCGCTCACGTTGACGCTGGTGGTTGTACCGGTGACGACGACGGGTGGTCCCGAGATCGATAGCGTCGGTCCCTGGAGTCCGCCGGCAGGAGGCGATCCGGCCTGGAAGGCGGCGGTCAGGATGCGGTCGCCGACCTGGGCTTCCACCGACGAGAACACATCGCCGGTCGTCGGACCACCGCCTGGAGTGTGGTGATTGCTGCGGTGATTGCAGCCGGCAGTGAAGCCAAGCGCCAGGAGCACACCAAGGGTCACGACATGCGGATTGCCTCGGGGAGCCGCGCGATACCTGGATGACATGAGTCTTCTCCTCTGGTTGAAGGACTGGTGAACGAACCCGACCCATGCAGGGGCGAAAGGTCGCGATCCTCACGCTCGTCCAGGGAAAACAACGCTGGTTGCTCCCCGACCAGCAGCAGCTGAATCGCGAGTCGAGGGTTTTCCACCACGGATACCGTGTGAACACCACCGGACTGCCCCTGAGCGGTACATGGCCACCTCGTCTCTTGCTCTCGGGTTCCCCACGCTGACATGCGCGCCCCTGGCAGCTCTCGCCGCGCTCCTTCCGGGCTGCGGCGGAGGAGGCGGCAGCGGGTCATCCACGCCATCGACGCAATACGTCTTCGTGGTGACCGATGCTCAGGGCGCCCGGCGGGTCTCGGAATCGGGGATGGAGCTGGCCGCCAATGGAAACGGTCCCGGCGTCCTCGTGTTCGAGCTGCAGGAGAGCAGCCACGTCGACGTGACCGATCGCACGGTGCTTTCGGTGGACGACCCTTCCGTCGCCTTCCTGGGAGAGCAGCAGTTGATCGGTGTGGCTAGCGGCACGACCAAGCTGCGCGCCACGATCGGGACGACCACCATCACGGCCAACGTCCTGGTGAAGCCCGTCGACGAGGCTCCGCTCTCCGACTTCTGGTTCGTTCCGCAGGAACCCATTGCCGTCCACGAGCTCGCCCCGTTCACGGTGGCCTGCGAGGGCCGCCTTACGACAGGAGACGTCGTTTCCCTCGGCGACCGGCTCGCTTGGGAGAGCCTCGATCCGGAGGTGTGCAAGGCCATGTCGGGTGGAATCCTGCAGCCCGTCGCGGACGGACACACGTTCGTGCTCGCCAGGGACCCGGCGACGGACACCACCCGCTCGCTCGAGGTCTTCATCGCCCTGCCACGGGCATCGGGAGCCCTGCTCGATCACGCCGGCGGCTACTTGACCGCGGCGTCGGTCGCCGCTTGGGTCCCCCCGCTCGCGCTTGGAGCGCGCGATGTCGTCTCCGTCAGCGAACTCGACGAAGGAGCGTTGCCGGGGCCGCTTTCGTCTGGCGCGAGCCTCTTGGGCGCAGTCCGTCTCGATGCTCCACAGCATTCGGTGTTCCAGCGCGGGGTGCAGATGTCCCTGACCATTCCCGCCCAGCGCCGCGGCGGGGCTCCCGAGCTCGCGCAGGTCCTGGTATGGAACCCTCTTCAGGGCCGGTGGCAGCACTTTGCCTGGATCACCCGCGGCAACCTCGGCTCCCTGCAGTGGATCACCTGGTTTCCTTCGATCTTCGCCATCGTCGAGTCATCTCTCACGGCGAGCTCCCTCGCCGAGCAGCACGCCCCGACTCTCGATATCAGCCGGAACGATCTCGCTCCGATCTCCCTCGATTTCTTGCTGGAACACTGTGACTTGCGCAGGGACGTGGTGGCCGGACTCGATCCCCTGGTCGACGCCACTCCGGATCCGGCCAGCCTCAGGGCCCACGACTCGGATCGGCACTACCTCGCCTTGGACGATGACATGGATGAAGAGCTCGACACTGGCTCGGGCTGGGGTACAGCGACACTCGGTGGACTGCGGCGGCCCCTGACGCGGCAGCCTACCGTCTACTGGTCGCTGCATGCACCAGAGCTCGAGCATCCCGGTCTCCTGGTGGGAGCTCGGCATTTCATCGCGATCCAGTACTGGTTGCTCTATGCGGCCAGCAGCCTGCCGGGCACCGGCTATCGGGTCTACCACCAGGGGGACGTCGAATTCGTCCAGGTGATCCTCGACGCCCAGAAGGATCCACCCGAGCCGATCGCCGCGACGGCATCCCAGCACTTCTACGGCGAAGGCCGGCACTGGCGTGATGTGGAGACCGATCAGGGGCGGGCGCGCGTCTACGTGGCGCAGGGAAGCCACGCGACCTACTTCCAGCGAGGATTCGCGGGAACGGGCGACAGACACGGCACCACGACCAGCGGGACGGGGTTCACAGCGAAGGTCCTTTCGACCTGGCCCGATTGGCCAGAGTCCATCCTCTACTCGGAGGACGTTTGCGCTTCCCCTGGAGACGAAGGACTCCTGCGTCCTGTCACGGATTACGCCCTGATCGGCCTCGACGGCGGATCGGAAACCGCGACGATGCTCCGCGACTGGCATGGAACCATCGACCGCGGCTATTTGAACAAGCAAGTGCCCATGGTCCGCTATCGTGCCCCCGATGGGCCGGCTGGGCTGGACCTGTACGGCCATCCGCTGGGATTCCACCTCGCCTACGACTTCTCGACCGAGAACTCGATCCTCGCCTACCTGTCCACGGGAGTCACTCTGGGCGACCGCGAGGCGCGACTCCGCATCGGCCAGCGCATGTTCGACCTCCAGGAGTTCACCGCCGGACGGGAGCCCGGCGGACTGGTCCAGGAACAGATCGACCAAGCCTGCATCGACCAGCCCGTGCACCTTTCCAGATTCCTGCTCGGGCAGGACGCGTCCTACCGCCCTCCGTCGTACTTCGCCTGCGACGAATGGCGTCTCCTGAGAGTCACTCCTCAGGCGCCGCTCACCGCAGGGGTTGGCGGGAAGCTGCGGTTGACGGTCTCGTGGAGTGGCTTAAGCCGCTCGACGATCGGTGCAGTGACCTTTCCGCTGAGGTTGACACTGCTCCCCGCGGTGGACGAGGGCTACTTTGGCCTGCAGGGAGGTAGCTATCCCGGACCATCAGGACCGCGGCCGTTCGTCGTGCGCACCAACGCTCCACTGACCGTGAGCGCTGTCGCAGGAACCATATCGGCGGACCTCGAACTCGAATGGGCGTATCTGGAGAACTTCATCCCGGTCCCCATTCCACCACAAGCGTGCCAGGCCGCCGAGCCAGAGATGCAATGGCGTTTTCATCTCTTCGTGCTCGATGCCGCCAACACGACTCTCTATCACACGAACAGCATCGTAATCGGTCCCTTCGAGTTCCTGCGAGACGGGCCGCCGATAGAAGTGACCACACTGATTTGCCAAGCGGGGCCGGCGCAATGAGCTCCGAGCACGTGTCTCGCGAACCGGGGCGCCGGATGCCCACGTTGGTGTCGTATGCGGAGAGCACGGCGAGTTCGCAGTTCGCCAGGCACAGCACGGAGAACTCCTCGGCCGTGAGGATGCCCGGCACGCGGCCGAGGTCGTCGCGGCCGAGGTTGGCGCCGGCCAGTGCCAACCCGCAAAGGGTGATCGACGCGAATCCAGTTCCTCGATCGCTGCGCTCCTGGACGGGTGCCGACTTGGTATCCTGAGTGAGTCCAGGTCTTCGCCAAGTAACCGGGGATACGAGGGATGAGAGTCGCTGCGCTCACGCTGGCTGCCGCCATTGCACTGTCGCGATCCGGATCCGGCCTGCCCCTGGCGCAGGACGCCGCTGCCCCCGAGGGCGCGGCGCGCGCCGCTCTGCTCGTGGGGATCGGTCACTATCCCCGGGATGCAGGCCTCGAGGATCTCCCGGGCGCGGCAGGCGACGTCCAGCGGATGAAGGAGGTGCTCACCGAGCGCTTCGGGTTCCGCGAAGAGGATTGCCGGACCCTGATCGAGGACCAGGCGACGCACGCGGCGATCGTGCAAGCGTTCCGGGACTTCCTGATCCAGCGCTCCGGTCCTCGGACGTATGCCGTGTTCTACTTCTCCGGCCACGGTTCACGCATCCCCGACGAGAGCGGCCTGCGCACGGCAGAGCCTGACGGCTTCGACTCTACCTTCGTGGCCTACGACAGCCGCAGCGGCGAGGCGGATGGTGCCCACGACCTCACCGATGACGAGCTCCGTTCGCTCCTCTCGAAGCTCGTCGAGCGCACGCCGAACGTGCTCGTCGTCACCGACGCCTGTCATTCCGGCGGAGCCGTGCGTGGCTACCTGCCGAAGAAGGCGGCACCTCCCGGCCGGAAGGCCTCCAACCGCGAGTGGGTGCTGGGCTTCTGGCCCCCGGACGTTCCCCTGGCCGACGACAGCGATGAGCCGCTTCCGGGGGACCGCTACTTGCACATCGCCGCCTGCCGTAGAGACGAGGACGCCTTCGAGATGAAGGTCAAGGATGGCGACGAGATCGTCCATCGGGGTGTCCTGACGTATTTCCTCGCACGCAGGCTCGAGCAGGCCCGGCCGAAGGACAGCTGGCGCCTGGTCATCGACGACTGCAAGATGCAAGTTGCGACGCACGTGCCCCAGACGGTGACCAACGCGGGCGCCGCGGATCGAGGCCTGTTCGGCGGAGACTTCCGGGAAGCCATCGGGTTCCGCGCCCGGCTCGACCGCAAAGAGGAGGAAGTGATCGTCGAGGCAGGCACTCTTCACGGGCTCCGCGTCGGCTCGCAGCTCGAGATCCGCGACCCGCTCGGCGAGCGGAAGCTCGGAAGCATCGACGTTCGCCAGCTCGATCCTCTGTTCGCCCGAGGCCCGTGGCGCGAGCGGCCCGAGCAGATCCCCGCCGGCGGTCTGCGGGCGATCGAACGCACACGCACGGCCGGCATGCCGCCCCTTCGCGTACAGGTCACGGACCAGGAGCTAGCGAAGGCTCTGGCCACTTCGCAGCGCATCGAGATCGCCGGGAAAGGCGAGCTCGCGGACTACGAGCTCGTGCGCTCGGGAGAAGGGAAGCTGAGCTTCCGGACGAACGAAGGGCTACCGATCGGTGGAACGCTCCCGAGCATCGGCGAGCCCGGCTGGAAGGAGAAGATGGAAGAGATCTTCCAGCAGGAGTTGAGCTGGCTCTCGCTCCGCGCCCTGCCCCTGGAGCGCGGCGCCCTTCCCGTAAAGATCGTGCTGCGGGAGCCCACGGCTGAAGACCTCCGGCGGCCCAAGGACCCCGCAGGATACATGCGTCCGAAGGTCCTCGACGCCGGCTCGC
>Ga0137457_1000470_pt1 | contig 10678 bp, 8 predicted proteins | sample EasRivERMGT630_2_FD_102321 | JGI IMG/M metagenome (GOLD analysis project Ga0137457, IMG submission 102321) | Soil microbial communities from meander-bound floodplain in the East River, Colorado, USA - East River MetaG ERMGT630_2 | ecosystem: Environmental > Terrestrial > Soil > Floodplain ...
CGGATCCTCCAGCGTCATGATGTTGAGGCCGTCGTTGTTGATGTGGCTGAGCACCGAATAGAGCGTCGTCGTCTTGCCGCTGCCGGTGGGGCCGGTGACCAGGATGATGCCCTCGGGCCGCGCGATCATCTTCTTGAGAAGCTGAAGCTGGCCGGCTTCGAGTCCCAGGCCGTCGAGCGGAACGATCCCTTTCTGCCGGTCGAGAATGCGCAGCACGATGTTCTCGCCGTGCGTGGTTGCTTGAGACGAGACGCGGAAATCGACCGCACGGCCCGTGAGCATCAACGAGATGCGCCCGTCCTGCGGGGCGCGTGTTTCGGCGATGTTCATCTTCGACATCACCTTGATGCGCACCGCCATGGCCGGCCAGTAGGTCTTGTGGAGAGACCTAATCTGCCGCAACACCCCATCGATGCGATAGCGGATGCGCAGGAAGCTCTGCTCCGGCTCGAAGTGGATGTCGGAGGCGGCTCGCTCGACGGCGTCGGCGAGAAGCGCCGAAATGAGGCGCACGACCGGTTGCGAATAAGCGTCGCCGGATGCCTGCAGGCTCTGGTAATCGATTTCGCCGGTCTCGATCTCGTGCAGGATCCCGTCGATCGAAAAATCGTGGCCGTAGTACTGGTCGATGGCCCGGCCGATTTCGCCCTCGCCCGCGAGCCGCGTCTCCAACGCAAACTCCCCGCGCAGCTGGGCCCGCACCTGGTCCAGCGCCACGATGTTGTTCGTGTCGGCAATCGCGATGATGAGCTTGCGCGCCTCGCGGTCGAGCGCGACCGGGAAGATGGTGTGTCGCTTGGAGAACTCGCGCGGCACGAGCTTCAGCGCCATCGAGTCGACGACGATCTGCGTGAGGTCCACGCTCTGCAGGCCGAGCTTTTCGGACAATGCATCGCGCAGCGTCGCCTCGGACACGAAGCCCAGATTGACGAGGAGCTTGCCGACCGGTTGGTGGGTCTTGAGCTGCTCGAGCAGCGCGATGCGGAGCTGATCCTCGGTGAGGATTCCCTGCGAAATCAAAATCTGCCCGATATGGCGCTTGGCCTGCGGGGAGACCGTCTGGGCGCTGAGGCGCGGCGAGTTCATCAAGAGGGCTATTGGCTCAGCTCCTGCACGCGCAGCCGCGCGTGGGCGGGGTTGAAGCTCGCCGCGCGCTTGTCGGTCTGAGCAAGCGCGCGCTGGTAGAACTCAATCGCGAGTTTTCCCTGATGCAGCTGATCGAGGCTGACGGCGAGATTGAAGGCGTAGTCGGCATTCTCCGGATCGACCGAGTAGGCTTTGAAATACGCTGCCTGGGCTTCCGCCCAGCGCGACTGCTGCGCATACTGGTTGCCGAGCGAGAAATGCAGATGCGCGGCCTCCGGCTGGCTTGCGATGAGGCTTTTCAAGCGGCTCTCCGAAGCCACCGGGTCGAGCTGGCCGCGCAGCGAGATGAGGCTCGCCGCTGCGTGGCTGTCGCGCGGATCCATTTCCAGCAGCCTGAGATAACGCGCTTCGGCCGAGCTCAGCTGGCCGCTGCGCACGTCGATGGCCGCGAGGCCGAGCAGCGCGTCGCGGCTGGTCGGCTCGCGCGCGAGCGCCCGCTGGTAGCCGTCGCGGGCGACGGCGAGGTCGTTTCTCTGGAACGCCTGGTAGGCCTGTTCGACCAGCGGATCGACGCTGAGAATGGGGGCACTGATCGCGATCGACGCAAGCGCGTCGCCGGCCCGCGGTGAAACCGATCCTGTCGCCCCGGAAGTCGTTGGGGACCGGATCGGGGAAACCGCCTGCTGGGATTTGGGACGCGGAGGGCGCACCGGCTGTATGGGAGGAATTCCCGGAACTGCTGTCCCCGCCGGAATGGGCGCGGCGGCCTGCGGCGCTTGCGCGGGCGGAGGGGGCGCTGCGGCGGGTTGGGAAGGTGCTGGCACGGGGGCGAGCGCCGTTGCGGACTGGGCGGGCGTCGCGACCGGGCGGGCTTGCACTTCCGCCGGGGGAGCACTGTACCTCGGCCGCATTTGCCACCATACGTAGCCTGCGTAGCCCAATCCAACCAGTACGAGGGCGCCCAGGGTGAGATAAAACGGCCGACGCGGGTTGTAGTCCATCTCCTTCACCTGAAAAAGCTGCTGGGCTTGGGCGCGCTCGGCAGTACGCTCGAATTCGTCGGTCGAATGGAGCGGCTGCGCCGCAGCCCCGAACGTTTCCTTCTCCTGCAGCGATAATTCGGGCCTTGCCCCTGCCATCCCCGCGGCCTGCGCATCCGAGGAGGGCAAATCGTCGGTGAGAATCCGCAGCGGCTGCGTGATATCGGGCAGTTTCTCGCGGGTGATCACCCCCCGGGCAGCCGGCTCGGACGGCGCAGGCTCGGGCTCCGCAGGCGCCTCTGCTTTGGCGACCTGCTTGGCGAGCTCGGCTTTTTTCAGTGCTTCGAGGAGCAGGCTCATCGTGAGAACTCGGGCAACCCCCCCTTGCCGGGGTTGGGCCGCGAAATGAAGTTTTCGCCTGGAAGCATCTCGCGGAAAGCGCGGAAGTCGCCGTCGATGCTCGGATCCTTTACCACGATCGGGCGCATGAAGATGACGAGCTCGGTCTTCGTATTGTTGCGGTTGCGCGAGCTGAAGAACGAGCCGATGAACGGAATGGTGTTGATGATCGGGATCGTGTCCTCGACGTCGTTGACCGAATCCTCGATCAATCCACCCAGCACGGCGATCTGGCCGCTGTTGACCTTGATCAGCGATTCCATTTCCCGCATGCGCAATTGCGGGATCAAGTTCTGTACTCCCGCCTTGGCTAGGTCAGGATTCGGGTCAGAAATGAATCTCACGACCCGCGTCGTCGTTGGCTTCACGTTCAACAGGATCGTGTCGTTATCGCTGATCTGCGGTGTAACGTTCATCACAAACCCGACCGGCACGGTGACCGGGCTTGTGTTGGTGGCCGTTGTAGAGTTCTGATTGGGGCCTCCGGGAACCACGGTTACCTGGACGTTGAAATAGACGACGTTGTCTACGACGCGGAGCAGCGCGGTCTGATTGTTGAGGACCGAGAGTTTGGGACTCGAGAGCACGCGCACCGTTCCGAAGGATTCAAGCAACTGGAGGACGCCGGCGATGTTCGTTCCTCTCGAGGCGGCGAGCGTGAGAAGATTCGGGATCGAGGAGGCGCTCGGAAGGCTCCCTGGAGCCGCTTCGGTAATGCCGGGCGGAGGGTTGGGGTTGGTCGTAAAATTCCCCGAGGAAATTTGGCTGCCCGAGACAGTGGTGATCCCCCGCGTACGCAGGACCGACCAATCTATCCCCTGCTGGTACTGGTTATTCAGCTGCACTTCGGCGATCGTCGCCTCGATCAGTACCTGGCGTTTTGCGTTTGCCAATACCTGATCGAGAAATTCCTGGATCTTTTCATGCTGCCGCGAGGTCGCCCGCACGATGACGACGCTCGCCTCGGCATTGACGATCACCGCGGCCGCTTCCCGGAAGCTGACGTTGGCCACAGTCGGTGCTGGGGCAGCCCCGCCCGGTGCGCCCGGCGCTTGAGCCGCCGCAGGCTGAGGCATGCCAGTGGGCAATACCTTGTCCGTCTCGTGCAGGATGTCCTTGATGTTCTTTTCCAGCGTGGCCCAGAACTTGTTGTTGGAAGTATTGAGTACCGTGGTGCTGGAGTTGTTGCCGCCGCCCGCCCCGCCGCCCGCACCGCCTCCACCGGCGCCGCCGGTCGCTGCCCCGATTTGCGAGGAGACGCCGACCGTCCCCGTTGAGGTGCGCTCCATGTTGACGTAATCGATCCGGTAGGTGTGCAGATACGGGGAATCCGGCATCACGATGAGATTGGGGCCGTCCAGTTCCCAGCGCATGTCGGCCTGCTTGGAAATGCGCGACAGAAGCTGCGGCAAAGTCTGCTCGATCGCATTGAGCGTGACCGTTCCCGTGATTCCCGGGTGAACGTCTATGTTCAGCTTGGCGTCGCGGGCGAGAGCGAACAGCAACTCTTGCACTTTGACGCCGTTGACTACAACGCTATAGGTCTCGGGCCGCGACGTAGGCTTGGGTTGGGGCAGGATCGTGGAGATTTGTACGGGAGCCGGCACGGTCCCGGAAGGCGCGGGCTCCTCGGCGCGAAGGTGCGTGTCCGATTGCTGGATCGGCGCGTGGGCGCAGGCACCGAGCACGAATACAACACCCGCCAGCGAAATGCGTCGCAAGGTGGCCTCCGATTCCCTTTATAACCTGACCTGGCACATTTTTCCGGAGCAGTATAACAGTACCACGTAACAAACTGATTTAACAAACCAAAAGAACTCCGATGCCGCCTATTTCACGGATTCGACATTTCGCTGATCCGGCCCGTGACGTCTCGGGCCGGGGTGCGCCGCGCTCGTCGGAAAAACAGTCGCGAGCCCCCGCCGCTACTGGCGATTCTGGCTGCGCATTCTTTCTACGCTTCGATAGTACGGATGGTACGCGGAAAAGAGCGGTGGCAGCCTATTGATCGCAGCCAGCGCCTGGCCCGGGCTCGCGTAGGATCCGTAGGCGACACGATAGTGCTGCCGGCCGTCGATCTTCACGCTATAGACGAACAGCTCGCCGGCCGGCACCATCTTCGACGCTCTGCGAAGGAACTCTTCCAGGTGCGCCAGTTCGCCTGAATTGACGGTCGCCAGCTGGATTGCATAGTGATCCCCGGGTGTGCTCAGGAGCCACTCCTGGGTCGCCTGAAAACGCTCCCGGGCGAATTCGCCTGTTTCGGGCGCCGCCGGTTTGCTCGAGCCCATCTCAGGTGTTGCCGTTGCGATTGGTTCGGGATTCGGAACGCTCCTGGGGGGGGCGGGCGGCGCGAACTCCGCCGCCGCAGGAGCGCTTCCAGCCGGTGCGGGGGACGCTGTCACAGGCGCAGCGAGACTCGCGGACCGCACCGTGCCTGGGACAGGGGTCGTTCCCGGGTCGGCAGGGGAGTGTGAAACGGGGGCAGCGGATGCGGGTGCCGCCGCTGGCGGCGGAGCGGCTGCCGTCGTTTTGGCAGCAGGGGACGCAGAAGCCGATGAGTCGGTCGATGCACCCATCGAAAGCAGCACGTGCGCTCCCCAGCCGAGCAAGACGCCGGCAGCGAGCGCAGCGGCGCCTATGCGGATCTTTTGCGCCCCGGACCGCGTGCGATAGAACTCGGAGTCGCGTACTGCCCTCCTGACTTCCGCCGCGGTGACCGAGTGGGTGCCGTCCGCGAAGGCCGCGAGCAGGGCCTTGTCCGAGAGGATATTGACCCGGCGCGTCAGTCCCTGGGACGCGTTCGCGATGACCCTGATCGCTTCCCGCGTGAACACCTTGGGGCCGCGATAGCCCGCAGCGCGCATGCGAAAATCGACGTAATTCTCGATGTCGCTGCGCACCAGGGGTTCGAGTCGAAAGCTGTGGGTGATGCGCTCTTTCAGCTGCCGCATGCCGGCGGTGTCCAGATGCTCGTCCAGCTCCGGCTGCCCGAACAGCACGATCTGCAGCAGCTTGTGGCGATTGGATTCCAGATTCGACAGCAGCCGGATTTCCTCGAGCGTTTCGTCGGGCATCGCGTGCGCTTCGTCGATCAGCACCACCACCCGCCGGCCCTCGCCGTAAAGCCGCAGAAGATGTTCCTGCAGCGCCCGCAGGACGCGCGTCATGCGGTCCTTTCCCAACTCGAGCTTCAGCTCGTCGCCGATGGCGAAGAGGATTTCATCGCGCGACAGCGACGGATTGGCGAGATAGATGGTTTCGACCGTCGCAGGCAGCCGCTCCATCAGCACGCGGCACAGCATCGTCTTGCCGCTGCCCACTTCGCCTGAGACCTTGACGATGCCCTCGTCATGGGTAATGGCGTAGAGCAGCGCCTCGAGCGTCGCGCCGCGGTTGGCGCCCTGAAAGAAGAAATCGGTGTGGGGCGTGATGCGAAAGGGCGGCTCTTTCAGCCCGAAATGGTCTAGATACATCGCGTCTCCCCTCCCGGAGCGGGCCGCCGGCCCTATTGCTGCTTTTGCGCCGATTCCATGCGGGAGTACAACGTCGTGCGGTTGATCCCGAGCATTTTGGCCGCCTGACTGACGTTGCCTCGCGTGAGCTTCATCGCCGCTTCGATGTAGCCCTGCTCCCATGCTTTGAGCATCTGGTCGAGATTGAAGCTGCGCTCGCGCTGCAGGTGGCGCTGCGCCTGCTCGATCAGCGTCCCCGGATCCGACGGCATTCCCGGCCCCCCGTCGGCCTGCGCTTCCAGATCGAATTCGGGCTCGAGTTCCGTAACGGACAGCTTCTGCCCGGCGTACTTGGTGGTCAGCCGGATGACGACGTTGCGCAGCTCGCGCACGTTGCCGGGAAAGTGATAATCGCGCCAGGCCTTTTGCGCCGCCTCGTCCAGCGCGAACGGGGTGAGTTTCGCCTGCTCCGCGTAGAATTTACGGTAGTGCTCGAGCAGCAGCGTGCAGTCGTCGTCCATCTCGCGCAGGGACGGCACCTCGATCGTGAAAACCGACAGCCGGTGATACAGGTCGGCGCGGAAATTCCCTTTCCTGATTTCCTGGCGCAGGTCGCGATTGGTGGCGGCAATCACCCGCGCACGGGAGAAACGCTGCTGCGTCTCCCCGACGCGCTGGAACTCGCCGTTCTCGAGCACGCGCAGAAGCTTGGCCTGCAGTTCCAGCGGCAGCTCGCCGATCTCATCGAGAAACAGCGTTCCGTCGCTCGCGTCTTCGAAATAGCCCGATTTGTTCTGCGTCGCGCCGGTGAAAGCGCCCTTGGTGTAGCCGAACAGCGTCGGCTCGACCAGGGTCGGCGCGATCGCCGCGCAGTTGAGCGCAAACCATGGCTTCACGCGCCTCCACGAAAGGCGATGGAGCAGGTTCGCCACCACTTCCTTTCCGGTTCCCGATTCGCCCTCGATGAGCGCCGGGAAGGGCGAGTCGGCGTACTGGCTGATCTGGCTTTTCAGCTTCTGCAGCGCGGGGCTCTTGCCGATCAACGGATCGGCCTCGGCGATTCCTTCCCCGGAGATTTCGGCCGCGCGAAACTGCAGGGCGTGCAACAGGATTTTCTTGAGATTCTCCGGATCGCAGGGCTTGGCGACGAACTCGGCGGCGCCGAGCGTGCGCGCGTGCCTCGCATTGGCAGCGTCGTTCTGGCCCGATAGCACCAGGATCTTCATGGCCGGAGAATGCGCGAGCAGGTCGCTGATCAGCTGGAAGCCCTCGTCGGGCCGGTGGGGCATGGGGGGCAGCCCGAGATCCACCAGCGCGAGCTGCGGCGCCTCGTCCATCTGCCTCAGCAGACTCACGGCATGCTGGCGCGAATCGCTCACCATCACCTCGAAATCCTTTCCGAGGGCGTAGGACAGGGTCTCGGTGATGAGCGGATCGTCGTCGACGATCAGCAGGCTGGGGCGGGGGGCTTCAGGCATGAGCTTCGATGCATTTCAGGAAGGCGCGCTCCAGCGACGATTCCCCGTGGCGCTCGCACAATCCGCGAGGCGCGCCGGCATAAGCGAGCGTTCCCCGGTGCAGGACGGTCAACTCGTCGCAAACTTCCTCGATGTCGGCGAGCGAATGCGAGGTGAAAAGCAGGGTTCGCCCCTCCGACTTGAGCTTCAGGAGCAAGTCCTTGGCGCGGGCGCGCGCCTTGGGGTCCAGGCCGCTCATCGGTTCGTCCAGGACGTAGAGATCGCGCTCAGAAAGAAAGCAGGCGGCGAGCCCCAGCTTCTGGGTCATGCCCTTGGAATAGGCGCGCACCGGCTTTTCCAGAGCGGTGACGTCCAGGTCGAGCGCGGCGAACATCGCGCAAACGCGCTGTTCCCCGTATCGGCCTCCGGACAGCTGCAGCATCATCGCTATGAATTCGCGACCGGTGAGAAAATACGGGGCGGTAAAGCGCTCGGGCAGGAACGCAAGCCGGGCGCGGGCCTGCGGGCGGCGGTGCGCCGTGCCGTGAATCTCGATGGCTCCCGAATCGAGGTCGCAGAAGTCGAGCAGGCACTTGATCAAGGTGGTCTTTCCGGCGCCGTTCACACCGGCCAGGCCCACGCACTTGCCCGAGGGAACATCGAGATCGACCCCGCGCAGCACTTCGGCGCGCCCGAAGCTCTTGTTCACTCCGCGGAATCGGACCAACGGCTCGGGCATAAGGCAGGCAGGCCCTTCGTGGGGAGGCGTGGATGATAGCGCAAAGACGGCGCTCTTTCACGGCGGGACCTCCGGCCGCCGCGTGCGATCGAATCGAATGCGGTCCCAATTGTTGCGGCGCGCTTTTCTGGGCTAGAATTCGCCCTTCGCGCACTCCAAGCAGGACACCGTGGCGACAAGCAATCTGGTCGAGGTCGACAACGTCACGTTCAGCTACGACGAGCGCCAGATTCTGAAGAACATCAACCTCGTCGTTCCCAAAGGCAAGGTGGTCGCCATCATGGGCTTGTCCGGTTGCGGAAAGACGACCCTGCTCCGCCTGATCGGCGGGTCGCTTTTCCCCGACCAGGGCGAAATTCGCGTCGCCGGCCGCGTCGTGAACAAGCTCGGCGATGCCGAGCTTTTTGCGCTGCGGCGCAAGATGGGCATGCTGTTCCAGTTCGGAGCCCTGTTTACCGACATGTCCTCGTTCGACAACGTCGCGTTCCAGATGCGCGAGCACACGGCCCTGCCTGAATCGATCATTCGCGACCTCGCGCTCATGAAGCTGCAGGCGGTTGGCCTGCGCGGGGCCGCCGATCTCATGCCTTCGGAGCTCTCAGGCGGCATGGCGCGGCGCGTGGCGCTTGCGCGCTCGATCGCGCTCGACCCGATGCTCGTGATGTACGACGAGCCCTTCACGGGGCTCGACCCGATTTCCCTCGGGGTCATCGGCCAGCTGATCCGGCGGCTCAACGATTTCCTCGGCGCAACTTCGATCGTCGTGACCCACGACGTGGCCGAAGCGCTCGAACTGGTCGATTACGTCTACTACATGTCGGCGGGCAAAGTCGAGTTTCAAGGCACACCCGAGGAGGTGCGCGCGGCGGGACTTTCGTCGCTTCGCCAGTTTGTCTACGGCGAACCCGACGGGCCGGTGCCCTTTCATTATCCGGCGCCGGACTATCGGCAGGATCTGCTCGCGCAATGACAGGGCGCCTCGCCGAGCTCCTGCGCGCGCTCGGCGCGCGCATCGTCAACAACTGGATCTGGCGTCTCGGGTTCGCGTGCCGCTTCCTGTGGTTCACGCTCAGGGAGTCGGGGCCGAGCTTCCGGCGCTTCCATCTTACGATTCGTGAAATTTATTTCACCGGTGTGCAGTCGCTCATCATCATTCTCGTGTCGGGGCTGTTCGTCGGCATGGTCCTGGGTCTGCAGGGTTACGACACGCTGGCGCGGTACGGTTCCTCCGAGGCGCTCGGGGTGCTCGTCAGCCTTTCTCTGGTTCGCGAGCTCGGCCCCGTCGTCGCGGGACTGCTCTTTGCCAGCCGCGCGGGGAGCGCGATCACCGCGGAGATCGGACTGATGAAGGCGACCGAGCAGCTCTCCGCAATGGAGATGATGGCCGTTAACCCCATCGCCCGCGTGGTGGCGCCCCGCTTTTGGGCCGGCGTGATTTCCATGCCCCTGCTCGCGGCGCTCTTTTCCGCGATGGGGGTGTTCGGCGGCTACCTCGTCGGCGTGCGGCTGATCGGCGTCGACGCAGGCTCGTTCTGGTCGCAGATGCAGGCGGCGGTCGATTTTCGAGAAGACATTTTGAACGGAGTTATCAAGAGCCTGGTATTCGGCGTGGCGGTGACCTGGATCTCGGTCTACGAAGGCTACGCCGCGCCGCCGACTGCCGAAGGCGTGTCGGGTGCGACCACGCGCACGGTAGTCACTTCGTCGCTCGCGATCCTCGCGCTCGACTTCGTACTGACGGCACTGATGTTCAGAGGACACTAAGTCATGATGACGCGCAAAGAGCTGGACCTGTGGGTGGGGATTTTCGCGGTGATCGGCATCGGGGCGATACTGTTCCTCTCGTTGAAGGTGGCGAACCTCGCTTCTTTTTCGGCAGCGGATTCGTATAGGATCGACGCCAAGTTCGACAACATCGGCAGCCTGAAAGTCCGCGCGCCGGTGAAAAGCGCCGGCGTGGTCGTCGGCCGGGTCGGCGAGATCCGTTTCGACAACGAGAGCTTTGAGGCGGTCGTCACGTTGAACATCGACGGCCGCTATCAGTTTCCCAGGGACAGCTCCGCGAAGATCCTGACTTCGGGCCTGCTCGGCGAGCAGTTCATCGGCCTTTCGGCCGGCGGCGACTCGGTCAACCTGAAAGGCGGCGACACGTTAAAGCTCACGCAATCCGCGGTGGTGCTCGAAAATCTCATCGGTCAGTTCCTGTACAATAAAGCCGCCGAAGGGGACGGCAAAAAGTAAGACTGAAAGCCGAGCGCGTGGCAAAGGCCAAGAGGCTGTGCGCGGCGCTGCTCCTCGCCGGGACGCTGGCGGGCTGCGCCACTTCGGGGGGCAATCCGGCGGACCCTCTCGAGCCGCTCAACCGCGCGATGTTCGTCTTCAACGATGCGGTGGATGATGCCGTGATGAAACCGATCGCGAAAGGGTACCGTGCCGTGCTGCCGGGGATGGTCCGCACCGGTGTTTCCAATTTCTTTTCCAATATCGAGGACGTCTGGATTTCGGTGAATGACGTGCTGCAGGGCAAATTCCAGCAAGGGTTGGAGGATTTCACCCGGGTCA
>Ga0137457_1000471_pt1 | contig 10667 bp, 11 predicted proteins | sample EasRivERMGT630_2_FD_102321 | JGI IMG/M metagenome (GOLD analysis project Ga0137457, IMG submission 102321) | Soil microbial communities from meander-bound floodplain in the East River, Colorado, USA - East River MetaG ERMGT630_2 | ecosystem: Environmental > Terrestrial > Soil > Floodplain ...
GCCCGTCGTCAACGCGATCGCGACCGGGCTCAGCAAGCTGCTCCAGCTCGCCGCGCCGTTCATGGCGTTGGTGGGCGACATCGGCAACTGGCCGATGCTGTTCGAGAAGTTCAAGGCGGGCGTGGGTGCGGTACTCGACGCCGTCGGCAACTTCTTCGCCGAACTGCCAGGCAAGATCGGCGAGTTCCTGTCGGGCCTGCCCGAACGGCTCGCCACCGCGGCCCGGTTGGCGCTGAACGCGATGCTGTTCTCCATCGGCTTCGGCATCGGCAAGGTGATCGCCTTCTTCCGGGACCTGCCGGCCAACGTCGCGGCCTTGGCGGCCGACCTGTGGGTGCGCGTCAAGACGCTGTTCACCGAAGGCGTCGAGGGCGCGAAGACCAACGCCGTGTCTGGCTTCGAGCGGTTCCTCGACTTCGTCAAGGGCCTGCCCGGCCGGGTGATCGAGGCCGTGCAGTCGCTGCCCGGCCGGCTGCTCGACTTCGCCGGCGACCTCGCCGCGAAGGCGTTTGAGATCGGGCGGGCCATCGTCAACGGCGTCGTGCAGGGCATCAAGAACACGATCGGCAACGTCGGCTCCGTGCTGGCCGACGGCTTCAACTCGGCCGTCGCCGGCGTGAAGCGCGGCCTGGGCATCTCGTCGCCGTCGAAGGTGTTCGCCGGCATCGGCGAGGACTCGATCGCCGGCTACGTCAAGGGCATCGAGGACACCGCCGCCGAGGCGGCCCTGGCGACCACGGTGGCGCTCGCACCGGCCACCGGACGTGGCGCTGCCCCGGCTGCCGCGCCGACGACTCAGATCGAGTTCGTGGGCGGCGACGAGGGCATCATCGCCGCGTTCAAGGAAGCCATCCGGGTGCGTAACGGCGGCGACGTGCAGGGCCTGCTGGGGACGGCCTGATGGCGTTCCCCGACACCGACCTCGACATCGTGGTGACCGTCTACCTCGGCGTTGACCGGTCGGCCGACCCCGGCACGTGGACGCCAACAGACCTGTCGGCACGCCTGATGCGCAAACCGATCACGGCCCGCACCGGCCGCGGGCAGGGCCAGAAGACCGCCCAGGCCGGGGCGTGCACGTTGTGGCTGAGCAACATCGACGGCGCGTTGACGCCGCTGCTGGCCACGTCGACGTACTACCCGGACTGGGACCTCGGCGCCCCGCTGCAGGTGGCGGTGGACAACGTCGGCTCGTCGCCGCCGTATGAGCGGTTCACCGGCGACATCTCCGACATCACCGCCGTCATGGTGCCCGGGCCCGGAGGCGTGAATGTCTCGGCCGTGAAGGTGACCGCGTCCGGGATTCTCCGCCGGCTGCGCCAGGGCGCCCGGTCGAAATCTGCGCTCCAGCGCACGATCATGTCCGCCGCTTCGACGACGCCGACCGCGTATTGGCGGCTGGAGGACGGGTCGGACGCGACTCGCGCCAACCCGACCGTCGGCGGCACGCCCCTGGAGATCGCCGCCACCGGCCCGACCGGGGGCTCCAGCATTGTCGCTCCCGGTTCGGCTGCGGCGTGGGACTTCTCCTCCGGCGGCATCCTCCGCGGCTCCGTGGTGGGCGTGACGCCGGGAGCCACGAGCAGCTGGGAGTTCGAGGCGGTCGTCGGCGTCTCGGAGGCGTGGTCATCCGACGACATCCGGACCGTTCTGGCGGTCGGCGCCGGCCCCGGCACGGGCGCCACCCACTTCGGTCTGATGGCGTCCCGTGTCAGCGGCGTGATGCATTGGGCCTGGTTCGCCGCCGTCGACGGCGTCCCGAACTTCAACTCGCCCCTCAACGCCTTCTCGCAGGCCACGCTCGGGGGCACCACCCACCTGCGGGTGCGGCTCGAACAGGACAACCCCACGCCCGGCTTCATCAACATGGGCTTCTACATCGACGGCGTTCTGCGGCAAACCGTTAACACGCCCTACACGCTCCGCCAGCCGCAGAGCGTCACCATCAACGAGGGGTTCACAAGCTACGAAGCCGCCGACATCGACTCGGTGAGCCACCTGGCCATATGGACGCCGGTGCGTACGACCGCCGACACCTACCTGGCCGCCGACGGCTACGCCGGCGAGCAGGCGCACGAGCGCATGGAGCGCAACTGCACCGAGGAGAACATCAGATTCACCACGACCGCCACGACCAGTGTCGCGCTCGGCCCTCAGCCAGTTACTGATGTGGTCGGCGTGCTGCTCGACGCCGAGGCCGCCGACCACGGACTGCTCACCGAGTCCCGATCGACCTGGGGGTTGGCGTACCGGGCTTCGTCGCAGCGGGCCAACCTCGACCCCACCGTCACCGTCGACCTGTCGACATACCGGACAACGTCAGGCACCCAGGCCGACGTGCTCACCCCGATCCGCAACGACCAGCGCATGCGCAACGAATGGACCGTACGCCGCCCCGGCGGCGCGGACGGCACCTACCAGGACGAAGTGCACGTCGCACGCTTCGGCCTGTTTGACGACTCGGCCACCATCAACGTCGAGACAGATTCCGACACCATGCATCAGGCCACGTGGCTGGTCCACGAGGGAACCGTGCCCGGCCTCCGCTATGCCGACGTGCCGCTCGACCTGGGCGCCAACCCGTCAGACCTGCTGCCCGACTGGCTCGAGGTTGAACTGGGCGACCGCGTCGACCGCGACAACCACTTGACCGAACACCCGACGGACCTGGTCCGTCTTGCGGTCGAGGGCTACCAGGAGACGATCCGCCACCGCGGCTGGTCGGCCGACCTGAACGCCCCGCCGTACGAGCCTTGGGATATCGGCGAGCTGGCCGACACCGGCGACACGTCGGACTTCGTCGGCCGCCTGGCCGAGGACATCCCGGCCGCTCTCCGTGCCGCGATCGACTCCGACGACACCAGCATCGCGTTCGACCCGAACGCGTACCGGTGGACCATGTACGCGGGTTTGGTCCTTCCGGGAACCGCAGGCAACTACGCATCGACGCCGGACAATGCCGCGCTGGACATCGTCGGCGACATCGATCTGGCCGTAGACGTGACCATGGCCGCGGCCACCTGGAACACGGGCACGCCCACATTCCTCTCCAAGTGGGACGGAGCCCAGCGCAGCTACCGCCTGGACCTCAACGGTTCAGGCGCCATCACACTGTCGTGGTCGACCACCGGCGCCGACACGGTGCCGCTGACGTCAACCGTCGCGGTGCCCACCAACTCAAGCCGACTGGCGATCCGCGCAACGCTCGACGTCAACAACGGCGGCGGCGGGAGCACGGCCACGTTCTACACCGCGCCGTCGGGCGTCAGTGGCCCGTGGACGCAGCTGGGCGCACCCGTCATCGGCGCGGTCACGTCCATCTTCAACTCCACGGCCGAGGGGGCCGTCGGGGGAAGGAACGCCGGCGTCAACGGTCTATTCGTCGGGACCGTGCACGCCGCCCAGATCCTCAACGGCATCGCCGGCACAGCGGCCGCCAACCCGAGCTTCGAGGACCAGCCCCTCGGCACGACCAGCTTCGCTGACGCCGCCGGCCGTACGTGGACGCTTCAGGGCACGGCCGTCATTGACAGCGACTTTCCGGTTGATGTGCGCCTCGCCGGCGAGGTCGTCACCGTGTCCGACATCACCACCACGCCGGCCACGTTCGTCGCGACGGGCACGGCGGCGCACGCCAACAACGCCAACGTCACCCCGTCGCTGCCCGCCGGGATGGCCGCCAACGACCTGATGCTGCTATACGCGGCAATCCGCAACTCGGGCACCGGCTACCCAGACACCCCGGCGGGGTACACGCGGCTGCGGATACCGGGCGACGGGGCGACAGACAACGCCCAACTGTTTGCGAAGGTGCACAGCGGCTCCGAGTCGAACCCGACCGTTACCTTCACCGGCGGGGCGGCCAACGCCGACACCAGCGCGCAGATGTGCGCCTTCCGCAACATGCCGATCACGCTGGATGACCTGGCCGACATTGTGCTGGCCGGCCAGGCCGAGCTGAACGCGTCGGCGGCCGACATCGCTGTGCCGCCGCTGTCGGTCACGCCCTACGCCGACCAGGTCGTGTTGGTGCTCGGCTGGAAACAGGACGACTGGACGTCGGTCGCGCCACCGTCGGGGTGCACCGAGATCGGCGAGCCGGACACGACGACCGGTTCCGACCAGGGCATCACGTGGGCGTACCGGATCGACACCACCCCGACCATCGTCGCCCCTGGGTCGTCCTTTGTGGTCACTGGCGGCGGGTCGGCCATCTCCCGGTCCGCGGTCGTCGCACTGGCCGGCGGGTTCCAGACGATGACCGTCTCGGCCCGGTCGGTCAACGGGACTACGAAATCGCACACCGCTGGAACTCTTGTGGAGGTCGAGGATGCGCTCGTACTGGGGCTCTAAATGGCGCTGACCCCACCCCCTGGAGCGGGGGCGAAACTGCGGGCGACGGTGCTCGAGGCGCTCATTACCGAACTCCGGCCGATCTACGCCCGCAAGTCGGTTGACGAAACGGTCAACGGGTCGGCTTCGCTGCAGAACGATGACCACCTGGTGGTAACGCTTGCCGCAAGTGCGACGTACGAGTTTGAGGCGCTGATTTTCTACAGCAGCGGCACTACGCCGGACATCAAGTTCGCCTTCACGTTCCCGGCCGGGGCGACGTGCTCGTGGGCTCCGGTGGGGCTCAAGTTCGACGGAGTGAACTTCGAGGCCGAGGTCCGCACCTCGACGTGGCAGGCCGCCAGCGGCACGAGCAACGCGGTCGCCGGCACGGCGGCGACGTACGATACGGCCCGCTTAAGGGGCATCATCCGACTCGGGTCGACGGCGGGGGCCCTGCAGCTGCAGTGGGCGCAGAACACATCGAACGGGTCGAACACCACAGTCAAGGCCGACTCGTTCCTTGTGGCCCGACGCCTCGACTAAAGGAGGGCACGATGGCACGCTGGTCTGACATCGCAGTGTGGGAAGGCCCGACCCCCAACCAGTCCGGCCCGATGCAGGAGCAGCGCGGCCTGGTGCTGCACATCATGCAGGGCTCCTACGCCGGCTCGATCTCGTGGGGCAAGAACCCCGCCTCCAGCGTCTCGTTCCACTTCGCCACCCGCGCCGACGGGCACATCGGCCAGCTCGTCGACACCGACGTCACGGCGTGGACGCAGGGCAACGGCAACGGCCGTTGGATCTCCGTCGAGAACGAGGGCTTCAGCGGCAACCCATTGACCGACGGCCAGGTTGAGGCGTGCGCCCAGATCTACGCCCGCGGCGTGCGCGAGTACGGCTGGCCGTTGCAGGCCACCGACTCGCCCAACGGCTTCGGCCTGGGTTGGCATGGCATGGGCGGTACGGCGTGGGGCGGCCACCCCGACTGCCCGGGTGAGCCGATCAAGGACCAGCGCGGCGCCATCCTGGCCCGGGCGCATCAGATCCTCGGAGGAGACGACATGGCATCGGAGTGGCACACCGGCGACGAGAACGGCCCAGCCCTGACGCAGGGCACCGCCGGGTACGCCGGCCAGCAGCGCGACACGGCGCTGGCGTTCGCGTGGCAGGCGGCGGCTGAGGCGCGGGCTCTGGCGGAGCAGGCCGTGGCGGGCATCGCCGAACTGAAGACCCTCATCCAGGGCCTGCCCGGCGGCGGTACGGGCGGCGGGCTGACCTTCGACCAGGCCAAGCAGGCCGCGTTTGAGGGCGCCCAGCGGGCCGAGAACGAGTAGGCGCCAAGCATGGGGGAGACAGTTGCCGGGTTCCTCGCCGCGGCCGCCATCATCGGCGCCCTGGTCGTCATCGGCCGGGCCGTGTACTGGCTGTGGCAGGTCTTCCGCGCGCTGGCCCGGCTCGCCGACGACCTGACCGGCGAGCCGCAGCGCAACGGCTTCCCCGAGCGCCCAGGAGTTCTTGAGCGCCTGTCTCGCATCGAAGCGGCGGTGGTGCCGGTTCCGGTGTTGGAAGAACGCCTGGCGGCCATGGATGCCCGCCTGGCCGCCATCGAGGGACAGATGCAACCAAACGGCGGCGGATCGTTGCGCGACGCCATAGACAAGCTCGTGCCGTCGACTAGCCGCATGGAGGAGTCATGACCCAGCCCACCCCGACCCAGACGCAGCACCCGATGCGGGCTGTGGTCCGCACGGTCGCGGCCGGTGCGCTCGCGCTGCTGTCGCTGCTGCCCTACGTCCTCGCCGAGGCCCACATCGACACCACCGTGTGGGGCGCCCAGATCCTGGCCGTCTCTGCCGGCGTCACGCGGGTACTGGCGATCCCGGGCGTCAACGCCTGGCTGACCGAGTACGTGCCGTGGCTTGCGGCGCAGCCGAGGCAGCCGTAACCGAAGGAGCGACATGAGTAGACACGCCGCACCAGATGACGATGCCCCAGTCCCCGCGACTGGGGCGCGCTTCCGTTTCAAGGCCCTGAGCCGCCGCGAGAAGGCCCTCACCCTCGGCCTCATCGCATCGCTGCTGCTCGGCTTCGGCGGTGCCGCATACGCCGCCGTGGCCGGCTCCTACACCCACCAGTGCCTTGTCGACACCAAGGCGAACGGCGGCTTCACCGCCGACTGCGACCCGATCGCGTCAGGTAGCCCCACGCCGACCGTGAGCGCCACGCAGAGCGCCTCACCGTCGCCGAGTCCTACGGTCCCGCCATCGCCCACCGTCGCGCCCACGACCACTACAGCGGCCCCGACGACACCTCCAGCGAGCCCCACGCCCTCGCCGAGCTCGCCGACGCCCAGCCCGACGCAGACAGGGTGCATGCCGAGGCCGTCAGCGTGCGGCTGGCCCGACGCCACCAACACCGGCACCACGGGCGCTCTGACGGTGGTGAACGGCTCGGTGACGCTGTCGACGCCGGGCCAGGTGTACTCGGGCAGGGACGTGCGCGGCTGCGTGCGGGTGACCGCGAAGGGCGTGACGATCCGCAACGTCAAAATCACGTGCGGCGGCTACTACGCGATCTCGGTCAACGCCGGCCCGTCGTCGAATCCGTGGAACGCCGGCGACGCCGCGCTCACCGTGGAGAACGTTGAGATCGACCTGGCCGGCCAGCTCGAGGGCAAGGCCATCGCGTTCGACGGCTACACGCTTCGCCGGGCCTGGATCCACGGCGGCTCCGACTGTGCCCACGCCGGCCTCAACGTGGTCATCGAGGACTCGTTCTGCGACATCCCCGCAGGAGGACCCATCGACGGGCCTCATTATGACGGGATCCAGTCCGACGGCGGCCGCAACATCACCATCCGGCACAACACCATCCGCGTGCCGTACTCGCAGACGTCGGCCATTCTGATGTCCACCAACACCTCGCCCATCCGCGACGTGTCCATCGTGGACAACCTCGTGGCCGGTGGCGGCTACAGCATCTACTGCGGTACGGGTGCGGGCGGGCCGGTGCTCGGCACGTTCACGTTCAGCGGCAACGTGGTCGCCCGTACCTATTTCAGTCGAGGTGGCTACTGGGGGCCGGCAACGGAGTGCCCGGCCAGCGGGTGGCGCTGGGACTGATCCCGACCTGAACGCAGAAAGGGCCCCGGCCAACGCTCCACATCGGAGCGTGGCCGGGGCCATTTTGGTCTGGGGTCAAAAGTCTGCGCGGATCAGCCAATCGTTTTGACCGTCCACAGTGGACTGTATGGTCAAAAAAAGGGGGAGCCCGAGAGCGTCCGGCTAGAACGCTCTCGGGCTCCACTTCACCGTACCTGCCGGCTAGCCGGACCCGCAGGTCCGACCAAGCTAGGCGTTCACCTTGCGGCGACGCTGCGCCGTGCTCTTCGACACCGGCGTACCGGTGTCGACGTTGACCACCTCACCCGAGGGCCTAATCTCGGTGTCGATGGGCGGGCGTCCGATCCGCGGGGCGGGGGACACCGGAGCATCCGGGTAGTACGGCTGCGCCAGCTCGGCCACCGTCTCCGGCGCCTGCTGGGTTTTGACCGGGGCCTCCTTGCGGGGCTTGCCCGGCCGGGCCATGATCTCAATGGCCCAAAGCAACAGGACCGGGGCTAGCCCCGAGATCCCGATTGCGAGCCACTGCACGCCGTACTCCACGACGACAGAGGCCACGTTGCACGCGACCGAAACGGCCGCGCCAAACCAGAAGCCGCTCCGAGCCCAACCGCGGGGGTGCCGGTTGGCCGCCTTGTCTTCGGCCATCGCCAGGGTCGCGATGAGCATCATGCCGTCGATCGAAAGCGGAATGAGGTGGGCAATCAGTGGAAGCTGGTGCCCGTACAGGGCCACATCCCTGATGTGGCTGTAGCTCACTACTGCGGCGACGCCGGCCACCAGCACGAAGCTGAGAGCAGTTGCAAGCCGACGCCAGGGGTTGATGCGGGTGGTGTCACTCATCAGGTTCTCCCTTACCTGACGGGCCGCCTGCGAGTGGGCGGCACACTGGTCGGCCCGAGGGCCTCGGCTCCCGCCCAGTTGAGCGGGACCCGGGGGCCTCGGGATCTGTAGGTGCCGGGGATGCCGCCCCGGCGCGCGACCTGTCGTTGGCCCTACGGCGCTCCGATTCGGCGGCTGCTCCCTAACGACCCTTCCCTCCCGGCCGTGCTGGCTGGCCCGCTTCGGCGGCCATTCCTAGCCCGTGATTACCCTCGGTGGCGTGGGCGCTGATCACTGCTCAGCGGCTAGGCAGGCATTGCTGCGTGGAGCGCGGTGCTTTGCTGCGTACGCCCGGTGGCGCCGCGCTCCTGGCGGGTCATCACCGGACGTGCACCTCAAGCAGCATTTCTGCGGCTTTGAGGAGCGCCTGTTTGCCGGCCGGGTCGGGCTCCACCTCGACGCAGAACCGCAGCGCTGCCGCCGCTGTCCTGATGCCGTCGTTGCGGGCCTCTCGCCGGACGCCGTGCACGCGACGTCTGGTGGATGGCGTGATCGCCATGGTTGGCCTCCTCGGCCTCGCCCTCCTTTGTGGAGGGGTCTGTGAGCCCGGCAGGTACCGCCCCTGCCCGCTGGCCTTACGCCCTGGTGTTCGTCCGGGCTGCCTACACGGCTTCTTTGCTGGTCCATGTGCCCGGGCGCCGGTCGCGTCTTGCGCGGTGTCGTCTGCCTCGAGCGGAGCCGGTGTCTCACCGGCGGGTTGTGCGGCCACACGCTGGTGGCTTGTTTTCCCGAAGGCGCTCCTGCTGCCCCTCGCGGGGTCCCGGTTTCTCGCCTGTGGTCTGTGCTTCTGTAGTTTTCAAGATTCAAGTTTCGGGGCTTCCTGCTTTCCCCTCTATCTCCAGTGTAGCACGGTGTTTATACACCCGCAAGGCCAGGTGTATATTCACCCCATGCCGAACGCACCGAAGACACCGCTCACCGCCTTCCGCATCGACCCCGAGCTGTGGCGGGCGTTCGGCGAGGTAGCCGAGCCCGACCGCTCAGCCGTCCTGCGGGACTTCATCCGCTGGTTCTCGCGACAGCCCGGGGCCAAGATGCCCAAGCGGCCAGACCTGGAAGTCCGAACGACGGACGCCGATCAAGACCCAGCCCCGCCACGCTGATCGGATGCAGCCTCATCGGGGTGGGCTTCATCGAGCCCGTAGGGGAGGTAGTCGTCGGCGTGGAGGAGGAGGCGCTCCGCGTCTTCGACGGTGACGGGGCTGTAGCCGCCGGCACGTAAGTGCGCGAGGTGCACGTGAACGAGTTCACTCATCGTGTGATCGTGCTCACGGATCGCGGATGTGTCAGTCCCTGCCAGGTGTCTTTCACCCGTTCGTCGCCGAGGAGTGGTCAACTGGCTACTCGACTCGCGGCATATGTCTGACCAATCCGGCGCGGCCGACCATCGCGGGGTGCGCGGCTGTCGGAGCGGCTGGCGGGGCGGGATTCACGCACCTTCCGGGGTGACGGAATGTGGGCCGGGGAGTACCGCAGAGTACTGCCTGTTTCCGCCGCCGAGAACAGGGCGAGGGGCTGGACATCCAGGGCCCGCGCTACGCGCTGAATGTCGTCGAGGTCGAGGGGTTGGACTCCGGTCATCCGCCTGGCCAGGTAGGACTGCGTGACCCCCATTTGACGTGCCAGCTCGGTTGCGCTGAGCCGACGTCGGGCCAGGATGGCTCTGATTTCTTCGGCCACCCGCTCGTTGAGCCTGGTCGCGCTGCTCGTCTCACTCATGACGGTGATTGTTACTCGCTGAGCGACTTGCCGTCAACGCATACCAGAGAACAAGTCGTGTCGTGACTTGACGAGGCAGATCAGATCCTGCTACAACAGTCGTCATGCAGCTTACCAAGTCGCCAGATGACCTGAGCAGTCATGTTGCGGCCGAGGTGCGAGCGGCAATGGCGAGGCACCGAATCTCACAGTTGACCCTGGCGCAGGCCATCGGGGTGACCCAGTCGTATCTGGCTCGCCGCCTCGTCGGCCGGGTCGCGTTCGACGTGGGCGACCTGGAGCGCATCGCCAAGGCCCTCGACACCACGGCCTCCGCCTTCCTCCCACCGTCCGGGCGTGCGGCATGAGCCGCGACTACGCCGCCGAGATGCGCACCGTTATCGACGCCGAGGCGCAGGGCACGTACGCGTCCCCGGCCGTAGCGCTGCACATCGTCGAGAAGCTCCGTGCCACCGACCCGGACCTGCTGGCCGGCTACCTCGACGTCCAGGCCGTGCAGATCATCAGGCACGCCATCAACCTGCGCGACTGCGCGGTCCGGACCCACAACCGGACGAATGCGTCGCGGTCGGTGTTCCGGCAGGCGGCGGAGGACTTCGCCGAAGGCGA
>Ga0137457_1000473_pt1 | contig 10636 bp, 6 predicted proteins | sample EasRivERMGT630_2_FD_102321 | JGI IMG/M metagenome (GOLD analysis project Ga0137457, IMG submission 102321) | Soil microbial communities from meander-bound floodplain in the East River, Colorado, USA - East River MetaG ERMGT630_2 | ecosystem: Environmental > Terrestrial > Soil > Floodplain ...
CCGAACGCGCTGGAGAAGAGGCCCCGAGTCGCGACAGGAACCTGATCAAGATCGGAGACTTCGCCAGGCTGGCAGGGACCAACCTGCGCACCCTGCGCTACTACGAGGAGATCGGCCTTCTCCAGCCGGCAACCCGGAGCACGGGGGGGTTCCGCTACTACCGCGCCAAGGACCTGGATCGGCTGCGGATGGTGGCGAGCCTCCAGGGGCTCGGCCTGGACCTCGCACGGATCCGCGACCTGATGGACACGCGCAGCAAGGGGCTCCAGCGCGGAGAGTTCGTGGCCCGCGTGCGCCGCGCGCTGCGCGAACAGGTCGCGCTGTTCGACGAGCGCATCGCCGCACTGGCCGCGCAGCGCGACGACCTGGGGCGCGCGCTGGGCAAGCTCGCGGAGTGCGAGCTATGCGACCACAGCCCATCGGCGGACAACGATTACTGCCATCCCTGCCAGGTGGATGGGAAGCTCGTCCCGCCTGGCCTGAGCGCGCTTTTCTGAGCCTCGCCCGGAAACCGGCGTCCCCCCCCGAAGGTCTTTCCGTTCGAGCCGTCGGGATTGCAAGACCCCGACTCCGATGAAAGAAACGTCCGTCGAGGGCGTCCCAGGGGGCTTGCTGTCCCGACGCGACCGGAGCCGAAGGCGAAAAGGTAGGATTCCATTCCACCCACGGTCCAACCAATGAGACCCGTCCTAGTTCTCCTGCTCGTTCTTGGATCCCTGGCCGCGCTGCTCTTCGCCCTGTCCGCGCTCACCGATTCGGGTCGCAAGAGCGACGAGGGACGCGGGCTTGCCGCGGAAACGCTGCCTCCCGACGCCACCGAATCGTCCGAATTGATCGCGCCACCGAGCAACAAGGAAGCCCCCGAGGAGGCCCGGGCGGTCGAAGAGACCCGGCACGCCCTCCAGGCTGGGCGCGACCCGAGCGGCAACAAGGTGGCCTTCGGTGCGATCGAGGGGCTCGTGGTCGATCGCCAAGGCCGGCCGATCGCGGAGGCGCATGTCAGCCTGCTCAGCTCCAAGCCCTCGGTCCTCGGTGAGGAGATCCATGCCATGCGGGGGACCGAACCTCCCCGCCCCGTCTCCAAGTTCGTGACCGAGGCGGACGGCAGCTTCCGTTTCGGCCAGCTCGACCCGCGCAAGGACTGGTCGCTGGTCGCGACCCACGAGAACTACGTGAGCTACACGACCGAGGTCGCCATCGCCGTGCCCGAGGGCGGCGTGTGGAAGGAGACCCTGATCATGGAGCTCGGCCAGACCGCCACGGGCGTGGTCCGTGACGCCAAGACGAACCTGCCGATCGCCGGAGCCAGGTTGGTCGTCGATGGCCCCTTCGCACGCCTGAACAAGCGCGGCTCGTCCGGGCGGATGGAAACGAAGACCGACCAGAACGGCGTCTATTCCTTCAAGAACGTGGGCGTGAGCCCGCCCCAGGGACGGATGCTGACCATCACGGCCTCGGGGTATGCGACCCAGGTGCATTCCAACTTCTCCATGGCCGCCTACGGGGATCCGCCGACGCGTTTCAAGAACGTCCAACCTCCGCCGCAGCTCGAGGGGCAGCAAGCCGACTTCCTGCTCGAGCCCGGACTGGTGATCGCGGGACGCGTGGTGAATCCCGAGCATCGGGGCGTGGCGGGGATCGAGGTCGAAGCCCTCAGCCAATCCGGCACGGTCAGCTCCCAGGGTTTCGACAAGTCGGGCTCGAACGGCGAGTTCCTGATCCAGGGGCTGGCCGAGGGCATCTACATCGTGCGCGTCTCCGCGACGAGCTACGACGCGAACCCGCTGCAGCGCGTGGAAGCCGGCCAGACCGACGTGCTGATCGAGCTCTTCGAGCAGGCCGTGGTGACCGGCAAGGTGGTCGATTCCGGCGGCCAGCCGTTGAATCACTTCGTGGTCAAGGCGCGGATGGCCAACGAGGTCAGCAAGGCCTACGGCTCGGTCATGGCGCAGCGCTCGATCAACGATGCGCGCGAGGGTCGCTTCGAGCTCGAGGGTGTCCCCGAGGGCTCCTACGTCATCGAAGCGGTGGCCGAGGGCTATGCCTCGTGCTTCAGCGATACCTTCACGGCCACGCAGGGCCTCGTGACCAGCGACGTCGTCGTGACCATGACCAGAGGCGGCTCCATCAAGGGCCGCGTGCTGGATGCCTATACCGGCAAGCCCGTCCCGGGCGCCGAGATCAACACCCTGGACAACGACTTCCTCGAAGGCGAGCTGTGGGAGCTGTTCGGTGCGATGGAGCCGACGGCCATGACCAAGACCAAGGTGTTCACCGACTCCGACGGACGCTATGCGGTCGACGTGATGACCCCGGGCATCTACCAGATCCAGTTCAAGGCCAGGGGCTTCTCCCCGTTCGTCATCCGAGACCTGCTCGTGACGGAAGGCCAGGAGACCGAGGTGCCCCCTCAGAATCTGATCAAGGGCGCGGTGATCACGGGCATCGTGTACGGGCGCGACCGGACGGTCCAGCCGGGCGCGAGCGTGCAGCTCGCTCCCCTGGAGGAGAGCGTCCCGGGACAGGGGCCCCGCACCGCGCGCGCCGACGCCACCGGCCGTTTCGTGATCGAGAGCGCCCTTCCGGGCACGTACCGGCTCTCGGCCACGCGCCCGAGCTCGGGCTCCAGCAACCCCTTCGAGGCCATCGCCGACATCCGCCAATCGGAGATCGAGATCACGGTCGTCGACGGAGGCCGCCACGAGTTCGACCTGACCCTCGAGTGAGGCGGTCCCGGTCGTGCTCGATCGGCCCGCCTGGGCTCCCACCTGCGGAGGTTCGCGCATGCTGCGACAGTCCTCGAGCCGAGCCTTCCCGGAACGACACCGGCCTTCGACCTGGGTTGCGGGCGACGGCTCGGGTTGATCGCCGCGGATGAAGGCACTCGCGCTGGCAGTCTTGCTCGTCCTGCTCGGAGCAGGGCTGTTCTTCTTCGTGCTCGACACGGACGGCGACCGGGGCAGACACACCGAGCGCACGAGCGGTTCGCCCAGCCCGGCCAGCGCGCCAGCGCCGTCGGACGAGAAGCCGGCGGAAGAATCGGAGCCCGCCGATGCGCGCCCGGACGAACGCGCGCGGCGTCAGTCGGTCGAGGCCGGTGTCGCCCCCGAGGTCCGGCTGGTGCTCGAGGGCACGGCGATCGCGGAGGGCGCCCCGATCCCGGGCGCGAGCGTCTCGCTCCTGCGGCACGAGGTGCTGCTCGCGGAATCACGGACGGACGCCCGCGGTCGCTTCCGGCTCGAGTGTGCACCCCTGACGTCGGCCGGGATCCTGCGCTTGGTCGCGCGCGGCTTCGTTCCCACGGAACGCAACCTGGCGGCCAAGCCGGCCGGCGGAACGGTCATGCTCGGCAACCTGCGACTCATGCGCGGACAGCGCCTGGTCGGCCAGGTGCTCGATCCCCGCAACGCCGGGGTTCCCGATGCCGAGGTGCGCGCGGAGCCCGTGCAGGCCGGCGGCGACCTGATGGTCGCGCGCGGGCGCACCGGTCCCGATGGGAAGTTCGAGATCAGCGATGCCCCGCCGGGCACGTTGCAGATCAGCGCCCGAGCCAAGGGCCTGGGGGAAGTGAGCGTCCAGCACACGGGCGCCGGGCCGCTCACGATCCAGCTCCAGCCCGGCTCGGACCTGCGCATCGTGCTGCGCACGCCGAGGGGATTGCCCGTGGTGGGGGCCGAGGTCGCGATCCAGGCACCAGGCGAATCCCGCCCCGCCCGTCGCGTCGCCGAGAGCGACGCGGATGGCCGGGTGCTCTTCGACGGCCTGGGATCGCTCAGCTGGACGGTGCGCGTCACGCATCCGGACTACCGTCCGAGCGGCCGGCCGGTGCAGGCCACGGGCGCGGAAGAGCAGATCAAATGCGTGCCGTGGCCGGCCATCGAGGGACGCGTGCGCGCGCCCGGTGGCGCGGACCCGCCCCCCGGAACGCGCGTGCAGGCCCTCCCCGCCGCCGCTCCGAGCGAGCGCGTGGCGCAAATCGAGGGGGGTCAGGAGCTCCGCCCGGACGGCAGTTTCCGCCTGACCGGACTGCGAGCGGGAGAATGGCGCGTACGCGTGGTGGCACCGGGTTTCGCGCCGGCGACCTCGCCGCCGGTCAAGCTCGGCATCGAGGGCGACGGTTTCGCCGGCACGATCGAGCTCCGGTCCGGCAGCCGGCTGGAGTTCGTGCTCACCCTCGAGGGAAAGCCGCTGGAGGGTGGAGAGCTCGAGCTCTTCCCGACCCGGCCCACGCCAGCCCAGCTCTGGGCCATGGCGGGAGCCAAGGTCCCGGTGCAACGCGTCTCGAGTGGAGCGGACGGTCGCGCGACGCTGCCCAATCTCTCGCCGGGCACGGTGTGGGTCGCGATCTACGCCGAGGGCTGTCCGCCGACCAGCACGGGGCCTCACGTGGTGGGCTCGGGATCCGGGCAGCCGTTCGCGGTCGAGCTCGTGCGCGGCGCGCGCGTCCGCGGGCGCGTCGCGAGGAAGACGGGTGCGCCCGTCCCCCGGGCCCAGGTACGGATCGTCGAGCGTGCCGGGCTCCTCGGTTTCCCGATCATGCTGGTCAGCGAGCCCGATGGAAGCTACGCCAGCGCGTGGCTGCCCGCGGGGCACTACTCGATCGAGGCCATCGCCCCCGAGGAGCCGACCTTGCGTTCTGGTCTGGTGGAGCTCGACGTGAAGGCCGGCGAGCAGCGTAGACTCGATCTCCAGCTTTGACCGCGTTGCGCCAGGACCGCGAGGATTTCAGCGCCGAGGACTGGGCCCGCTTCCTGTCCGGCCAGCTCGGACGCTCCGTGCGCGTGCGCTACGGGCGCGCGCGACGGCAGGTGATCGTCGCCTACCCCGAGCGCGCGGGGCTGCGCGTGCGCATGAACCACGCCTTCGGACGCGCTCCCGAGCCCGTGCGAATCGCCGTGGCGGACTGGCTACGCGTCGGTCGCCATGGCCGTGCGGCCTGCCGGGCGCTCGACGACTGGATCGCCTCGATCGTCGGCACGCTCGGGCCGCCGCGCCTGCCGCGCATCCTGACCCGCGGGGCCCACCACGACCTCGGCGCGATGCTGCTGGACCTGCTCGCGCACGAGTTCCGCGTCCTGCCCGACGAGCGCCGCCCGAGCGCCGTCACCTGGGGCCGGCGTGGTCCGCGCGGGGCGCTGCGCTCGCTGCAGCTCGGATCCTTCGACCCGGAAACGGCGCTCATCCGCATCCATCCGGTCCTGGATCAGCCCGCGGTGCCGAGCTGGTTCGTGCGCTACGTGCTGTTCCACGAGCTCCTGCACAGCGAGCTCAACCAGCCCTGTCGATCTGCCAAGCGCTCCCAGCACCACGGACGCGAGTTCCGTCGGCGCGAGGCGGCCTACTTCGACACGGCGCGCGCGCTGGCGTGGCAGGACCGCAACCTCTCCGCGCTGCTGCGCTCGGCCCGCACGGGAAGTCCGATCCGCGTCGCGCGGACGAAGCACGCGCTGTGCTTCGTTCAGCAGATGCTGTTCGAGTGAGGAGCGGGGAGCGCCCTCACCCGACCGGACCGTCCGCCGCCGTCGCGCACGTGCCGAGCACGTTCCCGCCCAGGCCCTCGAGCATCTGGTAGGCCTCCTCGACCAGGCCCTTGGGTGTGGCTCCGATGCGCACGACGAGCAGGATCCCGTCCACCACCGAACCGATCAGGCTGGGGTGGTTGGTGGAGAGCACCGCGGGCCCGTCCAGGAGGACGTAGTCGTAGCGGCGCTTGAGCGCGTTGAGCAGCGCCTGGAGACGCTCGAGATCGAGGGACGGGTTGTGCGAGGAAGCGCCCGCGCCGATCAGGTCCAGGTGCTCGAGCGCCGTCTGCCGGATGCCCTGGTCGATGCCGATCTCCTCCTGCAGGAGCTCCGTCAGCCCGAGGCGCCGAGGATGACCCAGATAGCGCTCGATCGACGGGTTCAGGCGATCGCCGTCGACCAGGCACACGCGCAGGTTCGACACCTCCACCAGCGCGAGCGCGAGATTGATCGCGGCCACGCTCTTGCCCTCGTTCTCGAGCGCGCTCGTGACCAGGATCGAGCGCGCCGCGCCGTCCGGGTTCAGGGCCAGGAGCGAGTTGCGCAGGCGCCGGAACTGCTCGGCCGACTGCGAGGCCGGCGCGCGCAGGACGACCAGCTCCTCGCCGCCGAGCGGGATCTCGCGCCCTTCGCCGGGCGTGGCCGGTTCCAGGGCCTCGGCGGGCGGGGGCGTTCCGAAGAAGGACATGCGGGCTGAGAGGCTGAGAAGACTGCCGATGCGGAACGCCGAGGCGGTTCTCAGGCTCGAGGGATCGGTCGGGGCGCGCGTTCCTCGCGCGCCACGTGGTCTTTTTCTAGAGCTCTGATGAACCGGCTCGGCTCGTTCGCGTTCCGGGCGGAGGAGGACCATCCTCATCGGCCGCGGGGGGGCAGTTCTAGAGGCCCGGCCGGAAAGTGGGCGCGGGGCCGCGCTCGGCACCGAAGAGCCACGACCAAGGCTCCCTCGTGGTGGATCGGATCGAGACGACCGCGATGAAGGCGCTCGAAGGAGGATCAGAGGGAAGCGGGGACTTCGAAACGCGCGAGCGCGCCCGACACGTCGCGCGTCTCGGCCAGCGGGGCGGGCGGCCAGGGACGGCGCTCGAGCCAGCGGCCGAGCTCGGTCTTGGAACGGCTGGAAAGCGCCTGGACCCTCTTCGAGAACGTGTCGCCCTCCTCGTCCAGGCCGGCCGAGTACAGGTCCGCCACGGCGGACTCCAGGGCGCGCAGCAGGGTCGCGCACTCCTGCACGCGGCGGTTCTCCCCCAGCGCCGAGCGCACGCGCGAGAGGAGCATCTCGCGCGCCCCGACCGCGAACGACTGGGTCGCGGGATAGGCCGCCAGGGCCGCGAGCAGCGCCAGGTCCATGCGCTCGCCTTCGAGCTCGTAACGACCGCGCGTGAGAGCTCCCGTCACCTCGGGCGCGGGAACGAGGCCGAGCAGGAGCCGGACGCGCTCGAGCGCGCTCGCCTGGGCAGGAGCCAGGTCCCGCGCCCGCTGCAAGGCGTCGTCGAGGAGCGTCTCGGCACCGCGCGCGCGCCAGGGTCGGAGCTCGGCCGCGAGGCTCTCGCCCCGCGTCCCGGCATCGGCGGGCGGGACCTGCATGCAGGCCGCGAGGTGTGCGGCCAGGGGCCCCGCTTCCCCGCGCCAGAGCCAGGCTTGCAGGAGACCCCGTCGCTCGGGTGCGGTCCAGTCGGACGGGATCCGCGCCGGATCGGCGAAGGGCGGCGCCTGGGAGAAGAGCCGCAGCGCGCGCCCGAGGCGCTCGACCTCGATCTCGTCCAGGCCCACGCGGAAGATCTCCGGCAAGCCCTCGACGCGCACGGGCTCGAAGGGTTCACCCGCGCCCTGCGACGCCAGGGCGAACAGGGCTTGCAGTCGCAGCGCCGCCGCTGTCCCGCGCTCGGCCAGCAGCGCGCGCGCGAGCGGCGCGACTCCAGCTCCCGCGCACCCGTTCTGCTCGAGCAGCAGGAGCCGGATCCAGCGCGCGCGCGGCGTGGCCGACTCGAAGCCGGCGAGCAGGCTGGAGACCAGCGCGCTGCCCTGCGCGTCGAAGCAGCCGGCGTGCGCGAGCGCGCACAGGATGCGCGCCGAGCGCGGCCCGGCCTCTGTCGCGGCCGCAGCCAGGAGCGGTTCGAGGACGGCCGGGTCGAGCAGGGCGGGCGCCACCCGTCCGCGTGCGGCGGCGAGCAGCAGGCCTTCGAGCGCGGCGCGATCGGCGCGCGAGCGCACCAGATGATCCATCCATTCGAGGGCCGGGGCGAAGCCGCTCGACGCCAGATTGCAAGCGGCGCGCACGCGCGCGCCCTCCTCGCGCTCCCCGGCCAGCTCGAACAGCCATTCGCTGATCAGGTCGACCGCGGGGCGCGCGGGTCCGGTCTCGGCCGTCAAGCGCAGGAAAGAGCCGAGCGCGTTCCCGCGAGTGCGGGCCAGGCCGTGGATCTCGATCTCCACTCCGAGCGCGCGGGCCAGCTGGAGGAGCACCTCGTTCCAGGGCCCGGCCGAGATCTCCACCTCGCGCCGGCTGGTCCTGGTGGCCACGCGTGGGTCGAGCGTCAGACCGAGCGGCAGCTCGCCGACGAGCTCCAGCTCCTCGACCAGCTGGGCGAGCGGGAGGCGCGCATCGAGCCGCAGGTAGCGCGGAGGGCTCGTGCTCACCGCACGCCGCAGCAGGGAATCGAGCCCCTCGCGCACCCCCGGCTCGGCCAGGCGCGGATCGGTCTGCACCACTCCGGCGCGCACGGCCGCGCGCCCGAGGGCGTTCAGCTCGGCCTCCTTCTCGACACTGAGCGCCAGGGCGAGGGGCAGGTGACGAGCATCCGAGCTCAGCACGTGCACCAGACGCCCGCGCACCTCCGCGTCCCCGGCCAGCGCGGCCTCGGCCAGCTCGGGATAGCGCGCCTCCACGAGATGCGCCTGCAGCCAGCGCTCGGCGGCCGCGCGCTCGGCAGCGTGCATCGCGCCCAGGCGCGCGAGCTGCTCGGTGAACTCGTCGGGCGCCGCCCCGCCGGCGAGGAGGAGCGCAAGGACCGTCGCTGCGATCATGACGCGCCAATGTAGCCGTCGCGGCCGTCGCGCGCGCGCAGCGCGCCGTAGGGATCTCGCGCCCGCGACAGTAGGCTCTCCACACCCATGTTCAAGCGTCTGCTCGTGGCCAACCGAGGCGAGGTCGCCGTGCGCATCGCACGGGCTTGCCGCGCGCTCGGGATCGCGCCCGTGGGCGTGGCCTCGGAGGCCGACCTCGGCGCGAGCTGGATTCAAGCCTTCGACGAGGTCGTGTGCATCGGACCGGCCAGCGCGGCCATGAGCTACCTCGACGCCGGGCGCCTGGTGCAGGCGGCGCTGCAGACGCGCTGCAGCGCGCTGCACCCGGGCTGGGGCTTCCTGGCCGAGAACGCGCGCTTCGCCGCGCTGTGCGCGCAGCACGGACTCGTCTTCGTCGGACCGCGGCCGGGGCAGATGGAGCTCATGGGCGCGAAGACGCCGGCCAAGCGCGCCATGCGCGCCGTGGGTCTGGCGCTCATCCCGGGCTCGGAGGAGCCGCTGCCCGACCTGGAATCCGCGCTGCGCTGTGCGCGCGAGATCGGCTTCCCCGTGCTGCTGAAGGCCGACTCGGGCGGCGGCGGGCGCGGCATGCGGCGCTGCACGAGCGAGGTTGAGCTGCGCGAGGCCTTCGCCTCGGCGCGGGCCGAGGCCGAGGCGGCCTTCGGCGACGGCGCGCTGTATCTCGAGCGCTACCTCACGGGTGGCCGTCACGTCGAGGTGCAGGTGCTGTGCGATCACTTCGGGCAGGGCATCCACGTGGGCGAGCGCGAGTGCTCGGTGCAGCGCAAGCACCAGAAGTTGCTCGAGGAGAGCCCGAGCCCGGCGCTCGCTCCCGCGCAGCGCGCCGAGCTCGGCGCGGCCGCCTTGCGCGCGGCCCTCGCGCTCGGCTACACCAGCGCCGGCACGGTCGAGTTCCTGCGCGCGAGCGACGGGGAGCTCTACTTCATGGAGATGAACACGCGCCTGCAGGTCGAGCACCCGGTCTCCGAGCTCGTCTCGGGCCTCGACATCGCCGCGCTCCAGATCCGCATCGCGGCCAACGAGCGCCTGCCGCTCGCCCAGAGCGAGGTCGCGCTGCGCGGCCACGCGATCGAGACGCGCATCAACGCCGAGGATCCCGAGCACGACTTCCGGCCCTCGCCGGGAACCCTGCGCGCCTTCGAGCTGCCGACCGACCTCGGCCCGGGCACGGTGCGCGTCGAGACGCACTTGGTGGCCGGCGACACGGTCTCGCCGCACTACGACTCCCTGCTCGCGAAGGTGATCGCCCACGCCGAGACGCGCGAGCTGGCCATCGATACGTTGCTGCGCGCGCTCTCGGCGGCGCGCATCGAGGGCGTGGCCACGACCGTGCCGCTGCACCGCGCGGTGCTGGCCAGCGAGGCCTTCCGCGCCGGCCGCTACGACACCTCGGCCATCCCCGGCTGGCCGCCGGCGCGCGCGCACGCGCGCGCGAGGATCTGATGGCCAAGGTCCCGCTCGTCCCCATCGGCCGCTCGCTCGACGCCGTGCTCGGCGCGGGTGAGGCCGAGCGCAACCGCGCCAGGGCCCGCGAGCGCGAGGCGCTGCTCGAGGAGCGCCGCGCGGAGGTGCGCGGGGGCTGGGGAGCGGAGTACGTCGAGCGCGTCCACGAGAAGCAGAAGCTCACGACGCGCGAGCGCCTCGAGCGCCTGCAGGATCCCGGCACGCGCGCCTTCGAAGTCGGGACTTTCGTCAACCACGGGCGCAAGTTCGGCAAGCTCGCGAGCCCGGCGGCCGGCGTGATCACGGCCTTCACGCGCGTGGCCGGACGCTGGACGATGGTGATCGCCAACGACAACACCGTGGCCTCGGGCGCCTGGTGGCCAAAGAGCCCCGAGAAGATCGAGCGCGCCCAGGAGATGGCGCGTCGCCTGCGCCTCCCGGTCGTGTACCTGGTCGACTGCTCGGGCCTCTACCTGCCGGAGCAGGCGCACTCCTTCCCCGGACGCACGGGCGCGGGCCACATCTTCAAGAAGAACGCGCTGCTCTCGAGCGAGGGCGTACCGCAGGTCGCCGGCGTGTTCGGCGACTGCATCGCGGGCGGCGGCTACATGCCGATCATCTCGGAC
>Ga0137457_1000474_pt1 | contig 10617 bp, 11 predicted proteins | sample EasRivERMGT630_2_FD_102321 | JGI IMG/M metagenome (GOLD analysis project Ga0137457, IMG submission 102321) | Soil microbial communities from meander-bound floodplain in the East River, Colorado, USA - East River MetaG ERMGT630_2 | ecosystem: Environmental > Terrestrial > Soil > Floodplain ...
GGCCACGGCGACAAGGTGTGGACGGAGCGCATGTACTCCGACTCGGTCAACCCGAGGGTGCGCGAGTACTTCGACGCGCGCCCGCTCTCCGGCCCCGAGTTCACGTACGTGCACTACATCGACGTGCACGGCCGGCGCGAGGGGCCAGATCAGTGGAAGGATGCGCCCTTCGAGCCGGGCTACGAGGCGGCCGTGAGCTACGTCGATGGCAAGGTCCACGAGCTCTACGAGTACTTCCGCGCGCGCTACGGGGACCGCTTCCTGTTCGTGGTCACGAGCGACCACGGGCAGGACCTCGGCGACGACCTCGCGGTCGGCGACGACCGCCCGCTGCGCCAGCGCAAGGCCTCGCTGCACGACTTCAACCTGCGCATCCCGTTCTGGATCCTGCCGAGCGCGCTCGTGGACGCGCCGCGCGTGATCACCCAGCCCTGCGCCAACGTCGACGTGGCGCCCACGCTGCTCGAGTGGCTCGGTCTGCCGCCGCAGGTGGACGGGCCCGGAGCGAGCCTGCTCGACGCGCTGCGCGGCCAGCCCTACGACGGCGAGGGGCGCGTCTTCTACGCACGCAACGCCACGGGCGGGCGCTTCGAGGAGAGCGTCCTCTCTGCGCATCGGAAGCTCGTGCACTACTGCGATCCGGAGAGCGAGACCGTGCGGGCCGCGCTGCTCTACGACCTCGCCGCGGATCCGCGCGAGCTGCACGGCCGTCCGGGGAAGACCACCGACCTGGAGCGCATCCTGCAGGAGGCGGCCGGGTCACACGGGCGCAGCTTCGAGGCGCGCTTCGAGGAGATCGATCCCGCCACGCTCGAACGCCTGAACGACCTCGGCTACGGCGGCGGGAAGGACGCGAAGGCCGAGTAGCGGCGCCTGGGCCTCAGGCGCCCTTCTGCAGCATGAGGTTCTGCTCGAAGATGCGCGTCAGCATGGCGGCCTTGGCCTGGCGCTCGGACTCCGCGGACGAGAGCCCCTGCACGGTGCGGTAGATCGAGGGCAGCCCCGGGTCGAGCTGGGCCTGGCGCGCGAGCTCGGCGAGCTGCAGCTCCAGATGCGCGACCTCCTCGCGCAGCTTGCTCATGCGGCGCTCGAGCTGGTCGATGCGCTCGCGCTCGCGCTGCACGACGCCGGCCAAGGCCTGCGTCCGGCGCCTGCGCTCCCGCTCGACGATTCCGGCCACGTCCACGCCCGCCCCGCGCGCCGGCAGCAGGCGTTGCAGATCGTCTGCCAGCGCGCGCTCGAGCGCGCCCTCCTCGGCACTCGTGAGGCCGCTCTCCGCACCCCCCTCACTCCGGGCGCGGGCGAGCTCCCGCTCGAGCCCCTCCAGCTCACCGTTCCACTGCTGGCGCCGCCGCAGGATCTCGCCGTGCGTGCGCTCGAACTCCGCCACGACCTCGCTCTTGGTCAGTGCGCGCACGCGGCGCGTCCCGGCGCCGAAGAGGGTCGTGAAGCGCGCCATCGCATCGGTCCGCAGGATGCGCGCGCGCTCCGGAGGGAGGCCGCCGCGGCGCACCAGCGCCGCCTCGATCGCCCGCGCCATCAGACGCGCGAAATCGTCGCGGCGCACGACGCGCAGCCAACGACCCTGCTCGGCCTCTCGGGCAGAATGCGTGCTCATGGGGACAGGCCGCGCGGAAACCCTTTCCGGGGGGAGGATTCGCGCGAGCTTCTCAAGCCTATCCGCAGAAGGCCGTCAGCGGGCGGGCAAGGCCACGATCTGGCCGTGGCCCTCGGCCACGAGCAGGATGCCAACCCATGCGCCTTCCTTGCGCGTGAGCGCGGCGGCCCCGTGCCAGCGCTCGTCGAAGGAGAGGAGCGGCGCCACCCTCCAGCCATCCTCGGCGCGCGCGAGGTGCGCGGCGGCGACCGCCACCGGCGCCAGGGCCGGATCGGCGCACAGGAGCAGGTCCGCGCCTTCGGTCAACGCGGCGGACGGCCCCGGCTCGTGCTCGGCCTGGCCCCCGGACCGAGCGGGGAAGGAGCGACGGGCAAGGCCCCCGGCGCTCCATTCCGGCGGGCCCGCGAGCACCACGCGCTCGCCACCCAGCTCGAGGAACGCGCTCTCCGGCTCGGCTCCCTCCGGTACGGTCAAGAGATCGGCCGGACCGAGGAGCTCGCCCGCCGCCTGCACGAGCCAGCCCCCGCGCGAACGCCCGCGCGCCAGCCAGCCGCCCGGCTTCCAGGAGAGACGCGCCCAGCGGAGCTCGGGCAGGTGCACCTCCCGCTCCGGCCAGCCGTCGCCCACCGGCAGGGCAGGGCGCCAGCGCAGCCACTCGTCCTCGGGCTCGCTAGCCAGCTCGAAGACATGTCCGGTGGGCGCGCGCGCGCCAGGATGCGTGGGCGTCGCCAGGGCCACGCCGCCGAGCCACAGCGCTTGCAGGGAATCGAGCGCGAGCTCGAGCCCACCGAGTCCGAGCGTGAGGGAGGCGCCGCGCGTCCGATGGAAGCGCGAGTCCTCGCGCACGAGCTCGGCGTAGGGCGAGCGGATGCGCGCGCGCGCCTCGACCGCGGTGGCATCGCTCGCCAGCCCCACCGACACCAGGGAGCCGATCGGGATGCCGCGATAGAACACGGGCGCCCCGCGTACGAGCCCCGCGCGCTCGCTCGATTGCAGCACGATCTCCAGGGCGGCGGGGTCCTCGCTCTCGGACAGCGGCGGCTCCTCCAGGGCCACGAACTCCGCCTGCCGCGGCGCATCCGGCAGGCCGGGCAGGACGGCCAGGTAGCGCGCGCCCAGGGCGGTCTCGAGCCCGCGCACGCCCTCAACGCCGAGGATCGGACGGGCGATCCAGAAGCGCGCCCCGCTGCGCGCGAGATCGCTGGCCGAACGCGCGAGACGCACGCCGACGACGACCTCCGCGGCGGCCGCGTCGAGCTCGAGGGACTCGACCCTGCCGGCCTCGATGCCGCGGTAGCGCAGGGCGTCGCCCGGACGCAGGCCGTGGCCGTCGCGAGCGCGCACGAGGATGAACGGCCCGCGCGACTTCCAGGCCTCGCGCACCAGGAACAGGGCGAAGAGGAGCGCGAGGACCGGCAGGATGCGCGTCCAGCGCCAGCCGGAGACGCGCTCGACGCGCGCCGTGGGCAGCGCGGGCGTCGCGCTCAAGCGCGCTCTCCCTGCCAGAGCGCGTGCGGGTCGAACCAGGCGCTCGCGAGCAGGCTGCAGAGGACGCACGCCCCGAAGGCCACGGCTGCGGGCCCGGGCGTGACCTCGACCCAGCTCCCGAGCTCGAGCCAGGCCACCAGGATCGAGACCAGCAGCACGTCGAGCATCCCGAAGCGCCCGCACAGCTCCAGCGCGCGCCAGGCACGGAGGCGCCGCGCGGGAGTCCACCCGTGCGGGCGCCGCACGAGCAAGACGAGAGTCACCAGCTTGCCCAGCGGCACGACGATGGAGCACAGGAAGACCACCAGCCCGAGCGCCACCTCGCCCTCCTGGATCAGGCCCAGGCTCCCGGACAGGACCGAGTTCTCGCTCGCGCGCCCGAGCCGCTCGAAATGCAAGATGGGCAGGGTGACGGCCACCGGGTAGAGCAGCAGGGCCGCACAGGCGGCGTGCCACGCGCGTGCGTTGCGCTCACCGGCCGGAACCGCGTCGGCGAGGCGCGCCCGGCAGCGTACGCAGCGCGCCACCTCGCCGTGCGCGAGCGCGGGCAGCACCTGCACGAGCGTGCACGCCGAGCAACCTCGCAGGACCGGGGGCGAGTCCACGAGTAGACGCTAGCAGAATGCCGAGCGACCCGTCCTCCCTCCGAGGACCGCGCGTCTCCCTCGACTGGCGGCGCGGCCGGCCCGCTACAATCCCGCGCCGATGGTCGACCGCTCCCAGGAGGTGGCGCGCGAGCTGTGCGCGTTCATCGACGCCTCGCCGACGCCGTTCCACGCCTGTGCCGAGGTCGCGCGCCGTCTCGCGCGCGCCGGCTTCGTGCGCCTCTCCGAGGGCGAGCCCTGGCAGCGCGCCACGCCCTCCGCGCTCGCACGCGGCTACGTCCAGCGCGGCGCGAGCCTCGCCGCCTGGGCCGCGCCCGAGGGCGCGGAGGCCGCGCGCGGCTGGCGCATCGCCGGGGCGCACACCGACAGCCCCAACCTGCGCGTCAAGCCCTGCCCCGACGGCGGCCGCGCCGGGCTGCGCCAGCTCGGCGTCGAGGTCTACGGCGGCGTGCTGCTCAACTCGTGGCTCGACCGCGACCTGGCCCTGGCCGGACGCGCCTTCGTGCGCGCCCCACAGGCGGCCGAGGAGCGCCTGTTCCTGCTCGCGCGGCCGCTCCTGCGCGTGCCCCAGCTCGCGATCCACCTCAACCGCGAGATCACGACCGACGGGCTGCACCTGAACCCCCAGGTGCACCTGAATCCGCTGTTCGCCAGCGACGGCGGCGAGCAGCCCGCCTTCCGCGAGCTGCTCGGCGCCGCGCTCGAGGTCGAGCCCGGCAACGTGCTCTCCTGGGACGCGATGCTCTTCGACGCCCAGCCCGCGCGCCTGGTCGGGCAGGACGAGGAGTTCGTCAGCTCCGGACGGCTCGACAACCTGTGCTCGTGCTTCTGCGCCCTGACGGGCTTGCTCGAGCGCCTCGCGCGCCGCGAGCCGCTGCGCAGCGTGGCCGCGCTGGCCTTCTTCGACCACGAGGAGGTGGGCAGCGCCTCGTCGCGCGGCGCCCAGAGCGGATTCCTGCGCGACGTCCTGGAGCGCAGCATCCTGGCGCGCGGCGGCGCGCGCGAGGACTACCACCGCGCGGTGGCGGCCTCGGTGTGCCTCTCGGCCGACATGGCCCACGCCACGCACCCGAACTATCCCGAGAAGCACGAGCCCGAGCACCCGGTGCGCATGAACGGCGGCCCGGCCATCAAGACCAACGTGAACCAGCGCTACGCCAGCGAGGGCGAGAGCGAGGCGGTGTTCCTGGAAGCGTGCGCCAGGGCCGGCGTGCCGTGCCAGCGCTACGTGCACCGCGGCGACCTGCCTTGCGGCACGACCATCGGCCCGCTCACGGCCGCGGGCCTCGGCCTCCGCACGGTCGACGTCGGCAATCCACAGCTCGCCATGCACTCGGCGCGCGAGCTGTGCGGCGCGCGCGACCCGTGGTACCTGGCGCGCGCCCTGGCCGCGTTCTTCGAATGAACGGCGAGGCGAGCGCGCCCACGCCGGCGCCGGACTGTCTGCGCTGCCGGGCCTACTACGTCACCCACGAGGCCAGCCGGCCGCACGGCTGCCGCTCCTTCGGCTTCCAGAGCGCGCGCCTGCCGCGCGACGAGGTACGCCTCTCGTCGGGCGCGGAGTGCGCGCTCTTCGAGCCCAAGGCCCTGCCCGTGGCCTCCGAGCGACAGCGCCGAGACTGAGGAACCGCTTGGACCTCGCCCTGCACGACAAGGTCGTCTGGATCACGGGCGCCTCGGGCGGGATCGGGCGCGCGCTGGCCCAGGTCTTCGCCGGCGAGGGCGCGCGGCTGGCGCTGCACGGCCACGCGGGCTTCGATGCGCTCGAGGCCTGGCTGCGCGAGCAGCCGTGGAAGGCGCGCGCCTTCGCGCTGCGCGCGGACGTCCGTGATGCCCAGGCGCTCGAGCGCTGCGCGGGCGAGATCCGGGCGCGCTCCGGTCGCATCGACGTCTGCATCGCCAATGCCGGGAAGTGGCCCAGCGAGCATCGCGAGCTCCACGAGCTCGCGCCCGAGCGCTTGCGCGAGACGCTGGAGGTCAACCTCCTCGGCGCGCTCTTCACGGCGCGCGCCTTCCTGGGCGCGCTGCGCGCGAGCGGGCCGCGCCCCGACGGGCACGGAGCGGCGCTGGTCTTCATCGGCTCGACCGCCGGGCGCTTCGGCGAGCGCGGGCACGTCGACTACTCCGTGGCCAAGGCGGCCCTGCACGGCGCGGTGAAGACGCTCAAGAACGAGATCGTGCAGCTCGATCCCTACGGCCGCGTCAACGCGGTCGAGCCCGGCTGGACGGTCACGCACATGGTCCGGCCCGCGCTCTCCCAGCCCGGACACGTCGAGCGCGCCGTGCGCACCATGGCCCTGCGCCAGCTCGCGCGCGCCCAGGACGTCGCGCGCACCTGCGCCTGGCTGGCCTCGCCCGCGGCCGCGGCCCACGTCTCGGGCGAGATCGTCGGCGTGGCCGGCGGCATGGAAGGCCGCGTGCTGTGGGACCAGGACGAGATCGATCGGGCCGCGATCCTGGCGCGCGTCGCGCGCCAGGACTGACGGTCTCCCCGCGTCAGCTCACGGCTTCCTCGCTGCCGCGCGCGCCGAAGGCGACCAGGCACGCGAGCCCGGCGAGGAAGCCCAGGACCGCGCACAGCGGCAGCCACCAGGGGATCAGTCCGACCTCGAGTCGCGCGCGCACGGCCGACCAGGTGTGGGCCGGATCGGGGTGCGCGATCAGCTTCATGACCCAGGCGCCCAGGAGCACCGTGAAGACCGCCCAGTAGTTGCGCACGAGGCGCTTCCTGAGCGCGAAGGCGCGCGACACCCGGAAGCGCGGCCGGAACAGGTCCTCGGCCACGTCCTGGCCCCACCCCTGGCGCGGGCTGACGGGGTCGCGGCGCAGGATCGGGCCGTAGAAGTTCTCCTCGATCTTGCGCACGCGCGCGTACCAGATGTCGGCGTAGCGGTAGCGGCGCGCCTCGATCATCCAGAAGACGCTCACCAGTGCCAGGCCGAGCAGCGGGCCGAGGTGCGAGTGCGTGCGGTCGCCGAACGAGTACGAGAGCACCCCGGCCGTCGTGATGATCGCCCAGTTGGTGGTCGCGTCCAGGCGCAGGCGCCAGGTGGTGGCGCGGTCGAGCTCGCCCCGATAGAGGTGCACGATGGCCGCGATGTACTCCTGGCGCGAGAGCGGGGTGCTCTCGTAGTCGACCGCGCGCCGCTCCTCGGTCATGTGCTCAAGCTGTGGAGCCGAGCTCTCAGAGCCTGTGAGAGAATCCCGCGCCGCCTGCGAGCTCTGCAGAACGCGCCGTGGCAGCGTTGCGGCGCCTCCTAGTATTCCTCCGCCAATACGCGTCGGCGCCGCGCCTTGCTACGGCGCGTCCTGCAGGCTCTCGGCTGGCGGGGGATTCTCTCACAGCTCCTAGCCCGCGAAGGGCGCCTCCGAGAGGTGCTCGCGCTTCTTCTCGACGCCCTTCCATTCCTCGGCGTCGGCCAGGGCTTCCTTCTTCTTGTCGATGTTCGGCCAGGTCTCGCAGAAGCGCGCGTTCAGCTCCTTGTAGTCGGCCCACTTCTCCGGCAGGTCGTCCTCGCTGAAGATGGCCTCGGTCGGGCACTCCGGCACGCACGCGCCGCAGTCGATGCACTCGTCGGGGTGGATGGCGAGGAAGTTCTCGCCCTCGTAGAAGCAGTCGACCGGACACACGTCCACGCAGTCCGTGTACTTGCACTTGATGCAGGGTTCGGCGACGACGTAGGTCATGGCAGGAGAAGGGGTCGGGAGCGGCGCAGCGGGGCGGCTCGGGGGCGGGCATTATGCCCGGCGCACCCTCGCATGCCAGTGCCGAGGCGGGCATGATCCGGCGTCGATGCGCCGACGCTGGATCCGGAAGCTCGCGCTCGCCCTGGCGAGCGCGGTGCTCGGCTTCGTGCTCGTCGGCGAGGTGGCCCTGCGCCTGTGGAACCCGCCCGAGGTGCGGCTGTTCGACCGTCCGTTCCAGGGCGCGCCGGGCGAGCGCGTGGTCAAGATCGACCGGCGCTACGAGGTCCACCCCGAGTTCGGCATCTTCCAGGTCGACGACCGGCTCGGCTACCGCCCCGTGCCGGGCGGCGCGGGCTACGGACCCCACGGTGCGAAGTGGAACGAGTACGCGCCCGAGAAGGCGCCCGGCAAGCGCCGGCTCCTGTTCCTGGGCGATTCGGTGACCGACCGGCACAAGCTGATCGACGCGCTGCGCGAGAGCCTCGGCGAGGACTACGAGTACTGGAACGCCGGCATCCCGGGCTACGCCACCGAGCAGGAGTTCCTCTACTACCGCGATCACCTGGGGGAGATCGCGGCCGACCACGTGCTCCTGACCTTCCACCTGAACGACTACGAGACCACGCCGGTCGTGTTCGAGTCGGGCGGGGAGTTCGTCGCCGTGCACGCCAAGGTCGGCAACGCCGCGCCCAACGCCTGGCTGATGCGCAACAGCTTCCTGTTCCGCTATGCCTGGATGTGCCTCATGCGCCTGACGAGCGCCGCGCGCCCGGCCGCGATCGAGGCCGAGGTCGCGCGCGACCTGACGGCGCTGCGCGAACTCGTGCGTGCGCGCGGGGCGGACTTCACCGTGCTGGTCCTGCCCTGGATCCAGGACCCCGCCCGCTGGCCGGATCCGAAGCCGCGTCACTACGAGCTCACGCTGCGCACGCTGGACGAGCTCGGCATCCGTCACTTCGACTTCCGCGCGACGCTCGAGCGTGCCCTCGCGGATGGCATCCAGGTGCACGAGATGAAGGACGACCCCCAGCATCCCAGCCTGGAGCTGGCACGCCGCATGGTGGCCGATCTCCTGGCGACGGGCTTCCGCCCGTGACCCTGCCCTCCGGGAATCAGCCCTCGCCCCGCTCCGCGGACCGTAGCACCTCGGCGACCGCGCGCACGCGGCCCGCGTCCGTTTCCCAGTGCGCGTCCTCGCCCGGCGAACGCGCGGCGCTCGCCAGGCGCACGCGCGGATTGCCCTCGCGCGCGGCGCTGGCCTGGCGCACGGAGGCCGAGAAGTGCAGCGCATCCACGCCGGTCGCACGCACCAGTTCGCGCGCGTGCTCGGCGCGTACGCCGCCGGCGGCGACGACTTGGATTCTCCCGCGTGCCGCGCGCACGAGGCGCGCGATGCACGCGCGGCCCTCAAGCGCGCTCGCTTCCTGGCCCGAGGTCAGGACGCGCGCCACGCCGAGCCGCACCAGGCACTCGAGCGCCGGCTCCGGCTCGCGCACGAAGTCGAAGGCGCGGTGGAAGGTCACGCCCAGCGGGCCTGCGCAGCGGATCAGGCGCGCGCAGCCAGCCTCGTCGATCTCGCCCCCCGGCGTGAGGCAGCCCAGGGCCACGCCCGCGGCGCCCATCTGCCGCGCGCACGCGACGTCGCGCTCCATGAGCGCGAGCTCCTCCTCCCCGTGGACGAAGTCGCCGCCGCGCGGTCGCACCAGGACCACGACCTCGATCCCGCCCACGGCCACGGCCGCGGCCACGCACCCGTGGCTCGGCGTGAGTCCCCCCGCACCCAGGGCACAGCACAGCTCCGCGCGCTGGGCGCCGCCCGCACGCGCCGCGCGCACGCCCTCGGGACTCTCGACGCAGACTTCCAGCACGACCATACTGCCGACGCTAGTGAAGCGCGCGCCCCGCTCCAACTCCGGAGGCAGGATCACGACTCTCCGGGGCACGGCGAGCAGGGCGCTCGCGGCCCTGCTGTCGCTCGCCGCCTGCCGCTCGATGACCGAGCGTGAGATCGCCCTGGCACTCTCGGCTCGCGGGTCGCCCGGCGCGGGGGCGGGTGCGGAGCTGTCGCAGCTCATGCTCGAGCGCGACGGGCGACGGATCGATCTCGAGCTCGGAGTCGAGCGCCAGAAGCTCCCCGACGAAGGGCCAAGCAGCGACGACTGGACTCGCATCTGGGGCGGGCTGCGCGCTTCGGCCGCCACCGGGCTCGGACCCATGGCCCACGCCGGCGTGACCTGGCTGCGCAGCGAAGCCGAGGCCGGCACGCTCTCCGACCCGGGCGACTATGGCGGGCTCTATCTCGGCGCGGGCTGGCTGTTCGCGCTCGCGCCGGCGCTCGACATGGGCCCGGACCTCTCCTTCTTGTACGTGGACTCCGAGGGCAACCGCAGCGGTTCGGGCGCGGTGTTCGAGCTCGCCTGGCGCTTCGTGTGGCACCTGTAGGCGCCGTCGGAGAATCCGCGCAGCCGCGACCGGCGCTATCGTTCTCCCACTCGCTGGCCGATCTCCTGACCCTGCACCGGCGCATGCACTCGCCCGCTCGCACGCTCGCATCGCTGGCCTGCCTCGCGGCGGGGAGCGCCTGCTCGTGCGCCGAGGACGCGCCCCCGAAGCCCGCTGGCGCGCCGCTCGATCTGCTGGCTCGCAAGGCGGACGCGCTCGTGGAGCTGCCGGGCGCGATCCTGCCGCAGGGCGACATCCCGGGCCTCGCGACCTTCGGCACGAGTGAAGGGCCGGGCTGGGGCAAGACCCAGCACCGTCTGCCGGACGGCACGACCTACCTCGAGACGAACCAGGCGCGCGCCGAGCTCGTGCTGCCCGCCACGCGCCCGGCCGCGCGCGAGCTCGTGCTGGCGCTGTGGTGCGCGCGGCCCGCGGGCGAGAAGCCGGCGCGCGTCCACCTGGAGCTCAACGGGTACGAGCTCGTCAAGGACGGTCTGGTCCTGGGTCTCGAGCCCGCGGAGGTGCGCGTCCACGCGCCGGAGTCGTCCTGGCTGCGCGGCGCGAACCGCCTGGTGCTGCGCGTGGATCCGGTGCCGCGCGACGGCCCGGTCACCTGGGACACGCTGGCGCTGGCGCGGGCCGTCTACGGCGCGGAGGCGCGCGTGACGCTCGACCAACAGCAGCGCACGACGCGCTTCGTCGACGGCACGGGAGCGCGCTACGCGCTCGAGATTGCCAGTGATGCAGTGCTCGAGCTGGCGGGCGAGGCCACCGGCC
>Ga0137457_1000478_pt1 | contig 10570 bp, 7 predicted proteins | sample EasRivERMGT630_2_FD_102321 | JGI IMG/M metagenome (GOLD analysis project Ga0137457, IMG submission 102321) | Soil microbial communities from meander-bound floodplain in the East River, Colorado, USA - East River MetaG ERMGT630_2 | ecosystem: Environmental > Terrestrial > Soil > Floodplain ...
GGAGAGCGGCAACACGGTCATCTGCGTCGACATCGACGAGAAGAAGATCCGGCGCCTGAAGGATGGCGACGTCCCCATCTACGAGCCCGGCCTCGAGGAGCTCCTCAAGCGCAACCTGCACGACGAGCGCCTGAAGTTCACCACGCGCTACGAGGACGCCATCCCGGGCGCCGAGGTGGTGTTCATCGCCGTGGGCACGCCCTCCGGCGAGGACGGCAGCGCCGACCTGAAGTACGTGCTCGAGGCTGCGCGCGGCATCGCCCGGCACATGACCGGCTACGTGGTGGTGGTCGACAAGTCCACCGTGCCCGTCGGCACCGCCAAGAAGGTCGAGCAGGCCATGCGCGAGGTCACGCGCCACCCCTTCGACGTGGTCTCGAATCCGGAGTTCCTGAAGGAGGGCGCGGCCATCGACGACTTCCTCAAGCCGGACCGCGTCGTGATCGGCAGCGAGAGCCAGCGCGCCAAGGAGATCATGGAGGTCCTCTACGGGCCCTTCGTGCGCACCGGCAATCCGATCCTGCACATGGACCGCATGTCGGCCGAGCTGACCAAGTACGCGGCCAACGCGATGCTGGCGACGCGCATCTCCTTCATGAACGAGATCGCCAACCTCTGCTCCCTGGTGGGCGCCAGCGTCGACCAGGTCCGCAAGGGCATCGGCACCGATGCGCGCATCGGCTCGCGCTTCCTCTTCGCGGGCCTGGGCTACGGCGGCTCGTGCTTCCCGAAGGACGTCAAGGCGATCGTGCACACCGCCAGCGAGCTGGGCTACGAGTTCCGCATCATGGAGGCGGTCGAGGAGGTCAACGAGCTCCAGAAGAAGCTGCTCTACGAGCGCATCCACGGGCACTACGGCGGCAAGCTCGCGGGCAAGCGCTTCGCCATCTGGGGGCTCTCCTTCAAGCCCAACACCGACGACATGCGCGAGGCGCCCGCCCTGGTCGTGATCCAGAGCCTGCTGGCGGCGGGCGCGCGCGTGGTGGCCTTCGATCCCGAGGCCATGAAGGAATGCCGCGCCCACCACTTCCAGGACCGGATCGAGTACGCCGAGACGCCCATGGACGCGATCAAGGGGGCACACGGCCTGGTGCTGATCACGGAGTGGAACGAGTTCCGCAACCCCAACTTCGACGAGATCAAGGCGGCCCTGGCCGAGCCGGTCATCTTCGACGGGCGCAACATCTACCCGCGCAAGGTGCTCGAGCGGCTCGGGTTCACTTACTACGGCATCGGGACCTGACCTCGCGGTAGGGCAGGCGGCTTGCCGCCTGCCCCGAGCGCGAGGGATCGCATCCACAGCCGTACTCTTCGTGCTCGTGCCCGATCACTCGCCGCAAGCGGTGATCCTTCCGCGCAACGATCGACGAGCTTGCGGGCACGGGCACGGGCACAGGCACGGGAGGAATAGAACGGGCGGCTGGGCTGGACGAACTCCGGCCCAACCGCCCTTCTTCGATGCAGGAACTCCGCGGGGAGGCCCTGTCGATGTCGTGGTGTTTCCAGAGCCGAGCTCACCCGCGTCCGCGCGGGCTCGACTACCGAGCCCTGGGACGTCGGAGCGCGAGCGCTCTCGACCGAACCCGAATGGGTTCAGCGACACTCGATGAAACGGGCGTTCGCCTTGTCAAGACTTTCTCGGACTTCCTCGCTTTACACTCGCGTCTCGCTTGCGCGCGAGCGCGCGCGACAACTCCTCGACGACGCGCATGCGCAAGAGCGCGTTCTCGACGCGTTCGCCCTGCTCGGTCTCCTCGAGCGCGCTCGCCGACAGCGCACGCAGGCACTGATCGAGGACGCCCGCGGCGCCCTCGAGCTCCGACTCCTCGACGAAGGAGAGCGCGAGCTCGTCGAACGCGGTGATGCGCGCCAGGGGATCCGTGCCATGCTCGGCCACGCGCCGCCAGGCGCTGCGCGCCTCCTCGAGGTTCCCGAGCCGCTTCCACGACGTCCCGGCCCACAGCCAGGCGTCCTCGCGGCGCGCCGCGCTGGACGCCGCATCGCCCCCGACGTCGAGGTACGCATCCAGGGCTTCCCGGAAGCGCAGCGCCCGGCGATGCACGTGCCCGATCTCGAGCTGCGCGCGCGCGCGAAAATCGCCGGCACCACCCTGGCGTGCGGCCCAGCCGAACTCGACCAGCGCCGCAGCCTCGTCGTCGGCCGCGCGCAGGATCTCCCCCGCCCGGAAGGCCGCCTCGACGCAGGCCGCGCGCGCGTCCGGGTGGAACACGCGCACGGCCCGGTAGGCCTCGACCGTGTGGCGGCGCCAGCCGGCGAGCTCGGCGCCCTGCTGCCCCCTCATCAGGTGCTTGAGGCGCCGGGCGTGCGCGAGCTGCGCCTCGGCGCTGACCATGCGCGGCACCACGGTCTCGATCCACTCCTCTTGCGCCGGTGCCTGCGCGAGGGCCAGGAGGAGCATCGCCGTGCGCATGATGCGCCCTCAGGAAGCGCGCAGCTTCCAGCACGCCTCGCGCGCCGCTCTCTGGCGCAGGAGGAACAGCAAGCGTTGCCGCGCGCGGTAGAGCCGCACCTTCACCACGCGCTGCGGGATCCCGCACTCTTCCGACACGACGCGCGTCTGGAGCTCGCCGCCGTAGTAGGAATCGAGCACGGACCGGTCCCTCGCCTGCAGCCGTCCGAGCGCGTTCAGGACGAGCTCGCGCGCGCTCTCCCCGTCGAGCCAGACCTCACCGACGCGATAGGACGAGTCGGCCAGGCTGGCTTCGTGTCGCGCCGGCGGGTCGAGGGGCTCGCTCGACCTCGGCTCCGCCTGCGTGCGCACGCCGCGCCGCTTGGCGTCGGCCAGCACGTTGAGCGCGATGCGCATCGCCCACGGCCGCAGGCTCTTCACGCGGTGCCCGCGCCGGTAGCGCGCCGCGCGCAGGAAGGTCTCCTGGATCACGTCCTCCACGTCGTTCTCGTCCTGACACTGGCGCACCAGGAACGCGCGCAGCCCATCGCGCATCTCCTCGAGCCCTGCCCACGCCTCCGTATCCGAGCGAGCCTCGACACCGGTTCCGTCCATCGCGTGCCTCCTTGTTCGCTGGTTCCGCGGACGCGCCCATCGCGCCGCGCGCCCAAGAGGCCGTCGCGCGCTCAATCGCACGACGCGGTCGATTTGTGGAGAAGTCCCCCGAGGCCGCCCCGCCCGAAACCGACGAAACCCGGGATCTTCCCCGGACGAGCCGGCACCGCGAAGAAGGCCGGGCTCGCGCGGGCCCGGTATCACCCCAGCCGATGCGGGAATCGGCTGGCGCGGTCCGAGCGCATCACTCGACCAGGAGGCCGGCGCGCAGCTCGCGAGCCTTGGCGGGGCCGGCGAGCTCGCTGACCAGCTCGAGGGCGAACTCGAGCGCGGTCCCGACTCCCTGGCTGGTGACGACCGGGCCGGAGCGGACCACGCGCGGTCGGTCCACGACCTCGGCACCCGTGAGCTGGGCGCGCACGCTCGGATAGGCGGTGGCGGTCCGTCCCCGGAGCACTCCAGCGGCGGCCAGGACCCTGGGCGCCGCGCAGATCGCGGCCACGGTCCGTCCCGAGGACTCGAGCTCACGCACCAGCTCGAGGATCCGGGCGTCCCGCTCGAGGTTCGCGGCTCCGGGCATCCCGCCGGGCAGGACGAGCATCGCGAGCTCGTCGGCCTCGACCTCGTCGAGACTACAGTCGGTCGCCACGGTGATCCCGTGGGAGCCGGTCACCGGTCCGCGCTCGAGCCCGGCCACGCGCACCTCGACGCCCGCGCGCCGCAGGACGTCGATGATCACGACCGCCTCGATCTCCTCGAAGCCCTCTGCCAGGGGCACGAGCACGGTCTTCGGCTCGTTCGTCGGATCGCGCTTGATCACTTGGCTCAGGGTACCTCACCCGCCCAGGGGCGCAGCTCCGTCGTGCCAGTGCCTGTGCCCCTCAGGAACCCGTCGATTCCGGGAGGCGCCAGCGGGGGAGCACACCCATCGCCAGGTGCGCGGCGAGGCCCATCAGCACGACGTTGAAGAGCTGCACGAGGTGGACACCGATGCCCGAGGTCAAGGCCAGACCCTCGTCCACGCCGAGGATGACGTGAAAGCCCGTCACCCAGCCGAGCTCCTGCGTTCCCGCCCCGGCTGCCGCGTTGACCGGCAGCAGGTTGAACAGCGTGGAGAGGCTTGCGGCGAGCACGCGCTCGGGGAACGCGACGCTGGCGGGGATGCCGAACTCGCCCGCCAGCAGGGCGTAGAACCCGAAGACCGAGAACCACATCGGCGCGGTGGCGAGGACGGCCAGCCAGAGCCCGACTCCGCCGCCGGCCGCGCGCAGCGCGAGCGCGAGATCATGGGAACGCTCGAGCAGGCTCCGCCCGAGGCGCGTGCGCTGGACGCGCCGCCAGCGCAGCCCGAATCCGAGGCCGCGCACGAGGAGATCGCCGCGCAGCGAGAGCAGCAGGAAGAGCCCGGCCAGCAGCAAGAGCGTGAGGACCGTGCCCTTCATCCACTCGGGTGCCGCGCCGGCGCCGAGCAGGCTGGCACAGGCCAGGGCCAGCCCCGTACACAGCGCAGCTCCGTCCAGGAAACGCGATACGAGCAGGGCTGCGAGGGCGATGCCGGCCGGCGTACCGCACTGCAGGCGCAGGTAGACGATCAGCGCGGCCTCGCCGGCCTTCAGCGGCAGGACGTAGGAAGCCATGTTGTGCGCCGCCGCCACCGGGAGCGCGTGCCGGAAGCCCGGCCGCGCGGCGCGCGGGATCAGGAGCTGGAAGCGCACGGCGCGCAGGGCAGTCGTGGCCAGGTGCAGCGCCAGCGCCAAGAAGTAGACGCCGGGCGAGAGCCGGGTCAGCGTGCGCAAGACGTCGACGGGGTCGACCCCGCCGAGCACGAACAGGGCGAGCAGGAGGAGCGCCGCGGCGCCGAACGAGATCGCCAGGCGCCGCGAGAAGGCGAGACGCTTCACGCCGGCGTACCGGATGCTCCCGCGCGACCGTCACGGTGGAGCGCGAGCACCTTGCGCGCCAGGCCGGTGAGCTCGAGCTCGGCCAGCTCGCCGGGCCCCGCCCAGCGCGCGCCCTCGGGCGGGCGCCGGCCGATCATGCGCCCCGCCAGGACCTGCGCGCGGACGCGGTGGTGCGTGATCGTGTGGCGGAGCTCGCCGAGCGGCTCCGTGCGTGCCTGCGCGATCCCGGGCGGCAGCTCGGCCGGCCAGAGCCGCGGATCTCGGCCGCTCGCGGGGAGCTCGCGCGTGGGAAACTCGAGCAGGCCAGCCATGCGTCCCGCGGCGGGACGGCGCACGCACAGGAGCCTGCCGCGCGAGCTCACCACCAGGATCTCGAGGCGCACGTCGAGCGGCGCGCGGCGCGCGCGCGCGCGCGGCAACTCGGCCGCCCGACTCAGCGCGAAGGCCTGGCAGCGGGCACAGAGCGGGCAGTCGCCGCAGCGCGGAGAACGCGGCGTGCACAGACGCGCGCCGAGCTCCATCAGGGCCTGGTTCCAGTCACCGGGATCGAGCTCGTCGCGCGCTCCGGGAACCAGCTCGCGCGCGAGTGCCCAGCAGCGCTCCGAGAACGCCTTCGAGCCCTGGCGCTCCTCCAGCGCGAAGAGGCGCGCGAAGACGCGCTGCACGTTGCCGTCGACCAGCGGCTCGCTGGCCGAGAAGGCGATCGAGAGCACGGCCCCGGCCGTGTACGGGCCGACGCCGGGCAGGTCGAGCCAGGCCGCGCGCGTGCGCGGAAGGATGCCCGCGTGGCGCTGCACGATCACGCGCGCCGCGTCGCGGAGGGCGCGTGCGCGCGCGTAGTAGCCGAGCCCGCTCCACAGCGCCAGGACCTCGTCTTCCCCGGCCGCCGCCAGGGCCGCGACGTCGGGAAAGCGCGCCAGGAAGCGCCGGTAGCGCGGGATCACGACCTCGACCCGCGTCTGTTGCAGCATGGCCTCGCTGATCCAGATCGCATAGGGATCGCGCGTGCGCCGCCAGGGAAGCTCCCGTCGCTCGCGCTGGAACCAGCCGGCGAGCTCGCGCTGCCAGTCGGCCCGGAGGCCGGACGAGAACGCGCCGCGGGCTCTGTAGGGGGAGCGCTTCAATCTCGGGACGAGCATCGTCGATGCGCGCCGCTTTCGCCAACCCCCGACATCACGTCGCTCGTTTGGAGGCTCCAAGCTCGATCCGTACCCTGGGCGCGACTGCGCCGCGCTCGCCGAGAGCCCCCTGATCAGCAATGGGTCGCCTTCCCTGGTTGCGCCGGTTGGCCCACGGTGTCGCGGCCGGCATCCTGCTCGCTTGCCTGCGCGCGCCGCTCGGGCTCGACTGGACGCAGCTCGTGGTCGTGCAGGGCACGACCCGCGCGCTCTTCCGCGGCCTGGCCTTGCTGGCGCTCGCGTTCGCGCTCGATCCGACGCGCCCGGCCCTGCGCGGTGGTCCGAACGCGGGCTGGCTCGCGGCCCTGTGCACGGGATACCTCCTGCACGGCTTCGTGCTCGACGTGACGCCGGGGAGCCGCGCCGGCTACGTGCTGACGCTGCTGCTCGGGACGCTGCTCCTGCGCGCCCTGCAGGGGCCGCGCGCAAGGCCGGCCGAGACGGAACCGACTCCGGCACCCGAAGTGCTCGGGCGCCTCGAGAGCTACGGCCTGTTCGCGATCGGCCTCGGGAGCGCGCTCGCGCTCGAGACGCTGGCCCACGAAGTCCGGCTCTTCACGCTGGCGACGAGCGCCGACGACACGCTCGTCGGCGGCGTGTTCCTGGCGCTGCTCGCGCTCGGTGCGGCGGCCTTCGGTCCCTTGCTCGCGCGCCTCGGCCCCGAGCGCACGCGCTTCGCGGCGCTCTCGGCGGCGAGCGCGGCCGCAACCCTGGCCGGGCTCCTGTTCCTGAGCGTGCTCACGCCGGACGGCCTGCACGGCTACCTGCGCCGCTTCGATCGCATCCTGGACGTGGCGCGCTCGCTCGACGGCAAGCTGGATGGGATCCTGGGCCTGGCCGCGATCCCCACGCTGGACGGCGCCTCGATCGGGACCCTGTGGACGACGGCGGTACTGGCTTCCGCCGCGCTGATCGCGCCGGCCTTCCTCCTCGGAGGCGCGCTGGGAGCGACGCGCCATGCCGGTCGACTCGCGCCCGCGCTGATCGGGGCGGCGCTGGGACTGATCGTGCTCCCGTTCCTGATCCGTGCACGGGGCGCGCCGCTCACCTTCGACGAGCTCGGCGGCGCGAGCCCGGTTTGGGAGCTGGCGACGGTCGGGACGAGCACCGCGGCCATGGGCCTGGTCCTTGTGATGTTCGCGGCTCCGGCCTCGCGCGCATGGGGTTGTGCCCTCGCAGTCGCCATCGCGCTCGTGCCCTGGCTCCGCCCGCGCCTCGTCCTGTGGAGCTTCTCGCCCTGGTCTCCCAAGCAGGTCCAGCCCGATCTCATCTGGCCCACCGCCGATGGATTGCTGACGGTCGAGGCGGCACGCGGCGGCCGAGAAATATTGACCTTGGACAGGAAGCGCCTCACACCGCTGGCCGAAGAGGAGGAGGCCGACGAGCGCCGCCTGCGACTCGCCTGGTCGCTGCTCCCGCCGGAACGACGGGCGGGAACGGTGAGTGCGCTCTTCGTGGGACAGATCACGCCGGCGCGCGCGCGCGTCCTGCGCTCGCTGGGCGCGCTCGAGCTCGACCGCACCGCGCCCTGGCACGCCGCCATGCCTGCGATCGAGGGCTTGCTCTTCCGCGACGAGGAGCCGGCGCCCGGCCGAACCATCGCGGCGGCCGAGGCCCGCTCCAGGCTCAAGGATGGCGCATACGACTGGGTGGTCGCGGCACCGGCCTTCGGTCCGATCGTGAGCTGGAAGAGCGAGGCAAGGGAGATCTGGGCCGGCGCGGAGGCGCCGCGCCTCACCGATCTGGAGCTCCCTGGCGGCACGCTGGGTGTCGCGTGGCTCGGAGCCGACTCGCTTCCGCCGCGGCGAGGCTCGTTCGAGCCGCTCATCCTGACGGTGGATCGGCTCGAAGCGCTCTTCCTCGGATTGGTGCGGGGTCTCGAGTCCGATCGACGGATGGATGCTGGCCCCCTCTTCGAGGTCGAGCGGGTCGATGGCCCGTCCCCTTGGAAGTTCCTGTGCACCATGCCGCAGTTGCGCGCGTTCCAGCTCCAGCAGGCCTGGACCGCCAGCCTCGAGTGCGAGCAGTCGCCCGAGCTTGCGCGGGGCCTCGCACTGCACTACGGCGCCCAGCAACTGTCCTCGCCCTTCGAGACGCGCGCGCAGCAGATCGAGATCGACGAGGACGCGCTGCGCGCCCTGTCCGCGGCCGCGTCGAAGATGGGCGAGGTCGACGCGCTCACACGCACGCTGTGGGAAGCGCTGGCCTGGCTCCTGACCGAGAAGCGCCTGCCCGAGGAAGTGCTGGTGTATCTCGAGCCGCTCGCGGATCGCTTCGCCCCTTGGCCAGAGCTCGACCAGGCCGTGGCACGTGCCTATCGCGAGGTGCTCGACCCGGAATCGGCCCAGCGCTTCCTGGAGCGAGCGCGTCTCGCCCGACCCCTCGACGTCGAGCTCCTGCTCGAGTCCGCGGGCTGCGCGCAGGATCTGGGCGACGCCCGCGGCGCCGCCGGTCTCTTGGAACGCGCGCTCGGCCTGCAGCCGGGGCGGCCGGGGCTGGAACGCGCGCTCGGGCTGGCGCTCGTCCAGAGCGGCGACGCGCGCGGCCGGGCATGGATCGAGCGGCTTCTAGTGGAGAGTCCCGAGGATCTGGAGCTCCAGGAAGCCCTCGCTGGAACGTCCGCCCCCGAGCCCGAGACGGAGGAGGAATGAGCCTCCGACCAAGCTCATTCCTGCCTTCTGCGCCTCCAGTGGTCGCTTTTCCCCTCGAGCGCGGCGTGCCCACCGAGGTGAATTGGCAGGGGAAGAAGCAGCGATTCCGGCGAGGGCGGGTCACAAACCCGAGCCGCGGTGATTAAATGGCGCATCTCGGGCTCGTACCCGGGATCGACCGGTCCCCCCCCTGCCACCCCCTCCAGGGCCACCCCAGGCCTCCTCGATCCACGCAATTTCCATGAGAACGATCCATCGCGTCTTGTGCTCGGCCCTGCTCCTCGGAGCCACCAGCACCGTGTCCACGGCCCAGATCAAGAGCTTCACCCTGGAGGAAATGGTCCAGACGGCCGACCAGGCGATCTACGGCCAGATCATCGGCTCGCGCGTCTTCCGCGTGGACAGCCCGGTCGACGGTGAGGGGCTGTACTTCACCACGATCACCATCCAGGGCCGCACGCTGGCGGATGGACGCGCGATGACGGTCGACGTCACCTTCCGAGGGGGCTTCCTCAGCGAGACCGACGGGGTCTTCAATTCCGAGGCCCCGGCCGCCCAGGACGTCAAGCCCGGCAGGAAGGTGGTCGCCTTCTATCGCTGGACCGACGACATCGGCGGCGGCGTGGGCACCAACGCGCTGATGGCGGCCCACGGCGGCCTGTACCGCACCGTCGAGGGACCGCGCGGCCCGGCCGTGCTCGGCCGCGGCGAGGGCTTCGCGATCACGACCAACCGCCTCGTGGGACAGCTCGAGTCCGCGGTGAAGCTCCTGTCCGCGACCAAGAAGCGCTAGGAAGAACACCCCGATGAACACCCGTTCTCTCGTTCTCCCGGCTCTCTCCCTGGGCGGAGCAGCGCTCTTGCTCGCGCCCATGCGCTCGTCGCAGGCCTTCTCGAAGATCGGCGGCAACCTGGGCGAGACCCAGCGCGACGTGCGCGTGGTCGACAACTTTGCCGACGCCACGGCCGATGACAACGCCGCCTCTGCGTCGCAGTTCCCGGGCTTCACGGGCCTGGAGCTCGCGCTCTGGAAGGCGATCGTCGAGTGGGGCAGCCAGCTGCACGGCACCGGCCAGGGCGACATCAACAACAACCTGCTGGGCAGCGGCGGGGCCAACTTCGACGCCATGTGGTCGGGCAACACGACCGGCATCGGCACGATGAACGGCAACATCGTGTCCGCGATCGCGAGCTGTGCGGGCGGCACCTTGGCCTTCACCGAGACGCCCATCTCGGACGGCTGGCGCATCCGCTTCTGCGACAACTTCACCTGGGACGACGGTCCGGGGACGATCGGCAACCGCTTCGACATCCAGGGCGTGATGTGCCACGAGTACGGGCACGCGCTCGGCCTCGGCCACTCGGCCGTCGGTACGGCGACCATGGCGCCCTCGGTCGGGCCCGGCCAGACGACGATCCGCTCGATCGCGGCCGACGACATCTCGGGCATCCAGTGCGTCTACGGCGTGGCCTCGGGCACGAAACCCTCCATCGTGGCCACGGTCGCCAACGCCGGAACGCTCACGATCTACGGCTCGAACTTCAGCGCGACCGGCAACGAGGTGTGGCTCACGCCCGCGGGCACCACGGCGACCAACGTCGATCCGATCGTGCGCGTCACGGGCGTGAGCTCGAGCGGGGGCGGCACCGTCATCAGCGTCACGATCCCGGTCGCGGCCGGGCCGGGCGACGTGATCGTGAACGGCTCCGGCGTGGGGAACGCCACGGTCTCCAACGCCTTCCCGACCGACCTCGTCGGCACCTTCGGCACGCCCCCGGCCACTCACCCCAACATCACGAGCGTCACGCCCTCCA
>Ga0137457_1000481_pt1 | contig 10532 bp, 24 predicted proteins | sample EasRivERMGT630_2_FD_102321 | JGI IMG/M metagenome (GOLD analysis project Ga0137457, IMG submission 102321) | Soil microbial communities from meander-bound floodplain in the East River, Colorado, USA - East River MetaG ERMGT630_2 | ecosystem: Environmental > Terrestrial > Soil > Floodplain ...
TCAGTGGCGGCCTCAGTGTCTGTCCAAGTGGCGGCATCAGTGGCGGCCTTGGTGGCAGCAAGGGTCTGTTGCTTCATCGCTGAGACCTCCTAAGCGCGTCCCAAGTGGCGGCCTCAGTGGCGGCCCTAGTGGCGGCCTCAGTGGCGGCCCTAGTGGCGGTCTTGGTGGCAGCCAGGTTCTGTTGCTTCATCGCTGAGGCCTCCTAAGCGCGGCCTTAGTGGCGGCATCAGTGGCGGCCCAAGTGGCGGTCCTAGTGGCGACCCTAGTGGCGTCCCAAGTGGCGTCCAAAGTGGCGTCCCAAGTGGCGGCCTCAGTAGCGGCCCAAGTGTCGTCCAAAGTGGCGTCCCTAGTGGCGTCCCCAGTGGCGGCCTCAGTGGCGGCCTTGGTGGCAGCAAGGTTCTGTTGCTTCATCGCTGAGACCTACTAAGCGCGTCCCAAGTAGCGGCCCAAGTGGCGTCCCAAGTTGCGGCCCAAGTGGCGTCCCAAGTGGCGGTCAAAGTGGTGGCCTCAGTAGCGGTCCAAGTGGCGTCCCTAGTGAAGGCCTCAGTGGCGGCACAAGTGGCGGTCAAAGTGGCGGCCCAAGAGTTGGCCGAAGCGGTGGACTTAGTGGCGGCGACGCCACGCTGAGCTTGTACCATGGCGGATTACCTGTAAATCGAGACTCGTCAGCAAAGGCTACACCTTTGGACCGGCCAGAGGCCGGTTTCGTCTCAGTCTTGGACGCGGGCCCGCTCCCGGTGATCATAGGGATACGTGACTTGCCACGTACCGGGCGGCAGCCTATGATGCGGGTGCTCCGGATGCGTCACGACAAAGGTGGACGGGCAAACCACCACGGGGCCCAAGATCGCCGCTTCCATGGTCGCGGCACAGTGAACCCAGGGCGGCAACGTGGTGCCTGCGTACACTTCGACCTCGCTCCCCTCCGCCACGTGGCGTGCTCCGACGGTCGAACCGAGAGCGATCTGACGTTGCAGCGGATCAGCCGGTAGACGCGCCGCGCCCTTCGGATGATCCGCTTCCACACAATGCAGGTAGACATCCCCCTGTTGCACGATCACGCCGACCTCGGCGCGTCGCAGCGTCCGGACAAGCACGTCCGGTGTGTGCGCCTCAAGGGCGCGGTAAGCAGTCTGTACATCGACACTGGTTTGCATAGGTACCTCTCGGTTACTAGGATTTATTGACAATCTTCGACTCGTCGAAGCCAGTCCGCGCTTCATGCGCTTCCCGGCAGCTCTTAGCTGTGCGCAGCGTAGACATAACGTAGTTACGGCCCGTTCCGCCATCCGTCCCGATCAGCCACCGCTCGCCTTGATCATCCTCGACCAGCATTCGCGGCGCTGCACCTTTGCGCGCCTGTTCATGATCCGCGTCTATCAGTTTCGCCCCGCTATCGCGCAAGTAACGCAAGTCGCCGTATCTCTCGCGTAGGACGCGGCGTAACTCCTCATTAGCAGTGGCCTTGATCTCATCAAGCGTAATCTCCGCCGGTCGTTCGACCACGTACGGTGACACGGGCACGCCGTGCCAATACCACCACCCCGTGCCATCGCGGAAGCGGCACGCCATGTCTGCCTCGCCATGCGGTCGTGATTGGGGGTCGAGCGTCAACGTAGCGGGCCGATCGCTAACGACCGCGAAATCGGGTAGGACGTACCGTACGCCGCTTATCTCCGCCAAGCGTTCATACCATTGCCACTTGGAATAATCCAAGTTTAGCTGAGCAATGTGGCGAAAAAAGGACAGGTAAGACGTGTAGGCGCTCCATTGATTGCCGCCGTCACGCGCTACGTGGACGTCCGACGCGGCTTTGAGACCCGCTTGACCGGCCAACGTGTACGCCACGGATGCCCCGTAGCCGTCACGGACCCAACTAACGCGCTGCTCCTCTGCCGTCGGCTGGCACAGCGTCAACGCTGGTGCAGCGCCACGGGTTGAAAGGCCAGAAGCGGCGACCACCGCGGCAGCGAGGACCCTGGCCTCCTCCGGCCACGCTGAGTAGTCGGCAGGTAAACGCTTCCGGCCCGCAGCTTGCAACGCCAGCACGGTACCGGCAACGTAGGCACCCGCGAAAGGCGACGAGACAAAGACGACGCGAGGATCAGGGTTCAGCTGGCAAGCCGCATACAGTGCCTTGAGCGCGTTGGTCGTCTCAAGCTTGTCAGCCTCCGTCATCGGTGCGGTTGAGAGCGCGTTAGCGATCCAGCGATCCGCCCAAGGCTTCAGTTGTGCAGTGTGTTCGGGAGTCAGTGCGTAGAGGGTCATTGGTAGGCTCCTATAGTAGGTGAATCATAGCATGTTGGCAGCTCTTAGGCCGACCCCGGTTGCGGCCCTAGTGGCGTCCATAGTGGCGGCCCTAGTGGCGGCCCTAGTGGCGGCCCTAGTGGCGGCCCCAGTGGCGGCATCAGTGGCGGCCCACGTGGCGGCCCAAGTGGCGTCCATCTTTACCGGCTTCATGGCGACCTAGGCGCTTGTCGCGATACCGTGCGCGGGGCACCCCATGACGTTGCCCGACAAAGGCACCAAAGCGTGCCCACACGTTGTACCCCTGTTCGCCACAGTGCAGCGCCGCCCGAGCTTGGACAACATAAGCTCGAAGGCTTCACCCGGCACGCGCGCTTTCTTAGCGGCTTTGCTGCCCCCGTCGATCGCGTTCAGGTGCTTACCAGTGGTCGGCCCCCACACGTTCTCGCGCACGACGAGATGGCCCACGACCCGGAAGGCGACAGGCGTGCGGTAGCTATAGTAGACCGCGCTACCTTCGCCGAGCTCGAAGACGAGGGCATTGACTTGGGTAGTGTTCGGGCAGTAGGAGGCGAACTTAGGCAGGTGTTGCATGATGTCTCCGATGGAAGGTTCCGGGGAGCTACCCCTGTGTTTGGCTCGTCAGCCAAGGTGCGACCTTGGGACCCTAGCGCGGAGGGCTAGGGTTTCGCCGGGCCTACTCGGCCTGATCTTGGTACTCAGCGGTCTCGCGAAGGTCGCCGCAAGCGAGCCAGAGCGCTAGTTCTCGGATGGTCTCCTCTGACCGGCCCTCCACCTCACAACCGTAGGACGCAACGTAGCGACGCAACGCGGCCGCCTCGGCTAGCCAGGTGACTTGCGGCTGCCAGTAGGCCACGTCAGCGTCACAAGGCCCCTGGTGCGAACAGTCGTGGACGGCCTGATCCTCCACGCGGCCGAGGATGATACCACTCTCGCCGCAGATCAGGTCTACAAGGGTCATGTCAAGTCTCCTAGTTAGGCGCGCGTTTGGAGGGGCCGAAGGACCCCCGAGGATGAGTAGGGAGCCGCGAAGGTGCTCCAGGGCCATACCGAGCGTCGATTTCCAATCGAAGCGCACGCTGCGTGGCCGCGTTCTCACAGTACCGAACCGATGCGACGTCCCCCCGGAGCATGAGCTCAGAGAAGGGCGTGTGCCCCAAGCCCGCCGCAATGAGTCTAGCCGTGAGCTTGCACGATTGCCGGTGGAGTCTGTCCAGGGCCTTATTGATCTCAGCGGCGGACATGGTAGCAGGATCTTTATACATGGTGCGTTAGTTCCTCTAGGATTGTCTGCGGTCACCTTGGCGACGTTCGATGATACCCATCTCCAGCCATACCGGCTCTTCCCCGTCCACCACGAGCACACACTGAGAGCTCAGAGCGTGCCCCAGGGTGCGAGCTACGTTGCTCAGTTTGGCTTGACGCAGGCCCGCCGCGTAGGCGAGCCGGCGATTGCGTAGGCGTGCCTGGCGAGCCGTAGTGTCCATGCTAGGCATTAGAGCAGCCCCCGGAGTACCGCGACCAGCACGGCGCCAGCCAGGCCGGCAAGCCAATAGAGGATGGTGGCGGAGAGCTTGGAAGGTTGAGGCTGCTCGTCGCAGCGGCGCAGGTAGTCTTGCTTGGTCATGGGTGGCTCCTAGTTGAGTATGATGGTGAGTAGCCGAGTTACCAATCGAACGCCGTACAGACTGGGCCGCACTTAGACTTGGCGCAGTCGTGTGCCGCGATGGCACGCACGCGATGCGCTTCCCACGCCTTAGCGCCATACTTGGTCCAGCCACGACGCGGAACCGCGCCGGCCCGGAGCTCGTCGCAGCGAGAGCAGGCGCCGAGGAGCTTGCTCGGCCGACCGAAAGACATTGTGCAGGCAGTTAGGTTGTGTTTGGTGTGCATGGTGGTGAGTTAGGCTCAACTAGGATAGCCAAGGGCCAAGCCAGGAGCGAACGGATTCCCGTGAATTTACGGAAGTGTCGCGCGGAAAAATCGGCGCCAAATATCCTAAATCCTTACCCAGTAAGGACTTACGACCACGATCCCCCCCTTTAGATCCCCCCCGACACGGGCGCAGAGGCCTTACGTGGCGCCATGTTGCGGCCTGGCACAGGCCCCGAGAAGGGTCGAGATGGCTCTAACAGCCCGCGGGACATACCCACATGACTCGCGAGCCTAGACGCAGTAAGGAGTTACGCAGGCGAGCGCGTGCACTCGGCGTGCCAAGCGATTTGGCACAGGTCTTGCTCGCGCGCGTGGGCGCGTCAAGGGGGCCGGGGGACATTGCGACCACAAGCTACGTTAGGTCCCCTCTCAAAAATGGGACCCAAAAAGTGACCCCTAGGGACCCCTAGCTGAGTCCCGACCCCGTCGAGTTCCACAAGCCACGGCGCTTCAGGTTGTGCACCGACTCGGGCGAGTACTGCACAATGCCGCTGCGCTCCGCGTCCTTGATCCGCTTGGCGGTCGGGTACTCCGTGGCGTAGAAGCCCGGCCCAACAAAGCGGGCGCTGAAGGTACTGACCTGACGCTCCGGCACACCGGGGCAGGCGCCGGCACACTGACCAGGACCTTTGTCCCGCCAAGAGCTCAGCAGGTGCTCCTCCGCTCGCCCACACTCAGGGCAGCGGTAAACGTACAGCGGCAAACCTAGACCCCCTCCACCAGCCGCATCCAAAGCCTGCTGGTCCAAAGTCCCCACTCGGCGCCGTGCGGTTCCTCCAGCCAGGCGCCCACCTCAGGGCTGAACGCCATGACGTGAGCGAGCTCGTGCAGCAAGACCGCGACAAGCAAGTGGCCCTCAAGCTTTGCACTGAGAACCACGCGCAGCGTCCAGTCGCCCGCCGAGCCTTCGATGCTAGTTTGCCCTAACGTATGCTCACCCAGCTCCCCCCGCTCCACGATCAACTTAGCCGGCGGCGTGAAGTTGTTCAGGAAGTACTGTTCCCACGAACGTAGCAAGAGCTCAGCCGACTCGATCGGCTGAACAGGGGCAGGGTCTTGGTAGCGCGCTTCAATAGACCGCGCCGTCATCGCATAGCCGATGAAGCCCGCAAGGACGAACAAGGCGCCAGCGAGGGCGCCCTGTATTGCAGTCCACGGCAGCTTAGTCTTCACTTCAGTTTCACCTTTGCTTGCAGCCTGAGCCACTCCCAGTCACCACCGCACGGCGTCTGATCGGCCGCGAAGAAGCTGATCTCGACGCCGAGCTCCGCACAAAGCGCGAGGAAGAGCTCCTTGGTTCCCCCGAGCAGGGCCGAGCCGGAGGCGAGGACTTGCTCGGGGGTCTGACCACGGCTCTGTACCAAGAACCGCCGTAGGTTCGGCACCGAAGGTGGAGCCGGGATCGGCGTAATCTCGGCCACCACCACGTCTTTCTTCTTCACGCGATGATCCACCCGTCCACGGTTGCAGCGGCAGCGTCAGTCACCGTAAGGCGCATCTCGCACATGTACGGCACTTCCTCGACCACCGCGGTAGAGGACGCCGCCAGCATAGTGAGGTCGTACAGGTTAGCCCAGGGAGCATTCCGGTCCGCTCGGCCCTCGATGCGGACCGTGACATCACCCGCTCCAGAGCCGCGGCTGATCTGCACCTCGACCCCGTGCTGTTTGCCGCCGTACCGCGCCGAGTTGTTCGTGAGAACGACCCGGCTAGACTCGTCGACCGCGGCACCGCTCAGCACCTGGAGCGATTGACCACGGAATATCACCAGGGGGTCTGAGTCGTCCACCAGGCTGAGAGAGCCAGGGAAGCCCCCAGCCGTGCCTTCCGTGGTGGCGACACCGGCCGCGATGACCGGCACGATGTCCCAGAAAGCGGTGGCGTTCAGGGTCCCAGTCGCGGCTACGCCGGCCGCTTCGACTGGGGTGATCGGCGCGAAGCCGATGCCGAGCAGGACCGGGGCGCCCGCAGTAGCTACCCCAGCGGCGGGGACCGGAAAGATTTCCAGGAGCGGCATAGGACCCTTCTAGGTGGTGGAGATGATCTGAGTGGTGGAGATGATCTGAAAGGTCGGATGAGCGGGCTGAATCGCCCAAGGCGTGTGGTACGGGAAGTACCACGGATGGTAGATCCAGTACGGTCCTCCCATCCAGCCGCACAAGGGACACATGCTCAGTCCTCGCTCACGATCGAGCTCGTGGCCGGGATTCGCGGCTGCACGCCACTGGCCATGTTGAGCGGGGTCGACAGCGCGCCCTTGTAGAGCAGCACGCCGGCCCCGGCAGACGCCGTACCGACGGCCCAGTGGCTCAGCGCCGTCGCGGCCCCACCGGTGCTAGCCGGGAAGTCGCAGTCCGCGACGAGGCTGATCGTGCTGCCGGAGCGGCTGAAGCCGGCGCCGGAGCGAGCGACAGCCACGCGCGCGTACGAGGTATAGGTCGCCTCGCTGGTGAGCTGCGTACCGGCTTCTCCCGGGTCGGCCGTGTGCAGGCTCATGTAGAGGCTACCAGCGGCCGCGGAGTTCTGGAGGCCGGCGGCATCGCCAACGGTGGCGAAGTCAGTGTTCAGGAAGAGGAGGTCAAGGAGACCAGCCTCGCAGGCGTTGCTCTTGCTCATAGATTTGGGGAGGGGAAAAGAGACGTAAGGAGGCGGATCAGGCGTCCACCAGGATGCCTTGGAAGCTATAGCCGATGCTAGGATCGGCCGCGGGACTCGCAGCACCGGCGGTACGCAAGACCACGGAGTGCCCGGCCGGCACGGTAAGCCAGGAGGCCGACTGCCAGCTGAACCGGCGATCGCCCGGGCTGGCCCGCCACAACAGCAGGTTCGTCGGCTCCGGCGGATCGTTGTCGTCGGCGTCCTGCACAGCGATGCTGGGGGTCTGTTGACCAACCTGGTCCGCTACCCAGAGCGTGATCGACCCAATGCTCAACTCTTTATCGGACGGCACGGTGTACACCACGAGACCGCCCGCGCCAACCGGGACGCTGACGAGCGAGTTGCCGCTGCTCTGGTCCCAAACATCGAACGAGATAGGCGTCACGACTTCACCACGACGGGCGGTTCGCCAACCAGTTTCTCGCTGAGCTCTAGATGGTCCGGCTGCTCGGCCAACGGCGTCCGGGTCGGAATCCACTGCGCCAATTCGGCCCCAACTTCGCGGATCATCTCCCAACCCAGCGGTAGAAAGCGACCTGAGAACAAGTGCCAGAAGTAGCGCTCGCCCGAGTCCTCATCGCGAAAGCGTTGTACGCCGAGCTCGGCCGCCGACTCCGCAGTGTCCTCGAACAACTGGACCTCCCAAAGGCCGGGTAAGCGATCAACGTTGAAGATGTATTTCATCGGGGAAGATCCTCGGGGGCGGGCGGCGGAGGGGTAGGAGACGGCGGTAGGAAGTTGGTGCCGTACTCGGCAGCCAGTAAGTCAGTCAAGGCAAGCCCGGTCGGGGTGATCACCTCTACGTTAGCGGGCGGGCTGGTCCAGCCACGCGCGCGCCAGGCTTGCAGCACCACGTTGGGTACCAGGAGGCGCCCAGCCTGGTTGAGTCGATAGGCCATGAGCCAACCAAGCAGACGCTCCTCGGTTACGCCGGGTGCGCCGGGGACCGTACCAGAGCCGTCAGGGACGATCGGTAGGTTCACGACGCCGTCTCCTCAGCAGGCACCTCGGCCGGCTCAGCCTTAGTCTTCTTGGCCGGCTTCTCCGACTTCGCAGGCTCCTTCACGACCTGGTTCAGCAGGATCTCCAAGGAGGTCGCACCACGGTTCACCTCAGCCCGGGGCCGGCTGTCCAGGTACGACAGGAGCGCTTGCAAGAACGCCCGGGGAACCGGGACGGGATCGAGAGGAGTCCCAGGCGGCGGAGGGGTCGGCTTAGGTGCCAGGGCTTGGCTACCCTTCACGAGCTGCTTCTGGGGGTTAGGTCCACGCTTCGATTTAGAACTCATACTCCCAGTATACCTTACGGAACGTACTTGAGCGTGTTCAAACCGCCCGTCGTGTCGTACCAGATTGAGCCCGAGGTGGCGCCGGGCGCCGAACCCGCGCCAGAACGGACCCCAAGCAAGATGATGTCCGTGCCGTCCCAACGGAACCGAACGTTACCGGCGCCGTCCGCGATGACGACCTCGTTGGCCATCGCCGCCGTGCCGGCGAAGTCGCCGATGATCGTGTTGTCGGAGCCGGTTGTGACCCCATCCCCAGCGGTGTGCCCGAGGAACGTATTACCGGCCCCAGACGTCACTGAGTCGCCGGCCTCCGTACCGATCCCGACGTTCTCGGCGCCCGTCAGCGCGCCCGCGAGCGCGCGGTAGCCTACAGCCACCGAGAGCGTCGTGGTGCTGGCGTTGGTCAGCGAGTCGTACCCTACACCTACGTTCCTGATCCCCGTGGTGATGATGCGACCAGCGGAAACCCCGACGCAGGTGTTCTCGGCAGCCGTGTTGCTGGCCCCGCCCAGGGCGTTATCGCCGACGGCGGTGTTCCGGCTGTTGGTTGTGATCCCGTCGCCCGCAAAGGACCCAATCAGCGTGTTCTGGGTCCCAGTGCTGATGCTGGCGCCGGCTTGAGACCCAACACCGGTATTGAGCCCCGCCGTCGCTAGGTTCAACGCCAGGTAGCCTACGGCGGTGTTGTCGATGGACGAGATGTTGGTTGCCAGCGCGAAGGCGCCAACCGCGACGCACTGAGAGGCACTGGTAATCGCCAGCCCCGCGTCGGTCCCCATCGCCGTGTTGCTAGCGCCGGTGGCGTTCCGTAGAGCGCGATAGCCGAGGGCGGTGAGGTTACTGCTGGTGGTGATCTGCGAACCCGCTTCAAGTCCAACGGCAGTGCAGAAGTTGCCGCTGGTAAGTAAGGAGAGTGCATCTCGCCCGACACCAACAGCGCCCGTGCCGGTCAGTGCGCCGGCCAAGGCGCCCCGCCCGATAGCGATGGCACTCACCGCGCCGGTGCTGGCACCAAGTGCGTCAGCGCCTAATGCCACGCACGAGTTGCCGGTGGTCAAACCATCGCCGGCGTTAGAGCCGACCAAGGTATTCGCGGCACCGGTGCTGACGTTAGCGCCGGCCTGGAAACCAAGCGCGGTCAGACCAGGCGTTGAGCCCGTGTAGAGGCGGCCGGCTTGGTAACCGAAGGCGGTCGAGCTACTGTTTGTCGAGATGGTCAGGAGCGCCTCGAAGCCCATCGCAGTGTGTTGCGTTCCCGTGGTAACGCCGGCCAAGGCTGACGAGCCGACCGCGGTGTTTACCGTGTTACCGTTAGCCAAGGCCAGCGCGTTGGCGCCGATGGCCGTGGTATCGCTACCGCTAGCCGCCATGGTACCAAGCGCGTTGTAACCGAAGGCGGCGTTACGCGCCCCGGTCGTCATCGCATCGCCCGCGCCTGAGCCGAAGAGCGAGTTCTGCGAACCTGTGGCTAGCAAGCCCGCGTTGTCGCCGACGTAGGTGCAGTCGTTGCCTGTCTGGTTAGCCCCGCCCGCCGCTGAGCCGAAGTACGAGTTCCTAACACCTGTGGTAACTGCGTCGCCGGCCTCGAAGCCGACGGCCGAGTTCGGTCCAGCGGTCATCAACGTCAGCGCATTATGACCGACCGCGGTGCTGTTGAGCGCACCGGTGATGATCGCCCCGAGCGTCGCGTTACCAAGCGAGACGCAACCCGTCGCTGCTTGGTTCAGGGATTGGCTGTTGGTGCCGATGGCGACGAGACCACTGGCCGTGAGGAGTGAGGTGAGTGCGCCGTCACCGACCGCGATGTTGTTGGAGCCAGTGGTGAGGTCATCGAGCGTGAACCGACCGAGACCGACGTTCTGCCCGCCAGTGCTGATCGAGTCGCCAGAGTTGTGACCGATCAGGGTGTTGTTGAGCCCGCCGCCTGCGATGACCGAAGCGCCAGCTGCCTGTCCCAACCAGACGTTCGTCGTGGTGAAACCGCGGAGACCCGAGGACCCCATGAGCCAAGTTAGGGCTCGCGCGTCCGTGTGATATTGCGTGTGGTCGTCATCACCGAGGCCGCCCAGCGAGCCGTGATCGACCACGCCGGAGTTCAGGCTTTCCCACGCGGCGCCGCCTGCGCCGTCCGCGGTCAGGACGAAGTTGTCTGTAGCAACACCAGAGGTCAGGTTAGCTGCGTCGGTGACCGCGATGCGCGCGTCGAACGTAGCGTTGAACGCTGACTCTAGCAGGTACTGAGTGAACGGGTCGCCCGCGGTCGGGTCGAACCAGGCTGTACCGTTAGCACCGTCAGCGCGCAGGAGTTGACCAGCAGCGATGCCGGTAGCGTCTAGGTCGTCGGCTTCCTTGGTACCCAGGTTGGCGAGGTCGCTGACAGCGA
>Ga0137457_1000482_pt1 | contig 10503 bp, 21 predicted proteins | sample EasRivERMGT630_2_FD_102321 | JGI IMG/M metagenome (GOLD analysis project Ga0137457, IMG submission 102321) | Soil microbial communities from meander-bound floodplain in the East River, Colorado, USA - East River MetaG ERMGT630_2 | ecosystem: Environmental > Terrestrial > Soil > Floodplain ...
GGCTAGCTGTATCTGCGGCAGGCCGCCGGCAATAAGGCGGCGCATCTGGCCTGCTGTCAGACCGATCAGGCGGGCCATCTCGGTTTGCGGTATCCACGGATCACGCAGGGCGCGATGGGCGACCACGCGTAGCTTTTGGTCCCTGATCTTGGTGGCGTCGTACAGCCAATCGCAATTTGTCAGGAAGTCAGACACGGCTGATGGGGTGAAGACTTTTTGGGTAAAACCCCACTGCTCGGGTCGCAGAAAGCCCCACTCTTCCCAATCGCGTACGCGCTTCCAGTCGACACCCATAGCCGTTGCGAGCGTGTCGGTGGAGTAGCCATCTGGTATGGCGTACACGCCTAGCTCGGTTGCGCGGCGCATCACGGCATAGTGGCTTCGCCATACACGCTTTGGCCCGTACTTCCACAGCACGTCTGCCATGCGCGCCATAGACACCCGACCAGCGTGCTCGCGGAGGATGGCGTCTTCGCGGGGATGCCACGCGTCACGGTAGCCGTACGCTTTGCGCCAGTAGGCGTCAAGGGCTGCACTAGCAGCCCTCTGTGCCTTGTAGTGTTCGGTGAATGGCACCGACTAGGCCGGGATCAATGCGTGAGCTTCAAGGGCAGCTATGTAGCTCTCCTGGCGTACGGCGTCCTGATCTCGACGCTCGCCCTTGACCAGATCGTACTCGGCCTGCTTGAGGGCCACCATATGCTGCTTGACCAGAACGCTGGCCCGCAGGCCGGTAACGACACTGTCGGCCGCAGCAAACTCGGCAATCTTGATTTTGCGGATGGTGTCGTTGGTGCCGATATCGGTTGTCAGAGACTTGGCCTCAGCGTTTGTCTCGGCATAGGCGAGCATCAGCTTCTCTTCGCGTAGCTCGGCCTCAGCCTTGGCGAGCGCGACCTGGGCGACATACACATCGTGGGCGGTGACGTTCATGGGTGGTACTCCAGACATACAACCGGTTGACAGCCGGCGGGTGTTCTGACAAGATGTTGACAAGTCTCGTTTGGGTGGGACTTCCGCCAACGGCCCGTTGTGTCAGAGCAACGGGCCGTTGTGTTTGTCAGGGATTGTCGAGTCTACATCCCGGTCACGGTTGTGTAAACGTCAGGCGATCACGCCGCAGGCGCAACGGCGGTACTGGCCGCAGGGCTTGAGATCATGGCCGACCTCAGCGCAATCGCGTGCGACCTTGACCGCGCGGAATGTGTTGGCAACGGCCAGCCCCTTGCGGGCGATCTCTTTGCCGGTGCCCTTGCACTGGAAGCAAACGCCGAACTGGCGGTAGCGGCCCGTCCCGCTGCACTTGTCGCACTTCTGCATACCCGTATCTTCGCAGGTTTTGGTATTGCTGTCAAGCATTATGCCGGCAAAGGGCCTACGCGGCCTGCTCGACGTGAGCGTTGGCGTCACGCTCGACCGGAGCGCGCAGGATGTTTGACTTGGATTGCCAGCCGCACGTGCACGTGGCAACCGACCATCGATTGTTTCGTCGAGCGATTGCAATTTCGTGGGCGGCGGTGGTGGTGGAGTTCTGCATACGGGTATCTTCGCAGGTTGCAATACCATTGTCAAGCCCCCATGCCGGCATGCCGGGGAAATGCCGGCATCCTCAGATTGGTTGTTGACAGCAACACTGAATCCTGATACATTGGGTGTATGCAGAACTCCACCGAACGATCCAAGATCACGACCCGCGAGAGCCTCTCGCTGAATTTCCGCAAGCGTAGCGTCTTCTGGACGTGTGTAGAGCCTGGTTGCTTCCAGAGCTTCGGCAGTATCTACAAGACGGTCGCACAGGCTTACGACGACATGGTCGCTCACTACGAGATGCACAGGGAGGGCGAGTAGATGCCGAGTGGATATCAGGTAACGATCACCGTAGGCGTGGTCCGGGTGTCAAACCCGGACACCGACGTGGATGGTATGGCGACGATGTATCTGTCCTGCGGGCACACAACGTTCGTCAACCGCGAAGACGAAGAGGCGTTCTCGCTTCTGGGAGCACTCACCGGGTGCTCGTCGCACACAACCTGGGAGCAGAATACGTAAATGACAGATAGGCCTCACGTTTCCTGCGTGCGCCTGCACGCCCGCGCATTATGCGCTCGCGTGCGCGTTACCGGTATGACAGTACCGGTAACCGGTGGAGGAACCGGTGGGGTCTGGTTTACAAGTTTCGTGTCCCGGGCTGTACTGACCGGGCTTACGTGTCTCCCGGGGGTAACCGGCTCGTCTCCGGACCGGAACCGCGCACGCGAGAGACGACGAACGACGCGAGTCTACAGACGAAAAAACAGAATGTCAACCCCTGGAGGTGTAGCTGATGGCGAAGAGCGTTGAGTGCGCCTACGGTCACCGGCTTTTACCGGTGATCGACGGACTTTTTTTGTGTGAGTGTTCGAGTACCGGGCCTCTCTCTTCCCGGTTGGGAATAGCCGACGCATGCCGGGAGCTTATTGACAAGCAATACGGGAGCTTCGCACAATACCGTAGGCGTATGGAGCAGCAGGCAGAGGACAAAAAGACGAAGAAGAGCGATACAGGGACTACCCCCACTTCAAGTATTCGTCTTGACCGGAATCCTCCCAAACCGGTTGGAACCGGGCGCGAGGGCGCGTGAGCTACGCACAGGCGCGGTTGTGGGATGAGCCGGATCACCCGCGCGAGCCGACACCGATCAGGCCAAGGCGTAAGCCGGTCCGGAAGATTCAACCAACGATCAGGAACATTCCTGGGCTGACTGCAACCATGCTGGTTGGCGACGTGCTCGCGGTGTTACCAACGCTGCCTGATGAGTCGGTGCATACCGTCGTTACCTCACCGCCCTACTACGGCTTGAGGGACTACGGCACGGCGCTCTGGGATGGCGGCGATGCCGGGTGCTCGCATACGCCGACCGATGAGGAATTGTTCCGCGCGACGATGGTACGTAGCACGCTCAACACTGCCACGGATTACACGTCGAAAACACAACAAAGTGCGGCGATAGCGAGGATGACGAAAAGCCCCTGTCCGAGGTGTGGCGCGATCCGGGTCGACAGCCAGCTCGGCTTGGAGGCCACGCCCGAGCAGTACGTGGAGAAGATGGTCGCGGTCTTCCGCGAGGTGCGGCGTGTGCTACGCAAAGACGGCACGCTCTGGCTCAACATTGGGGATTCTTACGCGGGCAGTGGCAAAGGGCCGAGCAATAGCCTCCAAGCTGAGGCTTCGCAGATGAGTAAACAGACCACGAATAACGGATCGTTACACTCGGTAAAGCAGGGGTTTGTCCCATCTGGCATGAAGCACAAAGACCTGATGGGTATTCCGTGGATGCTCGCGTTCGCGTTGCGTGCCGATGGTTGGTATCTGCGAAGCGACATTATCTGGAGCAAACCCAATCCTATGCCCGAGTCAGTGTCTGACAGGCCGACGAAGGCGCATGAATACCTGTTCCTGCTCACGAAGTCGGCTCGGTATTTCTACGATCAAGATCCGATACGGGAACCGCATGCAGAGGCGCAATACGTCACGGCACCGGAAGCGAAGATTCCGCATACGGTTACGGAACGTGAGCAGGGTGTTACTCGCTGGACGCCGGCTGTACGTCAATACAACCCTGCCGGTCGCAACAAACGCAGCGTGTGGCAGATAGCGACAGCGCCATTCCCCAAGGCTCATTTCGCCACGTTCCCGCCCAAGCTTGTCGAGCCATGCATCAGGGCAGGCACGTCGGAGAAGGGGTGTTGCCCGGAGTGCGGCGCACCGTGGGGGCGGGTGGTGGAGCGTGAGGGGTTGCCAAGAGATAGGGCGATCAATGGCGGTGGCGAATTGCCGGGCCGAGTTGGTAATGGGCGGAGCGGGCTGTCCGGAACGTCAGGTAAGGAGTTCCACGTTTTCAAGGCGACGTACCCGGATACGACGACCGGCTGGCGACCGTCCTGCAAACATGCCGAGTTTGAGACGGTGATGTGCGAGCCGTGCGATGGCACCGGTGATGTGGAATCGGTGAGCGATGAGGGCGACGATGAATGGAACGATTGCATGGCCTGCAAGGGCAAGGGGACCGTCACGCGGTTTGTGAGTGCGCCAGACCCGGTGCCATGCACAGTGCTAGACCCGTTTGCTGGCGCAGCCACAACGCTGATGGTCGCCGCGCGAGAGGGCAGAAACAGTATCGGTATCGAGCTAAGCGAAGCATATGCCGAGATGGCGCGAGAGCGATTGCGCGAGGACAAGCTATCGAATGTTGAGGTGCAGTAGGTGAGAGTCGGTAACGTCAAGCAGGACGATCAGGCAATCGATGTTGGGCCTGTCGATCCAAGCATTGCAAGGATCAAACGCTCGTACACGTTTGAGTGCCAGAAGTGCGATGAGAAGACCACGCAGCAATTCGACATGCTCGAAGCGGCGGCGGTGCGACGCGCGCTCGTACGTGGTCCTGGCGTGACCCGGGTCAACAATCGCTGTGATGCGTACAGCTACTGGCCCAACGGTGAGCAGAAACACGATAGATGCCGTGGTGCACTCAAGCTGGTTGATTGATGCCGCGTAATCCACGCTCAAAGTTTGGCAACAACAAGACGCCGTACAAGGGAATCATGTGGGACAGCGAAGGCGAAGCGTTGTACGCGTGGACGTTAGACCAGAAGGTGAAAGACGGTTCGATAGCCCTGTGGATTCCCAAGCCACGTTTGTGCATCCTGTTAGCCGCAACCAAAGAGGATTCGATCTTCTACACGCCGGACTATTGGGTGGTCCCTGCGGGGCTAGGTCACCGACCAGCAGACGACAGCTACTATCTCGACTTCAAGGGGGTAATTACACCGGCTTTTAGGCGCGTTGTGAAGATGTGGAAGCTCACGCAGCCGTACATACTCAGAACAGTGAACAAAAAAGGTGAGTTCACAACCTGGGCGGATGGCGTGATACAAGCAGAAACGGAAGATGCAGCATGAACGCAGCAACAGGGACCATGTTCCCCGACATGGGAATCAAGGGCAAAGAGACACCCGTGAGTGCATTTGAAGCCGCACGCTTAGAGGCAATAGCTCGAGCCGGCGTTATCCAGAAAGCAGAGGACGCCAAAGCAAAGGCGTTAGCTGAGGTAGAAGCCAATGCTGATGCCGAGTGGAAAGCTGCGGCTATGACAGCGGTTCAATCAGTCGCCATTGACCGCGCGGTGTTTGCGGCTGACGACGTGTGGGAGCGGCTTGAGAAGCACTGGCCCGATGTGCACACGCATGAACACAGGGCAATGGGCGCGGTGATGCGTAACGCGATGAGCCGGCGCTGGTGTATCCCGGCGGGCACGTACCGCAAGAGCGGCAGGCTGGAGCAGAAACGCAGGCCGATCCCCGAGTACATCAGCCTGTTGTCGGGCGAGTAGTGACGATCAGCGAAGAGCACGCGATAGGCGTCTATGGGGCGGCTTCGGTTGCCCTTGACGTTCTGGCCGGCATGTACAGGGACGCCAAGTGTACGTGCGAGATGGGCTTTTACAGTCCCGACGTGGTGGCCCACTTCCTGAACCCGCCGACCTGGCTTGCGCTGGAGAGTGCCTGCGAAGGCGTAGGCGCATCAGGTAACGAGATACGCACCAACAGCCGGCAGGGCAGGGCCACCCTGGTCGCCATCAAGTCCGACCTTGAGCAGGGGACCGACAACGCACTACTCACCTACCCGTTCCTGTGGTGGGACGCGACGACGCACATCTATGAGCTACAGAAACGCACGTACACGCTCTGGCAGGCTCGTGGCGCATCACCGGGCCGCATGGACCTACAGAGAGAGCCTTACGCACCGGAAGCGCGTGCGGCGGCTTACAGGGCCATCTCCGTCGATTTGGGCTGGCGTCCCCACGAGTGCCAGTAGCATGCCGGCATTCTGAAATAGGGTATTGACAGCAACACGATAGCCTGATACCGTAGGGCACATGACCAATTACGACACTACCACTTGTGATCGGTGCCCACGTCAGGTAGCTATCTCCGCGATACGGATCATGCGAGCGGCGGATGGGGTTATCTACGTTTGCGATGCGTGCTTCGCGCGGATGGTGAAGCCGTGAAGGATCGAAAGATGCTCGTAGCCGCTCTGATCATGAGCGCGCTCGTCTGGACGCTGGTTATGTTCCTGGCAGGCATGCAGCTAGGCGCTGCTCTTGTCACGTTTGGGGGTCGGTGATGCCGTGGGCTGAGATAGCGGCATGGGCGGGTTGCGCGTACGTCACCGTGGGCATGATGGCGGTGATACAGGCCGTTGGGACAGGCGCACCGAAACGATGGGGCTTGAGTGCTCCCTGGCGACTGTTGGTGCTGTTCCTGTTCGCTGCCCCCATGTTGCTGATGATTACTATCCGCATCCAACAGCTACGCTCGCGCTACCCGATGGCGACGCATGCCGAGATTGAAGCCATCATGACCGGCGATCTGGAGGAAGACTGATGCCTGACATGCGAGACGATGAGCGGTGCCGTGGGCTTACTGTTTACGGGCGACGTTGCCGGCGCAAGGCTGACGACAATGACCCGTGCGGCTATTGCTGGCGGCATTACAGTCAGGGCGAGTATGAGCGGGAGCGGGATCACGCCTACGCTGCTCACACGGCGGTGTACTGATGAGCGAAGAGGACCGCATAGAGATCAACAAGAGCGTGATAGCTGAGTGGGTAAAGCACCCGATCACCAAAGAGCGGATGCTGCGGATAGGTCCGGCCAAGGGCAGCGTAGCCAGCATGTTGACAGCGGGTGAGGCACATACGCTGTTGCGCTGGCTGGACGTGGCGATCTACCCGGGCAAGGACACGGCCTGATGTGTAGCGGCGAGCACAGCGAAGAGGCACAGGCCGCGATGGCCGCTCACAACGCGAAGGTGATAGCCGCGCGTGAGTCGGTCGACCGCATCAGTGACCACGTACGCACCAACAAAGCCGACGACATAGCCTGGGCCACAGTCAAGCTCGCTGACCTGCAAAGCCTGCTCGACATGATCGGGTGGTACGAGCAGGGCATATCCTGGGCGACAGAATGCACGCACTGCGCGGGGCTGTGGGAAGAGAATTGCGACCAGTGGCACACGATACAAGAGCTACAGAAGCGGCTGAAAGGGCGAGGCGTTGACAACAGGCCGGAAACGTCTACAGACAGGGTTGATAGTCCCATTGTCAAGGTTGAGATGCGGCCGATCTCGGAAAGCAAAGATGCTTGACGCTAGCAACGTCTACAGGCTAGAGTGGGCGACAGCGCCAGAATCGTCTACAGCGGTTGAGACACCGATGGGCTTTTCTGGTATGCTGCATGTGTGCTCGCTTGCAGGCGCTGCACAAACAGAAGCCCCGGGCCGGTCCTCTGCATCTCCTGGCCTGGGGTTTTCTGCGTCTAGCTGTAGACGCTGTAGACGATTCTGTAGACGGTAGAGACGAATGCCAAAGCCCATACCAATAGAGATACGGGCGAAGGTGATTGCTGACCGTGCAACGGGAGCGTCCACGTCAGAGATAGCTAGACGATACGGCGTCTCAAAAGCGTTTGTGAGTCGAGCTTGGCTTGAGAGTGGCAGCGACCTTGCTGTACTCGATAAGCCTAACCTTGGTGTTGCAAACGGTAATGCGCGTACGCGAGATCGAGTGGCGTTAGCTGAGCAGATTTACGACACAATAGAGGAATTCTTGAGTGCCCTTAGATTTCAGCTACGCGCCACAAGTGACCCAGAATGGCTCAAAAGCCAAACTGCCGGAGACATTGCACTCCTCCTGGGGGCTGAGTCTGACCGGGCCATTCGACTACTCTCGGGACTCCGGCCCACAGAACAACCCGAGCCGGTCCACGAAGAGCCAGACGAAGCTACGGGCTGAGCTACTGCGGGCTGTTGTCCAGAACGCGGTACAGCGCCAGCTAGTGACACCGGAAGCGGTACGCGCGTACGCGGAGCTTCACCTACAGCGTGACGATGGCGGGCCGATTGTGGCTGCTGCTCATCACAACCTGTGGCTTGAATTGCTGTGTAACGAAGACATACGCAAGCTGCTGATCATTGCCCCACCCGAGAGCGCGAAAACAACGTGGAGCATCCTGGCCTACCTGGGCTGCTACATAGGCGTGTTCCCGGAACGCAACGTGATGATTGCCTCTGCGACAGCCGACCTCGCGGGCAAGCGCGCGCTCGCGCTACGTGCGCCCGTTACTACTCAGCACTGGCAGGCGACGTTCCCTGGCGTTCTGCCGATCTACGCACAGGATGGCGGGCTATCGTGGGGGACCACCGAATGGAGTCTCGCACCACAGGGCAAGCCGTTTCCTGGGCGCTTACACCCGACCATCAGTAGCTACGGGACCAACGGCACGATTGAAGGTGGTCGCGGCGATATTGTCCTGGGCGACGATCTCCTGAACGACAAGACCAGCCGGTCAGAAGCGTGGCGCGAGCAAACCCTGCATTGGGCGCACGCGAGCTTTCTCAGCCGCAGGAAGAGCCGGATCGGGCGAGCTATCGTGATCGGCACGTCCTGGCATCCCGAGGACTACCTGGCGAACATCCGTGAAGCTGGCGATTGGGTGGTCTGCCACATACCGCTCCTGGCGAGCAGTGAACCGTTCACCGCGACGCTGACGTATCCTGACAGCTTTGAAGGCGAGCGCCTGGGCGAGCCGGTAGCGAAGGCTACTCAGCTTCGCGCGGTTGCGTAGGCTGCTCTAGCCCGACGCTGTCGAGCGTGTAGGCGGCAACCTCTTCGCCGGCGTCAAGCCGTGCTTGAACCCATGCACGCCGTAGCTGGCGCTCGGTACGCAGGTTCTGCTCTAGCCAGTTACGCGACAGCGATAGTTCATGCATCAACCAGCCCCATTGCCAGTCCCTGCGGTCGACAGACTCAAGGATGGCCCACAGCTTGGGATCATTGAGCTTTTTCCCCGCGTTGGCGTAGATAAGCTCAACATGGCGCTGTTGGTCCTTGTATGCCTGTTTCGCAGACTCTACGGCCTCCGGGCCGGGCTTCACAGCCCGGCCTTGGTGACGAAATAGGCGTCCAGTCCGGCGTCTACGATCTTCTGGATTTCTTTCTGCGTGGTGTAGTCGGTTCGCTTGGCGAGGCTGTCGAGTAGGCGATGCATCTCGTTTACCTGGGCGAGCCGGGCGATGGCTTCCTTGTTGATCTTCTGCATACCCGTAGAATGCCAGATGCAATACCGAATGTCAAGAGGCATGCCGGCGTGAGAACGGTCACCCCCATCTACACGCCGGAAGAGCTAGACCAGCCATGTGATTTTTGTGGGGCTGAGCCGGGTGAGCTTTGCACACGTCGTGTCGAGCAGCCTCTCAAGCGGCCTCACGCCATCAGGACGCAGGACAGCCGACACGATGATGCCTGACGATGCGCTACACGCGTTTCTGAGCGTCTACCTGCTGAGTGGCCTGCTGTGCGGGTGGTTGGCAGGAAAGTGGCTGAGAGGGATGTAGCGTGCCTGAAACGCGGTCCTACGTGATCCATACCAACGGGCTCGCGCTCTGGCCGGAGCATAAGCCGCTGTCTGAGGTTCTGGACCTACGCGACACAACGCCGGAAGGCATCTGGGAAGCGACGTATCAGGGCAACCCGGTGCCGCCCGGTGGCGTGGTGTTCCGGCGCGAGTGGTGGGAAGACCAGAGCACGCGCGTCAGCCTTGACGATGAGAACCTGTCGCACAGGACGATAGCTCGGTACATTTCCTGGGATACGGCACTCAAGGATAAAAACGATTCTGACTGGTCGGTAGGCGTTGTGGGTGAGCTACTCCACGATTACCGGCTGTTGATCAGGCGGGTGTACCGGCAGCGGCTGACGTTCCCGTATCTGCCGCCGCATATCGGTCAGGTTGCGAGTGCGTATGCCTACGATGGCAAGACGCGCGCGGTGATCGTAGAGGACAAGGCAAGCGGGACAAGCGCGTATCAGACGCTGCTGATGGGCGCTGACCGCGTGTTAGCCGAGACGCTCGTACCGTTCATGCCACAGGGTGACAAGGCACAGCGGGCGCAACAGGCGGCGGTCTGGTGTAAGAATGGCTGCGTCCTGCTGCCCTGGCCGGGCGAGCAAACAGCCGATTGGCTGCTCACGTTTGAGACGGAGCTTTTCGGCTTTCCCCTGTCGGCCTACGATGATCAGGTCGACGCGTTCAGCCAGCTAATCCTGTACACAGAGAACCTGCTGGCTGAGGGTTGGCGCAAGCGCGGCGGCAGGAACTAGTCGCGCGAGCAGGCATCGCAGATACCGTCCCACTCGCCACAGTCGCAGCGGCCATACCGGGCCTGCTTGTCAGCGTCGACCTCAGCGTAGTGCTTTTCGCAGAGCGAGAATGGCGCTGTGGTCCACCACAGAAGCGAGCCGATCTTTGGCGGCACGCCTAGCACGTAGTGCGTGTGAGCCGGCATCAGTCCTCCCGAGCGGCTTCGCACCGCTCGCAGTCAGCGGCTGTTGAGCCGCAGTGGTCAAGCTCACAGAGCTTGTACAGGTTGGCCTTGGCCGGCTCGACGTGCTCGGCGCACAGGA
>Ga0137457_1000485_pt1 | contig 10485 bp, 19 predicted proteins | sample EasRivERMGT630_2_FD_102321 | JGI IMG/M metagenome (GOLD analysis project Ga0137457, IMG submission 102321) | Soil microbial communities from meander-bound floodplain in the East River, Colorado, USA - East River MetaG ERMGT630_2 | ecosystem: Environmental > Terrestrial > Soil > Floodplain ...
GTTCGTCGTGGTCATGTTCCTGTGGCTGCTGACGATCCTGCCGTTCCCACCGATGCAGCCCTTCGCGTCCAGCAACGTGTTCTTTGCCTTCGTCGCGGTGCTGTTGCTTGGGTTGTTTGTGTTCATGCCGGGCTTGCGCGGCTGAGCCATCTGCGGTGATCATCCTGGCCGCCGCGGTGGCTCTGGTGTTGCTGCACCGGGCTGATGGCGGTGCGGTACAGGTCGCCGCAGAGCAGATCACATCGATGCACGCGGCGGCGCGCGGCGGCAACAAAGTGGTTAACCCTGGGGCGCGCTGCGTAATCTGGCTGACTGACGGCCGGGTGCTGTCGGTGATAGAGCCGTGCGACGTGGTGCGGAGGCTGTTGGACGAAGCGGCTCGCAACGCGAAACCCTAGCCTCACTCCTTGCGTAGTCGCTCGATCTCCGCGAGCGCCGCGTGTAGCTGGATGTTGGCGTCCGTGAGGTGCTTGGCCAGCGCATCAAACCTCGCCTGCAAATCCCCGTAGGCACGATCCAGGAAATACGGTTCCTCCGGCCGCATGGTATTGCCGTCAAACTCTACGGTCCTCGGTTCGGCGGCCTCGGGCGAAGGGGATGGTGCGCTTCTCTTCCTGCTAGCCACGCTCGCTTGAGAGCGTCGATCGCACTCCATTACAGTTAACGGACACGGCTCTCCGGGATCTGCGGGGCAGTGACATGACGGGCGGCCCCGCGCCTCGGCGTCAGGTTGCGGGGAAGCAGGCGTGGCTTGCCATTCGTCATACATGCCCTGCCACACATCGTGCGCGATGGCTTCCGAAGGTTCGTCCAGACCTACGGCGCGTGAAAGAATGGAAGCGCCTCGGTCCAGCATTTCGGGGGTCGGATCTTCCGGGGGCGTGGTCATCGGGGTGTCTCTTTCAGCGCATCGGGCCGCGCCAGCGCTTCCACCAGCAGCGTGCGCACCTCGACAAGCAGCGCCCGCTGCTCGGCGAGCTCGCTGCGCACCTCGGTGCGGAAACGGTCGAACTGGCTACGCAAGGCGCGTTGCTCGGCACCGATGCCGCTGATCGACGCATCATGGCGCTCCAGCATCGAGATCATGACGGTGCGATCGTCGCGCATGTCGGCAAGTTCGCTGCGGATCTCCCGCATAAACCGTTCCGGCGCGTTGATGACGTTGTCGCTCATCGGACCCGCTGTTGCGTGGGTTGTTTCCGCTGCATGTTGTCGAGCGCCAGGGTGAGCCACGCCGGCACCCGTCGCGCGCCATTGACCCAGCGATTGACCGTGACGCGCTCGACGCCGACCCGCTCGGCGAATTGCTGCTGAGTGAGCCCGAGCGCGGCGAGCGCGGCGGCGAGGTCGGCGCCGGTCATTTCAGCAGCGCGATGGCGAGTGTTGCCAGAGCGGCGCCTGTGCCAAGCAGGCCAAAGCCTGCTGCGAGCACGGCAGCGATGGTTCGCCAATTGTCGTTGGACAGCAGCCGCCCGGCGTTCGCCATCTCCTGCCGCTTACGCTCGGCGTCGGCGTGCAACTGGTCGAGCCGCATCAGCTCGGCGCGGGTCCACAAGGTCAGCTCGTCCATCGTCATCGGGCCGAGCGGGTCGCGGCGGGGAATCTCGCTCATGTCAGCAGCTTGAAAAACGCGCCCCCGGCGGCAAACAGACCGGCGCCTGCGGCCATGCCGGTGAGCGCGACTTTCCAGGCCTCAAGCCTAAAGAAGCGCGGCGCCATCTCGTACTCCTGCAGCTTGCGGTCGCGGTCGGCCTGGAGTTGGTCGAACCGAGCCAGTTGCTCGCGCAGCCACAATCGTGTTTCGTCGGGGAGCTCGGCGCCGGTCACTAGCCCGCTCCGCCGAAATAGCGGATCAGCGCCAGGATAGCGACCACCAGCGCCGCCACCGTGCCGACCATCGCGGCGGATGCTTTGGCGATCTCGGAGCGCCACAAGCCGGGGGCCAATTGCATCTCCTGCCGCTTGCGCTCGGCGTCGGCGTGGAGTTGGTCGATGCGGGCCATCTCGGCCCATGTCCAAATGCGGAATTCATCGGGCGTCATCGGGCCGAGCGGGTCGCGGCGGGGAACATCGCTCATGGCACGCCCACCTTCGCCGCGATTTTCAGGGTTAGCCAGATCAGCGTGCCGATAGCGGCGTAGGAACCGGCGATCACGATGTAGACCCCGCCCACCATCCATTTCAGGACCGACATGTCACGCTCGAGCACGCCGAAACGAGTTTCATAGGCCGCAAGCTCGCTCGCCGCCTCCTCCGCTTCCTTCTGCGGCGCCCCCGCCGCGACGAATGCGGCGTAGGTTTTCGACAACATCACGGCCATCTCAGCCCGCTCGTCATGCTCTCTCTCCTGCCTGACCAGCCCAACGTAACCATTGGTTACGTCGGCGTCCAGGGAGAAAGATGGTTAACGCCGCCTCAGGTCAGCGCCTTGCGCCGCGCGTCGACCACGTCGCGGACATGCCGCCAGTCGTCGCCCGCCTCGCGCCGCGCCCGGCTCAGCGTCTCGGCGTTGTCGGCCATGAGCTTGTCGAGCTCGGCGATTGTCGCGGCTTCGCTCGCGAGGTGCGCCATTGCCGTCGACCATTCCCTCCATTGCGGCCCGAGTGCCGGCGGCGACAGCAGCGCGACCGTATATTCCGCGTCATCCCAAATGCTGCTGCGCGCTAATTCGGGCGCATCGGTATCCCCGGCCGGCAGTGTTTCGGCATCGGTAGCGTCACCCGACCTGTGCCGAGAGCCGCTTTCTCCTTTCCGGTTGGCCGGCGGGGATAGGGTGGGCGGCAGCCCGAACGGGTCGGCGTCGGCCTCGCCCGCGACGCGGCGCAGCTCGTCAACGTGGGGCGCCAGTAGCTCGCGCTCCTCCGGAGTAAGGGGGCGGTAGAAATCGCGGAGCATTGCGAGCCCGCCGATCGCCGCCGCTTCGGCCGCGAGCCGCAGCGTGTCGGGATCTGGCCCCGGTTTGTTCCCCACGAACGCATCGAGCTCGGCGACGACCGATTGCGGTTCCGCCGGCTGCCGCGGCTCGATGTCGTCGACCTCGCTCTCGTCGAGGAAGCCCAGGCCCGCGATCGAGAGCGTGACGCGGCGCTTGGCCTTGGTGATGCCTTTCAGGATCGCGTTCGCCCGCATCTCGCCCTTAAGCCCGGCGATATTGACGACGCCGAAATCTTCGTCGCTGCGCCCGTCGCGCGTCTCGGCGCGGACGTGCGCGGTGAACAGGTCGCCGTCGACCTTCTGCGACACGATCGACAGGCTGATGTTGTTCAGCTTGCGCAACTGGTCGGCCGCGTCGCGGCGCGCGTACAGCACCAGCTTGCCGCTAAGAGTGATGTATTCAAACGGCCTGGTCAGCGGGTTGAGGCCGATGCTCTGACATACCGACTTATAGTAAAGCACGCGCTCTTGCGGGGTCAGTTTCGACAGGTCCCCTTTCGTAATGACCTGTTCGACAATATCGCCGCCCTGGGTGCGCTCGGGTATCGGCGCAACGTTTGTCATGGCCGCTCCTCCTCCAATGCCTTGATGATCCGCTCCGTCTCGACGCGATGCTCTTCCAGCCGTTCGATGCGCTCGACCAGCAGGCGCCAGTCGCAGCAGGTGCGGCCGGCGCCCGAGTGCCGGCGGCGGATGCGCAGGTAGCGGGCCTCGTCGCTCTCGATCCTCGTCCAACCGGCGGCCATCATGTCGAGCTCCTGCAGCGTCTCGCAGGTCATGGCTGATCGTCCTCATTTCCTTGCGCCAGTCCTGCGACCGCGAGCAGCGCGCCGGCCAGCCTCTCGACATCGCCCGCGTACAGCGTCTCGGCGGCCGCGAAATAGCCGCCGAGCTCGCCCAGGATTTTCTCCGCGGCATCCAGCGAGGACAGCGGCCGCAGGATCTCGGCCCAGCGGATCGCGTGCTGCACCATGCGCGCCTCGGCGCCGGGGCCGTGCGTCATGCCGTGTCCTCCTCTTTCGCCGGCCGCACGTCGAGCCGCCGGTAGGAGCGCGCCGGCACCGTGTAGGCCTTCGCTTCGATCGTCGGGTATCTGATCAGCCAGCCGGGCAACCATGCCGTCCTGGCGGCTCCTATGCGCTCCCTGATGGTGTCGTCGATCGCCTTCAGGCGCTTGTCGCACTCGCCGGCTGTTGCCTTCAGCGCGGCGCGGTCCTCGAGCATGCCGGGAAGGTCGTTCCATTGACTTAGATCAATGTGGCTGCCGTCGTCATAGGCCGCCGCGATCGCCTCGCTCGGCGCCGCTGCCGGCAGCCGGCCGGCGTCGTGCTCATCCCACCACGCAGCCACCGCGTCGAGGATGCGCTGCTCGGCGGCGGCGTGCCGCGGCACTTCGCGGATGTGCAGATCAAAGCCGCTGTTGGTGACCAGCACGGCGAGATAGCCGGTCGCGCTGTCGAGGCAGAGGTTCTCAATCACGACCTGGATCGAATAACCAAGCGGCATGGCGCCATGCCATTGCCGGTCGAACACGCTCGGGTTGACGGTCTTGCACTGCACGTTGACGACCCGGCCATCGGGCTGGTCGATCAGGTAGTCGGGCGTCGCCCCGACGCGGTGATCCGGCAGCGTGTGGAACGTCGTCGCCTTGCGCAGCAGCCAGTCGGGCCGCTCCTCCATCACCGCCGCGGCGACCGCCGACTCCAATATCCGCCCCCGCCGCATCGCCGGGTTGTCGCCCTGGTTCTCGCCGCGCAGGATGCCCGCGAGCTCGGCGCGCGTGATGTACGGGTGCCGGTCGAACAGCGCCGCGCCGATCGATGCGGTAATGAGGCCTTGCCTCGCCGCGAGCCACTGGCCGCGTGACGTGATCTCGATGCTCTCGCGGCGCAGATTGTCGGTCATGTCCAGACGGGCCGATCGAAAAGGACCGCCGTGCCGGCAATCCAGGCGATGTCTTCCGGGGCGACGTCGGGGTGGGCGCGCAGCCAGTTCGCACGATAGATCGCGGTCGCGGTCTCGTTACGCGGGCGCGGCGGGGTGCGCATGTGCCCCATCTCGTCGACGAACATATCCAGATAGTCGGCGGCACCGCGGATCTCGTCCGCGGCGGCTTTGGCTGGGTCGAGCACTCGCACGCGCTCAATCGGGCCATCGACGAGAGGCTTCACCAGCGCGGCGATCTGGTCATATCGAGGGTCAGGTGGCCAATCGACTTCGCCGCGCTCGCTCGTGCCGTCCGGCCGATAGATCGTGTACCCGATCATATCGAGAGCCCGATGATGACCCCCGCCAGCACCAGGCCGGCGAGGAAGGAGCAGATGCGGTCGCTGCGCCGCTGCCGCTGCCGCATGGTGGTCATTGCGGCTCCTCCGCGTCTCGCAGCAGCTGCTTGACCTGGTCGATGATGGCCCGCATCTCGGCAGGGTCGTCGGTCGTGGCAAGCCGGTCTATGAGGCTGCCGCCGCCTAACTCGATGACCCTCTGGGCGGATGCCCACGGCGTGGCGGCGATGCGGTCGCGGGTCATGGCCGCATGCCTGCCGCGCGCGAACAGCAGCCGAACGCCGGCTTCCGGGGTCTGCGAACAGACCCGGAAACTGGTGTCCACCTGGTGTCCAAGATTGCCGGTTGTCGGCGGATATCGCGGGTTGTCCCGGCCGGCCCGCGGCGGGGATAATGCTGATTATGTTGTTGTTTTTGTTGGAGCGGGCGAGGGGATTCGAACCCCCGACCCCGACCTTGGCAAGGATGTTGGCCTGTCCAAATAGACATTGTCATTTCAAGCACTTGCCCGATCGGTGTGGGTGTGGGGAGCGTGAGGGGAGTCGTTTCGGCCTGGTGTCCAAAACCCGCCCGCGCCGCGCCCCAGAACGCCGCGATGCCGGCATCGTGCCCCGCGGGGAGCAGATGGGCGTAACGCTCGACCAGCGTCACGCTCGACCAGTCGCCGTCGCGCTTCAGGAGCAGCAGGTCGTGATGCACCGCGTAGTGCCACGACGCCCATGAGTGCCGCAGCACATGCGGAGTAAAGGCGGGATCGAGGCCGGCGCGGCGGATCGCGCCGGCCCAGGCTTTCTTGATCTGCCCGCCCCAGCCGAGCCCCTGGTCGGCATAGGCGCGGGTGAGCTCGACCGCGCCGCGACGCAGCGACCAGCGGAACACCGCGCCGTCACGGTGCGGCAGCGAGGCGAGCGCGGCGATCGTGCGTGGCCCCAATGGCACGTCGCGGCGACGGCCGTTCTTCGTGACCCAAAGAATGGCCCGCGCGCCGCCGAGATCGACATCGCGCCACTGAATCGACAGGCATTCGGAGACGCGAGCGCCGGTATCGATCAGGAACAGGACGATCGGCTCGAGGTGCGCAGCGGCGGCGGCAACCAGGCGCTCGACCTCTTCCGGCAGCATGTAGAGCGTGCGGCCCTTTGGTTGGCGCGGGATCTCGAACAACGGCGGGTCGCACCAGCCGCGCCGGTGCGCGTGCCGCATCACGGTACGGACCGGCGTAATAATCGCCCGCGTGATCGTCGCCGGCGACGCGCCCGGCTGCAGCAGCTTGTCGCGCAGCCCGTCCATCGTCTCCTGGTTGATCTCGCCCAACGTCACATCTCCCAGGCCCCGCAACACGCGATCAAGGCGCGCCACTTCTGCCGGTTCGCGCGGCTCGGCCTTGATGTACGAGGTCACGGCCTCCGCGAAGGAGCGAGCGCCACGACGCTCGCCGTGCCATCCGTCGCGGAGGATTCTGGCTTCGAGCGCGGCCGCTTCCTCGCGCGCGAGAGCGAGCCGGTTAGACGCAGCGCGTTGGCGTACTCGGACGACCTGCCCGCCCGGTAGGTGGACACGGCCCGTGAGGTAGAGGGTTTTGCCGCGGTCGCTGCGACGGGAGACTGAGAGCGGCACCGCAAGACCTCCATGAACGCCGCGAGGGCGATGTCGTCGAAGCGAATGTGGCGGCCGGTGCTCAGCACCGGCACGCGATGCTTGCGCACGATCTTGCGCACCGAGGCCGGTGTGATGTCGAGGTGCGCAGCGACATCGTCGATGCTGGGGAGACGGTCGGTTGGGAGCGTCATCTCGCCTTACCTGCTTCAAAATAATGCCGGCCGCGGAGGTAGAAAGTTGAAACCCTCCCGCCGGCTGACGGGGTTGTTGCGGACACTGGCCGTCTGGTCCGGCGCGCGGGGAGAGATGGGGGCTGCCCGCGCCGGGGGGTCGCTCATAGCACTTTCAGAAAATGCGGGCCGGTTACGATGCGACTTCATCGCGATCGTCAGTTGCGCTCATCTTCGGATGTCCAATTGCGACATCGAGAACGGCATAAAGCGCGACACGATGTTTGCTCCACTCATGCAGCACATTGCTCCGGCGGCGGGTGTCCAGCGTGGCGAGGTCGTCATAGGTCGGCCAAGCATCGGCTTTGACGATCTTTCGAATCAGAGCATTGAATTCGATCAGGCGGTCATAGAGCTTGGCCCGCGCCACCTCTTCATGAGTTCGCGTTTCCACCCGGCCATGGGTCTCGGTCCACACCATTCCCTTGGTCATGCCGGGTGGGTAGCCTGGGGCCTGCTCCAGCGCCTCGGCGCCCTTCGGGCGCCCGTTATCGACGGCCTTCAATATCGGCCGGTTGAGAAGCATCTGCTCGCGCTTCAGCGCAGTCTCGGATGCAGAAGGCGTCCGTTCGTTTTTCTCGACCTGTGTATTCTTGCCGGGCCGATTCAATTTGCGCACCACAGCGCGGCGTTCCGGTGTAGGCAACTTGACGATCTCGGCCTGTCGTTCGGGCAGCTGGAGAGCGATGGCGAAAGCGGGCTCGATGGCGATATCGCCGTGATCGACAGCGGCGACCAGTTCGGGAATGCCGTCGGCAACAATGGCAGCTGCTTGCCGCGCCGTTGTCGAGTTGCCAAAGCCGGAAAGAATGGCGGCCTGTTCTTTATTGTAGCGGGAAATATCTTTTCCACTAGTAAACCGATTAGTTCCGGGTAACTGCTTTATTGTCTCCAGTATTGCGACGCGCTCGGATACGGTGAAGTCTTTGCGGACTTCGTTCTCGGCATATTCTCCGGCGACAATGCTGGTGACCTTGACGATACGCGCATCGATCTCGGTCCACCCCAGATGGTCGCGACAGGCGCACAGGCGCCGATAGCCGAAGACAAGGTCATTGCCTTCGGTAACGCCGATCGGCTGCAGCAACCCTTCGGTCTTGATGCTCTCGGCCAGGGCGGCGATATCGCCGAGATCCTTGCGGTGTCGCTCGCCGAGCTTGATGTCGGTGATGTTCATTGTGGTTATCCGAAAAAAGGGGCGGGCAGCCCGAGAGCCACCCGCCGCCCACAGTTAGGGGATCAGTTAGGCGGATTCCAACTCGCGGCTGATCTCTACGATTTCCTCGGCGACAGCCTCGACCTCTGCGGCAACCGGATCGGCTAACTCGATCTCGGGAACCGGGCCGGACGGATCGAGCACCAGCTTGTCGAGCATCAATTCGCCTTGCTGCATGTGGTTGAAGGCTGTGATCGCAAAGGCCAATGCCAGGTTCAGTCCCATTTTGGTGACCTTCACCCGCGCCGTGATCCTCGCCAGAGCCGCCTGCTCGGCCTTGGTGCCCTTCTTGGCAAAGACGGGAAGATCGGGATTGAGCAGCGCCCGCAACAACTTGACCGGATGCCCGGCCGGCAGGTCGTTGGTGGTCATCGCGATCAGGAACTCGTCGATCGGCTCGGTGCCGCCACCGAGCTCGCCAATCCTCCACGCCATGAAGGTAGCGATCTCCGGCCCAAGCCTCGTCTTGGCGGTCTTGTAATTCTGCTCGACGTATTTGGCCGCCTCCATCAGTTCCGGATGGTCGGTCATGTAGCCGAGCACTTCGTGGTTCGACAGTTTGCCGACATTCACACGCCCCGAAACGACGAGCGCCTTCTGATCATAGCGGTGGGCAAGGCCGTTGATCACGGCCGCGACGTGACGGGAGAGACCGTTGATCCCGGCTGTTTCGAGAGCATCGCCGGCAGTGCGGGGCTTGCTGTTGTCGACGTAGGCAAAGAGCATGTCTTGGTGCTCGACGCCGGTGATGACGAAGGTCTCGAAGGATCGCCCAGTTAGGTAGCAAGCCCACAGCCGGTGCTGTCCATCGAGGAGTTCCTCGTCATCAGTGAAGATCAGCGGTTGCCCGGTCTTCTTCCATTGTCCGTTGACCAACTGCACCGCGTAAGCGACGACGGTCGGGAAGTGGACCGTGCGGTTCTTGAAGTTGCGCTGGAGCAACTCCTCGGCCATTTGCGGCGTTATGACGTGCCAGCCAGTGGTGAGAGTGAACGGGGTTTTCGGCTGCTCGCGGCGCCACCGCTCAAATGCGAGGGTGACATTGCGGAAAGCTAGCGGGCTCCCGGTCAGTAGATTAAACGTGTGCGCGGGATGGAAGTCGCTCATTTTAACACCTTGGTTCCTTCGGGCCGTTGGGAAGACCATTCTTCGTTCGGGGCCTCAGGAGAGGCCACGGTTGGACGATTTGTCCGGCAAGTCAAGACCAAAATGGACAGATTGTCCGACCGGTGTTAAAGCCGAACCGCGGGAAGCTGATCAGAGAGGCGGGTCCTGGCGGGCTGCCGAAGGTTGTTTTTGATTGCTGCGCTTGCGACGAATCGCGGCTTTCCCGGTCAAAACAAACTCTGCGTCTTTGCCTACAATCGAAGCGAAACGCTGTATCAGATACGGCGGCATCGGGCTTCTCGTTTCATATTTCCGATACCGTTCGGCCGGAATACCCAGAGCTTCCGCCATCTGCTCTTGATTCCACGGGCCTGCCTCCCGGAGCTCGCGGATTCGGCCGCGCAGAGCCTCGTTAAAAGCGGCCTCGTTCTCCCATGCCATGCGGACATTTTGGCCGCCGGCCGGACTGCGGGCACGGCCCAAAATGTCCGCCAAAGGCGAGTCGAATTTCCGCTTGAATGTCAGGACGATTTGTCCAATCGTAAAGACCATGCGCGGTGATTGGGCCGATATCGAGCGCCTTGGGCGTAAGCTTGGAGCGAGCGGAGAAGCCATCCGAAAATGGCGGACGCGCGGGGTCCCGGCGAAGTGGCAGCTAAAGATTATGGCCGCCGACCCAAAGGCCAAGATCGCCCGCGCCGCCTTCAACAACCCACCAAGACGCGCCTCGACCGAGGCCGCGTGATGCTCACCGGTCCTGCCGGCAAGCCGTCCGGTGAGCATCCGCCATTTGTCGTCAGTTTCTCTGCCGAACGTAGCGGAGGGACGACCCGATGGCGTCACACCGGAAATGTGAACCCGAAATGACGGCGGTGACGGCCCGCTTTCCGCCGGAGCTGTGCCACCACTGGGTGAAGCGCCTCGCGAACCTTATGGGGGTCCCGCCCGAGACGGCCCGTCACTGGGCGTTCCGGCGCCTGCCGGCTGCGCGCCGTAAGGAAATCGCACTGGCCCTCATCGCCGAGTGCGACCGCCTACAGACACTCGTCATCGAGACTCGGCAACGTTGGGCGGAGGTCGCGGATGAAGCGGGCGGCGCTGTGGCTGGGCGAGA
>Ga0137457_1000487_pt1 | contig 10447 bp, 5 predicted proteins | sample EasRivERMGT630_2_FD_102321 | JGI IMG/M metagenome (GOLD analysis project Ga0137457, IMG submission 102321) | Soil microbial communities from meander-bound floodplain in the East River, Colorado, USA - East River MetaG ERMGT630_2 | ecosystem: Environmental > Terrestrial > Soil > Floodplain ...
TCTCGGCTCGACTGGATGGTGGAGATTGAGGGCGAAGCCGATGTGCAGGAGATCCATTGCGCGACGTCGATGCAAGAACTGACGGAGGGCGAGTGATGGCTAACGAGATGAAGCGCCCCGGTATCCCGGCAGTCCCGCACGCTGTTGATCAGAATGTGCGCAAGGCGCTGGCTGCGCTCAAGGAGAACGTCGAGATCAGCAACGGCATCCGTACCGGCACGGCGGTCGATGAGAGCGGCTGGAAGCGGCGCACGGTGTCGTTGAACATGCTGATCAAGCTGGGGATCATCACCGAGGAACAAGCACGTAGCGTTTGGCAGGAGCCGTGATGTCTGAAATGGGCGATTGGCTTAGCCAGATGTTCAGCGAGGGCACGTTCACGCGGCCACCGAACGAAGGACCATTCCCTGCGCCGGATGATCGCGGACGTGGCGCTCCGCCACCGGACTCGCCTTACGTCCCGGCTCCGAACACGCGCTTGCCGACAGATCCGGTGGCACCCCCTGATGCAGGCACCCGGGTGCCCGACGTGCCGCCCCCTGGCGCTGTTACTCCGCCATACGAAGGTGCTCCTCCGTGGGCAGGCGACCCCAACATCCCGGCACCGCTTGCTGCGTGGTTGCGCTCGTATCAGTTCGGTGGGCAGTCGACGATCCCGCAGGAGTTGTACGACCTATACGGCGGCGATCAGATCCTCTCCGCGATCCAGAAGTACGACCCCAATGCACGGTGGTCGACGCAGGACCTATATGGCGGCGAGGGTGGTACCGGAGGAGTAGGGCACCGGCTCGATTTCGATCCGCGCACGATGCCGCAGGCCGCAGGTCCGCTGGGCTGGATGTACCCGACCAACGAAACGGGTGATCGGCTGATCAACCCCGAGATGAAGTATTACGACCCGGTCTATGGCTGGGTCACCGATCCGCGCAACGTGAATCACGGCAACAACGAGGGGCTGCACAAGTGGGCTCCGTACATTGCAGCTGCGATCTCGATGGGCGGGCCTGCGCTGGGTGCTGCGCTTGCCGGTGCAGGGATCGGGGCAGGCGTGGGTGGCACCGCTGCGGTGACAGGTGGTGCGGCGGGGTTGAACGCAGCCAACATTGCGGGCGGTGGTGCGCCTACGTGGTGGTCGAACCTGCTGAGTAAGGCTCCGCGTACGGGCGGTTCGATCGCGTCTGGCTTCTCTCCCCCTACCAACCCCAACCCCGCAGGCTCCGGCCCTCCTGTACGCCCGCCTGTGGCTCCTGCCGGGGCACCGCCAGCACCGCGCTCGAACCCGTATGGTGCACCGATGCCGCTCGCGCGCAATCAGGTGATGGGCGATCCGTTCGGTATGCCGCAAGCGATGGGGACGACTACCCCGCAGGCGCGCAAGGGCGGCTACGACTCGTATGGGTTTGACCCGACGGCGTTCAATTCTGGTGGTTCGGCGATGAAGCCGAACAGCGGTGACTCGAAATTGGTAGCGACCCAATTCGCTGATGACCCGTATCGATTTTCGTAGAGGCAGACATGGCGCGTGATCCGTACGGCTTCGGTGATCTACCCCCAGATACCCGCACGCGTGCGGCACCGCCCCCGGCTGGCTGGGGCGCACCGTTTTCTGGGCCGCCTGCGACGGGGGATATGAATCGAGGTGGGCGCATCCCTGATTTTGGCGTACCCAACCCCACGATCCCCCCCGACGGCTCGTCGTATATGTATCGGCAGCCAATGGCCGATACGCCTGCACCTGTAACTCCGCCGGGGCCTGCTGCGTTCGCCGGATCTCCGCTCAATACGTTGTACGGGATCGACAGCGAGTCGAATCTTACTGACGACCAGCGCAAGCTCGCGCGCATGATCCAGGGCAAGTTCGATGCGTCGCTGAATCGCCGTGACCGCGAGCTTGCGCAGTACGGTGCGCCGCAGCTGTCGAGCTTCGTTGAGGATGAAGCACTGGCGCGTGCGATGGCGTTGGCCCGTGGGCTCAACATCCCGGTGCAGAACGCGCTTGGCATGGTGCAGGGCAGTGGGCCGACGTCACGTGGTGGCACGGGTGGTGGCGGTGGTGGGCCGGGAAGTAGTGCGCGCCAGCCGACGAACCAACGAGGTGGTACGAGCCAGCAACGTATCCCTGCTGCAGCGCGCGTCATTCCGCCTACTGCGAATCCGAGCCAAGCAGCGAAGTGGCAGCAGATCATGGGCGGGCTATCGTCGATCCTGCCGTTGCTCATTGGCAAGGGCGGCATGAACAGCCTGATGAATGACGGGTTGATCAAGTGGGTGGGGAACAAATTCCAAGAGACGTTCGGGGAAGTTCTCGATCCCCGCGCTGCAGAGATATTGGTCAATCAGGGTGTGTCACCTACCGATGGCGGGCTGGCGTTCAATCCCATCACGGGTATGCCGATGGCGGGTGGCTATGGCCCCACGCAGGACATATGGGGCGACTACACCCGCACTGATGAATTGGTGGGGCCTCCTGCGTATCTGGCTGGGGGTGAGGAACCGTTCACCGACTATGGCCCCGGTACGGAGCCGGGGTGGGGTGGTGAGAGTGATTGGTGGGCTAATGGTGGCGGTAACGATTGGTGGAGCGATGGTGGTGGCGCGGGTTGGTGGGGCGATGACAACTATTGGTATCCCGATGCGGGCAACGTCTGGGATATGAGTGATCCGTTCGGTGTTGGTGGGTGGTAGGAGACGACGATGGCTGACTGGGACGACTGGCTTACAGGGATCAGTGGCGGGCTTTCGGGCGTCGTCAAGGGTATCGACGCGGGCATGGCTCCGTTCAGCACGTGGGAGGGTATTCGCAGCAAGGATCTCGCCAACGATCGCTCCGAGATCGGCAACCGTGATCTGGAACTCATGCAGTACGCGCGTGAGGGTGGCACCGATTATGGCTACTACGGCAACAAGATCGGTGCCGAGGATACCGGGTACCGGCAGAAGATCGCATCGGGCGAGCGCGACATCTACGGGCAGCAACAGCAGCTTGCGCTCGCGCAGTATCTCTCCGATCCCGAGGGCGCGTTCCAGCAGGGGTTGAAGGAGACGGGGTGGACGCCGGGAACGCCGGAGTATCGCGAGTGGCTCGCTGAAGCGATGTCGATGTATGACCCATCGGCAGCTACCACGGCGTACGACAAGATGGGTATCCCCGGCATCGAGAACCGCAATCTCAACGAGCAGGCTGCGCTGGAGCACCTACAGCAGTTCGTGCGCCAGAAGGACCCTGGGGCCACCGTGAAGCGTATGTCAGATGGCACGGTCGTCGTGATCGACTCCAACGGCGAGATGACACCAGTGCCGGGGGATCAGATGACGAAGCTGTATGACCGGCTCGCAGGCACGGGCGGCGTGGCGGGTGCGGAGGATCGCGGTATCAAGGAGATGATTGCGATCCAGGCGGCCAATGCACAGATGATGAAAGCGATGCAGGAAGGGAGGATCGATCCGAAGCAGGTATTCAACCACCTGAATAGCGAGGGTGTACGGATCAACCAAGAGGCGAATCGTGCGGCTACCGATCTTCGCACGCTTGAGCGGGCTGACACTACTATGATGGAGGATGCGGCGAAGGCTGCGCACTTGGCGCGTATCGAGGAGAAGCGCGCCGAAGTGGCGCAGCTTAAAGCGCTCTTTAACCGCAACCTCCAATCGTTGAACTCTGTCATCCGTGGTGGTGGTACGCCAGGGAGTGCAGCGTATAGCGGGCGTCCGCAGGGTGGCGGCAACGCACCGTGGATGATGATGAACCCCATTACTGGGGAGCCGATGGCTGGGTCTGGTGGTGGCGGGCGAGTAACTGCTCCACGGTTTGCTCCCGGCAGTATTGCGCGGCGTGCTGCGGGGATGGGGGAATCAGGCCCCGGTTCAGAACCGGGATGGGGCGGTGGCAATCGTCCTCCGGCTCCGTACTCTGCGCCATCGCAGCCGCCCCCTGTGCAGGTGCTCCCTGACTGGATGTACGGTGGCGGTTCGAAAAATCCTCCACCGTCGTTTAACGAGGGGCTTGGTGATACAGGCGCACCGCAGCTTGGTGGCATGGACATCAATCAGGTGATCGCTATGTTGCAGGCGTTTGGAGTCGGACGTGCCTAGCACCTTCCGCCCTTACTCACGAGAGGAACTTCGTCAAGCGGCGGAGTCGTACGGTATCGATCCCGCGTTCGTGGAAGCGGTGTACTCCGTCGAGTCGTCGGACGGTAACGACCCCAATGCAATGCGTGCGCGTTCGGTGAAGCGTAAGCGCGATCGCACGATCGTGCGTGGCCCATTCCAGCTGGAAGACGACACGGTTGCCGATCTCATCCGCAAGCACAAGCTGGGATCGGTGAATGTCGACGATCCCGACACACATCTCGATCTTGCACTGCGGCAGATGGCGGAGCTTCGTGATCGGTACGCTGGTGACTATCGCAAGATGGCGCAGGCGTATCTGGGTGGTCCCGGCGGAGTCACGAATCCGAATGCCAAGGACGAGCTTGGCACATCGACTGGCGTGTATGGCAACAAGATCCTCGCCAAGATGAACGAGATTAGCGGGGGCACCGATGTGTCGGCCCCGATGGGTGGTGGTGCGCCGTTTGACATTCCGGGGCTGATTCTTTCAGCACCGCGTAGCGAAGATTCTCCGTTCATGCACGGAGCGAGTGCGGGTGGTGACATCTTCGGCATCCCCGCTGGGTTCGAAGACAACCCGTTGATGATAGGTGGTGGTGGCGGGTTCAACGACAACCCGTTGCTGGTGGGTGGCGGCGTGAGCATGGGCATCCCCGAAGAGTTGGGCGGCGACATGCCGTTGATGCAGACAGCGAATAGTGACGACACCGATCAGTATCTGGCACGCATGACCGACGAAGTGTTCAGGGACATCGTGAATGCCTGATCCGCGCGACTATCTGATACCCGAAGAGACGTCGTTGTGGGGCGAGGAATATCGCGCCGCAGGTGGACTCACGGCCCAAGATATGTTGTCGTGGCAGGATGCCAACCGTGCATCACAGTACGATTCGTATGGCTACGAGCCAGAGCCTGTCGCTCCGCCGCAGCAGCAAACGTATCTCGATCCCGAGCAGTTCGTCGACTGGCCGACGTATCAAGGCATCGTTTCTGGCAAGCTCAAGCCTCACGAGGCGTATGACGAGTACCTCACGGTTGCATTGCCTACGCAGCTGCGTGACATGGGGTACGGCGACGACGAGATCCGGCAAGAGCTTCAGCAATTCTCGCAGTTGGTGCAGGCTCCCGCTGTCGACAATGGATTCATCGGCAACATCTGGGATTCGATAACGGGCGGGGTTAAGGGCGGCACACGTGCGGAGCAGGCGACGGGCAATCTCATCGCGGGTGATCTTGATGACATCGCCAAGCTCGTCACCGAGCAGGCTACGGGCCAACGTCCGAACGCACCGCTGCAACGGTTCCAGCAAGCGATCAGCACGCCGGAAGCACAGGCGGGGCTGTGGGATGCAGTCAAGGCGTACGCCGGTGCTGCGTGGGATGAGAAGGAAGGCGCGCTCAATTTCCTCGCGGAGCAGTTTGCACAGTCGTATCCGAGCTTGATTGGCGGCGTTGGTGGCGCGGGTGCTGGTGCGCTCGCTGGTCCGCTGGGTGCGCTCGTTGGTGGCGTGGCGGGTATCGGCGCGGGGTCAGCGTCGGTCGAGGTAGGTTCGCAGATCCTTGAACGTGTAGCTAGTGCTGCGCAGGCGCGCGGCATCGATCCGCGCGATACGAACGCCGTGCGCGCGATGATTAACGACCCGGAGGTTTACAACGAACTCCGTAACGCAGCGCTGGCCAAGGGTCTGACGGTGGGTGCAGCGGATGCTGCGGTGTCTGCGTTCTCGCTGGGCATGGGCAAGTACGCTGCGCAAGCTGCGCGTGCGGGGAGCCGTGGTCGTGCGACGGGGTTCGCGGGTGCGGGGCTTGCTGGCGAGACAGTGGGTGGTGCGGGTGGCGAAGCGCTGTCGCAGGTAGCGGCGGGTGATCAACTTAATTACCGTGACATCGTAGGCGAAGCGTTCGGCGAGCTTGGCCCGGGTGGTGCGAATGTATTGATCGGCTCGCTGTTGCCGCAGCAGCGGCAAGTGTTGCCGGGGGAGACACCACCTGTAGAGGAAGGCCCAGACGATTTTACTGATGCGGATCTCGCGGCATCGACGCTGCCTGAAGAACCCCCACCTCCACCCAATCCGACGTTGATGGTGGGCTCCGAGGGCGTCGCGTTTCTTCCAACGCCGGAGAACATTGCGGCACGAGATACGTTTCTTCGGCGCAGTGCGATCGATATCCCCGAAGCTGGCGAGACGATCGAGATCACTGACGTACCCGGCGCGGCTGACATTCTACCTCCGCGCGATCCCGACCTTGCACGCGATCAGGCGAGGCTGGCGCGTGGCGTAGAGAACATCGACATCACGCCACCGGATGAACCCCCACCCCCGGGCGGTATGGAGGTGGGCGCGGGTCCCGCAGGCTTCGCTGGCCCCATCGAAGAGATCACGCTGCAGCCCGCGCAGGCCGTCGACAGTGCCGAGCTTCGCATTCGTGACGGGCGGCTGCTCACGGTGCTTCCGCCAGGGCGTGGTAATCCGCCGTTGCTTGGTGGAGTGCCGGGTGTTGGCACGCCGGAGCAGCTGGAGGATCTGCGGCTTGCGTATTTCGCCACCGAACAGCCGGTGGATCTCGATGCGCGCATGACCAACGAAGAGAACCTGCTGTCGTGGATGGCGGATCGTGGCGTCCAGTTGGTCAGCGACGAGCAACGCGCGATTGTGCAGGATCTAATCGGGACGCGGCCCAATGATCGACAAGCGTTCATTGCTGACGCAGTTGACGGGCTGGCATCGTCGCCTCAAGCAGGAGCAGAACCTCTCGCGCAAGCGCTACTGGCGATCTCGCGCAGCATCCCAAAGGAGCGTAACACCCGCGCCCGAGCGCAAGCAGCACTTGAGGCTGTATTGCCGGGTGTGCCGCTCGCCGAGATCCCGAAAGTCGTCGCGTCTGAGGCTGCTCAGAAGGTGATGGCTGACCTTGAAGCTGGAGTCACCGATGCCCCTACTGCGCCGTCCGCAACCACCACCCCCGCCAGCCCGCTCACCGCTCGCCGGTCGCGGGGCAGGCCCGCCGGGATCACCAACGAAACCCCCTTCACTCATGTCGAGCGGCCCCTCGCAGCAGGGGAGTCTCTCCCCACCAGTGGAGGGCTTGGGGGGCTCGTCGGCCAACTCGTTGGACCAGGGCCTGCAGCGAGTAATGCAGCACCTGTACAGCAACCCCGAGGTGGCCTACGTGCTGGGGTCAATCAAGAAGGGCCTGTCGCAGGTGGACGTCGCGGCTCTCTCCGAGGAAGACAAGGCGCAGTTGCTGGCGGAGATACAGGAAGCGCTGGAGCGCAGCCCAACCGTCTTGCAGGCGCTCGCGGAGTTCCGGAATTAGCACCACCGATCGAAGTCAAGCTCTCCACCGAGCGGGTCCCGCGCATGTACGGTGCGCAGGAAGAAGACGTCGCCAACAAGGAAGCGTTGTCGGAGCAGCGGCTTCTCGAACGTGCGAAGAAGCAGACGGGAGGGCTGGGCAAGAAGGCGGCGCGCGAGAAGCAGCGCAAGATCGACGCGGTGGTGATGGACAAGGCGGAGTACGAGAAGACGTATCCGGGGCGTAGTCACGACGACGATACGAACGATCTACTCGACATGCCCAAGGAGGGGGCTGTCGACAATCGTGAATACCTGACCGATGCGCAGCGTGCTGGGTTGTCTGGCACGACAGATCAAGCGCTGCAGTATTTGATGAGTGTGATGCAGTCGCCGATGGCGCGGCTGGTTGCCGAACAGATTCGCGCGCTAGGGCTAGTGCTCCCACCGATCCGGTTCGATCCTACGCTTAGCATGGCGGCGACGTACCGCATGAACCGCCAGCGCGACCCCGACGGACGTGCGATCGGCATTGGTACCGGCATCATCGTCAACCCTAACGCTGCGTCGTTGGAAGCGGTGCTGCACGAGTTTGTGCACGCGGCAACGATGAAGCTGCTGACGGAGCCCGAGACTCAGATCCAGATCGATGCGCGTAAGAAGTTGGAAGCGCTGCGTGTGTATGTGAACAACACCATGCCGGGTTTGGCAGGTACCGCCGAAGGTTACGGGCTGACGAACGTGTACGAGTTCGTATCCGAAGCGCTGTCGTCCTCGGCGTTTCAGGCACGGTTGGCGTCGCTCCCCCTGCCGGGTAAGGCGAAGTCTGTGTGGAAGGTGTTTAAGGAACTGGTGATGCGCTTGCTAGGCAACCGCACCACTGCGTTGTCCGAGTCGATCCTTGCCGCTAGTGACTTGTTTAGCGGGCAGCAGATCGGACTGGCGGGGTTTTCCCGTCGTCTGAAAGAGGACCGTATCGAGCGCGGCGTCGTGAGCGCGGCCGATGCCATCAACCTCAACGCACCGCCCGCATCCAACGCTAAGGCCAACTCGGTCCCGTCCTCCGCCATCGTCGGTACCAAGAACAACGTGCGCTCGTTCGTCGCGTATGCGAAGGACAAGACCAACCCGAACACGACGTACACGCTCTACCCGGTGACGTCGCAGGAGTTCCGTGGCGTCAAGGGCGCGGGCATCGCGGGGTTGTCGCGTGCCGATGTCGAGCAGCGCATCAAGGCCGATGGCTCCGAAGTCATCCCGCCCGCGTCCGACACGACTATCAAGTCTGGCGTTCCGAAGAACACCGCGACCAAGAAGGTGGGCTATGACAGCGACGGTAACCTTCAGAGTGCAGCCTTTCAACAGAAGGATGGCACGTGGACGTATTACGAGTCGGATGCTGATGTACGTACCGATCCTCACGCTCGCGTTACCAAAGGGCTTTCGACAGACGCCGTTCAGCGATTTATCACCGCTCGCGGGCTGGTTGATGCGCCGCCAAAGGGCGGAGCCGTCAAGGCCGGAAGCGCCACCGTCACCAGCGTAGGGTACGAGCCCGCCAGCTGGAAGCGGCGGATGTTCCAAGACAAGGAAGGCACCCTCATCAACATCGGCGGCAGTGCCGAAGAGGCTGCACTCCTGCGCAACGGGCGGGTCGAGAACAAGCTGCGTCAGGTCAACCGGCAGTACGTCGAGCCCGCGCGCAAGGCAGGCCAGCAAATCACCCAGAGCTTCAACAAGACGGAAGACCAGATATTCGAATTGATGCAGAACCTGCACGTGGTCGAGCGCCTGCAGACCAAGATGCGCCAGCTGGCGCGCGGGAATATGTCGCAGCAGGAGCAGGCGGTCATCGAGCGCCGGATGCAGAAGGACATGGCTGCGGCGGAAGCTAAGGTGAATGCCGAGCGTGCGTCGAACCCTGCGTACGTGAAAGCCGTGGAGCAGGAGCTTGCGCCGAAGCTGAAGGCGATGGCCGACAACACCATCGACATGAACGCTGCGTATGGGTTCATCGAGCGCGGCGAAGCCGAGAACATCAAGCGGGCGTACGATTTCTACGTCCCGCTGCAGAAGGACGACAAGCGCACCACGGTAGGTAAGGCGGCGACGGGCAGCAGCACCAGTGGCGATCTGTCGTTCCCGCGCATGGTCGAGCAGGCGATGCGCACGGTGGCGCGTGGCGAGCAGAACGTGGTACGCAACGAAGTGCTGAAGCTCGCCGAGCAGAACCTGCTCAAGATCAAGGACACTGGCGAAGTGCCGGTAACGATCGGCCCGAAGCACGTCATTCGCTACAACAAGGAGAACAATTCCCTCGACACGGGTGAAGACAATTTCGTGTTCGATCGGGACGCCATCGACGTGTACCGCAACGGCGAGCGTATCCGGATGAAGATCACCGATCCGTCGCTGCTCGATGCACTCAATCCGTACAAGGGCGAGGAGCGTCCTGTGGTGGTCACGGCGGCGATCACGGCAGTGGCGCAGATCAACCGGCTGATCTCCATCGGCAAGACGTCGATGAACCCGGCGTGGCCCCCGTTCAATTTCGCGCGGGACGTGCTGACGTCGAACATCAACCTGCCCACGGGCGTGTCGCGGGCGAAGTACTGGGCCGAGCTTGCCAACCCGCTCAACTACGCGTCGGTGTTGTGGAACGTGGCGCGCGAGGCAATTGGCAAGGAGCCGGTGGGGTCGTATGCCGACGCCCGTGCTGCCAATGCGTTCATCTCGCACCGTGCGTTCATCGGGCTCGATCCGATCGCGCATGACGTGCAAGCGATGTTCAAGCCCCCCATCGTGTCGTTCGACAAGGAGCACCTGTACGGGCTGTCGCAGAAGGGCACGCTGCTTGGTAAGCGCGCCAGCGACCTGTTCCAGATCATGTCGATCTACCCACAGTGGGCGGAGTCGGTGCCACGCATGGCGATGTACAAGGCAGCCAAGGCATCGGGGTTGTCGGAGGAGAAGGCAGGGCTTGCTGCCAAGAACGCATCGGTGAATTTCGAGCGCCGGGGCAAGCTGCCGATCTCGAA
>Ga0137457_1000488_pt1 | contig 10431 bp, 7 predicted proteins | sample EasRivERMGT630_2_FD_102321 | JGI IMG/M metagenome (GOLD analysis project Ga0137457, IMG submission 102321) | Soil microbial communities from meander-bound floodplain in the East River, Colorado, USA - East River MetaG ERMGT630_2 | ecosystem: Environmental > Terrestrial > Soil > Floodplain ...
GGAACTCCGGATCGGACATCGAATCGACCGACTGGCTGAAGTGGCTCGGCTCGCCGTCGAGCAGCACGCGCTGCGGGATGCCGGCGTACTGCGCGAGGATGCGGCCGTCCTCGGCCACGGCCAGGAAGATGCGCTGGCCGGAGGGATTGCGCTCGTACTGCCAGCGCCACTCGGCCAGGGTGCGCGGCCGGAAGGTCGGATCGACGCGCGCGAAGATGCGGTTGAAGGCCTCGAGGATCCCGTGCTCGTCGCCGCTCTGGTAGGCGCGGATCTGGTACGCGGGCGCGCTCTTCATCTAGCAAGCCCGACCTGTTCATGAGCCCTCGGCTGCAACGTCGCGACTGGCCGCATCTGCAGCGCTCTGCTCCCTGCGAGGTCTCGGCGACCTATCAAAGGTCGCCTCCGCTGCTCTCGGTCGCAGATCGCTGCATCTGCGGCCATTCGCGACGTTTCGCTCGAGGCCTCATGAACAGGTCGGGCTTGTTGGCGGGAGTGCATGGGAATCGAACCCACCGACCCCGCTGTTCACGAGGCCCCACCGGCTTTGAAGACCGGGCGGCACACCAGCACCGATCCACTCCCGTCGATGGTCGAAAGGCGCGGTATTGGAAGCGCTGAAGCTCGAGGGCTCAAGGGGTCGGGGAGGAACGCACCGCCGGGCGGGGGCCCGCACCGGCCTTTTTCCTCGGCTTCTCATGCCCTCGACGCCAGGAACAGGCGCGCAGGAGCGCCCGAGCCGAGACCGTACGGCAAGCCGCCCGAGAAGCGCCGCAGCCGGCGCGCTCCCGTCTCGGGCTCGGTGCCCTCGAAGCCGACGCAGAAGGGCGCGCCCTCGGGCTCGAACTCCTCGGGCAGGCGGATGCGCACGGCGCGCCGGCCCGTGCGCACGCGCGAGCCGACGCGGATGCGCGCCGTGACATCAGTCAGGGAAGCGGAGTCCTCCACCGCGGCCAGGAGCTCGCTCCCCCGGCGGCGCAGCGTCATGCTCGCCTCGGAATCGCCCGGACGCTCGCGCAGCATGCGCACGCGCTCGGTCCCCGGGCCGAGGCGCAGCCGGCGCACGCGCGCGAGCGGGGCATCGAGCACGAGGCTCCCGCTGGCGCGCCCACGCCGCCAGGAGAAGCGCAGCGCGATGGTGGGATCCGAGAGCGGCGCCCACGAGCCGCCGCTCACGCCCACGCTCACGACCTCCTCGTCGCGCCCATCGAGCGCGAGCGTCGCGGGCAGGCCCGACACCTGGAAAGCGCCGCCGCGCGCCAGCAAGGCCAGCGCAGCCTTGACCGGGAAGTCGAAGGGATTGCGCACCCTCAGCTGGAACGACCAGCGCCCCGACCACTCGCCCTGGGTCGCGCCCTCTCCGCCCCCGAGGGCGGCCCGCTCGACCTCGAGCTCGGGCACCTGCAGCGGATAGGGCCCGCGATCGGCCGGCGCGAGCCGGACGAGCGCGCGCACCGCCAGAGCGCGGCGCGGCTCGTTGGTGTTGAAGCCGGAGAGCGGCGCGCGGCAGGCCTCGAGCAGGTCGCGCGGCTCGTCCACCGACCAGGACCAGCGCTCGCAGCTCCACTCCTCCCGGCCCGCGGCCGTGTGCCAGCCGAAGGGCGCCGTGCCGTAGGCGTGGATGCGCTCGTCGCGCACGAAGCGCCGGTCGTCTTCGCCGGCCTCCTCGGTCAGGAGCATCGTCGGGAGCTCGGCGTCGCGCGCCTCGAGGCACACGCTGCGGTGGAAGGAGGCGACGTGCAGGGGCACCGGGCGCGCGAGACGCTTCAAGGCGCCCGCCACGGAGGCCACCAGGCTCGGGTCCTTGAGCTCGATCATGTGGTGCAGCGCGCGGGTTCCGGGTCCGGACGAGTGGTCGAGCTCCAGCGCTTCCTCGAGCAGCGGCACGGGCTCGCCCGCGAAGCTCCTGGCGAACCAGCCCCCGGCATCGGCGTGCACCAGCTCCGAGAGCGCCACGTCCGCGACCCGGCCGGCGAGGTTCGTGGTCCGCTCGAGGGTCTCGTCGTGGATCAGGACCGGCTCGCCGCCCTGGCAGGCGTGCACGTCGTACTCGACCCCGTCGAGCCCGAGCTCCAGTGCGCGCCGCAGCGCGGCCAGGGTATTCTCCGGCGCCTCGCGCGGCGCGCCACGGTGCCCGAGGATCCAGGGTGGACCTGGAATGTTTTCCCCGTGTTCGCCGGGCTCCCGTTGGAACTCGTCCATTGCCGAGGAGGATGGCCTGGGGCTCGCCCCGGATCCATGCCTTCCTCCACATCCCTCCCGACGGAACAATCTCGCCGCGTGCAGCCCGAGCCGAGCCCTCCGCCGCCGGACAGCAGCCGCGAGGATCGCGTGCTCTTCTGGGGCAACCTGGGCCTCGCTGCCTGCGTCGTGGCCTACCTGGGGTACGTCTTCGCCAGCTCGGGCACGGCCGGCATGGCCGAGCTCGCGACCGCGGCCGGGGTGTCGTTCGCCGTGGCCGGGAAGCTCGTGATCTTCTACGGCCTGCGGAACGGAGCGACCCCGGTCTGGTCGCTCGCGGTCATGACCTTCCTGATCGACCTCGTGCTCGCCTCGGCGCTCGCGAGCGGACTGCGCGGGCTCGAGCGTGTGCCGATGGTCGGCAGCTGGATGCACAACAGCCGCGGGCGCGCCAAGGAGGTCCTGATCGAGTACCCGGGCCTGCGGCGCATGGCGTTCTTCGGGGTGGTGGCCTTCGTGCTGCTCCCGATCGCCGGCACCGGGGCGATCACCGGCTCGATCGTCGCGCGCCTGCTCGGCCTCTCGCGTCTGTCCGGGATCGGCGCGATCGCCCTGGCCTCGGGCTGGTCGGCGCTGTGCTTCGCGCTGCTGGCCACCTTCCTCGGCGAGCAGGGCGAGAACCTGATCAAGAACCCGCTGATCGTGGCGGGTGTGGTCGGCCTGCTCGGAGCCGTGGGCGTCACGCTCTACAAGCGCTTCCTGGTGGAGCTCAGGCGCAAGACCTGAACCGACGCCCGCAGCCAAGGACGCACCGCGGAGACGCGGAGAACGCGGAGACGGCAGGGGTCATCCGGGGCTTCGAGCGCATGGAACTCGCCGTTCCGGTGGCCCCGATTCTCTCCTCCGCGAATCTCCGCGCCCTCCGCGTCTCCGCGGTGCGTTTTCTCTGATCACCGCAGCAGGATGCGCTTGCCGCGGAACTCGCTGCAGCGGCCGATGCGCGCGACCGGGAGCTCGCGCGCGCGCAGCTCGCGCTCGAGCGCGGCGGCGCGCCCCTCGGGCAGCACGATCAGGAGCCCGCCCGAGGTCTCGGCGTCGAACACCAGGTTCACGCGCGGCTCCTCGAGGCCGGACGCGATCTCCACCTCCGGCCCCAGCGCGCGACGCCCGCGCTCGGCCCCGCCGGAGAAGAGGCCCTTCTTCGCCAGCTCGAGCGCGCCGGGGAAGAGCGGCACGTCTCTGAGCACGAACTCCAGGGCGACGCCGCTGGCGCGCGCGATGTTCATCGCGTGCCCCGCCAGGCCGAAGCCGGTGATGTCCGTGCAAGCGTGTGCCCCTGCGGCGTTCATGGCCTCGCAAGCCTTGTCGTTGAGCGTGGCCATCTGCCGCGCGGCCGGCTCGAGCTCCTTCCAGGTGATCTTCTTCTTCTTGGCGGCGGTGGTGAGGCAGCCCATGCCGAGGGACTTCGTGAGGTAGACCACGTCGCCGGCCTTGGCGCCCGCGTTGGTCGCCACGCGCGCGGGGTCGACCAGGCCCGTGACCGCGTAGCCGAACAGGGCCTCGGCCTCGACCGTGTGTCCGCCGCACAGGATCGCGCCCGACTCGCGGATCTTGTCGTAGCCGCCCTTCAGGATCTCGGCCCGCCACTCGGCCGGGAAGTCCTTCGGGAAGCCTGCCAGCGAGAGCGCCGTGAAGGGCTTGCCGCCCATGGCATACACGTCCGAGAGCGAATTGGCCGCGGCGATGGCGCCGTAGGCGCGCGGGTCGTCCACCACGGGTGGGAAGAAATCGACCGTCTGCACCAGGGCGAGGCGCACTCCGCTCGGCAGGCCCTCGCTCGGCCCGAGCACGACCACGCCCGCGTCGTCGAGCGTCTGGGGCCCGACGAGCAGGCGCTCGTCCGCGCGGTCGGTGACGTCGCGCAGCACCTGCGCGAGCTCGCCTTGCGGCATCTTGGCCGCTCAACCGGCGCAGTTGGCGTAGTCGGTGAGGCGCTTCTCGTGGAACAGGGCCATAGCGCGAGAGAGTAGCGTCAGGGTCGTCCTTTCTCGAAAGCGCGCGCGCGGCCGGGCGGCGTAAGAGGCCTGTCCCGCGCCCATTCCTGCACGCCCGCCTCAAGACCACCGGCCCGGCTTTCCGACCCAGCGAGTCCTCGATGGTCTCTCGTCCCGCATTCCTGGAACGCTTCCTGAGCCACCTGCCGGATCCGCGCTCCCTGCGCTTCCGCACGCTGGGCTGGACCGGGATCGTGGCCGGCTCGTTCGGCGCCCTGCTGGCCCTCGGCGCGATCCAGCTCGACGAGCGGCGCTGCGCGGAGGTCGCGCGCGTGCGCGCCTTGACCCTGGCCGAGACCGCCGGTCAGTGGCTCGACGGCGACGCGCACGCGGGCACGGGCCCCGGACCCGAGAAGCGCCTGAGCGACCTCACGGCCTCGCTCGAGAAGCTGCTCGAGACCAGCGACAACGCTTCCGTCGTGCGCACGCTGCGACCGAAGGCCGAGTCCAAGGCCGTGCTCGCCTCGCGACCGGGCACCTTCCGTCCAGCGGCCCTCGAGGTCGTGATCGCGACCGGCGAGGGAACTTCCAGGCGCGACGTCGACTACCGCCCGGAGATGGAGGCGGCGCTGTTCGAGGGCGGCTCGACCAGCCAGTTCACCGCGAGCCAGGTCTGGGCCTACGCGCCCGTGTTCGACTCCTGGGGCTCGACGCCGGCCATCGTGTGGGTCTCGGGCCCGGCCACGGCGGCGCTCTGGCGCCGGCTCGCGTTCGGGATCGGCGCGATCCTCTTCTCGGGCCTGCTGGTGTGCTTCGCCGTGTGGGTGGCCGGCCGCTCGGGCGAGCAGCTCGAGGTCCTCGTCGCCAAGCTCGACGAGGGCGTGCGCGAGCTCGCCAGCGGGCGCATGCCGCCGGCCTTCGCGCTCCCGCGCAACGCGCCGAGCGAGCTGGCCTCGCTGGCAGGCTCGCTCGAGACGCTGCGGGCCCGGCTCGAGGCCGCGGCCACCGGCCAGCCGCTCCCGCCGCCGCCCGCGACCGAGGCACAAGCCCAGCGCGCGGCCCAGCTCGGCGAACCGGCCGAGTTCGACCTGGCGCTGCTGCTGCAGCAGCTGGTCGAGCCCGCGCGCAAGATGGCCCACGCTCGCCGCGTCGATCTGCAGCTCGTCTACCCGGACGGCGTGCCCTCCCATCTCCGCGGCCATCCGATGCCGCTCTTCAGGGCGCTCGATTCGTTGCTGCGGAACGCGCTGCGCTCCACCGCGCGGGGCAGCATCACCCTGCGCGTGAGCCGCGTGGGCGACGGCCCCGAGGGGGATCTCCTGCGCTTCGAGGTGGCCGACACGAGCCCCGGCATCGGCTTCAAGGTGCAGCAGGAGCTCGGCGCGGCGCTGGCCGCGGCGGCCAACGCCGATCCGAGCGCGCTCGGGGATTCGCTGCAGCTCGCCAGCGCGCTGGCGGCCTCCCTGGGCGGCGAGCTCTCCTTCCAGAGCCAGCCCGGCCAGGGCAGCCGCTTCGGCTTCAACGCCAGCTTCCAGCGCGCCGGCACCACGCCCGCGACGGCTTTCCAGCCGCGGACCGGGACGGCCTTCCAGCCGCGACCTGCGCTGCCCACGCAGCTGCCGCCCGAGTCGGCCTTCGTGCCGCGCCCGAAGATCGGCTCGCGCTGAGCGCTCGAGTCAGGCGGCTCTGCCGCCTGATCCGAGCGCGAGGGATCGAAACGCCAGAGAACGCGCCGCGCGAGCGCGGAGTCCAGATGCGAGAGTCAGCCGAGGACCCTCGCGAGCGCGCCTTCCAGGCGCTCGACGTCGGCCGCACCGACGTCGAAGTGCGTCACGAAGCGCACGCTCGTGCGACTCATCGGCAGCGTGAGCACGCCCTCGGCGGCGAGCGCCTGCGTCAGGCGCTCGGGCGTCCAGCCGGGGCGCTCGACCTTCACCATGACGATGTTCGATTCGACCTCGCGCGGCCAGGCGCAGAGGCCCTCGAAACGCTGGCAGACCTCGGCCACGGCGCGCGCCAGGCGGTGGTCGTCCGCGAGGCGTGCGAGGTGGTGCTCGAGGCCGTAGAGCCCGCCGGCAGCGATCACGCCGGCCTGGCGCATCCAGCCGCCGAAGCGCTTGCGCAGGATCCGGGCACGCTCGAGGAACCCGGCCGGTCCGGCCAGCACGGCCCCGACCGGCGCGCCCAGTCCCTTCGAGACCGAGCTCATGACGGAGTCGGCGCAACCCGCGAAGCGCGCGGCGGGAACGCCCGAGGCCACGACCGCGTTCGGGAGGCGCGCGCCGTCCATGTGCAGTGCGAGCCCGTGTGCGCGCGCGACGGCGGCGACGCGCTCGAGGTGCGCGAGCGGCACGACGCGCCCGCCCGGACCGCTGCCGTCACCCATGAAGGTCTGCTCGACGCACACGAGCTTCGTGCGCGGGCAGTGGAGCGAGTCGTAGCGGATGGCGCGCACGATCTCGTCCGGGTCGAGCCGGCCGTCGGGCGAGTCCAGGGTCTGCGCCTGCACGCCGTGCAGCGCGGCCACGGCCCCGGCCTCCCATTGCAGGACGTGCGCGCTGCGCTCGGCCACGAGCTCGTCGCCGGGATGCGTCCAGGCGCCCACGGCGATCTGGTTCGCCATCGTGCCCGACGGCAGGTAGAGCGCGCCCTCCTTGCCGACCCACTCGGCGTAGGCGCGCTCGAGGCGCTGCACGGTCGGATCGCCCTCGAGCACGTCGTCGCCCAGCTCGGCCCGCAGCATGGCCTCGAGCATCGGCCGCGTCGGGCGCGTGACGGTGTCGCTGCGGAAGTCGCTCGGCCTCGAGCTCACGCGCCGGAGAGGTGCGGCCAGTTGCGGCGTTGCAGCCGGGGCTCCATGGATGATCCGGGCTAGCGTTTCGCGCGGCTGGGGCGCACGCCCTGGCGAGGCAGCGCGCCCGCGGGCTCGACCGCGAACACGGCGCGGATGCGCTCCAGGGCTTCCTGGATGCGCTCCAGGCTGCTCGCGTAGCTGAAGCGCAGGTAGCCCTCGCCGTGCGCGCCAAAGGCGGTGCCCGCGACGGTCGCGACGCCGGCGTCGAGCAAGAGCTTGTTCTGCAGCTCCTTCGAGGAGAACCCCGTGCCGGTGATGTTCGGGAAGGCGTAGAAGGCGCCCTGGGGCATCACGCAGGTGAAGCCGGGCAGCGAGCGCAGCCCGCTCACGATCGCCGTGCGGCGCTCGTCGAAGGCGCGCCGCATGCGCTCGACCGGTTCCTGCGGGCCGCGCAGGGCGGCGATGCCGGCGCGCTGCACGGGCGCGCTGGCGCAGGAGTTCGAGTTGATCTGCAGGCGCTCGGCGTGCTCGATCAGGGACTTCGGCCACACGCCGTAGCCCAGACGCCAGCCGGTCATGGCGAAGGTCTTGCTCCAGCCGTCGAGCAAGATCACGCGCTCGCGCAGCGGCTCGAAGGCCAGCAGGGAGTGGTGCTCGGCCGGCGCATAGGTCAGGCGGCAGTAGATCTCGTCCGCCAGGATCGCCACGTCCGGGAAGCGCTCGAGCCCGGACGCGAGGCGCTCCAGCGCCGCGCGGCCGATGCACCCGCCGGTCGGATTGGCGGGCGAGTTGAGGACGAGCAGGCGCGTGCGCGCGTTGATCTTCGCGAGCACCTCCTCGGGATCGAACTCGAAGCCGCGCTCCTCCGCGAGCCGGATCGGGACGGGCGTGGCGCCCGAGAACCGGATCATCGACTCGTAGATCGGAAAGCCCGGGTTCGGATAGAGGATCTCGGCGCCCGGCTCGCCGAACATCAGGATCGCGAAGAAGAGCGTGGGTTTTCCGCCCGGGACGATCAGGATCTGATCGGGGTCGACCGCGACCTTGCGCCGCAACCGGATGTCCTCGGCCACGGCCTCGCGCAGCTCGCGCAGGCCCTTCGCCTCGGTGTAGGAGTGCCAGCCGTCGCGCAGCGCCTGGCAGCCGGCCTCGACGATGTGCTCGGGCGTCGGGAAGTCGGGCGCGCCGATGCCGAGGTTGACGATCGAGCGTCCCTGCGCCTCCAGCTTCTTCGCCCGCGCCAGCACCTCGAACGCGGACTCGGTGCCGAGCTGGTGCATGCGTTGGGCGAGCTCCAAGTGGGGTGTCCTTTCTGGCATCTCGGGATCGAGGGGATCCGGTCAAAGACTACGGGCATGCCGTCGGAACGGTCAAGGTGTGGCGACGCTCCGTCGTACCCAGCGTGCGAGAAAGCCTTTCCATGATCGCGCTCGGCGCGCGATCGTAGGCGCCCGGAAAGCATGAGCGAGCCGTCCACCGGACCCGCAGCGCGCGCGCAAGCTGCCGCGCTGGTCGCGCTGCTCGCGCTCGTCGTCGCGCTGTACTGGCGCACTCACGGCCACGGCTTCGTGGCCTACGACGATCCGCTGTACGTCTCCGAGAATCCGATCGTCGCGCGCGGCCTGTCGTGGGAAGGCCTGCGCTGGGCCTTCGCGTTCCAGGCCGGCAACTGGCACCCGCTGACGTGGCTGTCGCACATGCTGGACGTGGAGCTCTTCGGGGTCGAGCCGGGCCCGCACCATCTGGTGAGCGCGGGGCTGCACGCGCTGAACACGGCGCTCTTCTTCGTGCTGGTGCGGCGCCTGACGGGCGCGGGCTGGAGCGCGCTCCTCGCGGCGGCGCTGTTCGCGCTGCATCCCTTGCGGGTCGAGTCCGTGGCCTGGGTCAGCGAGCGCAAGGACGTGCTGTCGGGCACGTTCTGGATGCTGACGCTGCTCGCCTACGAGCGCTGGGCGCGCCGCGGCGGAGCCGGACGCTACGCGCTCGTGTGCGCCTGCTTCACCCTCGGGCTCATGGCGAAGTCGATGCTGGTCACGCTGCCGCTCGTGATGCTGCTGCTCGACGCCTGGCCGCTCGCGCGCTTCGACGAGCGCGGGCGCATCGCCGCCCTACGCGAGAAACTGCCCTGGTTCGCGCTGGCGCTCCTCGCGGGTTCGGCCACGCTCTGGATCCAGCATCACGAGGGCGCCGTCGGCAGTGTGACCGCGCTCTCGCTCCCCGAACGCGCCAGCAACGCCTGCCTTTCCTGCTGGATCTACCTCGGGAAGACGCTCGTCCCGACGCATCTTGCGTGCTTCGTCCCCCACCCGGTCGCGGTCACTCCTCGCGTCGAGCTCACGCGCGTTCTCTTCCTGCCAGGCATCCTGGCCTTCGTCGCGCTCGCGGCCGTCAGCGCGCTGGCGTTCCGGCAGCGCCGCGCGCGCCCGCACTTCTGGCTGGGATGGCTCTGGTACCTGATCGCGGCCGCGCCCGTGATCGGCTTCGTGCAGGTCGGGCAGCAGGCCTACGCGGATCGCTACACCTACCTACCCGCGCTCGGCCTCGTGCTCGCGCTCGCCTTCGAGCTGCGCAACCTCGCTGTCGAGCGCCCGCACCTGCGTCTGGGGATCGTGGCGGCCTGTCTGGCCGCTGTGCTCGCGCTCGTGCCGCTCACCTGGCGCCAGATCGACACCTGGCGCGACAGCCGCACGCTCTTCGCGCACGCGCTGGCCGTGACGGAGAAGAACTACCTGGCCGCGACCTTCCTGGGCCAGGTCGAGCGCCGCAAGGGCGAGCTCGAGGCCGCCCGCGCCCACCTCGAGCAGGCGCTCGAGGACAACAAGACCCACGTGCCCGCCATGCTCGAGCTCGGGCTCACGCTGGCGGAGCTAGGCGATCTCACGGGCGCCCGCAAGGCACTCAAGCGCACGCTGCGCAACGACCCGGCCAACACGCTGGCCCAGCGCGCGCTGAGCTCCGTCGAGCGACGCCTCGGCCTCGAGTCCGGGGCGCAAGGAGACTGACGCGACATTCGGGTCGAGGAGCGAGCGCGCCCGGGCCCGAGTCAACCGACCCGAGCCCTGGCGGAACGACGTTCCCCGCATCCCGTTCAGAGCTTCCCGACCTCGACCCCGCGCAAACGGCGCGGCGAGGGAGCGGCCCCTCCTCGTGCTCCGCTCCCTGCCGGCCGTACTCTGGTTCAACGGTCTTCCGCCGGTGTCTCGTGCTGCGCCTTCTTCCCGGCCTCGACCGCGGCCAGCCGCGCCTCGAGCCCGCGCAAGCGAGCCACTTCACTCCGCAGTTCCGCGAGCTCCGCCATGGCGTGGGCCTGCTCCGCGCTCTCGGCAACGGAACGCTCGTCCAGCTTCTTCAGCTCGTTGAGCAGCATCGAGCTCAGCAGGTGGTACTTGACCGTGAACGGCTGACCATCCTCGTCGTAGACGACGAGGTCCGGGAAGACCTCGGCTACTTCCTCCGCGATCAGAC
>Ga0137457_1000489_pt1 | contig 10428 bp, 9 predicted proteins | sample EasRivERMGT630_2_FD_102321 | JGI IMG/M metagenome (GOLD analysis project Ga0137457, IMG submission 102321) | Soil microbial communities from meander-bound floodplain in the East River, Colorado, USA - East River MetaG ERMGT630_2 | ecosystem: Environmental > Terrestrial > Soil > Floodplain ...
GACGCGCAGGCGGCCTGGGAGTTCGCCGATTCGTACGAGGGGGAGCGCGGGTATCGACCCGCCATGCACCGGACTCTGCGCTGGCTGAGGAAGGGGTGGCCATCGGAAACCCTGAAGCGCACTGCATGCTCGGCATCCTGTACCGGAACGGCAGCGGGGTGACGCGGGACTTCGCGATGGCCGTGCGCCTGTACCGCGAGGCTGCCGCGGGTGGCGAAGCCAGAGCCATGTACCTCCTCGGCCTCTGCTATCGCCATGGAGAGGGTGTCTTGCACGACTTGCGTCGAGCGCGGTACTGGTTCACGAAGGCGGCCAACGCCAAGGGCGGGGATGACGAGAACGTGACCGACGCGCGCAAGGCGCTCGCGGAAATAGGTGCGAAGTAGCTCGAGGCGCACGGTGAACGCGCGCTCGCCGCTCACTCGCCATCTTCCGTCTCGATCCGCGTGAAGAAGCCCTCGCCCGCCCAGGTGCGGAACCAGCCCTGGAGCTCGGGCGCGAGCTCGGCGAGAGCGAAGCCGGAACGGTCGAGCTCGCCGAGGGCGAGCCCGAGCGTCTGGCCACTCGCGAGCGCGGAGAGGAGCGCGTGCTGGGCGCGCGACAGGTCCATGCGCCACACGCGTCCCTCCTGGCGGAAGATGGCGACGTACGAGGGCGACGGCGCGGGCACGGGACGCGGCTCGTCGTTCTTGAAGGCCTGGTACCAGGCGTTGACGGGGTGCTCGAAGGCGAAGAGCGCGAAGGCGGGGGTCGGGACGAGGTGCGCGCGGGCCCAGCGTTCGGGCGGCACGGCGGCGATCGCGTCGGCCGAGAGGCTCGTGCACTCGGGCGCGTCGAAGACGTCCTGGATGGCGCGCTCGAGGCGCGTGAGCTCGATGGCGAAGGCGCGCGGCTCCAAGGCGTCGACCTCGTCGCGGAGATACGCCTCGAGCTCCTTCCCGAGCACGTTCAGGCTGTAGTGGCGCGAGGGGTGCGCGACGGCGTAGTCGTGGAAGAGCGCGTGGGCGCGCTCGTGGCCGAGGAGGTGCACGAGCGCCGGGAACTCCTCCTCCAGGACCTCGACCAGGCGCTCGAAGTACATGCCGGCGTAGACGCCGACGCGCTCCTCGCTCGAGAGCTCGCGCGAGGGCAGGAAGACGTCCGGGATCGACGCGGCGAGCGCGGTCTGCGCGGCGGAGCTCGACGCGCCGGCATCAGGACCGTCCGGATGCGTCAGGACCTCCTGCATCCAGCGCTCGAGCGCTCCGAGCGACTCAGCCACGACGAGCTCCCGCCTTCTTGATGCGCGGCGGCGTCTTCTCGGGCCCGGCGCGGAACTCGCGCGCGCGCAGCACCTCGGCGTGCACCACGTCGAACTCGGGGATGTCCTGGTCCCACTCGACCATCGTCGCGATGCGGCCCGCGCGGCGCACGACCTCGGCGTAGAGCTGCCACACCGCGTCGATCGTGTGCCCCGTGTGGGTGTCGATGCAGTGCGTGCCCTTGTCGGTGTGGCCCGCGAGGTGGATCTGCACCACGCGCTCGTACGGGATCGCGGCCAGGTAGGCCTGCGAGTCCCAGCCGTGGTTACGGCACGAGACGTAGACGTTGTTCACGTCGAGCAGGAGCGCGCAGTCGGCCTCCTCCGCGAGGCGCGCCAGGAACTCGCCCTCGGGCACGGTCGAGCGCGCGAAGGTGACGTAGCTCGAGGGGTTCTCGAGCACGAGCGGGCGCTCGAGGAAGTCCTGCACCGCGCGCACGCGCTCGACCAGGTGCGCCAGCGTCGGCTCGTCGTAGGGCAGCGGCAGGAGGTCGTGGGTGTTGCGCCCGGCGACGCCCGTCCAGCACACGTGGTCGCCGAGCCAAACGGCCTGGCAGCGCGCCGCGAGCCGCTTCAGCTCGCGCAGGTAGTCGAAGTCGAGCGGGTCGGTGCTGCCGATCGAGAGCGAGACCCCGTGCATCACGATCGGGTAGCGCTCGGCGATCCGGTCGAGCACCTGCAGCGGGCGCCCGCCGGTGTTCATGAAGTTCTCGGAGACGATCTCGAACCAGTCGACCTCGGGCCGGTGCTCGAGCACGTGCCCGAAGTGCTGCGTGCGCAGGCCGAGGCCGAGCCCGAGGTCGGGCAGGCCCCAGCGGTTCGAGTGGGTGCGCATCGCTCGGCTCGAGCACGCGGCCGGGATCCCGTTCGGCGGGACCCCGGCCGAGGAGCTCGCGAGACCCGTCTAGTGCATGACCGGGACGGCGCAGCCGCCCTTGCCCTTGCACGAGTTCTTCCCGGCGCAGCCGTTGTCGCCGCTCTTGCAGCCGCCCTGCCCCTTGCAAGCGTTCATGCCCTTGCAGCCGTGCTTGTCGGCCGTGGCGCAGCCGCCCATGCCCTTGCACGAGTTCTTGCCGGCACAGGCGTTGGCGGCGGACTTGCAGCCGCCCTGGCCCTTGCAGGCGTTCATGCCCTTGCAGGCATGCTTCGCCATGCTGCTCATCTCCATCTTGGAGCTCTCGCTCTTGTTCGAGGTACAGCCGCTGGTCGTGCCGAGCAGCAGCCCGCCCACGGCGAGGGCAAGCACGCTGGCGGCCAGGGCGGGAGCGGTCTCCTTCAGGTCCTTCTTGTTCACGTTCTTCCTCTCGTTGATGACGTTGGGATGGGGTCGATCTCTCGTTGGCCTTCCCGGTTGCGGGGGAACAGAGTACGCCGCTCCGGGGCCTTCCGGATTCGCCCGGTACGCCGATTCCTGCGGCCGCGGGACCGGCGTTCCGGGAACTTTCGCACTTCCGGGTCCGGTGGGAGGTGAACCGCCATTCAGACGAGGGCTCCGAGGGACTTCGCTATCCTGCGAGGCCACTCGAGGAGTCCTCGGAGCACCATCCCATGCTCAGGCATCCCTTGCTCGCCGCGACCTGGCTCGCCCTGACGCTCGCACCCCGCTTCCCCGCCGCCCAGGGCGAAGGCCCCTTCCGGACGCTGACCTTCGAGACCGCCTGCGAGGCCGCCAGGAAGGAGAACAAGGTGGTGATGATCGACTTCTTCACCACCTGGTGCGGACCCTGCAAGAAGCTCGACGCCGTCACCTGGAAGGACGAGGCGGTCGTCAAGTGGCTGACGGAGCGGACGGTGCCGCTCAAGATCGACGCCGAGCAGGAGGAGGCGCTGGCTGGACGCTTCAAGCTCGACGCGTATCCGAGCCTCGTGTTCGTGCAGCCGGACGGGAAGGAGCTCGGACGCCTCGTCGGCTTCAAGGAGCCGCAACCGTTCCTGTCGGCCGCGAACGACCTGCTCGCAGGAATCCGCGCCTCGGACCGCATCAAGGCGCAGCTCGAGGAGAAGGGCTGGAACGATCCGATGCTGCGCCAGAGCTACGCCGACGAGCTCGTGCGCGAGCGGCGCTACGAGGAAGCGCTCGGGCACTACCTCTGGTGCTTCGACCATGGCCTCGAGTACCGGCAGAGCTACTACGGAGTCCGCCTGTCCTTCCTGCTCGGCAGGCTCAACGAGCTCGGCAAAAAACACCCCCAGGCTCTGGTCGAGCTGCGCAAACGACGCGACGCCGCCAAGACGGCGCTCCTCGATGGAACGGCGACGCTCGACCAGGCGTCGGAATTCGGGTCCATCGACAAGTACCTCGGCGATGATCGCCTCACGCTCGAGGTCTACGACAAGCTGGCCTCGGTCGAGCCGAAAACGATCGACGGCCGCCGGACGGATCCGCGCCCGGGGCTCTTCCGCCACGTGAAGGACCTGCTGATCGAGGAGCGCCGCTACGCGGACTTCCTGGCCGGGGTCGGCGATCCGGAGAAGTACTACGCGAGCCGGCTCGAGCACCACCGCATGTCGTCCGCCATGGGCCCCGACGATCCGAGGCTGGCAGAGCATGGCCGCCAGAGGCACGTCGACGAAGCCAGCGAGATCTACGAGGCGCTGCTCGGCGCGCAGAAGGACGAGCCGGCCGCCCGCATCAAGACGCGGATCCTCGAGTTCGACGCCAGCGAAAAGACGCTGGAGACGCTCGCCGAGCACGCGAGCCGCGCGGGACGAACTGAGATCGCGGACGCGCTGACGAAGGAAGCGGAGCAGGATCGGGAGAAGTAGCGCGGTCTCAGGGGTCTCGCCTCTTGCGCAGGATCACGTCCGCCATCGTGGGCGTCATGATCCAGCTCGTGTCGCTCGAAGCGCGCTCGTCCCACTCGCGCCGCCAGGCCTCGATCTCGTTCGCGGCGAGGAGGCCGCGCTCGGCGACCCTGGGCAGGTACGAGCGGAAGAACCTCTCGATCCAGCACCACTCGAGCGAGCCGACGCGGCCGAGGCGCGCGCGCGGACGGAAGTGCTCGAGCTCGAGGCCAGAGCGCGGTGCGAGCTCGGGAGCGCGCGCCGCGAAGTCGATCGTCGCGCCGCCGGCCTTCCAGCTCGCGAGGCAGGCCTCGACCGCGCGCGCGAAGGCCGGCGCGTGCGGCAGGAGGCGCATCGCGCCCCAGTCGACGTACTCCTGGAAGAGCAGCGCTCCGCCCGGCCGCAGCGCGCGCGACACGAGCTGGAGCGCCGGCAGCGGATCGGCGAGCCAGCAGAACAGCCAGCGCGCGTGGGCCGCGTCCAGGCTGCCGTCCGGGAGCGCGAGCTCCTCCACCGGACCCAGGCTCGGCTCGACGTGCGCGAAGCAGAGCCGCGCGCACTCGCGCTCGAGCGTCGCCAGGAAGCGCGCGCTCACGTCGCGCGCGATCACGCGCCCGCGCGGGCCCACCACGTGCGCCAGCTCGAGCGTGGTGAAGCCCGGCCCGCAGCCGAGGTCGAGCACGACGTCGCCCGCGGCGAGGCCGGCGCGCTCGAAGAGCTCGTAGGCCTCCTTCACCCAGGCCTTGTGCTGGAAGCCCAGGCGCTCGAGCTCCTCCATGTCGGTCCCGAGGATGTACTCGTCCGCCTCCGTCGTGCTGGATCTGCCGCGCATGAGCGCGAAGGTACCACCGGACCCGAGCCGCGCCTCCGGATCCCGTCGCGCGAATCCCGGATCAGCGCCGGGCGCGTTCCTCGAGCAGGGCGCGCAGCGCGGGCGCGACGTTCGCGGCGATGCGCTCGTGCCCCTCGCGCGTCGGGTGCAAGCCGTCCGACCGCATCATGCCCGGCACGCCCCCCACTCCCTCCATGAAGGAGGGCACGTAGCCGCAGCCGGAGCACCCCTCGGCGAGCCGCGCGTACATGGCCTCGAACTCGCGCACGTAGTCCGCGCCGAGGCTGGACGGGAGGCGCACGCCGAGCAGGAGCACGCTCGCCCCCGCGGCCTGGGCGCGCTCGGCGATCTCGCGCAGGCGCGCCTCGATCTCCGTCACGGGCTGACCGCGCAGGCCGTCGTTGCCGCCGAGCTCGAGCACGAGCACGTCGGGGTCCTGCTTCAGGAGCCAGTCGAGGCGCCGCAGGCCGCCCGCGCTCGTGTCGCCGCTCACGCCCGCGTTGACCAGGCGAAAGGGAGCGTCGGCCGCGAGCAGGCGCTGCACGACGGCGGGAAAGGCCCGCTTCGGATCGAGGTGCAGCCCGGCGCTGATGCTGTCGCCCAGGAAGACGACCAGCGGCGCGTCGGCCGGGATGTCCGGCGTCGCGACGTCACCCGTTCCTTCCGACTCCTCCTCCGGCCGATCGAGCGAGACGGGCGAGCGCCCACGCTCATTCACCGTGCCCGTCGATTCGCTCGCGCCGCAGCCGGCGATCACCGCCGAGAACCACAGCCAGGCAGCGACTCTTTTTCGGGCCGACATGACCGGGGAATCTACGCCAGGCGGACGCCCCGAGCACGTCGAGGATGTGCGCGACGGGGCGCTTGCCCCGGACGACGAACGAGCGCCCGCGTCGTTCCCGCTCAGAAGCCGGTGATCCGCGTGTTCTCGTTCATGACCACGGAGGAGTGCCGCAGGAGCAAGCTCCAGCCGAGATCGAGCCCGATCAGACCCGGGTCCAGGGGCACGGCGACCACCTGGACACCGCGGCCGTCCGCATCGAACACGCCCGAGCCCGCTCTGCCGAACGGGCCGGACAGGGCCCAGCCGCCGCCTGCCGGGCCGTGCATCTCGAAGCGCAGCGGCTTCCCGATGCGCGGCAGGCCGCGCGCCGCGAACTGGCGGCTGACGTTGCGCAGGATGCGGTTCCCCTGGGCCTGTTCCTCGATCGAGACGCTGTCGCGCTTCGTGCCCACAACGCAATCGACGTCTCCGTCGGCGTCGATGTCCCCGAAGGCGAGGGCCTGCGTCTGGTACTCGCCCGCGGGGAGGAGCGCGGTGGCATCGCTGAAGTTGCCCGCTCCGTCGTTCAGGTACAGACGGTCCTGGGCGGAGGGAGTCGGAACAGAGGTGGACACGTTTCCGAACCAGGCGTCGAGGTCACCGTCCAGGTCCACGTCCACGAGCGCCGCAACCGTCGTGGTGTCCAGGCCGGCGGGCAGCCGGCTGGTCGCGTCGGCGTAGAGACCGGTTCCGTCGTTCAGGTAGAGGCGGTTCTGCGCGCCCAGGCTGAGCTGCCCGCCGAGGTTCCCCTCCAGGAGGTCGAGGTCGCCGTCCGCGTCGACGTCGCCGAAGGCGAAGTCGAAGGTCTTCTCGAGGAAGCTCGGCAGTTTGCTCGAAACGTCGCTGAACGCGCCCGTGCCGTCGTTGGCGTAGAGGTCGTCGGGGCGGCCGGCGGCGCCGCTGCGGCCGTTCGCGAAGACGATGTCGAGATCGCCGTCGCCGTCGATGTCCCCGAGGTCGACCCCGTGCGTGAACTCGAGCTTCACCGGGAGGCTCGCGGTCGCATCTGTGTAGACCGAGCCATTGTTCAAGTACATACGGTTCTGCTCCCGGTTCTGGAGACCGTTCGCGGTCACCGCGTCGAGGTCGCCGTCGCCGTCCAGATCGCCCAGGGCGGCGCCGATCGTCTCGCCCGTGTCGGGAGGAATGTTCGTGGTCGTGACGTCCGTCAGTCCACCGCTCCCGTCGTTGAGGTAGAGCTGATTGCGCCGGACGACCGAGAGCGCATTGCCGAAGTAGGCGTCGACGTCACCGTCGAGATCGACGTCACCGACGGCGATCGCGAGCGTGCTGCGGGTGATCGAGACCGGGGGAAAGGACTGGGGCGACAGGGAGAAGTTGCCCGAGCCGTCGTTCGAGTACAGGCGGTTGTCCGTGGCGAAGCCGTCGCCGCTCCGGACCACGCCGTTCCCGACCAGGAGGTCGAGGTCGGCGTCTCCATCCAGGTCGACCAGCGCCAGGGCAAAGGTGCGTCCGCGAGCGTCGAAGTCCTCCGGAACTTCGCCGAAGACCCCGTCGCCATCGTTCAGGAACAAGCGATCCTGATCGTCGGTCCCGAACAAGACGTCGAGGTCGGAGTCGCCGTCCACGTCCCCGACCGCGACGGCGGCGCAGAAATCGGTGCGCGTGGAGGGCAGACCCGCGGACGCGTCGCTGAAGAGACCGCCGCCGCCGTTCCGGTACAGGCGACTCCCGCCTCCCAGGCTGGCGGCGAGGACGTCCAGATCCCCGTCTCCGTCTACGTCGCCCAGCGCGACGTCCGCCGTCTGACCCAGCGCTGCCGGCAGGTTGCTCGTCGCATCGGTGAAGCGACCACTGCCATCGTTGAGCTCGAGCTGGTCCTGGCGCTCGTGGCCGAGGTACACGTCCACGTCCAGGTCCCCGTCCACGTCACCCACGCCGGCAGCGTCGTAGAAGAAACCCGCGGGGACCCCGGAGAAGCTCGCCGTGCCGTCGTTGACGTAGAGCACGCCGAGTCCTCCGACGAGGACGTCGAGATCGCCGTCGCCGTCGAAGTCCGCTACGTCGAACTCCGAGGTGCTGCTCTGCCCGGCGGGCACGTTGCCGGCCGCCTCGACGAAGACGCCGATGCCGCTGTTCAGGGCCAGACGATTCTGCCCGCCCCCGCCCTTGAAGTCCCTCTCGGCTCCGATGAGGAGATCGGGGTCGCCGTCGGCATCGAAGTCAGCCAGCGCGAGGGAGGTCGTCATGCTGCTGTCGACCAGCAGTCTGATGGTCGCATCCGTGAACGAGGCGTCCCCGTCGTTGAGCAGCAGCCGGTCCAGTTTCCCCGGCCGGAACGCTCCGTTCGTGTTTCCCACGACGAGGTCCAGATCGCCGTCCACGTCCACGTCTCCCAGCGCTCCGGCGGATGACCAGTCGGTCGCGTCCGGCAAGCCGCCGCTGGCGTCATCGAAGACCCCGTTGCCGTCGTTGCGGTACAGCCGATCGCTGGCCTCACCGGACGCCAGGAGCACGGCGTCCAGGTCGCCGTCCCCGTCGAGCTCGCCCAGTAGGATCTCCCGCGTCGGGAACCCGTCCGGGGGGAGCATGTGTCGCAGCTCCTCGAAGCCCAGTTGCTCCGCCCCGACTGGCGGAGCCGGAGCCGAGCTCGCCCGATGGCACGCGGCAGGAAGCAACGCACCCGCCAAGCAGAAGCTCGCGAGGATCCGTCCAGCGATCCATCGGAACAGTGCCATCACTCCATCCGGGACTCGGCCGAACGAGCCCCGGAGAAGGATTCTATCGCGCGGCGGCGAGATGCAGGTCCTTTTCCTGCGGCGGCGAATCCGCTTTGTCTCGGCCCGCGGATCGTTCATCGTTCGCCCATGACCGTGCTCGAATGCCGCGGGCTCGCGAAGGACCTCGCCAGCGGAACCCACACCCTGAACGTGCTCGCCGGGATCGACCTCGCGGTCGCGCGGGGCGAGTTCGTGGCCATCCTCGGGCCCTCGGGGAGCGGCAAGACGACGCTCCTCGGCCTGCTCGCGGGCCTCGACCGGCCGACGGCCGGCGAGGTGCGCCTCGAAGGCCGCCGCATCGACGACCTCTCCGAGGACGAGCTCGCGCGCCTGCGCCGCGGCCGGGTGGGCTTCGTGTTCCAGTCGTTCCAGCTCCTCGGCAACCTGACGGCGCTCGAGAACGTATGCCTGCCGCTGGAGCTGACCGGGGTCGAGCGCGCGCGCGAGCGCTCGATCGAGCTCCTGGGCGAGGTCGGCCTGGGCGATCGCCTCCACCATTACCCTGCGCAGCTCTCGGGCGGCGAGCAGCAGCGCGTCGCGCTGGCGCGCGCCTTCGCGCCCGAGCCCAGCGTGCTCTTCGCGGACGAGCCGACCGGCAACCTCGACGCCGAGACCGGCGCAAGGGTTCTGGCGGTGCTCGAGCGACTGCGCTCGCGCTGCAACGCGACGCTCGTGCTCGTCACCCACGATCCCGAGGTCGCCTCGCGCGCCGACCGGCGCATCCACCTGCGCGCCGGCCGGATCGAGCGCATCGAGGAGAGCGCCCCGCGGTGAGGCTCGCGACGATCCTCCGGGCCGCGCGGCGCGAATCGCGCGGGGCGCGCGGGCGGCTCTTCTTCTTCACGAGCTGCCTCGCGCTCGGGTCTCTGGGCGTGGTGGGCGTCACGGGGCTCGCGCGCTCGGTGCGCGCGGGGATCGCGGCGCAGTCGAAGGAGCTGCTCGGCGGGGACGTGTGGCTGCGCGATCGCGAGCCCCTTCCGGCCGCGCTCCTCGAGGGGCTGGAGAAGGAGGGAGAGGCCGGAGTGCGCGTGTGCGAGGTGCGCGCGCTCCACACCATGGCGCGCGCGGCGAAGAGCGGGCTGAGCCGCCTCGTGGAGCTCAAGGCCGTCGGAGCGGGCTTCCCCTTCCACGGAGCGCTGGTGCTCGAGCCGGCCGGCACGCTGGACCACTTGCTCGACGATTCGAGGGTCGCCGTCGCGAGCGAGCTCGCCGGCGCGATCGGAGTCGGGGTGGGCGACGAGCTCGCGCTCGGCGAAGCGCGCTTCACGATCGCCGCCCTCGTGCTCGACGAGCCCGGGCGCCTCGACCCCACCTTCACGGCCGGGCCGCGCGTCTTCAGCACGCTCGGCGGCTACGAGAAGATGCACCTCACCGGCCTCGGCAGCCGCATCACGTACGGCGCCCTGGTCGCGCTGCCCGAGAGCGCCGGCCGTGCCTCCGACTGGGTGCGCGGACTGTACGAGCGCGTGCCCGCGGCGTACGAGGTGCGCATCGACGACCACGAGCAGGCCCAGCCGCAGGTGCGCTTCGCGGCCCGGCGCGTCGAGCGCTACCTCGGGCTCGTGGCGCTGCTCTCGCTGATCCTCGGCGGCGTGGGCGTGGCGGAGATCGTGCGCGCCTGGATCGGGACCCGCATCGCGAGCATCGGCATCCTGCGCGTGCTCGGCTTCACGCCGCGCCAGGTGCTCTTCATGTACGCCGGGCACGTGCTCGCGCTGGCCATCGCCGGGAGCCTGGCCGGCTCGGTCGCCGGCAGCTTCCTGCCGTTGCTCGTCCCGCGCCTCCTGCCCGAGCTCCTTCCGAGCGGGCTCGCGCTCGGCTGGCAGCCGCTCTCGATCCTGCGCGGCGTCGGCCTCGGGACGCTCGTCGCCGTCGCCTTCAGCCTGCCGGCCCTCTCCGCCGTGTGGCGCGTGCCGCCCGTGCGCGTCCTGCGCCACGAGGCCGAGCC
>Ga0137457_1000490_pt1 | contig 10421 bp, 19 predicted proteins | sample EasRivERMGT630_2_FD_102321 | JGI IMG/M metagenome (GOLD analysis project Ga0137457, IMG submission 102321) | Soil microbial communities from meander-bound floodplain in the East River, Colorado, USA - East River MetaG ERMGT630_2 | ecosystem: Environmental > Terrestrial > Soil > Floodplain ...
ATCTGACCTATCGTCGTCGCCAGCCATTCGCCAATTACTTGTTGGGTGAAGAGCCAGCACCCGACGCAAAACAACCTCCAGCAGGGGAACACCGCAACCCGCCAATAGTGCGCCCAGACGAGCACCCATTCGTGCGCCTGTCGCAGCCCAAACAGATTGCGTAGCTTGACTGACAAGCCGCCGATGTACTTCATGTCTTCTGCGGCTTCTAAGGTCAGCCCCCATACCGTACCGACAACAGCAACCGCTATCGACAACGGGACCAATCCGAAATCAACAGCCAGATAGCGAGCCACAATCAGCGACCCGACTATCGCGCAGCCAACCCAGAATGAATCCTGCCGGCCCAGGTTGGTCGGTACGGTATGGATAACCGAGCGTTTCATTTATGCCTTTGGCATCAGCGCGAACAGTGCCTGTACGACAGGGACAATGATCATCGCCAGGACAGCACCGAGCAGCCCGTTACGGATCGTATCCTTGCCATCCTTGACGTTGCCAGTCATGATGCCGATAGCGCCGCCCAGGCAGACAAGGATCAATACTGCCAGGACAACGTTCGCCTGTACCCACGCGACCAGTCCTGTAGCTGGAGTAGTAAACATCTAAGCCCTCCGAATGCGGCCAAAACCGGCCAGCTTTTGTCGCCAGTAACCCGACGCGATTGACTGCCGACCAACAAACGGCTCGGCAGCAGAGATCATCCAACCCTCCCCTAGATACCATCCAACGTGCGTAATAGTTGGACAATTACCCGGTAGGCAATATGTGCCCTTGAAGAAGACCAAATCTCCGAAAGACGCCTCTGTTTCAGGAATACGCTGCGTGATACCCCACTGTGTTTCAGCCGGAGCAGGAAGACTGACACCGAGTGCCCTCCCGGTGAGCATGACAAAGTTTGAGCAGTCGACGCCTCTCAGCGTCGCCCCGCCAAACAGATACGGTGTCCCCATCCACGGTGCGATAGCCGCCATCAGTGGTAAGTCTGTGTTCTCAGCCCGCAGCGGTCCTGCAGGTTGCGCCACGGCTGACGGGGGAACCTGCCCGGGATGTACGCCCGTCCCAGGAGCAGGGAACCACCAACCCGCCCACGGTTGCGTGAAGATGCCCACCATTACCGATGAGAACAGGTAGAACCCGACCAGCGTGGCAACAACCATGATGCGGATCACTTGAAGAACCTCTTCATAGCAATCATCGAAGCTAGCTGCCCAAGCATGCTTCTACCACCACGGTCTAACGCACTCGACAACAAGGCTGGTAACCGCCTGATTACCAACAGGATCATCATTGCGAACAACGTTCCGCCTATGCCGTTGCCAAGGCTCATCGCTTGCGCGAGCGAAAGCCCCAGGACAATCAGAATCTGCGAGAACAGCAGCCCCACCGACTGACTCATATACCGTTGGGCCAGCCCTTCTGTCTGCGGTAACGCGTACATCAGCAACGCGAGCGGCCCAATGGCGATGAGGATTTGAATCATCACCATCCGGTACACCAGCGACCAGATGAGCATAATGGCGACTATGGCGTAGACAATCACCAACGCCGTCTCGGCTACCTGTTCGATTGGGTTGGCCGGAAGTACCAGATGTGTCCGTATCAGGCTCGGCAAGTCGGGCGCGTTGATTCGCCCGTTTGTCTCGTTGAGAAGGTCAATCCCGAATCTCCACCACAGCAGGGACGTTGCCCCCAACATGGCCGCGAACAGAAAGCGGCCAGGACTCGGGTGTTGCCCTGTCATTTTCAGGATGGCAAAGCCGATGCCTGCGACTACGGCAATGCCGACAGCTACCAGCCACATCAGGCCCGACTTGTCTTTTATAACCGCGTTGTCATACGTCCACTCGGGCGGTGTCCTGCGCCAGATATCCGGCAGGTTGAGTAGCTCGTTAGCCCAGGCAACCGGCACCGGCGCAACCATCAGCCCCAGGCTCGCCTTGTTGCTCTGCACGGTCGCCTCAGCCACGGCTTCCGGGTCCAGCGGCTGCGGGATTACGTGCACTTCGTTCACTACCCGTGTCTCGTTGACCACTTGGGCCGGGGGCGCGGGCGTAAACGGGTTGGGCGGCTGCACTTGAAACAAGAGCACGAAGAGCAGCCCAATCATTCGGTTGTGGTTGCTGTGGCGGTCCTCACAGCTTCCATAGCTAGCTACCTCCGGGGAATCTGTACCGGTGCCGGTTGAGGCTCGGGCGTCACTTCGCCCTCAGCGGGTGGTGTCGTCTCTTCTGTCACCGGTGGTGCCTCTTCCGGTGTCTTTTCACTGACGGTAGGCGTGTCCATTGGTGTTGGAACTTCGTCAACCGGTGTCTCTTCTGTTTGCTCTTCCGGTGGGCTGACTGTTTCATCTACCGGCGTCTCGACGGGTGGTGCCACGTAGGGAACAGCTACCGTGGGCAGCTTGACCGGAACGGCTGTCGGCTGCACGCACACGTCGGTACGATCCGCCCATCGCTCGCCCGCGTCGAGCGTATCGCCCTGCTTGCGCCGGATCACCCATAGCCCGTTTTCGAGCACGCAAACCTGCGCGTAGGATGGCCCCGGCCCCGGCGGTCCCGGTGCGGGCGGCACCGCCGGTTGGGGCACTACCGAAAACTGGACCGCTACCGGGGGAACCGGGGCTGTTGGCACAGGAGTCGGAACAGTGGTCGGCACCGTCGTTGGCTGCACGGTTGGTGCCACGGTAGGCACAGCCGTTGGTGCCGGTGTCGGTTTGTCGTACGTTTTGTGTTTCTTTGGTGGTGGGTGAACAGGAGTCGAGTCGCCAGTGGCATAGACAGCCGGGGCTGTGAGAAGCATCAAGGTTGCGAAGAGTGCCGCACATTTCTTCATGGAGGCTTATACTACGCGACCGGAGAGACATGCAACAGACTAAGAGCGAACAGTAGGATGGCGCAAAGAGTCCCGGGGTTGTTTCGTAGGCGGCTATTCAGCGGCCTGACGCAGGAGAAGCTAGCCGAGCAGGCTGGCATTCAGCGGCAGACAGTGGTCCGTTTAGAGCGCGGGGGAGAGGCCACCATCAGCACCATAGCCGCGCTCGCGCGCGTATTGAAGTGCCCGCCATCGCAGCTTATGGGTGGTGATTGGGGAAACGAAAACAGCCCCACCGACCCGTAGGTAAGTGGGGCTGTCCGGCCGCCGTGAGGCAAGCCTAGTGTAGAAGACGCCTGACCAGCAGGTAAAGCCCCCAGGCCGCACCGAGCAGCCCTGCGGCTGTCAGTGTGAATGCTGATGCCACGGCTACCTGCTCACGGATCACTTGTCGGGATGCTCCAGCAGGCGCGGCGGGTCGCCGGTGGGGTTCTGCCCCGGACTCGCCGGTGCCTTGCCCACAGCCGCCATGCGCGTGTTGTCTTCCAGCCAATTTTGAGCAAACACGAACAGCGGAGTGATGGCAACAGTGATTGCTGTCGTCTGGTTGGCTGTGAGTGGCACGGCTGCGAATGCGTTGTACAGCAGCATCAGCCCCTGCACAACGCCTACCTGAAACAGGCTACGCAGCGCCCGTCGTTGAGCGTCGCTCACCGCAGTGTGAACGCAGGCCCCGGTGCCAAGCCGAGCAGGCCCAGGACAAGCAACAGCAGGCCCACGGCAACCAGTATCCAGCCCAGGACGTTCTCTATGGTCCTCAGTGGCGGCGGCTGGTTGGGAACCTGATACGCCACGATAAGCAGGATCACCCCAATAACGATCATAGCGATTACAGACATGCCGGCATTCTCCTATTCAATGTTGACAAGGCAATACGCTAGTGGTAGGGTACTCGTATGCCAAAAACGAAGACCCGCCCCGCCCCAGGCCCCACCTACAAGTGCGGCCACCGGGCTTACGTGATCAGCCCGATCATGGTAGCCGCTATGGCTACCGTCCCTTGTTACCACTGCCGCGAAGACTCGCGGCCGAAAGGAAAGTGATCATGTCGAATTGGGCCGCAGAGGTTGAGGCCCGCATGGCCGCAGCCGAGACACCGTTTGAGACTACGAACAGCCGCCTACGCCGCGAGCGCGAAGCTCGCGCCACACTCCGCGCGGCTGCCAAAGCCCTCAAGGCTGGGGGCTTGAACCCCGTTCAGATTCTTGCCGCGTTTGCCGTTGTGGCCGGCGAGATCGCCACACAGGAGGTCTAGGGAATCATGGCAACGCCCACGCAGAACGTCGCATCGTCAACCGTTCAGCGGCACGGCATCAGCCCGTTGTTGCACAGCGCACAGAAAGGCATCCGCTCCGTTCTGACGGTCCACGGCTTCCCGGTCGCAGCCATCGTCAGCCTTGAGGACTTGCGCCAGCTTGAGGATTGGGAAGCGGAGGTACCGGAAGCCGACTAGGCCAGGATCGTCTCGACTCGGGCGCGCATCTCAGCCGCCAGCTTTCGTACGGCTGTCTTGCGCGGCCCGGGTCCACGGTTCGCCTCCATCTCCAGCATGTCAAGCAACGCCTGTAGCTCGCCAGCGGCCTGTACAACGGCCCATTTCTTATCCTGCCAGCCCTGATCTTCGCAGCCGCCAGGAGCAGGCTCGGGTACCGGGAGTGGTGGCGTCACGATGCTCGCCGCCTCAGCTTCGCTCAACACGTTGAGGTCGATGCCGCCCTGCCCTGACAGCGTGGACGTGCCCGCGTACTGCTTGATGGCCCGCTCGGACCACCCGCCGTATGGACGCCAGCTAGCCGCCGCGTCCTCTATGCCATCGTAGTCTGCGTCCCATAGCTGCCTGCCCGAGAACTCGGGTGTATTGTCCATATAGCTAGGCCAATACCAGAGTGCGCTGTAGAGGCCCGCAGGCGGCTTGCCGTGCGTCTGTGTCCAGCCATCAATCACAGCGTACGCCTGCCGCACAGCGTTGATACGCTGCCCCGGTGAGGACGTGGACGTGTCCTCAACGTCAAGCCAGACTTTGCGTATCAGATGCTCTTGACCGTTGACCACAGCCAGCTTGTTTCGCATGTCCTGCTCGACGTTGCTGCCAGTCCACAGCCACAGGTAGATATCGCATGCCAGGCCCGCGTCGGTGACAGCCTGCACTTGTTGGCGCGTCACGCCCGGTGGGTAGCCCGCAGGCGGGTTGAGACTCTGCGCGATAACCAGGCCAACGTCATGCTCATCGCGCCAGGACGCCAGGACCACCTGCGATAGCTCGCCGGTGTAGTTTGAAACGTCGATCCCGCGCATCAGCAGCTACCATCGTGAGAGGCCGGGGGTTCGCCCTCACCCTCTTGCCCTTTGAGAATCTCAGCGTTGCGCCGCTGTATCAGCAAGCGGTCTAACCAGCCCTGATCTTTGATAAACGCCGTGTGCACGTCGCACGTCCAGATGCGCTGTGTCTTCGTGTCGTCGGTCCACTTGCAATCGCAGTTATTCTCGATAGCTTGGATGAGGTCGTACGCCTCTTCGTTGGTGCCTCTCCAGACCACATTCATAGCTTGTTTCTAGACCCGCCAATCAGGTTGTCTGTCTGCTCGCGTTCCAAGAGGTCTAAGAGCGCGTTGACCACGATGCCGCCCGCTACCAGTATCAGCAACAAGCGACTAAAGAATGCGTTAGCCGTGTCGGTCAGAACCATCACGCCTATCAGGAAAAGAGCAACCACTTTGACAAGCCGTACGGAATCACGCCGCACGTTGCCGCGCCCGATGCTGACGATTGCCATGTCCGGGTTCGGCATCCTCTTGTAGCGCCGCAAGTCCCGTACCGCGCTGAACACCAGCACCGACATAGCAATGACGCCAGCACCCGCCCAAAGTGTCCAGATAGCCGCAGTCAAGTCGAGCGCATCAGCCCGGTAATACCACGCTATGAACACACTTCCCAGGAACAGACTAACGACGCTAGCGATAAGCCCATAACGCCACGCCTTAGCTCTTTGACTTTGGCTCAGCGTCATTTCCGTTTAGCCCTCCAGCTAACCGAAGCTTTCTTTGTGCCTCTAAGCGCACTACGCCGGCCTGCCTTTCCAGCGCCCGCAGGACAGGCTCGCGTGCGCGTATGTCCTGATGCGCTGTCGCTAGCTGCTCTTTTCTCACCGGATCGGGTGGCAGATTCAATTCACCTAATGGCGGTGGTGTTTCGTTGGCGCGGCGGTGCCCGCCTACCCAATGCATCATCCCCATCCACCACTCGCGCACTAACGTCGCTCTAATTCTCCACCAACCACCGACGCGAGTGCGCCTGTGGCTCGATTGGCCTGTGAATTTGAAAGCATCAATGCCTGCCGAAGCTGAGCGTTTTCTGATGCTATCTCTCTGCATCGTCCCTCAGAATCAGACAGCCGCCCTTTCCAGAGATTCACTATCTCTTGGTGGTGGACTCTCGAAAGCACGAAGCCGAACGTATAAGCCCCGGCTACAAAGACAAGCCCTCCGATAGCCCCGTACTGCGCGAGTAATTGGGTAGCAGATGCCGGGTCCAATGTGGCCGCTTTAGATGATGCGTACCTGACCGTCAGCCGCGCGTATGACAACCTCGGGCGCGTCTACGATCTTCACCCACGGTTGCCAAACGCCGCTGGTTAGCTGAACTTCGCCAGGGCTTGGGCCAACAAGCACCTTTGCATAATACTTGGGCTGACCAGGGACCGTGACGCTGTCTGTTTCCCAGGTCGCAGATTCCCAGACCACATCAGCCGCCGCCGGGCTGGCGCTGCCCTCCAGCAGGAAGCCAACAGCCACGGCATTCGGTGTCAGGTCAACGTCGTCGCCGTCCTCAGTCGCGCCTACAAGGAAGCGTATGAACTCAACCGACGTGGACGCCTGCTCATGCGTGACAGCCATTCCCTACTCCTGTGGTGCGCCTACGAGCCATCGCGCGGCCGGTTCGTCTACCGTCCACTTCCCGAGTGGCCCACTGATGATCACGGTAATGTTGCGGAACGTGCCGCCTGTTGCGAATGCCAGCAGAGACGGTCGCCTGATCACGATGCCGCCGCTGCCAGAGAACGGAACGAAGCCGGCCAGCGCGAGCGTAGGCCCGTCGATCAGGACCGCGCCAGACGCCGCGTAGCTGAGAAGCGCGGTCAGCGCCAGGCTCGGCCGCGAGATCGTCAGGGTTGCCGTAGCTGTAAACAGCGTTTGAGACGTGCCAGAAGCCGCTAGCGCGGGTTTGGCTATCAGGATGGCACCGGAGGCCGTAAAGACTTCCGACCCGCTCAGCGCGAGCGTAGGCCGTCCTATCAGCAGGGTAACCGTGCCAGAGAACGTCTCAAGCCCACTGGCAACCAGCGTCGGCTTTCGGATCGTGAGCGCCCCAGAAGCCGCGTAGCTCAACAGGCCAGCTAGCGCCAGGGATGGCTTGCGGATCGTCAGGCTAGCTGAGCCGTTGAACGCATCACCGAGCGTGCCTGTCAGCGCGAAGCTCGGGCGGCTGATCAGAAGCGTAGCCGCGCCAGAGAACGTCTCCACAGCCACCACAGCCAACGATGGCTTGCGGATGGTGATAGCCACCGTACCGGCGTGCGGGACCGCGCCAGTGCCCGCGAGAGAGGGCTTAGAGATGAGTAGCGTAGCTGTGCCGCTGAACGTCTCCAGCGCGGTTGCAGCGAACGATGGCCGCGAGATGGTGATCGTGGCTGAGCCGGCGAACCCGTACGCACCGGTTGCAGCCAGGGATGGCTTGCCGATGGTAATGGTGGCGGTGCCGCTAAACGATTCACTGCCGCTACCCGAGAGGCTCGGCCGCGTGATCGTAACCGTGGCTGTGCCCGCGAATGTCTCTAGCCCGGTCGCGGCCAGACTCGGGCGGGAGATCGTGATAGCCGCGCTACCAGCGAAGCCATAGGCCCCGGTCGCCGCCAGGGATGGCCTGCCGATCAGGATCGTTGCTGTACCGGTGTAGCTCTCTGTGCCGCTGCCTGCGAGCGTCGGCCGCGCGATAGTGACCTCAGCCGTGCCGATATAGCCACGTAGGCCCGTAGCCGCTAGGCTTGGCTTCTGTATCGTTAGCGCGCCGGTAGCGGCAAATGTCTCAGCCCCGGTAGCCGCTAGGCTTGGCTTACCGCGAAGATGGGTTGCGGTGCCAGTGAATGTCTCTGCGCCTGTTGCTGCCAGACTCGGACGTGTAATTGTTATCGCGCCCGTACCGGTGATTGCCGGTATGGACTTGGAAAAGAATGGTGACCGACGTTGCCGCCGAGCAGCCGGAAGCCGGCGAAGAATCGTCGGCATGAGTCAGGCTTATTCCTCTTCGATAAAGAACGTCGCAGTGGCGCTCATATCGTCAGCTAGCGTGGTCTGTTGCCGAAAGACAAGGGCGCTTGCTTGACGCACTTTCGGGCAAAGTTCAGGCTCGGGAAACCAGAACTCCCACGGTGACGCGCGATTGATCCACGATAGCTCGCACAGCGTGACTGCTGTGCCGCTGGTCGTTGCGACCGTGGTGCCGTTTGTCTCGGCAGCAAAGCCCACGGTCCCCGCCGCATCATCCATCGGCTGGCCGGTCGTTGCCGAGCCGTTGCCCGACGTGACAGTCGCCGGAAGTCGGATGATGGAAAAGCGTAGCCCTTCCTCAGCCGCATCAGCTACTTCTGTTGTCTGCCCGATTACCCACCCGCGAAGCCGACAGGGTTTGTCGTCAGTCGGGGTCAATTCCAGCCAGTCGGTGTCAGTGCCCGCCGCAGTCACAGTAGCCGCAAAGCTGACGGTATACATTCGGCCCATTAGCTACTCCCTATCGAAAGCGTCGAGTACGGAACACTCGATGTGGTGGTTGTCGGTATGGTGGTGATTTGGTGCCGCCGCCACCAGCAGCCTCAGTGACCAATTCCATCAGGATGCTCAGTGGATACTCAATGTCGCCGCCGAGCGCCGGCGTCACCGTACCGGTTGCGCCTGTGGTTGTGGTGAGGTCATCGTACGCCGCACCGAGCGGTGCCGCCGCGCGGGTTGCCCCGTTGCGTGTGGTGTAACCCGTAGGCGGCGTACCGGGGCTAACGTCGTTGAAGTTAGCAACAACATAGAGCAGACCGCTGTTGTTGCGCGCGACAGTAATGCCAGGATGCGTCGGGTTTGTGTTCTGTGGTGTCTCAACGTCGGTTGTCAGGTTTATAACGGGTGTTTCCGTGGTAATAAGCCCACGGTAGACCAGCATAATCCCGTCACGCCAGATGTTGTTGGTCGGCCACACAACAGAAAATGTCGTCTCAGCCGTGCCAGTTAGCCGCTTCCACCACCCGTCAGTCTGATACTTGAAGCCGCCCGTAGCCTGTTGGATCGGTAGGCCAGCAAAGTGATTCCAACCAGCCGTTACTGACGATGTTGCCTCCGTGCTTTCCCGGTTCGTGAAGATGATGGCAACATCGTCGGCAGCTTCTCCAACAATGTCGAGATCACCAGCCGCCGTAAAGCTAACTTCTATCCTGTCGTTGGTGCCGCCGCCTGTTGTCTCGTATGCGCCAAAGTCAACAAACGTTGGTGCCGCCACTAGCCGAGCGCCCCATCGGTGCGAAAGGCATCCACAGCAGCGTCGAGCGCCTGATTGCGGGCCGTGTTGGTGCCCAGGTTCTCGGCGTCAAATAGGTCTTCTGCCAGTTTGATCCAACGCAAGATGCGCCTGTCACGCGCGTTGTTGACACCGTGCAGGTAGCCGAAATAGACGCCATTCATCAGCAGGTAGCGATTCCCGTCCTCTATGCCACTCTCGTTGACCAGGGTATGGCTAAAGCCACGCAGGTTGATATCGTGCCCACCCGCGTCTCGCCACGCCTGCAAAGCTGCCCTGATAGCTGTACGGCGGTTGGCATTGTTGGCAATGTCCATAGCCGCCGCGACAGCCTCAGCAAGGTCCGAGTCTCGCAGGATACGCAGGATATGGGCACCCTGCCAGACCCGCCCAATAGACGCACCGTTAGCGCGCAGACGCCACGTATTACCGGCTTGCGCCTGCCGCTCTAACAGTGCCACAGGTCAGCTTAGCTGCCAGCCTGCGTATACGTGAAGCTCGAAACGCTCACGGCCGCGCCAGACGATATGGCAACGCTGTTGAGGTTGAGGTCGGCACCCGATGTGCCTACCTCCCCCTGCATCACTACCGTGGTGCCGTTGCCTGCCAGGACGCGAAAGAACGTCGCGGTGCCGGTCGCATCCGCCGAGCTATCAGCCGTGATTGCGTTGGCTGTCGCCACGCCAGAAGAGGCCGACCCGAAAGCCGTGGCGTTCATTGCCAGGTTCGCCAGCAGGGTATTGCCTGAAAGCGCCGCGTTGGCATCAGCCGGGGCCGTGCCGCTGTAGATACGCAGGGAACCCGCGCCGCCCACGTCGACAAGGTCGACCACGGCATCAGCCGCCGCGTTACGTGCAGCGGTGGTAATGGATGGTGTATTCGCCACGCTATTCCTCCGTTACGCCATTTGCACGCATGACTGCGTCGGCTGTTCCGTGAAGCCGAGCAGCCGCGCCAGGACCGCTCGACAAGATGCCATCGATAGCGCGTTC
>Ga0137457_1000493_pt1 | contig 10414 bp, 14 predicted proteins | sample EasRivERMGT630_2_FD_102321 | JGI IMG/M metagenome (GOLD analysis project Ga0137457, IMG submission 102321) | Soil microbial communities from meander-bound floodplain in the East River, Colorado, USA - East River MetaG ERMGT630_2 | ecosystem: Environmental > Terrestrial > Soil > Floodplain ...
CGGCGGACTGCCCCCGCGACCGTCACGCGCTGCGCGTGGCGAACAAGCGTCTCGGCGGCGAACGCGACCAGGTCCACAAAGGTCGAGTCGTCGTCGCTGTGGCGGATGGTCACGACCGCGCCGGTGAACGTCCCTAGCTGGTGATCCGTGACCTGGAGGTAGCCGGTGCCGCCCGCGTTGGTCTTCGTTCGCACGAAGCTGCCGCCCGTGCCTCCGACCGTGATGTTTGTCGTGATCGTGAAGGTCGTAGGCGAGGGGACCGTCGCTACGGTCTGCTCACCGTTGATCGACGGCGTCGAGCCGGTGTGGCCCGAGATCAGCACGATGTCGTTGACGGCCACGCCATGCGGGACCGGGCAGGTGATCAGGTCCGCAGCGTCCGAGGACGTGATGGGGATGACACGCTGGAGAGCCGTCGCGTTGTCCACCGACGAGCCCTCGGTGTTGCCGTCCGCCGTCTCGGCCCCGAGCGCGTGGAGGATTACCCCGTCCTCCAACTCTCCGGTCACCTGGTGAACAGCGTTCGCTCGCTGAAGCTTCCCGAGCTGGCCCAGCACCTCGTACTCGCCGTGGAGAATGCCCTCGAAGCCGACGAAGCCTTGACCGATCGCATTACCCTCGAATCCAGCCACGGCAATCCGGGGCGTTTCGTCCGGCTCGGCCGTCGGCGCGCTGAGCGCGGCGTGGATGTTGCCAGGTGCGGTGTTGAAGAACGCGCCCTCCTGGGCGAGTTCTGCCATGCGGTCGCCGGTCGGGGTGCTCTCGGTCCATTCGTCGCCCAAGCCGTGACCGGGTTCGTTGAGAACGCTGATCTTGTAGCGCAGATCCTGGAGCTTCGCGCCGAGGAGGTTGTAGCCGTCCACCAAGAAAATGACGCTCTTGGAGCCGAAGCGCCCCCTCGCCGGCGTCACAGCCATGCGCTACTCCTTTTCCTTGGTCGTTCTCTTGCGTGGCGTAGGTGACGGCTTCTCGTGGCGCTTGATCAGGCCGTCACGCTCGAGCCATCTGAGCGAGCTTTCGGGGACTCGCTCGCAGGACGCCCCGGGCGCCGCGAGCAGCTTCCCGAACTTGTCGTGCAGCACGACGACCGCCACGTAATCGGCGCCCTTCATTCGGTCGCCCCCTCGAATTGATGGCCGCAGTTGCCGCAATTCGTGACGGTTTCGCAGCCGAAACATTCCGACTCGACTCGCTTGTTCGGACCGGCTCCGCACTGCGGGCAGCGGTCGGACGCCGCCTTGCGCGCGGGCCGGCCGTCGGGAGCCACGATCGTCGGCGCGTCGCTGCTCACGATGGTTCCTTGTATGCGAGGAAGTTGAACGTCCAGATCACGCGCCTGCTATCGTCGCGCTCGAGGATGAAAGGCGGCTGCAGCGGCGTGACCTCTAGGTAGGGCGTACTACCGACGTCTTCGGCCTGGATCTTCGACAGTTCGCTGTAGGCTTGGCGGATCTTCGCGTGCGGTCCAGCCGAGTCGTGGGCCTCACCGCGGAACCAGATCGCGATGGTTGGATTCTCGAACTTGATGCCCTCTTCGCCGAAGCCGAACTCGGGCGGCGAGCCGCCGGTTTCGAAGACGGCCCCGCAGACGTCCGGGTCTTCAGGCATCTCGTCGAGGAACAGGGTCCGCGGCTCTCCGGAGAACGTTCCAAGCCCCAGCTGCTCGAGCTTCTCGACGATCTCCTGCCCCATCGACATCAGCGCATCGCCCGCTTGAGGTCGATCTCGCCGGCCAGGTCGCGGCCGATCGTCGGCTTGGCCGCCATCAGCGGCCGCTCGAGAAACTTAGCGGTCCCGTTCGTGTGCTTCATGCGGAGGTCCTCGTGGACCTTGACCGCGTACGGCGCTTCCGACCCGCCGTAGCTGATCTTCAGAGACACGCCGCGGCTCTCAGCCGTGGTTGCCCGGATCTTTCCGCTGCCCTTGAGCTTGCCGATCTTCACCGGGACGAGGCCCTGCGACGGCTCGTAAATCTTCTCGGTGCCCACGGAGCGCAGCGCCTTGCCCGTTTCCTTCGGAAACTGACGCGCGAGGTTCTCAAGGTTCCGCTTCAGCTCCTTGTCACCTGTGAACGTAGCCGTCAGCATCGCCACGGCATCACCCCAGGTAGACCACGGTCAACAACGGCTCGTTCGTATCCGGCGCGGGCATACTCTGCACGTCCACGATCGGGCCCGTCGTGCCGTCTGGGAGCGTGATCTTGTCGCGCGGGTCAAAGGGCTCTCGGCGACCGATCGCTCCGTTCGGTGCCACGGGTCCAAAGAACGACAGAATGACCCTCGCCGCGATCTGCTGGCCTTCGGACCTGAGCTGTTGAGGACGCCGGAACTGAACGAGCGCCGGGCGGGTTACGGCCGTGTCGAAGATCGGCTTGACTCGGCCATCCTGGCCGATCCACGGCTCGTGCACGACGTTGACCTGGAGGCCATCGGGGCCCGCCGTCGCCACACGGACAGCCTCAAGCTGCTGTCGGATAGCGGTGGCGAGCCCCATTCCACTGCCTCGCTCTCAGCTAGGCGAGCGCCGCGCCAAGGTTGACGCCGTGGAGCAGCACCTGTCCGGTCGCCGTCGGGTTAGCGGCCACGCGATAGGCGACGCCGGCGCGGAAGTTTCCGGTCGTGACGGTGGTGAACCGACTGTTGGCGTCGTCCCAGTTGACCTGCTGTCCCTCGGTCCACGCCTGCGCGGCGAGCTTGGCGTGCGTGATGATCCCGTTCCTGATGCCGGTGAACTGAGCGCCGATGAGCGCATCCATCGTCGGGATCACGAGCAAGTCTCCAATCTTGACCCCGACGCCCTTGGTGACGGCGGCCGGAGCGGTGAACTGAAGGGACTCGCCCTCCTGGTCAAAATTCTTCATGGCTTCTCCCTCAGCTCCTCTACCCTACGCGCCGACGTTCTTGTAGATCGCGCGCCAGTCGGCGGCCTTGAAGGCGACGTCGATCCGACAGCGGAACTTCATCCCGTCCACGTCGAAGCCCTCCTGCTGCGTGACCAGCGGGCCCTCCTGACCGTCGAGGACCCCGTGATAGAGGACCGGCGCCGACGCCATGTCCGTCGCCATATACCAGGAGAGCAGGCTGTTCACGTCCAGGCGCGGCTCCACGATCACGGAGAGCGGCGTCCGACCCCCAGCCGTGAAGGGGTTCACGTTCGACGACTGCGCCGCGGTGATCTGTGTTACGAACTGGTCCGCAACCGTCTCGAGAGCCGCCGGCACGATCAGATACTTCGCCGACAGGTTCAGCAGTGTCGCAAGGTCTACGCCCTTCTGGTTGCGCAGGGCCGCGCGGCCGACGCCGAGAGATGCGATCGAAATCGCGGTCCCGGGTCCGGTCGTCAGGTTGGCGTGGCCGGTCGGTGGCGCGGCGGCCGCGAACAGCGCGACGCCATCGCCCATGAGCGGGTTGCTGGTGATCTGCGCCCAGGCCAGGTCCGATTCGATGTCGCGGGCCTTGCGACCGAACGCGGCCGGCACCTCCCCGAAGGCGTTCAGGTCGTCATTGATCAGCGCCTGGCGGGTGATGCCGAAGATGCGCCCGTAGGTCTTGAGCTGGATGACCTCCTTCGCCTCGCCGATGGTCCCGAACGTGTACTCGCCGTGCTCCATGATCTCGAGCAGCGCCGGCGCGTCACCGACCTGGAGCTGCCGCGAGGGCTTAAAGTCCGACAGCGACACGAGCTTCGAGATCGTCTGCCAGGTCTGCGGCGCCGCCTCGTAGGCCGCGCGCAGGTTCTTGTTCGCCGCGTCCTCGAAGAGCATCGGGAAATCGCTCGTCGTGTGCAGACCGGCGCGCGTCAGGAGCGCGTCCACCAGCTTGGAGCGGTCCATGTTGGTTGTCCGCACTCCGCGGGCGTGCAGGAAGGCGCGCCCGATGTCGAGCAGAGACATCCCGCGATAGGGCCGGCTCTTCTCGTCGAGCTGGAATCGGTTCGGCGCGATGCGATGCAGCAGCGCGCCCTCGATGCCGGCCCGTACATGGATCAGCGGATCCTCCCCGACGATCGGATCCTGCAGCGACCGGTTCGTCTGTCGGTTGTCGCCGCCACGGTTGGCCGCTTCGGCGAGGATCATGCCGCGCGCGTCGCTGAGCGAAATATTCGGGTCGTCGATCAGCTTGTCGGCGAACGACTGCGGCAGGCTGACGCCGCGGCAGCCGAGGAGGATCCCCTGCGTGCGCTCGCGTTCGATCCTGGTCGCGACCTCGGCCTCGCTCGGCACCGCAGCCGCCAGCTGTGGCTTTCGCTCGACGACGGGCTGCAGCAGCGGGTCGATCTCAGCGATGGTCTCGGATCGGGTTTCGTCGCTCATCGGATTCTCCTGTGCCCCGCGCGTCACGATCTCGCAGGGGTTGATCTCGGGCTTGTCGCAACGGAACTTAGCTCCGTCGTCGACGCCCATCGGCACGACTGAAACCTCGAAGGGCTCCCAGTCCGTAGCGCGAAACACTGGCGGCGCGCCCCTCTGCTCTTCGATCTTTTCGAGCCTGAAAGTCTTGTAGCCGACGCTGACGTTGCGGATGATCCGGTCCTGAACCTTGCGGAAGACCTGATCGGCCAGCGGATCGTCTTCGGCGCGCGCAAATCGCACCGTGCCAACGATCTGGCCGTCTTCGATTCGTGCGCTCTCGACGACGCCGATCTGGTGTTCCAGCATCGGTCCGGATGCACCGCCGTGGGAGTTGAGCAGCGGGGCGCCATTGTTGAGACGCTGCATCCGAACGTGCTTCTTTTCGAGGGACAGCTCCTCGTAGAAAGGCCCGTCCCAACCGCTTCGCAACGCACGGGCGCCAGTAGAAATCACGAGTTCGGCAGTGCGGCTCTCGACGTTGATGCTTCGAACAGGCGCGCGCAGGGTGAGGGCGGTCATCTCAACCGTCTGGAGGCCGAGGTCTTGCTTCCCCACGGTGGAAGCGTGCCGCGCCGCCGTGGCGAGCGGAAGTTGCCGATTCGTCAACCCCTCGTGTGTCGGGAGTGGTCGCGTCGGAATGGCCGGCGATCCAGCAGAGCGGAGCCATCCCAAATCGTTGAGCGCTTGGAAGTAAGCCTGGACGCGCTGTTTCGTGATCGAGAGCTTCTTCGCCACGAAACTGGCCGGCGCCGGCTCACCAATCGCGGAGTGGTAATGGTGGACGGCTGCGAAGACCTCGCGCTGACGAGGCGTCAGCGGATGCGGAACGCTCGCCATTAGCCGCCTTCGACCGCCCTCACAGCGGCCTCTACCCCGCGCCGGAAGCAATCGCGGCAGCAATGGACGTTGTCGTTGGTCGGCGGCGACGCCTTCAGGGCAGCGATCCGCCCCCGGAAAGCCCGCAGCTCGTCCTCGGCGTTCGGCTTGGACTGGACTGCACGATCTTCCAGGGCCAGTCCACGCTCCTGGTTCTCCAGTTCATGCGACCTCACGGCCATCAGCCCTTCCTCCTTCTGCGCGCTGCTTTCATGTGTCGCAGGCCAGCCTCGAGCACGGCCTTGTTGCCGGACAGAATCAGCGCCCGCTCGTTGTCTTCGCCATCTCGCTCTTCCTCATCATCGTCTCCGTCCTTCGGCAGCTCGGCAGAGCCTCCAGACCCGGTGTCCTTCGTCTGTTCCCTCGGCAAACCCTGCTGCGTTGTCATGCGCGGGTCGGAGTCGAGGACGATCCCGAGTTCGTCGAGCAACCTGTTCGACGCTGCGAACTCAGACATGACGGCCACCGGGTCCATGCCGCGCTCGCGTAGGACCTCGGGCAGAGATTGCAGGCCCGTCCGGATGTTCCGCTGGTACGCGAGCCCCTCATTTACGGGGTCGATCATCGGAGCAGGCGGAGCCGTCCACTCCGCGACAGGCACCTCGGGAAGTCCCATCACCTGAGCGACCTCCATCGCCCACCTCCACGCGGGATCGCAGAACTGAGGGATCAGCGTCCGCCAGCGCCAGTCTTCCACACGCGCCCAGTGACGAAGCCTGGACATGCGCGCCGCGCTGAACGGCATCCCAGCGTAGTCGCCGGTCAGATCCTCGTACGTGACGCCAAGGCCCGTGGCGATCGCGCGCAGCGATGTCTTCGCGTAGTCCGCGTATTCGCCAACCGACGGCGGGTCAACCACCGTGATCGCATCGCCCGCCGCGATCCGCTTGATCATCCCAGGTTCGAGGCTGTCCCACTCCGGCGTCTGAGTGTCGTCGGCAGTCCCCAGCGGCGCCCCAAGGCCATCCTGGCTACTGGTGATCACGGCGAGGCACGCCGCGATCTTCTGCTTCATCAGCGTCGCGTCCTCGTATTCGTCGAAGTCCTTGAAGCGGAGTAGCACGGGCGCGAACCAGGAAGGCCCGCGAACCTGTCCGGGGCGGCTCTGCTTGTATATGTGCAGGACGCTCTCGGCCGGGATAGCGCGCGAGGCCCCGGCGTTGCTGAAAGGCGTGATCGCCCCGGGGTGATCCTGGAACATCCAGTAAGCCGCGCGCCTCCCGAGCGCGTCGAACTCGACCCCGTTGATGATCTGCCGGCCGTTTGCGCCGATTTCTGTCTTCTGCGTGTCAAGATAGTCTGGGTCTAGCACTTGGAGCTGCACCGGGATCGGCAGGCCGTCCTCGGGACGTCGAATCCGGCGCCGCACGAGCACCTCGCCGGACTCGACGACCGTGCGCATGATCAGCTTCTGCAGCCCGTAGAAGTCGTTACGCTGGTCCGAGTCGCACGCGGTCGTTTCGGCCCAGGCTTTCCAGAGATCGGACGCTTGCTTGTTCGGCTTCGAGGGCTTCGCCACAATGCCCCAACCTACGACGTGGTCGCCGATCGTCGTCAGGGCGCTCTCGGCATAACCGTTGTTTCGCACCAGGTCGCGTGCCGACTCGCGCAGCTTGGACAGTGCAGGCCACGTCACGGCGTTCGCGTCCCCGGCACTGCGGTTCCAACCCTGTGTCCGACGCCCAATCGAGGCGCCTTCGTAATGGCGGGCGAGGAGCTGCGTCGCCACGCGCGACCGGAACCTGTTCAGGCCGGCGCGCGGAGCGAAATAGCCAACTGCACGGTCAATCCAGGACAGCCGCAGCTCTTCTCGCCTCATACTCATCACGCGCCCTTGCTGGTAGCCGCCAATCTGTAGCCGCTCGTTGAGGTTGCGATGGTCGCCAACAACGACGCGAAGTGCCTTCGCGCGAGCAGCATGTCCTCGATGGAGCGGAAGGTGAACGTCTGCTCAGCAAACTCCAGCGATTCGAGTACGACGCCGGCCGCAATGGCACGGTCTATCGCCTCGATCGCTGCTAGGATTTCGGCTTCCGTCACGTCTCCCCCTTACGTGCCCGAAACCGGATCCGGAGTCGACACCGGTGCCGCAGCCTCCGGGGCCGGATTCATGCGGACAACGCCCTCGGCATCAGCGCCGGCGATGTATTCAGAGATCTCCTTGGCGCCCTTGGTGACGTGAATGTGCAGGCGCTGCTCCGTCTCGAGCATCACGTGCTTCGGCTTCGGAGCCTTCTCCCGCTTGGCCCTGGGCTTACGCTCTTTGGTCTTTTCCTTCGGCATAGCTTCCTCCCGTTCTTAAAAGGCCAGACCGCACACAAGCGGCTGCGGGCCAGCACGCTGGATCAGTTCCTGCAGAAGCAGCACCTGCGCTTCATGCAATGTCTTTCCGTCGCTGATGAACTCCTCCGCCAGATAGTCCAGACGGGCCGCACGACAGCATTCAAGGATTGCTTCCTCGCGTGTCATGCCCTCAAGCTTGCTCATCGAATCCAACCTTGCCGACGCGCCCCCAACCAGGGCGCCGGGCCTCGAACCGAAGCCGCGTTGACTGCTGCCCTGCGCGCACAGTCGCAGGCGAAGCCAGTGGGGTCGCAGCGGTGAGCCGACAATGGACGCACGGCTGCGGCAATCCCAGCGGCCGCCTTCTTCAGCGTCTTCCCCGCCGTGTCGAGCAGCTTCATCGAGGAAACCGCGGCTTGCCGACGACAGCGGCGAGCGCGTCTAGTCCGGCCCACAACCGCCGGATCTCCGTGGCCAGACGAAGGATCAGCTGCGTGTCCGAAGTCGGATCGCGACGTGGCCCGGGCATAGCGTCCAGTTCTTCGGTGGCCCTCCGTCGTGGGCGCTCGATGTCGTCCAGTTCTATTTCGGTCAGGGCGTCGTATCTCACCGCACCCTCCGGTGCAGCCACGGCTCCCCGCGAGGAGGCACCGGACGCAACGGCGGCGCGTTCGGCGAGAGCGCGCGCTCGTGGGCGGCGAAGTCGACCTCCTGCCACCGATCCAGGCCGGCCAGCGCGGCCGCGGCGCGCGCGTAGGCCCTGCAGTCGAGGACGTGGTTCTCCCGCCCCGGGATCAGTTCCCACTCCAAGCTGACGAACCCGCGGCGCGTCTTGCGCGAAACAAGGTGCTCGGCCGTGAGCTGCTTGAAATAGTCGTCGTCGTACTCGGGGAAATGGCAGAACCCGGCAGGGAACGGCTCATCGTCCGCAGGCACCTCGAGGCGCAGCCAGCCGTAGAGCTCGCTCTTCGCCACGCCGCCGCAGACAGGCCAGACCTTGTAGCCGTAGACCGGCCGCTTGCCGCGCAGGTTGATGTCCACAGGCGACGGCGACCCGATCAGGACGCCGCCGCTGGCCTGGCCCTTGACGGCAATGACCCGGTTGAGCGGGTATTTCCGGCACCAGGAATAGACGGTCTGCGTGTTGTACCCGCTGTCGACCGCCAGCATCCGGATCGGCATCTCTGCGCCGTCCTCGTGCGGGAAGACCCGAGCCAGCAGCTCGTCGAGCTGGTGCCACGGTCCGGCCTCGAGGTCGGCCGTGTCGCCCGGAAGCACCCCGTAGTCGATCGACCACGACGTCTTACCCCGGCCCCAGGCGACGATCTCGACGACGATGCGGTCCTTCTGCACGTCGGCGCCAGCCGTGAGCAGCAGGCCGCCCCGCGGCACCGTCCCGAGCGCATACAGCTCCCGCCGGTCGTAAAGCCGCTTCCACTCCGGAGCCTCGCCGCGCTCCCGCCACGTCTCGCCGAGGACCGTGTTCGTGAACACGCGCAGCTTCAGCGGGTTCCGATGGACCTCGACGAACTGCTCCGCGATCTCGCCCCACGACATCCAGCCCACGGGCGAGTAGAGCGCCGACAGGTGATAGCCGCGCACCCGCCCGTCGGCCTCGGGATTCTCGACGCGCCACTCGCCACGCTCGAGCATCTGGGTCTTGGCGTGGTCCTCGATCGGCTCCTCGCACGCGCGGCACAGGTAGACCGCCCTTTCGGGCGGCAGCTCGAGCTTCGTCCACGTCAGGCGCGCGAACTCGAGCGGCTGCATCGCGCCGCACACGGGACACGGGACGTAATAGCGCCGCTGGTCGCTCGCGTCGTATGCCGCCTCGATCGGCGACGTCCCCGCAATCTTCGGTGTGCTGGCCTTCATGCGCTTCGCACGCACGAAAGTCCTCTGCCTGGCCTCGGCCAGCTCGATCGGCGCGCCCTCGCCGTCCACGTCCAGCGGATAGCCGTCGATTTCGTCGAGCAGCAGGTAGCGCGCCGGCATCGAACGCAGCCCGACCGCGCTGTTCGCCCCCGTGATCACGAGGACGCCGCCCATGAACTCCTTGATGAACATGGTCCCGCGGGCGTCCCGGCTCCGGCCGTCGGCCACCTTGCCGGCCAGGCGCGGCGTGGCCTCGACGAGCGGCGTCACGCGCTGCCGGCTGAACCGCTTCCCGAGGTCGACGGTGGGCTGGACCAGGAGCGCCGGGCCCGGGGCGTGGTCCATGATGTAGCCCAGGACGTTGAGGATCGCCTCCGACTTCCCGACCTGGGCCGCCGCCATGAGGACGACCTCCTCGACGTCGGAGGTCGCGCTCATCGCGTCCATGATCTCGCGCAGGTAGGGCGTCCTCGCCGTCCTCCAGGGGCCCGGCTCCGCGCTCGACTTCTGAGGGAGGATCCGATGCGCGTCGGCCCAATCGCTGACGAGGATGTCCGGCTCCGGCCGGAGCCCTGAAGCCCACGCCGACCTGACCTTGCTGCTACCCATGCTCCAGCTCATCGGCCACGGTGCCGAGCGCCAGGCGCAGCTCATCTCGGATTCGGGTCCGGACGGCGGCCTCGAGGTCGGCGAGACGGTCTGGCACGTTGAGGATCCGCTGGCGCAGCATCCGAGCGACTTCGAACTGCTCACGCTGGCAAGCGGCGACGTCATGGACCTCGCCGCGCTTACGACGGTTGGCCAGCTCGAGAGCGTCAGAACGCTGAGCAGTAAGACGAAGCTGCGCCTCGACCAGCGTGCCTGCGTGTCCCTGGCCGCCACCGTTAGCGGGCTTGGCCGCACCGGCGTCCCATTCGAGCCTTGCGAGCTCAACGTCCCGCACGAATGGGCCGCGCGCGTCACGTCCGAGGCTCTGGCGCAGGCGCCCGGCGCGAATCCCGATCTGTACGGTCGTGTGCGAGACGCCGA
>Ga0137457_1000494_pt1 | contig 10412 bp, 10 predicted proteins | sample EasRivERMGT630_2_FD_102321 | JGI IMG/M metagenome (GOLD analysis project Ga0137457, IMG submission 102321) | Soil microbial communities from meander-bound floodplain in the East River, Colorado, USA - East River MetaG ERMGT630_2 | ecosystem: Environmental > Terrestrial > Soil > Floodplain ...
TAGGAATGCTCTGATTAACGTCATGCCCGCGCAAGCGGGTATCCAGCGAGCGGCCGAAATTCCTGGATTCCCGCTCGCGCGGGCATGACGAAATCAGGGATGATCAGAGCTTCCTTGGTGCCGCCGTCCTGAGGCCGAAGGCCGAAGGATCTCGACGACGGAGGGATTCACCCGAGCTTCGCCCGGAAATGGTCCCAGGTTCGTTGGAACAGGTTCGCGTTCCAGAGCTTCTCGCGGCACAGGGCCAGCTCCTCCTCGCTGAACGAGTAAGGCTTGCCGATCTGCAGCGCCATGTACTGCCGGTAGGCGTTCTCCTCCATGTAGTTCGCGAGCACGAACGCCTCGACGATGTCCTTGCCGACCGTCACCGCGCCGTGCGACTTCATCAGCGCCGCCGGCCGGTCCCCGAGCGTCGCCGCGAGCCGGTCCGCCATCGCGCGGTTGTTGATCGAGTTCGGCGAATCGAGCAGCGGCACCGGATAGACGAGCGACCCCTGCGCATACACCGGCTGGTAGCTCTCGCCGACCATGGTGAGGAAGGTCGACCACTTCGGATGCGCGTGCACGATCGCCTTCACGTCGGGCCGAACCCGGTAGATACCGCAATGCAGGTGGCGCTCCAGAGGCGCATTGCCCTTGCCTTCGATCTGGTTCGCTTCGAGGTCGATCGTGCAGATGTCATCCACCGTGAGCCGGCTGCGCTGGCACGACCCGATGTTGATGAGGACGCGGTTGTCGTCGAGGCGGACGCTGCAGTGGCCGTTGTAGTCGATGATGTCGGAGCGCTCCAGCATGCGGATGCAGTCGACCAGCTGCTGCTTCAATTCGGCCTGCGACGGGGCGTCCGCTCGCTGCTTCAATTCGGCTGCCGGCATGACGTTTGTCCCCTTCCGGAACCCGTTACCAGTTGACCTGGCTTCGGACCTGGCTGCGCCACAGTTCCCAGGCGCGCATGCCGGCGGTCTGGTTGACTGCGTCCGCGAGCCGGCCTTCCTCGTCGTCCAGCGCTGCAATAGGTGCACCGCCCTTGAGCGCCAGGGTCCAGTGCTGGATGCGGGCATTGACCTCGGTGTACACGGCGCGGAACACCGCCGTCTGCAGCGTCGGCCCGCACGCCACGCTGCCGTGCGCGCGCATGAGCACGATGTCCTTCTTGCCCATGACCGCGGCGAGCGCCACACCCTTGGGCGCGTTGCTGACCAGCATGTCGGTGGCGCCGAACTTCCTGCGGATGTCGAACACGGGGACGCCGCCAGCGATGAAGGCCGCGTTGTGGAACATCGCCTGCATCGGCACGCCGACCAGCCCGAACGGGATCACCGACGCAGAATGACTGTGCACGACGGCCATGACGTCGGCCCTCGCCTTGTAGATTTCGCCGTGGATGAAGCGCTCGAGGAAACTGGAGCGGCCCTCGGCATTGCAGGGATTGCTGTCCAGGTCGTACTCGATGATGTCACCGGGGGTCACCAATGCCGGCGCGATCGAGCGCGCCATCAGGTAGCGGTCGGGCACCTGAGGATGGCGCATCGAGACGTGACCGAAGCCGTCGACTACGCCCTGGGCGACGAGGATGCGGCTGGCGGCGGCCAGGTCCGCGATCAGTGCGGCTGCGACCGGACCGCCCGATTGGGGCGTGTTGCCGGGATTCGGGTTCGACGACATATGGTTTTTCGAGGTTTCGGTTGCGCAGTGTCGATGATAGCTGAATTGCCGTCCCGCGCGGCGGAACAGGCTACGCGGATTGGAGAGTGCACGCAGCGCGTGAGAAAATGCGAAGCGACGGTCGTTGATGGGAGGTACGCAGGTGGAAAAAGTGCTGGCGGCGGTGAGAACCGGCCCGAGCCGGACCGAGATCCGGGAATTTCCCATGCCGGATATCCCGGAGGACGGCGCGCTGTTGAAAATGGAGGTCGCCGGCATCTGCGGGACCGACGTGAAGCTCTACAAGACGCCGCCGTCGAACGCGCCCGTGATCATGGGCCACGAGAACATCGGCACCATCGCAAAAGCGGGCCGCGAGTTCACCCGGCGCAAGGGCTTCAAGGAGGGCGACCTGGTGTTCGTCGAGCACTACGTCATGTGCGGAAAATGCGAGTGGTGCCATCTCGGCCAGTACCGTCACTGCGAAAACACCGACTGGCGCTCCAATCCCGACGGCATCCGCTACGGCTACACCTCCGCCGAGAAGGCGCCGCATCTGTGGGGCGGATTCGCGCAATACGTCTACCTCCCGTGGAACGCCGTCGTGCACCCGGTGCCGAAGGGCGTCACGCCGGAACTGGCGGGACTGGTCACCCCCATGGCGAACGGCGTCGAATGGTCGCTCTTCGACGGCGGCGTGGGCTACGACTCCACGGTGCTTATCCAGGGGCCCGGTCAACAAGGGCTCTCGCAGACCGTCATCTGCAAGCAGGCGGGCGCTTCCCTCATCATCGTCACCGGCACCTCCAAGGACGCGGCGCGGATGAAGGTCGCGAGGGAACTGGGCGCCGACTACGTGATCGACGTGCAGAAGGAGGATCCGCTCGCGCGCATCAAGGAAATCACGGGCGGCCGCGGCGTGGACGTCGCGCTCGACTGCACCGCGGGCGCCGGGACCCTCCCGATCCTGCTCGGCGTGGAGGCCTTGAAGCGCAAGGGCGGGACGATAGTGGTCCAGGGCGAGATGAAGGAGTTCCCGAATTTCCCGCTCGAGCGGGTCACGGTGAAATTCATCACCATCAAGAGCGCGCGCGGCCACAGCTACAAGGCCTGCGAACTCGCCCTCGCGCAGCTCGCCTCGAAGCGCTTTCCGCTCGAAAAGGTGACCACCCACAGATTCGGACTGAAGGACGTGGACCTCGCCATCCGCTCGGTCGGCGGCCAGGGCGTGCCGGACGTGATCCACGCTTCGCTCATGCCCTGGCAGTAGAGCACGGGGTTTTCTTCCTCGTTCATTGTGCGGCGCACCGCTCTTGCCGGTGGCCGGGCTCTCGACTACCCGTCCAGTCACGGAATGCGCCGCGATATCGAGGGCGCCAAATTCGATCAGCGCCGTTGGATTTCCTATCCTCGCTTCTCAGAAAGGCACCCTGAGACTCAGGAGCGGCGCGCTGCCGCCGTTGCGGATCGCCGCGATACCGGCGAGAACGTTGATCCAGTAGTGCAGGGCGACGCCCTCGCCGATCTGGAAGCCGTTGCGCTGGTGCATCCAGCCCAGATAGGCTCCGGCGATCGACGCCTCGACGGCGTCGGCGGTCTGGCCCTGGCCGGTATGCGCGATGCCGAAGAGGAGCGACGATCCGGTCAGACCCCAGCCGTCGCCCCAGCGATCGCTGAACTCGTTATTGACGAAGCCGCGGAAGAAGCCTTCCTCGCCCACCGCGGTGAATTCGTTGGCGGTGATGTTGTAGAGGTGCAGGTCGCGCGTGCTGACGTCGTGCCCACGGTAGATGCCGTAAGCGTACTTGCCGCGTGACACCGCCCAGGCCTGCAGGGCGAGCGGGATGAAGGTCGTCGGGCGCGACAGGAATTCCCACGAAAACGGCGCCAGCGCAAGCTCGGAGAGGGATTCCTTCGGCGCCGGAGTTCGGTAGGCGCGGTCGTCGCGCTGGCGTGCGTCGCGGTAGGCGCCGAAGGAGGAGTAGAGCGCGGTATCCGTGGCGAGGCGCAACGCGAAGTCGCGGCGGAGCGTGGTCTGGTTGATGTACTCGCGTTCGCCCGCGCTGTCATAGCGGGCGTCGTCGTTCAGGAAATCGGGCTTGTGCTGGTAATACACGGCGGCCGACAGCGACACAGCGAAGATGCCGAAGTGTGCCGCCGCCGCTTCGTAGTCGCCGTAGCTCGCCTGTCCCAGGCCGGGAATGATCGCACTCGCGAGGGCGGCGAGCGAAGGCGGGGGTTGGGCGAGTGCCGCGGCGGGGCAGACGCCGAGCACGCACGCGAGCACCACGGAGATCGGCGCGTGTGCGCGCCACGCGCGCATTCCTTCGGGAATCAGGCATCGATCGTCGGTGTGAGCGGATCCATGCTGCTCACCGGCGAGGCCAGACCCGGCGTCGGGTTTCGCGCCGAGGCCATGGCCGCCACGGTGGCGCCTGGTAGCCGTCGTCTCATCCCCCGAGCGCCATGGTGAAGCCCACCAGGATCACTCCGATGGCGACCATCGCGAACCCCATCCGCCACGGGACGCCCCCGGCATGGCGCCCGAGCGCATAGCCGGCCGCGAAGAGGGTCACCACCGCGACTGCATTCGAGACGCGCATCGCCAGCGCGGTTTCGGAGAACAGCATGAACGGGACCACGACCGGAAAGGTCGTGAGGACGACGATCAGGAACACGCCGATGGCGCCGAGAAAATCGTCCCGGCCAAGGCGCGCTCGGGCGGGCGGCTCGGGCAGTGCGGCGAGGCGCTGGCGCATGCCCTCCAGGCCTTCGGCACCGATGACGGTGCCCAGGCGCCCGGGCAATGCATCGGCGATGATCGCGCGCGCTTCGTGCGGGGCCGCGGCACTGCGCACACGGCGCAACAGAGTGAGATTGCGTGCCCGCTCGGTCAGCGTGCCGACGAGATACATGACCGCATCGACCATCCCCCAGGCGAGGTTGCAGCCGAGCGCGGCAAACATCATGGTGCGGATTTCCTCGCGCGCGGCGGTCGCCGCGCTCAGCGAGCCGGTGAACGTCAGCGCCATGATCAGGCCGAAGATGATCTCCGACACGCGGTCGATCGGATCCAGCACCGGCGCGCGCTTTTCGTTCTCCACCTCCGACATGCAATCCCCCTCTCTGATCCGCACCGCCGTGCCGACGCGGCGCAGCGGGTTACCGTGCTAGCCGGAACTCGTGATGTCCGGGATAAAGTAGAACATGAGGGCGATGATCAGGTAGACGGTGATGAGCTGCACGCCCTTGAACCAGTTCGAACGCCCGTCGCCCGCGACCATCGTGCCGATCAGCACCGCCATGAACAAGGCCCCGATCTCGGCGCGCCCGAAGGACAGCTCGAGCGGTTGCGGCGCGATGAAATAGCTCGCCAGCACCAGCACCGGCGCGACGAACAAGGCGATCTGGATCGAGCTGCCGAGTGCGATGCCGATCGTCATGTCCATCCGGTTCTTGCGCGCCATCACGATCGCCGAGCCGCTCTCGGCCGCGCCCCCGACGATCGCGACGAACACAATGCCGATGAACACCTGCGTCATCCCGAGCGCGGTACCGGTGCCCTCGGCGGCCCCGACCAGGATCTCGCTCATCCACGCCGCCAGCAACGAGGCGCCCACGAGACTTCCGATCGCGCGCGGCAGGCTCCAGCGTGCGCCCTCGGTTTCCTCGCCCCCGTGGCCTTCCTTGGCGGCGAAGGCGCCCGGATGGGTCTTCAGCATGAACACGAGATAGAGTGCGTAGGCGATGAGCAACGCGATGGCCAGACCCACGTCCAGCAGCGTCTCCTCGCGGATCGTCTCCTCGGGCGCGAAGAAACGGCTGAACGCGCTCGGCACCGCCAGGCTCACGACCGCGATCAGCATCATCGAACTGTAGACCCTCGCGGCCGCCGGGTTGTAGTCCTGGTCGCGGTAGCGCAACCCGCCGAGCAGGAACGCGACACCGAGCGCGAGCAGCATGTTCGCAAGGATCGCGCCGATGAGCGAGGCGCGCACCATGTCGAGCAGTCCCGCCTTGAGCGCGACGAAGGCGATGATGAGCTCCGGCGCATTGCCGAAGGTGGCGTTGAGCAGCCCGCCGATGGCGTCGCCGGTGCGCGTGGCGATCTGCTCGGTCGCCCGTACGATCAGGCTTGCGATGGGGACGATGGCAACCGCTGCCGAGAAAAACACCCAGGGCGCCGGCAACCCGGCGTGCTCGAGCGCGACCGTAATCGGGATGAACGCCAGCAGCCAGTTGATCGAGGGTCTCACGGCGGCTCACCTCGGCGGCGCAGTGCGGCCCATTTCGAAGCTGCCGCCCAGCGCCAAATGCAAGTTGACGCGCTGAGTCAGCTGCTCGCTCTGCACTCGCAGCAAGACGATCCGCGCCGCGTGGACGCTCAGCTGCTGCTGCTGGACGCTCCGCAGATCCAGCTTTCCGACGCGATAGGCGCTTTGCGTGAGGGTGAGCGCGAGCCGATTATCGGCTACAACCTGCTGCAACAGCGTCTCGCGCTCGGCAAGGGCTTGCGCGGCAGCCAGGGCATTTTCGACGTCACCGATCGCGCGCAACGCCGTGCGGGCGTATTGGGCGACGGCTTCCTTCTGTTCCGCCGTGCGGATCTCGACTTGCGTGTCGAGCGCGCCACCTGTGTAGATCGGCGCGCGCAGCTTCCCGCCCACGCCGGCCGACGGGTTCTCGTAATCCTCCTTCAGCTCGAGGATGTCGCTGCTGATGTAGCCGATGTTTCCCGTCAGATTGATTTGCGGCAACCGCGCCATCCTCGCTTCGCCCACGCGGTTGAACGCGGCGGCTACCCGGCGTTCCGCCGCGACCAGATCGGGCCGCCGCTCGAGCATTTCCAGCGGCAAACCCGCCGGCGCTGCACTCGGCAGCTTCGCGAGGTCCAGGCGCGCCTTCAATTCGGCTGCGGGATATCGCCCTAGCAGCAGTTCGAGCGCGCGCACCGACTGCTCGTGCGCGAAGCGCGCTTGTCTCAGGTTGTCTTGCTGGGTGCCGAGATTCGCGCGCGCAAGGGCGACATCCTGCTCGTTGCCGACCCCGACGCGCCGGCGGTCGGCTGCGAGCGTCGCGAGCTCCTGCGCCGCGCGCACCATTTCTTCGGCGATTTGCTGCTGGAGCCATGTTTCGGTCGCGGTGAACCAGCTCCGCGCGATCGTGGCCGCAAGGGACTGACGCGCGAATTCGAAGTCGGCTTGCGTGGCGGCATACGTCGCCTGAGCGGCTTGCTCGCCGTAGCGAAGCCGGCCCCAGAGGTCGAGTTCCCACGAGACGAGGGCGATGATTCCCGTCAGGGCGGAGCTGAGGTCGCTCAGCTTGATGCCGCCTGTCCCGGCGATCCCGACGGTCGGACGCAGCGCGGCCTTCGCCAGGTTCACATACCCGGCTGCTTGCTCGACGCGTGTCGCGGCGACACGCAGATCCAGGTTCCTGGCGACTCCCTCCGCAGCAAGCGCGTCGAGCTGCGAGTCCTCGAACGTGGCAAGCCAGTTGTCCTGCACGGCGGCCGAGCTGGTCGCCGCCGCCTTCCATGGATCGCGCACGGCCATGCCGCCCAGCGCTTCCTGCCGCACTTCATCCGGCGGCGGCGGCGATTTGAGGGCGCAGCCGGCGAGCAACGCGGCCGCGGCGAATACGACGGAGACGTTCGCGCGCGAGCGTCGCATGTCAGTGCAGCTTCAGGATCAGCCAGTCGAGCTTCGACGACACGCGCAGAAAGACTTTGCGGATGATGTGAAAGATCTCGCCGTAGCCGGTGTAGATCGCTCCTTGACCGCGCGCGCCCGCCGCGAGGAACAGGTCCTTGTCCTTGCCGTCCAGCATGAGCTTCACCGCGAGGCGTCCCTCGGGCATCGGCGGCAGGTTCGGCAGATTGCCGCTGATCGGCAACTGCCCTTGCGCCGTCGCCCACACCACCGAATCGACCTTGCACTTGATGATGCGGCCCGGATACATCTTCATCGCCACTTCGGCCTCGTCGCCTGGTTTGACCTCGCGCACTTCGTTCTGCATGTACGTCGCAATCAGCCATTGCTCGTTCTCGACGAAGGTCATCACGGGGTTCATCACCAGCTGACTCGCCACCGACCCCACGCGCAATTGCATGTTGATCACGGTGCCGTCGGCCGGCGCATAAAAGACCGTCTGCTCGACTTTCCACTTCGCATCGCCGAGCTGGGCCTCGGCTTGCGCGATCTGGGCCCGCGCTTGCGCGACCTCGTCCTGCTCGCCTTCCTTGGTCTTGGCCGCCAGCTTGGCTTTCGCCTGCGACTCGCTTGCCGCGAGCGCCGTGAGCTCGTCCGAAAGGTTCTGCACGTCGGTCTCGGCCTGCTCGAAGTCGAACCTGTTGCCCGCGCCGGTCGCGGCGAGCTCCTTGTATTGCGCCGCGCGCTTGCGCGCGAGATCGAGCCGCGCCGCAGTCGCTTCCTTCTTGCCGGTTGCGCCTTTCAGCTGCTCCTCGTAAGCGCTCTGGTTCGCCCGGGCAGTCAGCAGCTTGGCACGCATCTGGACGAGATTCGCCTCGGCCGCCTTCACTTCCAGCTCGAATGGAACCGGATCGATCTTGAACAGCACCTCGCCCTTCTTGACCGGTCGATTCGGCTCGACCGGGACCTCGATGACGCGTCCGGTCACGCGCGGAACCACTTGCACCACGTAGTTGAGCACTCGCACGTCGGTGGACGACGGCGCGCCGATGTTCAGCAACAGGATGACTATCGCGATCAGGAACAAGGGGATGGTGATCGTGATCACCTGCGTGGTGATATTCCACGGGAGCCACTTGAACTTGAAGAATATGAGCCATGCGAAAAACGAGTAGGCGATCAGAAACAGCAGTTCCATCGTCAGACCTTCTCTGCTCTTGCGCTCGCTTCGAGCTCGGCGAGCCTGCGGCGCAGCGCGTGCATTTCCTCTGCCGCCCGTGCCCCCGCGTCCTTCGCTTCGCCGCCTGCCTCATGTTCCGGCTCAACGGTATCGGTGCCGTAGGCCATCTTGTACAACACCGGCTTGCTGTATGCCCACAGCCAGGCGATCGGCCAGAGCATCCCGCCGAAGACAAGCGACAGCAGGCACAGCGTCTGGATCGCTTTCGCCTGCGGATGGCGTTTCTTCTCGGCGATCTTCTCCGGAAGAATATGGACCAGCCAGAAAGCGGCGATTCCCACGACCGGGGCGATGACGAGCACGGCCCATGCCATGCCGTCGGCCACGCTGTCCAGGGTCTCGCCCGCAAAGAGGGAAGCATGGGCGACCGTGGGCACGAGCAAGGACAGCGCCGTCGACAGCCGCAACGAAACCGTTGTCAGCGCGCGTCCGGTTGCCAGGCAGCCAGGCCAGGTTCTCATTTTTCGCATCCCAACAGATTGGCGAACTGCAGATTATGCCTTGCGGATGTCAGTACCGCTGCGGGACGAATTTGCGGTTCCGGATCGAGGCCTGGTCGTCGTACTCCCCCTTCGTGGAACGCTTGGGCAGCCGGATCCTATCGTGCGGAACCTTCTTGTAAGGAATCAGCTCGAGCAGGTGTGCAATGCAGTTCAGGCGCGCGCGCCGCTTGTCGTCCGAACGGAGAATGAACCAAGGCGCGTACTTCGTGTCGGTGGCCTTGAGCATGAGATCGCGGGCGCGCGAGTATTCGAACCAACGGCTGCGCGAGGGAAGGTCCATGGGCGAGAGCTTCCACTGACGCAGGGGATCGTCGATGCGCGCCTCGAAGCGCCGTTTTTGCTCCTTGTCGCTCGCTTCGAGCCAGATCTTGATCAGCTGGATGCCGCCGTCCACGATGTATTTCTCGATCTCGGGGCACAACTCGAGGAAACGCCGGTGCTGCTCTTTCGTGCAGAAACCCATGACGTATTCGACCCCGGCGCGGTTGTACCAGCTGCGGTCGAAGATCACGATCTCCCCCGCCGCCGGGAAATGCGACAGGTAACGCTGCATGTACATCTGGGACTTCTCGCGGTCGGAGGGCGCCGGCAGCGCCGCCAGGCGGAATACGCGGGGACTCACCCGCTCCGTGATGGCGCGTATCGTGCCGCCCTTGCCGGCGGCGTCGCGCCCCTCGAATACGACGATGACTCGCAGACCCTTGTGCTTCACCCAATCCTGGAGCCTGCACAACTCGGCCTGGAGCTTTCGAAGCAGCTTCTCGTACTGCTTTCGCTTGAGCTTCCTTCCCTCCCCACCGCCGCCGTTCGAATTCATGATCTTCCTTCCCCGGGCAGCTCACGACGCAGCATACACGATCCCGTTCTCTTTTTTCGACACCGTGGTGCCCGCCTCGCCGGCGATGATCTTGCCGAGGTCCGCGAGCGCGCCGATCGCCGCGGATTTCCCCGTGGCCGAGGCGAACCGGCACGCCGCCGCGACCTTGGGCCCCATCGATCCGGCGGCGAACTGCATGCGGCTCAACGCCGCCGGCGACGCGCGGCGGATCGCCTTCTGCGACGGCTTGCCCCAATCGACAAACACCGCATCGGCGTCGGTGAGGATGACGAGCAGATCGGCGCTCAGCTCGCGCGCGAGCAGCTCTGTGGCGAGGTCCTTGTCGATCACGCATTCGACGCCGACGAGCTTTCGCGCAGCACCCGGCTCGTACATCGTCGGAATGCCGCCGCCGCCGGCTGCGATCACCACGGTGTTGTGCTCGAGCAGCCACCGGATCGCGCGCAGTTCGAAGATCCTCTTGGGCTCAGGCGAGGGCACCACGCGCCGCCACTTGTCGCCGTCCTGCTTGAACACCCAACCCTTCTCGCCGGCGA
>Ga0137457_1000495_pt1 | contig 10404 bp, 12 predicted proteins | sample EasRivERMGT630_2_FD_102321 | JGI IMG/M metagenome (GOLD analysis project Ga0137457, IMG submission 102321) | Soil microbial communities from meander-bound floodplain in the East River, Colorado, USA - East River MetaG ERMGT630_2 | ecosystem: Environmental > Terrestrial > Soil > Floodplain ...
ATGTCCTCCTCCCACGCCGGAACCCAGCACGGCACCGCCCGCCCCGCCCGCGCATCTATGAACTCGCGCAGCACCTTCGCCTCCGCCCGCGTATAGGTGAGCCACGCGAACTCCTTCACGCTCGCCGACGATAGGTCCGGCGCATCCGCCGCCCGTCTCCCCGTCACGTTATCGAGAACAAACACCTTCCGCTCGAAGTCCTCCCCGAGCCCCGTTCCTCGATCCGGATCGAGTTCGAGCACGTCGAAGCCCCTATACGTCGCCACGCAGCCCCCGCACGGGAAGGGGCGCGCGGCCCATCAGCGACGGCGGCGTGCCGGGATCACCCGCCGTGGTCCTCGCCTCCGAAACCGCGCGCCTCTTTCCTCTCGCGTCCATCACGTCTCCGCCGTGTATCGCACTCGCCCGCTCAGGACGCGCGATGTGATCCTGCTCAACGCCACCTTGTCCGGCAACCTCACCCGCCGCGCCGGATACACCAGCGCCGAACCGCTCGCCCATGCGATCGTCGCGAGATCCACCGTCGCGACTCCCGCACCGCTCACTGAATCCACCTCGAACAACTCCCATGTGAACGGGTCGCGCCACACCACCGCATCGCCGCCCACCCGATACGGGACGTCTTGCGCATCCCCGATCGGCAACAGTTGGTCGCCGATCCCGACGGCCCCCATGAGCCTCGATCCGTACTGCCACCACGGCAGCACGATCACCTCATGCTGCCCCGCGAAGATCGTGGACGTCGCCAACTGCGCCTCGCGCGCCTCCTGCGCCTCGATCGCGAACTCCAACGACTCCAGCGCCAGCGACCGCAACCGCACACGCTGCTCGGACGCGTCATAGCCCGGCAAGATGTCCGTCCGAAAACCGTACGTCTCCACGATCGACTCCCCGCCGTTCGCCGGGACGGTCCACACCATCGGATCGGGCACCTCAGCCCCCCAGCGCCCGCGCCGCTGCCTTCGGCATCTTGGACAGCACCCGGACCACCGCCCGCTCCCCTTCGGGCGTGCTCAGTTCCTGAACCACGAGCCCCGGCGCGAGTGCGACGGTCAGGGACGTCGCCCCTACAGATCCCGCCCCAGCCGCCACCAGCCCGCCCTCCGCGTACCTTCTCGCCCCCCCGTAGGCCCTCAGCCCCGGAACGTCCGTCCCGCCCCTCAGGGCCTCTAGGTGGCCCAGCACCCCCGGACGGGCCACCACCGCCGCCGGCACCACGAACTCCCCCGCCGACAACCGCGCCGGGATCGAGTCCGACGTCCCCGTGCCCGGTCCGCTGACCATCCCGCCGCCCGCCAGCCCCCGGACCTGCCCGCCGCCGCTGAAGCCCGGAATCGCCGCGACGATCCGCTTGGCGACCTCGAACGCGAGAAGCTGCTGCACCGCCTGCACCACCGCCAGCGCGATGTTGCGGAGCACGTCGAGGAACTTCGTCCCCTCCGCGATCGCATCCGTCAACGCGTTGACCAACGCGCCTTCGAGGGCGTTCTTCGCCGTCGTCTCAACCTGCTTCATCGTATCGTCCACCGCCTGAAGTTCCCGCCCGACGCCCGCGACCACTGCCGCGAACTCCTGCGCCCTGATCGCCGCCTCTTCGTCGAACGGATTCGCCACCGCGATCAGAACGTAACTCGCGAGGATTTCACGCAAGAGCGGCAGGGCCTGCCTCTGCGCCTCGGTCACGGCCACCTCGCCTTCGGCCCTCGAGGTCAGCCCCAACGCCACCTCCTCCTCGATCCGCGCGCGCTCGCTCGCCAACGCGTTGACCGCTGCATCCCCGACTTCGGTCGCTCGCTGGAAGATCAGCCGCTCCCGTGCCGCCTGAAGCCGTTCCTGTTCCAGCCGCAACCGCTCGCGCTCGCGCCGCAGCTTGTCCTCGTCCACCACCTTCTCCCGCTCGCCCGCCTCCGTGTCCTGCACCCCCGCGCGCAACTCCGCCAGCTTCGGGGCCGCGTTGAATGCCTCGTTGCGCGATCGCTGCCTCTCCTCGAACCCCGTCTCTTCCTTTTTCAGAATGGCGAAGATCGCGCGCACGTCATCCGCCGCCCCCGCGAAGTCCCGGCGAATCCCCTTGTCGATCGCCGAGAACACCCCGCCCGCAATCACGCCGATTTGCCGGATGGTCGTCGCCACCGCATCGAACGTGGAGACGAGGAAGAAGCCCACGCCCTTGACGATCCCGCCCACCACCTCACCCCAAAACTGCCACGCGTCTGCGTTCTTGCCGAGCACCGTCTGAATCGACTGCATCGTGGATGCGATCTGCGGCGCGAGTCCTTGAACGAACCGTGCGAATCCCGTCTCCAGTTGCAACTTCAGCGTCGTGAAGTCGTCGTTTACCGCCTGCGCCGCCCGCGCCGTCTCCTCCGTCAGCACGACGCCCAACCGCTCCGCCTCGCGCGCCGCCGCCGGCAGTCCACCTTCGGAGAGATCGTTCAGCAACGGAATGATTTCCGCCGCTCGTCGGCCGAAAATCTGAAGCGCGAGCGCCGCCTTCTCCGGCGAGTCCTTCAACGCTCCGAACTTCGATGCCAGCAAGTCCAACCGTTCCGCCGCGTCGAGCCCGCGCAGATCCTCCACGCTCACCCCGATCTGCTCGAACGCAGCCACGACGTCCTTCGATCCTGACTGGAACAGCCCGACCTGCTTGTTGAAGATCGTCAGCGTCGCCGTCAACGCCTCCATCGGCACGTTGGCCTTCTCGGACACCAAGCGGAGCGCCGACAGGTTCTCGACGCTCGCGCCGACGCTCTGTCCCATCTTCCCGAGTTTGTCCGCCGCCTCCGACGCCTGCCGCGTCAACGCGATCAGCGCCCCCACTCCGACCGCTGCGCCGAGTTGGAGAATCAGCCCCTTCGCTCCAGCCAGCGCGCTGTTCAGCCCGAGAAACGAACGCGTCGCGCCACCCGCCGACTTCCCCGACTCCGACTGAATGCGTCGAAGGGCGTTGACGACTTCCGTCACGCCCTCCGCCGTCAATCGAACGCGAACGTCAGGAGTTGCCATTCCTCAGGATCTCCGGAACCGCCGGTGGGTCCTTCTTCTTCTTGCGCGCGGGGGCGAGCACCGCCCACGTCAGGAGATCGAATCGGTACTGCTCAACCGCCCGCTGTCTCAACCGCTCTTCGCACGCCAACAGCGCCTCGCGAATGGGCCACCGGAACGCGCGCTCGGCGAGCTCGTAATCTCCGCCGCCGATCAGGCGGCAGATTTCTCCCCACTCGCCGAACCTGCTGTCGTCGTTCCGCTCTTTCCGGACCCGTCCACCTTTTCGGAAGATCCTTCCGAAGTCAGCCAGTAGGCGAGCCCGCTGACGAAAAACTCCATCACGCAACTGAGCAGTTCGAGATTGGCCGTCCGCTTCTCCTCCGGATTCGTCAGCCCTGCCATCTCGTCAGCCGTCCGCTGCGCCATTTCGCGCGTCCACTTCTCTTCATCGCTCGGCATGAGCAGCCCGCCAAGCACCGAAAACGCCTTCCCGCTCGCCATGAGGTCCCCGAGGATCCTCCCCCCGAAGTCCTCGTGCGACTCGCCGGGCCGAAGCATCCACTCTCCGGACCCGGCGTGCCGCAGATGCCCCGCGAGCCAATGATCGTGTTCTAACGTGCTCACCCCGACGCGCTTGTACCATCGCCCGCCGAGTTGAATCGTTTCAGCACCCACCCGGACCTCCTCTTTTACGACAGCTTGTAGGCGCGGAAGAACGGATTCGCCCCGTGGGCGATCGTGTCCGCCAGCACCTTCCCCTTGATCGTGAACGACGCGTAGTCATCGCCGATGAATGGGATGATGCCGTCCGGCGACAGCGACGCCTTCCACACCTCGATCTCCCACACCGGCCCCGTCGCGGGCTTGCCCACGAACCGAACGAAACCTTCGATGAAGTTCGAGATCCCGCCCTGTACCGTCGGAAGCGCGCCCGCCGCGAACGTCGCGTAGGTGTAGTCGATTTCCAGCGCCGCCGCGTCCGCGATCGCTCCCGCCGTGACGATGAAGATGCGCCCACGCGTGGCGTCGATGATGTAGTCCGTGTTGTTGACGTACGTCGGCGACCCCGCCGGTCCCGTCACCGCGACCGCCGAGATGCTTCGCCTCGGCGTCGCTCCTCCGACTTGGAGCCAATGCCCCTTCTTGACGCTTGTCGTCGGCGGCACCTCGTTCGCCACCACCGCACCCGTCACGATGTAGTCCTCGCGGTCCCCCATGAAGGCCAACGCAAGGTTGTACTCGTCGAACTCGTCCAAGATGATGTTGATGTTCGGCGTCCGCCGGACGTTGACGGACTTGATCAGCGGCGCCGACGCCTCCGCCGCCGAGTACTTGTCCCGCACCTCATCCTCGACGCCGATCTCGAACGTCTGGCACGTCCCGAGAAACCGTTCGCCCGTCTTGATCCCGCTCGCGTTGAAGCGATCGAAGAAGCACTCCCCTCGCCCGAGCAGGACGTTGTTCGCATTGACGACATTGCTAGGCATCGCGTTCGCCCTCCTATGTCTTCACTGTCGGATCGTGCGCGAGATGCTGATACGACACGGTGAACTCCGTCTTGAGCAGCACCGTCGGGTACTCCCCGTCCTTGCCGTAGTCGTATTCTCCCTCGCCTTCCACCACGTCATGCGCCACCCCGCCGAGCGCCACCCCGAACGCCTGCGGCACCAGCGCCTTAACCGCCCACTCATAGATCGCGTCCACTACCGTGTCCGGCCGCGTCGCATCCGTTCCGACCGCGCGCATCTCGATTGCCACCGTCAGTTGCGCCCTGACGATCGGACCTGACGGCCTGCCGATCTCCTCCGGGACATTCCTCACCGGGTACACCAGCGCGGACATCAGCGTGGGACTCTGCGGAATCGCAGCCCTGCGCGTCCGCTCCAACTGCGGAACCCCGCCCGGCGTCCCCGTGTTCCACGTCGTCACCACCGCCGCGATTACCTGTTCACGAACCGTCATCCTAGAGGACCCTCACCGCGACGATGCGCGTCGTTCCGCCGTCCAATCCCTCGACAAGGACGTGCGCCGCCTTCATCGCCACGCCGTCCACCGTCATCGCGACCGCCACCGCCAACGCCGGAAACGTCCCGGTCTTGCACGTCACCACCACCGCCTTGCCGATCAGGTACGCCCACTCGCCCGTCAGCGGCTCTTAGTCCGCTTAGTCTCGCAGACACTTCGCCGTGACCGCACCAATGGTGACGGGGACGCCAAACCGATCCAGCGCTGGCTGGAGGTAGGCGTCCCCGTACACCGGCATGGATCAGCCTCAGGCGTTGTACTTCTTGAAGCCGATGAGCGTCACGCCGATCAGAATCGGACCGGTCGTCACCGTGGCCCCATACTTCAGGAACCGTCGGATTGAACGAACGTCCACGGGAATCTGGCGTACCTGATTCGCCGTCGTGACGTCCGCCGCCGTCGCGCCCGCGATGTCCACGTACGTGCCGGCCACCGTGTCGCAGTCCAGCAATCGAACCAGCGACATGGAACCCGTGACCGCGCCCGTCGTCACCACCGCCTGCACCACGCCTTCGTAGCCCTGAAGATCCACCCCCGTCGTACTCAGGAACGCTCCCGCGCCCTGCGACACCGACGGATGGATCACCGCCGGGGTGATCCTCACCAACCCAACCGTGGTATCCATGTATCGCTCCTTCTTCGTTTCAGTCCCGTCGCCGGAACGGTTTGTTACCGCGTACGTCGCGCACTCGTGGCCGCTTCGCCCTCCGGCCCCTTCGCCTCCTCAACTTCCGGAGCGGGCCCCTCGACGATCTCCACGACGCGCTGCAACCGCACTTCGATGGCAGCCTGCGCCGCCGTCTCGAACGTCACTTCGTCGCCGGGGTACACGTCCCGGCCCGGCGCGATGCAGAACCCACTGACCACCTTGAACCGCTTCATCGCTGCCTCCCGAATGATAGGCGCGCTGGACCGCGCGCGCCCTCAGTGATTAGACGATCGTCGCGCCCGTCGCCTTGGAGAACGATTCCCCGTGGCGCAGGATCAGATCGGCCATCTGGAACGACGTCACTTCGATGATGCCGCGCTTCTTCAGCCGGTACGGGTCCACGACGATCTCCGTCGAGTTGAACAACCCGAACACGACCTCCGACCAGTTCCCGAAGATCAGGCCATGCGACGTCCCGCCCGCCTCCTCCGAACCGTTCATCGTCGTGGCCAACTGCGTGGTCGAGGACGCCGGGTAGTTCGCCATGACGCCTTCCTCGAACGGCCCCTTCCAGATCATGTCGGAGCCAGCCGCCGAAGCCACCAGCGTCTGCATCATCTTCCCCGCCATGCCCGGCGTCGTGATCCACCCGAGCGCGCCGCGAATCGCGTTCGCCACGGCGACCTGCGTCTCCATGTCGATCAGCTTGCCGAACGTCGGGACACCACCCATCGCCGTCGCGGACACGCCCGGCGCGAAGTAGATGCCCATCGGCTGACCCGCCGCGCCGATCCCGTGCATCGCGGCTCGGTCGATCGCGCGCGAATGCGCCTCCGCGAACTCCTGACGTGCCATCGCTTCGATCTCCAGCGACGACTGCAACAGAAGCTGTCGCGTGTAGCCCGTCGTGGACTGGAGAGTCTTCTGCGCCATCGTCACGATGGCCAGCAACAGATCCGACTCCGCCACGTCCGCCGCCGGGTTCTCACCCACCCACGACACGGTGACGCCACCGGACTGCTTCACGAATCCGACCGGGCCCGTGAGCCCCGTCAGCACCCGCCCGCCGCGCCGGAGAACCATCGTCGCCGAGCGGAGCAGTTCGATGAACTCCCCCGGCGTGTCGAAGATGGTCTCTGCGCCCTTCGTCGGGACGTTCGTCGCGAGGGTCCTCGCGTGGATGGCCTGCATGCGCTCTTCGCGCGTGCGCAGATCCATCGGAATCAGGATGCCCCCGCGCCGCTCCACGCCCTCGGGCAGCCCGCGCAGCAACTCGCGATGGACCTCGGCCTCCAGCCCGTCGAACTTGAACCGGCCGAACTCGTCCGGATCGCTTCCCTTCTCGCGCGCCGTGATACCAGCGCCGAGACGGACCGCGCGAATCAGCGACCATTCCTTCCGGTCCTTCGCCGACATGCCGTCGAGCGTTTCCGACGGAGGCTGCGCCAAGCCCTTCGTCTCGCGCAGGAGGAGGATCTTCCGCGTCGCGACCACCACGCTGTCGCCCGCGTCCACCATCTCCTCCGCCCGCTCGGCCGGGAGATCGTTCATCTTCACGAGCGCCCGAATCGTCTCGCGACGCTCCTTCTCTTCCGCGCGAATCGCCTTCCGCTCCCCCTCCACGTCGAGGACCTGAACGGTCGCCCGCTCCGTCGCCGCCGGTCGCGGATCGCTCTCCGGCACTTCGATGAGCGCGCCCTTCTCGTCTCGAACCTTCTTCATCGTCATCGCTCGCTCCTCCTCGGGCTCCTCGCCCTCCGTTTCGACGGGCGGGTATCCGCTCCGTACGCTTCTGTCTTTGCCCACGTCGTCATCCGCCGGCACACCGACCAACGACAACTCCACCGGCTCCCATAGCGTCACGCGCCACAGGTCGCCCTTGTCTTTGTCCTCCTCGACCAGCCGCGCCCGCTTCGGGATGTACCCCACGCTGATGTTCGTACGCGTGTCATCCTCCATATCGAGCGCCGCGTCCTTCCCGCGCGCCGTCCGTGACGTCCGAACCGTCGCCCGGCCCTTCTTGTCCTTGTCGATGTTCGCCGCCTCGATCACGCCGATGGGAGCGCCCCGGTGCTCCTCCAGCATGTTCGCGCGCCCCGACTCGAAGCGAGCCATCTGCACCTCGCCCGCTTCGTGCCCGAGAACTTCACGCCAGTTCCCGAACCAGCCGTAGCGGACCACTTCCTTTTCGCTGCTGAAGGCGACCTCGAAGCGCTTCGCCTCGTCGTCACCCTCCGCGCGCGCCGCGACCGCCGCGAGGCCGTCAACGGGCATGAACCGGATGCCGTTGCCACCCGGAAACTGCTTCTTCTTCATCTGCGCCGCCTCCGTTCTGCCAACGCCGCAGCGACCACCGCCGCCCGGCTCTTGCCGTTTTCCTTCGCTTCCACCTCTTCGTCCTCTTCGTCCTCTTCGTCCTCATCGGACGCGAGGGCCGTAGGCTTCGGCGTCCCGGTGATCTTCACCTTGTGCTCCTTGGCGATTTCAGCCTCATCCTCCAGTTCCTCGATCACGTCCTCCGGATCGAGGCCCTGTTCCGCCAGCACGCGCGTTCGCGACGTCAACCCCCAACTGATCCCCATCACCGCCGCCTGCGTGTCCTTCAGCGGGTCCACCGCCTGCCACCCGCGTGGGCACCACTTCACCGCGAGGAAGCGGCTGAACTCGCGCGCGTCGAGCACAAGGATCCCGCGCGTCAACGCCGACACCAACCACTCGCGGAATACGCGCTGCATGAACTGCCGAATCCACCACTGCTGCAACTTCTTCCACGTCTCCCGCTCGATCGCCATGCCCGACCGCATCGAAGAGTAGTTGACGCCCTCCAAGTCCGACGCCAGCGCGTTGTAGCTCACGCCGAGGGTCGTTGCGATCTTCCGGAGATTCCCCTTTACGAACGCCGAAAACTGCGACGTCGGATGATCCGGCGACCATTCCTTGAACTCCCACCCGATCGGCAACTGCTCCAACGTCCCCGGATTCGCGTTCATTTCGATCGGCTCGTTCGCCGCCTGCGGACCGAACTCCGAAGCGTTCTCCGGCTGGCTCGCTTGGAAGAAGCCCATCTTGGCCGCTGACACGCGCGCCGCGACCAACTCCGACTCCTCGTATCCGTCCAGCATCTTGAGCGAGATCATCGCCGGGCCGAGCCACGTCACCCCGCGCGTCTGATTGACCCGACGTCCCCGCATCGTGTGGATGATGTCGCTCGCCGGGATCGTGTACGAACCCTCGCCCGCGCCGCTGAACAACGATCCGTAGCCCGTGCGCGCGTGGTAGCGAATGGGCTTGCCGAACCGGTTGACCTCCACCCCCATGCGGATCTCGGGCTCGCCGTCCACCGCGCGTCGTGTCAGCTTCTCGTCGATCAGATCCGCGTCCACGCCCTCGAACCCCACACCGTCCGGGAACTCGTCACCCCTCCAGATCCGGGTGAACGCCTCGCCGTCGTTCGACGTCGTGGTGAGCGCCATCGACGCGTATTCGTGGAGGTTCATCTTCCCGTCCACCGTGACCGGGTTCTCCGCGTAACGCTTCCACGCCTCTTCGATCTTCTTGTTGATCCCCCGGTTCAGGTCGCCGTCATTGTCGCGGACCTTCGACTCCAGCCCGATTCCGTTCGGGCCGATCACGTTCACGTCGAGGAGGTTCAGATAGGACGCGACGTAGCCATTGGTCCGGTGCAGTTCCCGCGCCCGCGCGCGCAGCGTCTTTGCACTCCCGCGCACTTCGTCGTCGGGACTCATGCACGCCGCGACCCAATCGAGGATCAGCCGGGTGAGATCGGAGCCTTTTGACTCCGCCGGAAACTCCGTCGCGGGCCACGGCCCCAGCAACTCACGCCACGCGCGCGCGATCCGGACCTTCAGCGGGCGACGCATTACAGCTTGTGCCCCGTGCCCGTGAACTTCATGACGACTTCACGGGAGAAGGTTCCGCCCGCTCGGATCGAACGCAGTTGCCCCTGAAGCATGTTCCGGTATCCGAACAACTCCCGGATCGGGATCAGGTTCACCGATCGTCCGCCGATCTGGAACGCCTCTGCGTCCCCACCGTCCACCATGCGTCCCGCGATGCGCGCCTCGATCAACTCCAGCACCTTCTCGGCCCACTGCTGGAACTCCGCCCCCGTACCCGCCTCTAGGTTCGGCGTCACCGTCACCATGCCGCGCGCCGTTTCGTACACCTCGCCAGCGAGCAACGCCTTCTCGCTCCACTGGTAGACACCGAACGTCAGATCGTCCGTTCCCGGAGCCGCCACCGCAGGGATGGTGATCAGATGCGCGTCCCCGCTCGGGGTCGAGGTGAAGGTGAAGAGCGTCTTGCCCGCAAGGGTCAACTTCAGCGACCAACCGGCCGACGCGGGGAAGTCGGCGAGCGATCGCTTCAGCTTCAGCGTCGTTCCCGACATGAACTCAGTCGGCATTGCGGTCAGCGGGTCAGTGATAGCCATCGCGCCCCGACCATAAGGCCGGAGCGCGGATCGAGGCTATTCGTTTTTTAGGCGGACTCTCCCCCGCTCATCTCACCATCGAACCGCCAGCGACAACGGCACCAGCGCCAACTTCAACCCGATCCGGAGATCCCGAATCGCCGCCGGAGGCGTCGTGTCCGGAGGCTCCAGCGTCGTCACCGTCACGATGTTCGAGACACCCGACCAGTTGGGCACTTCATCCGCCGTCTTGATCGCAAAGTGGTACGTCGTCAGCGGCTGAAGTCCCGCGACCACCACCGAATCCCGC
>Ga0137457_1000496_pt1 | contig 10400 bp, 7 predicted proteins | sample EasRivERMGT630_2_FD_102321 | JGI IMG/M metagenome (GOLD analysis project Ga0137457, IMG submission 102321) | Soil microbial communities from meander-bound floodplain in the East River, Colorado, USA - East River MetaG ERMGT630_2 | ecosystem: Environmental > Terrestrial > Soil > Floodplain ...
AGCCGCTCGATCCGCTCCCCGTCGAGGCGGCAACCTCGGCGCCCACGGCGGAGGCCGCGCTGCAGGCCGCCGAGGCCGAGCGCGCGCGCGACGGCTCCGGGCTGTCGCTCTCCGGCACGATCCTCGTCGACGGTCGCGCGCCAGAGTGGCCGATCGAGCTCACGCTCGAGCCCACGATCCCTCCCGTGCCGCCCGGCGACACGTCGCCGCGGCTGCGCATGCGGCGGGACGTGGTCACGATCCCTCCGGAGCAAGGGGGGAGGTTCGCGTTTGGCGATCTGTCTCCGACCTGGAGCGGCCGTCTGACCATGAGCGACTTCTCCCTCGCGAACGGCGAGCACTCGCTCTCCATCGACGCGCCCCGCGCGGGGCTCGTGCTCGCGCTGGTCTCCGGACCGGCCGTCGTCGGACGCATCCTGGATCCGAGCGGACGTCCCGTCCCTGGCCTGGAAGGGCAGTGCCAGCGCCGGATCGGCCGGACGGGGGAGCGCGCGAACGAGGAGGAAACGCTGGGCTTCGTCTGTCGCGCGGATGGTTGCTTCCGCATCCCGAGCTCGGGCGCGGGCGACTGGTGCTCCGTCACATTGAGGGTCGAGGCCGAGGGGCACGGATACCTGGACCTCGAGACCCCCGACTTCGTCCCGGCGGGCGGCCGCGACGTGGGCGAGCTCGTGCTCGAACCGCTGCGCGCGCTCGCGTTCACGGTCCGCGACCCGGAGGGAGCGCCGATCGAAGGCGCGTTCGCGCGCGTGGAGCCCGTCCTGGTGGCACGGCGCAGCGCGCGCACGGGCCCGGACGGCGCCGGCAAGCTCGCCTTCGCGCCGGACCGCGAGGTGGAGGTGCGCGTCAGCGCGGGCGGATACGCGGATCGTGTGAGCGCGGCACCGCTCGCCGGGGCGCTCGACGTCGTGCTGGAGCCCCTGGCCACGCTCGACATCGCTCTCGTCGGGTCCCTTCCCGAACAGGCCGACCGCGTACGCGTCTCGGCCGCGCGCGCGGCCTTCGTGTGGGACGAGAGCGGCTGGGACGAGCCTGCCGACCTGCAGGCCGAGCTCGGCGGCAGTCGGCCGGCTGTGAGACGCGGGCCGATGAGCGACGGTCGCCGCGAGTACGAGTTCGGCCTCCTCCGCTACGGTCGCGTCCGTCTGGTCGGTCTCGTGCCCGACGTCCCGCTCACGATCGAGGCGCTCGCGCCGGACGGCCGCGTGCTGGCCGCCGGAACGGCCACCGCCGGGAGCCGGGCGCGCACGGCGCTCGAGCTCGGCGATCCGCGCACCTCCGGTGCGGAGCCGACGCAGATGAAGGTCCCGATGCGGCGGGCCTCGGCGCCCTCGCCTCGCTGAGGCCGGCCATGGGAAATGTCATGAGCATGAGCGCGTTCGTGCCCGTTCTGCTTTCCCTCGCGACGAGTCCGCTCGCCGCTCAGGCACCCGAGCTGGTCCCCGTCGGGGGGCGCCCCCTGTCGCTCGCGCGCGGCGCGGACGTCCGCTCGTTCGCGATCGATTCCTCCATCCTGGAGCAGACGCGCCTGATCCACGTGGTCTTGCCCGCGTCGTTCGCGACGACTGCGAAGAGCGCTCCCGAGCGCCGCTACCCCGTCACGATCGTGCTCGACGGCGAGGTCAACGTGCCGCCGCTCGCGGCCGTGAGTGACGAGCTCGTCGGCAGCGGACAGATCCCCGAGGCGCTCCTCGTCGCCATCACCAACGTCCAGGGCAAGACGTGGGAGGAGGGGGCGGAGAACCGCGTGCACGACCTGACTCCGCCCGGGCTCTCCGTGAGCAGCAGCGGCCTGAACGAGGGCGGCGACCGCTTCCTGGACTTCATCGAGCAGGAGCTCCTGCCGGCGCTCGAGCGCCAGTTCCGCGGCGGCGGGCCGCGGACGCTCATCGGGCATTCCTCGGGCGGGATCCTGGCGACGTACGCCGCCGCGACGCGCCCCTCGTTCGCCGCCGTGGTCGCGATCGACACGCCCACCGAGTTCGGCGACGACTGGCTGACGAAGAAGCTGCTCGCCCGGGCCGGCTCGGGCACGACTCCGCTGCGCTACGCGACCCTCGAGGCGCGCTTCGGCTGGCGCGACGACACCTGGCAGGCTCTCGTCGCCGCCGCACCCGCGTCGTGGCGGCTCCATCGCGCGGAGCTCGAGCACGAATCGCACGAGTCGATGGGCATGCTCGCCATGTACCTCGGGCTGCGCGAGGCGTTCAGCGACTTCTCGATGCTCGCCGCGCCGGTCGCGCCGACCACCAGCATCCTGCCGTACTACGCGAAGGTCGGCGCGTCGCTCGGCACGGCCGTGATCCCGCCGCAGAAGTTGCTCCATCACGTGGTCGAGGACCTGCTCGCCGAGGGCCGCGGCGCGGCGGCGCGCGAGGCATACACCGTGCTCTCCTCGAGCTACGGCCCACCCTCGGACGCCAGCATGCTGCTGGCCCAGATCGCCGAGGTCGAGCGCCGCCCTCCGCCGAAGGAGACCGTCGAGGGGCTGCTGGCCACACCGTTCCCGAAGCCGGAGGAGGCCAAGGCCTTCGTCGGCGAGTGGATCGGCGACGTGTGGATGAACGAGGACGAACCGCGCACCGGCCGAGAAATCCTCGAGCTCGAGGTCGTGGACGGGAAGCTCTGCGGCAAGACCGTGAACCACCTCCCCTCCGGCGAGGACCTCGTGATGCCCTGGTCCTATCTCCAGATCACGTCGAAGGGCATGACCTGGGGCTACATGAACGGCATGCGCCCGCGCGGCATGCTGCTCTTCGAGGGCACGCGCGAAGGCGAGGAGCTGGTCGGGACGATGCGCTTCGGCGGCATCGACTTCACGCGCCCCGACGGCTCGAAGCCGCCGACCCTCCACTTCTCGTTCCGTCGCGCGGGCGGGTGAAGCTTCGATTCGGGCTCTTCAGATCCGAAGTCTGAAGGCGCACCTCCCCACGAACAGGCACAAGAGCCTGCTGGACAGAGAGGTTGCGTCGCACGAGCCGAAGTGGAGCGAGCCTGTCTTGGTGTTCTGCTTGGCGTACTCCCGTTCCTCGATCCCGACCTCGAGGCCTTGCTCTCGTCCTGGTCGGAGCTACCCGACCACGTGCGGCTGGCGATCCGGACGCTCCTCGACGCGACAGGGGTCGGGCGCCGATCTCACTCGAGCACCCGAGACTTCGAGCCTTGATCGGCGACCCTTCGCCTGCCGAGGCGGTCCTCGGCCCGGCATGCCTTGCCGGGGAAACGAGCTGGGACACGGCCGACGCCGCCGCGAACCGGAGCGGGGAGCCCTCCACCAGGTGCTCCTGAGCCACCTCCAGACCTTCCTCGCGCACTCGGACGAGGGAGCTGGGCCGGGGTTGCCGAGATTCGTGCGGCGCGAGCTCTATGGCTACCTCGACTGCGGCATCCTCGCCAACGGCTTCGCGCGCGTGCACTGCTCGAGCTGCGGCCGGGACGAGCTGGTGGCCTTCTCCTGCAAGGGACGCGGCTTCTGCCCGTCGTGCTGCGGCCGGCGCATGGCGGAGACGGGCATGCACCTCGCCGACGAAGTCCTGCCCGCGGTTCCGGTCCGCCAATGGGCGCTGTCCGAGCGCCTCGCGCGCTATCTCGCCCGCCCGCCGATCGCGGAGCGAGCGCCTCTCGCTGGCCGAGGACGGGCGCGTGGTGTACCGCTTGCGCCGCCACAGGAAGGACGGCACCCGGGCCGTCGTCTTCGATCCGCTCGACTTCATCGCGCGACTCGCGGCCCTGGTTCCCCGGCCGCGAACGCATCTCTTGACCTACCACAGCGTGCTGGCTCCGGCCGCCGAGTGGCGGGACTGGATCGTGCCCGGACCACGTGCGACCCCGAGTGATCCGTCCCGCTCCCTCGCCGCCAAGGCCCTGCGAGCGTCCCACGCGAAGACCAGGGCCACCTGGGCCGAGCTCCTGGAGCGCGTCTTCGAGATCGATGTCCTCACCTGCCCCTGGTGTGGCGGGAAACGCAAGCTCATCGCGCTGCTCACCGACGGCAAGGTCGTGCGCAGGATCCTCGAGCACCTCGGCCTCCCCACCGCGGCCCCGGCCCTCGCTCCGGCCCGCTCGCCGCCCGAGCTGGAGTTCGCTGGGTAGGCCCGCCGTCCCTTTTCTACACCGCCACCCAAGTGACCGGAGGGGCCTTCGTCGCCCGAGCGCACGAATCCGGCCTTCCAGGGCAGGGCATCGCTCCGTCTCGGCCCCCCCCCGGAGGGCTCTACGAGCCCTCCTCACCGCTCGAGGACCCCATGGGCTACCGCAAGGGGAGTCGGCTCCGTGGGGCCATGCGCTTGGACAGCCTATCGGATAGCAGTCCCGCCGTTACCCACTATCTAATGATCCTCTCGATGCCCCGCAACCCCAGCCCGAGAAACGCGACGCGATCCTCGTTCGTCTGATAGGGTGTAGGATGTTCCCGGCGTTCTCTAATTGGGAGTTCACGTTGATGCGGTCGTCGGTGCCCGGAATCTTCCACATGGCAGCCCTCATCGGGGAGCTTCTCATTGCTATGCCTTCTGTAATTCCAGCGCAGCAGGCATCGGATATTCTAACCCCTCGTCTGCAATGGAAGCCCGGGGTTGTAACCGTGTTAGCCATGTCGCCCGACGGTAAACTCATCGCCACGAACGGTGCTCAAGTCACTTTTGCAACTTCAACGACTCCTGGCTACACCAGGGGAGAAGTAAGGCTTTGGAATGCCCAGACAGGTGCACTTGTGCGCAGTCTTGCTGTTGAAAATGACAAGATCGCATCACTCGCTTTCTCGCCCGATGGGAACTTGCTTGCTGCAGGCGGCGGAAACCAACAACTACCGCATGACCCCATTAGGATAACCGTTTGGGATGTCGGGTCGGGCAGTGTGAATCGTACGCTCGATGGCTATGACGAGGACGTCATAAATCTGGCCTTCCTCGGCAACAGTGATGGCCTTGTCGCAGTCGGATACTCTCGCCGTCCTGACACACTTCCCAACGCGGCAGGCCCCAAGGTCTTGAAGATGTGGGAAAGGCGGGGTGGTGATGTTGCATGGACAATGAAGTGGCCGATCACCGCTGCTTTCAGTTTTGGAAGAAACAAAACTGGAGATGTCTTGTTAGCCGTGGACGGCTATATCGAGGGGCCCCGGGACCGGGACATTCGAAAGCCTGGTCAGGCCATAGTCGAGCTGTGGAATTTGAGTGACAAATCGAAGACTGCAGTCGGAGCCGACGGGGACATGCGCTACGTGCAGTTTAAAGAGGTAAGCGTTTCGGCAAACGGCAGTGTTGTTGCGGGTGGTAACGCGCAGAGCATAGAAGCGTGGGGAAACACGCTCCATTTTGAAGTCAGGTCCGATTATCCGAAGGAGCTGTTCAACCAAATCGCGCTGTCTCCTGATGGCTCCATATTGGCAGTGGTATCAACTTTACCGCGAAGCCCCGGAACACAACAACGGTCTCACGTTCGTTTGTGGGATTTGGCCTCCAACACGGTCGTTGGCAAGTTGCTTGAGGGTGAAGGTGCTCCGGCGCTGATAGATGCATTGATGTTTTCTCCGGATGGATCTTCTCTCGTTACCGCTGACGTTGACGGCAACATCAAGGTCTGGGATCTAAAACGTAGGTCCGGGAATTGAGGCTCTGACCAGAATGCGCAGATTCTTCCACAATAAGAGCGCCTACGTCAGGTGCGAAGAAGCCAGCAATTTGCACGGCCACCGCGACTTCTGAAAGGGCCCTGGGCGTTGCATCGGTGCCGCTTCTCGGGGCGAAGAAGCGGGAGAGTGGCACGCCCGGAGGGATTCGAACCCCCGACTTTCAGATCCGAAGTCTGAAGGCGCCCCGCCGCTCGGACAGGCATGAGCCTTCAAAAGACCGGCTGCGGCGCGATGCGGGCTACAGCACCCGCTCGAAGTAATCCCGGGCGAAGTCGACGAGGTCCCGCATCCGGAAGTACGTGGCCTTCGCCTCGCCGACCGACCCTTCCAATGCTCGTTTGTCGGCGAGGTACTGTGCCCCAATGACCGGAAAGTGGGTGTCGTTATCGTCGGCAACGTTCGGTACGTCGACCCATTCACGCCGCACTCCCTGTAGCCGCGGAAAGCGAACCGTCATGACACGGCGCTTCCCCACGAGGGACTCGGCGAAGTGGAGCGCTGTGCAGCGGTTGAAGCCGACACCGAGCAGCAGAACTCGGCTGTCGAGACCATATAGCTTGGCGAACGGTGAGCCCGGGCCTTCCGAGAAGGCGATGGGGTGGTCGCGCGTGATCTCCTCGGCCCGATGTCCTCGGGCACAGACGGACTCCAGCGGATGCTCACTGCGAAGGGTGCCGGGCCAGTTACGGAACACCTCCGGGATCACGCCCATCTCGGTGGGGGTCGTCCTGACGTCGAACAGCGGCAGGTTCTCCCGCACCTCGTCGATCCAAGCCTCGGGGATCCTCGGCTCGCGCCAGGTCGCCGGATCCGCACAGTGCGGCGTGGCTGCGGGCATCGCCAGGTTTCCATCCTCGCCGATTGCGTCGAGCAGAGCGCGGACGACTGCCGGAGCGCCCCCCAGCACCCAGCCGACGGCACTGAGCGAGGAGTGCACGACCAGCGTCGTTCCCGGCTCGACTCCGATATCCACGAGGTCTCGATGGAGTATCCGCTCGGTGATGGGGCTGCGCTCGAGGATCGCCGGCATGGTCCAGCTCGCTTGCTCCTCGGGATTCTAGCCATCATCTGGGTATCTCCGTGTTGCGACGAGGCAGGCTTGCCCGCCGGCCCGCTCGCCGCCGGAGCTCGAGTTCGTCGGGCTCGCGCGCGCGTTGCCGCGCCTCGTCCTTGCTCGATCGCGTCACTTCTTCGCGTCGGTTTCGGTGAGCAACTCCTCGATCAAGCGCTCGAAATCCTCGCGCAGCTTGGTGTGCTCCGCGCCGGTCGCGGGGCCGCTGTAGCCTTGGTGCACCGCGCGCACGCGGCCGTCGCCGTGCAGGAAGATCGTCGTCGGGTAGGCGCGGATCTCGTCGAGCAGCGGGAAGCTATTCCAGGCAGCCTCCTTGTCGCTCGTGCCGGCGATCAGCATCGGGAAGGTGAGCTGGTGGCGCTGCGCGTAGAGCTTGACTTGCTTCGCGTCGCGCGCGAAGTCGCCGGTGAGCTCGAACGCGAGCCCGACGATCGACAGCCCGCGCTCGCGATACTTCGCATCGAGCTCGCGCAGGAACTCGGCCTCGTCGTTGCAGTTGGGGCACCACGAGCCGAACAAGACGACCATGCGCGCCGCGCCGGTGAACTTGATCAGCGACTGCGGCTTGCCGTCGACGTCGAGAAACGAGACGGACGCCAGCGACGCGCTCCCGTTCCACTTGGTCAGGCCGAACGGGTCGGGCAACTTCGCGTTCTCGTCGCGCACCGCCGTCCAGGTCTCGTGCCACGAGTCGCCGGACCAGAAGTCGCCCTTCAGCGAGGCGTCGGGCTGCAACGTTGCTTTGAACAGGAACGCATGCGCGCCGTCGAAGCAGCCGAGGGAGAAGCCCTCCTTGTTTGCGTCCATGTGCCCGGCGAGGAAGCGATAGTCGCCGAGCGTGGTCAGGAATGTCGCGGCGATGTCGGGGAAGGCGTCATGGCCCAGCCTGCGGCCGAAGTCTCCGTCGAACAACGCGATCGCAGGATTGGGGTCCGATGAGAACTGCGCTCGCCATCGCCCACCAAACGGCGTGTCGAAATCCGATAACGCGACGTGGAGACTGCCGACATGCCGCGCGTGAAAGGGGAGTGTCGTCCACCGATCGGGCCCGGCGCGCTTGCTCCAGGTGCCGTCGAGCATCTTTGTGGCGGGATCGAAGGTGCTCTCGATCGACGAGTCGTAGTGCGGCCACGCGAGGTGAAGGTGAGCTTCCTGCAACTGGACTTCGGGAACCGGGACGTGCTCCGAGGCGTTCGCGACATCGGCGCGCCAGCCGGACGGCACTGTGCGACGACGCCGAGGACGATGAGTGGTTTGTGAGAGATACAACTCGAAGCGCAGCCTGCCGCCCGGACTGTCGAGCCACGCATCCCAGAGACCATCCATCCGCGAGAGCTGACCGCTCTGCGCGATTGCCAGGAGTGTTGCGGCGATCAGCGACATGGTCGCGAGTCTATCTGCGCACCGCGAGATTCACGCGCCCAGTTCGCGCAGCACGTTCGGCGGATAGAACGCAAGCACCGCCATGCCGCCCGGGCGCGCACGCGTCCATGCCGCTCAGTCGGTTCTCTGCAGCTTGAGCCCGCCCGTCGTCACGCCCGTGACGCGCTTCTTCTTGAGGGTGAACTCGAAACGGTGGGGTTTCTCGCCGCGCTTCTCCTCGAATGCGTTCCTGCCCTTCGGTACGAGCCTCAGCGTGGCGACGAAGCGCGGCCCGTCCCAGTCGAGACCCTGGAGACCTTTCGCGCCGAAGCCGAGCGAGGCGCGCACGGAGTCGCGCTCGTGCTCGATGGCTACCAGCGCGCGCACGTAGCCGCGCTCGACCGTGGCGCCCAGCGCGCGCACGCTCTTGTACGTGCCGTGCGCCTCGATCTGCCGCGGCCAGGTGTGCGTCACGAGCGTTCTGACCCAGATGTCGAGCTCCTCGTTGAGCACGACCTCGTCGAGGAACTCGACGTCGCCCTCCGCCATCGCCTCGATGAACTGGACCGCCTTCGCGTTCAATGCATCGAGCTCCGCGCGCTTCATGCCGTCCTCGCGTGGCACGATCTCGTCGAGCAGCGCCTGGCCCTCGATGCCGACCTCCAGCCCGCCGTCGACCTCCTTCACGACGAGCGCTCCGTCCTTGCTCTCGTAGCGTCCGCCGTAGCCGCCGAGCTCCTCGTCCGCCACTGGGACCGTCTGCGGCGGCGGATGGCGCGGCGAACGGCCGAACAGGAGGCACTCGAGGTTCTCCGCGATCTGCCAGACCAGCACCAGGTCGGTGTTCGCGAGCACGACGACGCAGGCCTGCTGCTCCGGAAAACGCATCATGTCCACGTGGAAGCCGCGCACGTCGCCTTCGTGCGACTGGCGCAGCCTGCCGGTGTTCGACTTGCCGACGTACCACCCGCACGCGTAGCCCTCCTGCACCGGCGTGAACAGCTTCGCTCTCGCCTTCTCGCCGAGCACGGCCGTCCCGGCCAGGGTGCGATCCCACTTCAGCAGGTCGAGCGCCGTGGTGACGACGCCGCCCATGCCCCGGTACTGGTAGCCGAAGGACCCCATGTACGGATGCTCGAGCGCGCTGCGCGACTCGGCGTCCTGCGACTCGCCGACCGCGGCGCGCGCGGGATCCAGATCGGCATCGCCCGTGAAGCCGGTGTCCGTCATCCCGGCGGGCGCGAAGAGCTCTTCCTCGCAGTAGCGCGTGAAGCTCTTGCCGCTCGCGCGCTCGACGATGCCGGCGAGCAGCGCGTAGCCGCCGTTCCAGTACTCGAAGTGCGCGCCAGGCGCGTTCTTCGGCTCCTCGGCGAGGTACGCCTTCACCGCCTCCTCGAGGTCCGCCCCGCGACCCGACGGACCGTTGCGCGGCATGCCCGAGGTGTGCGTCAGGAGGTGCATGATCGTGATCTTGCGCGCGTGCGCGGGCACGCCAGGCAGGTGCTTCGCGATCGGGTCGTCGGTCGTGAGCTTCTCCTGCTGCTCGAGCTTCAGGATCGCGGCGGCGGTGATCTGCTTCGAGAGCGATCCGATCTCGAACAGGGTCGTCTCGGTGTTCGGGCGGCCCTTCTCCGGGTCGGCGCGGCCGTAGCCCTTCGCGAGCAGCGCCTTGCCGTCGCGCGCGACGAGCACCGCTCCGTTCCAGCCGGCGCGCTCGTACTTATGGAGCAGCTCGTCGCACGCGGAGCTGATGCCCTTCTCCTTCTCCTCTTCCTCTTGGAACGGAGGCCGTGTCAGCGAGAGCGGTGCGCTCGGCACGGAGGAAGCCCCCCCGACGAGAGCGAGCAGGACGGAGAGCGGTTTCATGTTCATGTGTTGTTGACCCACCAGACCGTCTGGGGCAGCGCCTCGACGGATGGCTACTTTCTCGGCTCGTACCGCAGCGCCACCGCCCCCGAGCCGAACTCCAGCCGGCTCACGAGCTTCAAGTCGACACGCTTCGATAGCCCCGCGAACAACGTCGGCCCGTGGCCCGCCAGCGTGGGCTGCACCACGAACTCGTACTCATCGATCAATCCCAGCTCCGCCAACGCCAGCGGGAGCTTCACGCCTCCCACGAACAGCCCCTTGCCCGACTCCCGCTTGAGCTGCTGAACGGCCTTCCCCAGATCCCCGCGCACGAGCTCCGCGTTCCAGTCGACCCGGCCCAGGGTGCTCGACACGACGTACTTCCTTGCCGCGTCGATCGTCCGGGCGAAGGGCTCCATCCAGTCGGCCATCCAATCAGGCTTCACTCCCGTGGCCGGCGGCCGCCACGCTGCCTCCATCATTTCG
>Ga0137457_1000497_pt1 | contig 10397 bp, 13 predicted proteins | sample EasRivERMGT630_2_FD_102321 | JGI IMG/M metagenome (GOLD analysis project Ga0137457, IMG submission 102321) | Soil microbial communities from meander-bound floodplain in the East River, Colorado, USA - East River MetaG ERMGT630_2 | ecosystem: Environmental > Terrestrial > Soil > Floodplain ...
AAGCGAGTTCGCCGGCGGCCGGCGGGCGGCCGTGCACGAGTACCCGCTGCGCGACCGGCCCTTCGTCGAGGAGCTCGGGCGCGAGGTGCGCCGGATCCAGGTCGAGGGCTACCTCCTGGGCGACGACTACGTCCTGCAGCGCGACCGCCTGCAGGCCGTGTTCGAGGGGGCGTCCCCTGGCTTCCCGCGCAAGCCTGGGAGGACCCTGGTCCACCCGACCATCGGGACCTTCCTCGCCTTGTGCCGCTCCTTCCGGTTCCGGGAGACGACCGACGAGGGGCGGATGGTCCGTTTCCTGGCCGAGTTCGAGGAGGTGGGCGAGGAGATCGAACCGTCGCCGGGCGCGGATCCCGTGGGGGAGTCGGACCAGGCCGCACAGGCTCTCGGGACGGCCTCCGGGGAGGCCTTCGAGGAGAGGGTCCAGGTGGCCGGCGTGGTCGAGCGCGCGCGTACGGCCGTCGTGGACGTCGTCACGGAGCTCGTGGCGCGTCTCCGCCACCTGGACGTCTTCAGCGGCCCAGCCAGGGACGTGGCCGCCCTCGAGTCGGCCCTGACGGGGCTCCTCACCCAGGTCTCGGTCCTGATCTCCGCGCCGGCGGACCTCGCGGCGCGGGTGCTCCAGGCCCTCGACGCCGTCCTCGACGCCTCCTCGACCCCGCTCGGGGCGCTCGAGGCCTACCGGGCCCTCCGGGACTTCCCCCCCGTGGACGACGCGGGGCCGGGCCTGCAAGGGGAGATCGCCCACGAGAACGGCCGGCTCGCGGCCGAGCTCGTGGAGGTGGCCGCGCTCGCGGGTTCCGTGCGCGCGGCCGCGCGCGTGGACTACCGCACCCTCGAGGAGGCGCAGGAGGTCCGGGATGAGCTCGCCCTGCGCCTGGACGAGCTCGAGGCCCAGGCCTCCGACGACGTGCTCTCGAGCCTCGAGGCCCTCCGGGTGTCCCTGGCTCGCGCCGTTCCTCCGCCCGACCGCGACCTACCGAGCCTCCGGACGCTCACCCTGGCGACAACTCGCCCGGCCCTGGCGGTAGCGCACGAGCTCTACCAGGACGAGAGCCGGGCCCAGGAGCTCGTGGACCAGAACGGCCTGCGCCACCCGCTCCGCCTGCCCGGGCTCGTCCCGCTCCTCGTCCTCTCGAGGTGACCCCTTGCCCGCGGTAGACGAGGACGAGCTCGAGCTCCTGGTGGGCGGGAGGAGCTTCACGGGCTGGGAGCGCGTGGAGGTCACACGCTCGATGGAAACCGCCTCCGGCGCCTTCACCGTCCAGGTCTCCGACCGGGACCCCCTCCCGATCCGGGCCGGCCAGGAGGTGACGGTGAGACTCGCCGGGGAAGTCGTGATCAGGGGGCACGTGGACGCGATCCAGGCGCGCGGGGGCGCGCGCGAGCGTTCGGTCGTCGTCTCCGGCCGCGACCGGACCGCGGACCTCGTCGACTGCAGCGAGATATCGGACCCCGGCGAGTGGCACGACGTCGACCTGCAGCAGCTCGTCGAGCTGATCGCGAAGCCCTTCGGGGTGGAGGTGCGTTCACTCCTCGAGGAGGAGACGGAACCGTTCCTCCGCTTCGCGCGCCAGCCGGGGGAGACGGCGTGGAGTGCCATCGAGAGGGCCTGCCGGCTCCGCGGGGTCCTTGCCCATTCGGCCGGGGACGGCGCCCTCCTCCTCGAGCGGCCCGGTCGCCAGCTCTCCCAGGTAGCCCTGATCGAGGGCCGGAACGTGATCGAGTGGGCGGTCGATACGAACCTCCGCCAACGGTTCTCGACCTACGTCGTCCGCGCCCAGCATCCGGGAGCCGACGACTACTTCGCGGACCAGGCCGCGCTGATCGAGGCAACCGCCGACGACCCCGGGGTGGAGCGGTTCCGGCCCCTCCTCGTGCTCGCCGAGGGGGCGCTCGTCTTCGAGAGCGCGAAGGATCGCGCCGGCTGGGAGGCGACCGTGCGGGCCGCGCGCAGCGCCACGTGTTCGGTGGTCGTCCAGGGTTGGCGACAACGCCCCGGAGGCCGCGTCTGGACGCTGAACGTCCTCTCCCAAGTCGTGCTGCCCGGCGCCGGCCTCGACCAGGTCCTACTCGTGAACGAGCTCCACCACACCCGCGACCTCGAGCAGGGAACCCTGACCGAGGTCGGCCTCACCCGCGCCGACGCCTACGATCCCGAGCCCGAGGTGGACGAGGGCGAGGAGTTCGACTTCGGCGACGAGGACGGAGGGTTCTAGCGTGGCCGTCATCGACCTCGTCCGCCGCCTGGTCGAGCCCGTCCTGCATCGGGTCAAGGTGCTGGCCCAACGCGGGGTCGTCCGTTCCTCGACCGACTCGACCAAGGCCCAGACGCTCGAGCTCGCGGTGCTCTCGCACGAGACGCTTCGTGAGGTCGAGCGCTTCGCCCACTTCGGCCTGACGAGCCGACCGCCGACCGGCGCCGAGGTCGTGGTCCTCTGTCTCGGTGGGAACCGGGACCACCCGCTCGTCGTGGCCGACGAGGACCGCCGAGCTCGCCCGGTCGGGACGCTCGCCGAAGGGGAAGTCTGCCTCTACGCCACGGGGCCGGCCCGGATCTACGTCCGCGCCGATGGATCCGTCGAGATCGAGGCGACCGGCGACCTGAAGGTGACCGGGAAGGTCGCGGTGACGGGCGACGTCGAGGCGACCGGCAACGTGAAGGACCTCGTCGGGACGCTCGCGGCCTTCCGAACGGCGTACAACGCCCACACGCACTCGGACCCGCAGGGCGGGACGACCGGCCCGCCGGTGCCGACGGCGTGAGAGCGCTACACTGGGCTTGTGATCGACGTCGCGCTCGTCCCGGTCGACGAGACCCTCGACCTCGTGCTCGAGGGGGGAGACCTCCGGACGGAGGATGGCCTGACGACGGCGGTCCTCGTCTCGCTCTTCTCGGACGCGCTCGCCGCGGCCGATGACGAGCTCCCCGACCTCGGGACCGATCGCCGCGGCTGGTGGGCGGCCGAGGTCCTCGAGGAGGATCGAAGCGCTGGTTTTGGATCGCTCCTCTGGCTCCTCGAGCGCTCGAAGCTCCGGAACGAGACGCTGGTTCAAGCCGAGGCCCACGCGCGCGCGGCGCTCGCTTGGCTCGTCGAGGAGGGGATCGCCGAGCGGATAGAGGCCACGGCCTCGAGGCTCGACGGCCAGACGCTCTTCCTGGAGGTGCACCTGTTCCGAGGCCGGGCCACGGTGCGGGCGGACCTCTGGACGGCCCAGCTAGCGATCACTCTCGAGGTGGGGCCGGCCCGTTTCGCGCTGGTGGCAGTCCCCTAGCGCGGACGGCACCATTGAGGCGTGACCTTCGCGCGCCCGACCCTCGCCGAGCTCGTGGCCCGGGCGGAGAGCGAGACCGCCTCGCGCCTGGGCCTGGGCTCCCTCCTCGAGCGCTCCGTCCTCAAGGTCCTGGCTCGCGTCTGGGCGGGCGGACTCCACGGGCTCTACGGCTACCTCGACTGGGTCTCCCGCCAGGTCGTGCCTCTCACCGCGGACGCCGAGGTCCTCGAGCGCTGGGCCGATCTCTTCGGTCTCGAGCGCCGGCCGGCCGCGGGTGCGACGGGGACGGTCACCTTCGCCGGGACGAGCGGGGTCGTGGTGCCCCTCGGAACGGTCGTCCAGCGCGCCGACGGTCGACGCTTCACGACCACGGCCGGCGGGACGATCGCGGCCGGTGTCGTCTCCCTGCCCGTCCTCGCCGAGCTCGCCGGGCTCGCCGGGAACACCGCCGCGGCCACGACGCTCTCGCTCGCAACCCCCGTTGCCGGAGTGACCGGCGCGACCGTGGCCGCCGGCGGCCTCGTGAACGGGCTCGACACCGAGACCGATCGTGAGCTCCGCGATCGACTGCAGGCCTTCGTGTCGGCGCCCCCCCAAGGTGGGTCCGTGGCCGACTACGAAGCCTGGGCACGCGAGGTTCCTGGGGTCACGCGTGTCTTCGTGATCGCGAACGGCCTCGGCCTCGGGACCGTGCTCGTCCTCTTCGCGGTCGACGATGACCCGGGCGGTCCGATCCCGAACGCGGCCAAGGTCCAGGAGGTCCAGGACCGGCTGACCGACGAGACGCGGCGCGACAGCGCTCCGGTCACCGCGGCGGTGACGACGATCCCCCCGGTCGCCCAGGCGGTCGCGATCACGGTCGAGTTGACGCCGAACACGCTCCCCGTCCAGGAGGCCGTCGCGGACGCGCTCCGTGGGATGCTCGTTCGCGAGGGAGTCCCTGGCGGGACGATCTCGCACGCGAAGTTCGTCGAGGCGATCGCGACCGCCGCGGGCGAACAGGACCACGTCCTCACCGTCCCCGCCGGCGACGTCGTCGTCGGAGCGACGAGCCTCCCCGTCCTCGGGACGGTCACCTTCGTGTAGAGGGAGGAGGCGTCCCCGAAGCCATGGCCGACGAGTTCGCCGTCCTCGTGGTCGACGCACCCCTCTCGACGGGGGTCGTCAACTACACCTCCCCGAACATCACCGACTTCCAGGGCGCCGTCGTCTTCGTCTCGGGCGACTACCTGACCGAGGCCAGCTCCGCCCAGCTCTCGCTCGCCTACTTCTCGAAGCAAGGACCGAGCACGAAGGCCGGAGGACTCGCGAGTTTCTTCCGCGCGGGCCAGAGCGGGGCCTCCATCGCCCGCCACACGGCGTCGACCTCGTCGAGCGGGAGCGGCCTGATCCGCGTCCTCGACCCGGCGACGCTCGGCGGAAACTGGGCCCTGGGTACGGTCACCGACCTCTCGGACGGGATCTCGGTCGACTGGACCGACGTCTCCGGGCTCTCCTCCTCGAGGAAGGTCAAGCTGATCGTGATCCTCTTCGGAGGGTGCGGGGTTCGCGCCGGGGCGGCCAACGGGAACGAGTCCTTCTACACCGCCGGCAACCCGACCCACCTCCTGAGCTTCGCGAAGCGGGGGAGCTTCGGCGGGGTGGCGACGGGCTTCTCGTTCTCGATCGGCGGGGCCGTCGACGGTGGTTCGATCGTCCAGGGACACGCGGCAACGTGCTGGCCCACGGCCGCGGACCCCGTCTCGTGCGGCCAATACTCCAGCACGGGCACCTACGCGGGCACGATCCAGGAGGCGTCCGGCGTCCCGACGACGATCAGCGACGACGCGGTGACCGACTTCGTCACCGACGGCTTCGAGCGCGACGGCGACACCGTGGGCGCCTTCTGGCTCGGCTTCAACTGGGCGGACGACCGCGTCGGGCTGATCGCCCAGGAGGAGTTCACCGGGAGCGAGAGCGGGACGACGCCGCTCGTCGGCCTTGGCCGCTACTGCGAGGTCGTGATCGGCGTATGGATCGGTGCGACGAGCGACGACGCCCTCGAGACCGGACCCGAGGCCCAACAGCTCGGGATCTTCGTCACCGATGGGGTGGAGACCCATTCCATCTCCTGCGCGATCGACGAGGGCCTGGACCCCGACTCGACCCCTACCGTGGCCCACTCGCGGTACAAGTCGGGCGAGTGGAACGTGGTCTCCGGCTCCGGCGGGACCGCCTTCCGAGCGACCTCGGTCGCGATCACGCCGACCGGCCTCTCGCTCAACGTCGTGACCTCGCAAGCTGGGCGCCTCTTCCTGTGGGGCGTCTCGCGGATCCCGGCGCTCGAGCCGGACGCGACCCTGCTCGAGCTCGAGCTCCCCGTCCCCACCGTCCTGATCGAGAATCAGCTCGCGCCGAGCCCGCTTCCTCTTCCTCTCGCCCTGCCGACGCCAGCGGTCATCGCCCCGAAGCAACCAGCGGCCGTCCCTCTCCTCTTCGTGCTCCCGAGTCCGGCCGTCTTCGCGCCGGTCATACCGGCGCCCCTCCCCACGAAGCCCGAGCTCGGGCCAGCCTACCTCGAGGCCCTGGCTGGGCTCCTGCCTCGAGGATTAGCGTGGCCGAAGAGGTCCTGAACCCGTGAGCGTCCTCCTCGATCTCCTGCGCGCGCAGGCCGAGCTCCTCGCGGACGTCGAGGAGCGATCCCTGGACCTGCACGAGGAGGCGGACCTCCGCACCGTGCTCGAGGTCCTGCCGGAGTGGATCGAGTTCCTCGGCCTGGCGGACGACTGCACCGACGGCCTGCCCCAGACGACGACGGAGCAGCGCTATGCGGCCCACCTGAAGATCGCCAAGCCCGGCGGTCAGAACCGCTTCCACCTGGCGGAGGTCGCCCAGGGCCTCGGGTACGACGTCGAGGTCGTGGACATCGTCGAGTTCCACGCCTTCGTGGCGGGGAGCTCGGCCGGGGATCACGCCTACGACGACGACTGGGCCTTCGTGGCGGAGATCCACGCGGGGGAGATCACCCCGCGCTTCGCGCGCGCGGGCCTCTCGGTCGCGGGCGAACCGCTCGTGACCCACGGGAACGGCGTCCTCGAGTGTACCCTGGACGCCATCAAGCCCGCGCACGTTCACTTCCTCTACGCTTACGACAAGCCCTACGCCGGCTACGCCCCCTGGAACTCCGCGGTGCCGTCGACGGTGCCGATCCCGCTCGTCCTGCCGATCCCCACGAGGACCTGATCCATGCACCGAGTCGACCACCCCACCGCCGCTGCGGTCATCCCCTCGCCTGAGCCCGTCGGGACGCCGGGCTTCTTCACCGAGGGAGACCCGCTCCTGGCGATCCCCGCGACGCGCGTCACGGACGACTGGCTCAACGCCATGCAGGAGGAGGGCGCTCACCTGGTGGAGGCCGAGGACCTGATCCTGGACAAGGGCGACCGGACGCAGTGGCACCAGGCCGTGCTGCGCGCCGTCGCGCGCAGCTACGCGGGAAACCTCGTGATCAACGGGGACTTCCAGATATGGCAACGGTTCGGCCCCACTCCGACAGCCGGCTCCGTGCTCGGCACCTCGCCGGCCTACCGCGGCCCGGACCGCTGGCTCATCGACGCGGGTCTTGTGGGCGACATCGGCACGGTCTCGCGCGTCGCGGTCGGAATCGTCTCCGACCCCTCGCCCTCGCGCGCGCGCTTCGCGATGCGCTTCGAGAAGACCTCCAACGCCGGCGGAGGGCAGAGCGAGATCAGTACGCGCCTCGAGAACGTGCACACGTTTGCATCCCAGCCCGTGGTCCTCGCCTTTGACGCGCAGAAGCTCGCCGGCGCGAACCTCCAGGTCGTGGCCGTCGAGGTCGTGCAGCGCTTTGGCGCGGGGGGCTCGGGCGACGTCGTCACGGCTCTGGCTGCACCGGCCGGCGACACGATCGACGGCAACTGGCGCCGCCTGGTCTGGTTCGGGACCCTGCCTACGACCTTCGCGAAGGTCGAGGGCGCGAATCACAACCTCGAGCTCCGGATCCGCTTCGCCTCCCAGACGCACGACGTGCGCCTGACCGGGGTCGTGTTCCAGCGCGGGACCTCCGACCCGGGCTTCTTCTCGACCCCGTTTGTGCTCGAGCTCGCCAAGTGCCAGCGCTACTTCGAGAAGAGCTCGGCCGCCGACGTAGTCACCAACAACTCGACCGGCAACATTGACTGGGTCGAGTGTCTGTGGGACACGGCCCAAGGCGGGGCTGGTGTGGGCATCCGCCCACTCGCGGAGAAGTTCGCGGTCGAGAAGTACGGAGACAGCCTCGCGGTCCTCGCCTCGACGCTCTGGTACGCGATCGACGTCACGAACCCCGGGTCCTTCACCATCACGGAGTTCATCGCCGGCGTAGGCACGACCCACACCGTGACCACGGTCGCGATCACCACCAAGCGGAACGTGGGCGTCCCCGAGCTCACGACCCCGCCGGCTGGGGGCACGTTCCGGCGCTTCGCCGGGCGCTGGACCGTCGAGGCCGAGATCCCCTAGCCCCCCACTCCAGGGCCCCGATTTACGCCAAAAAAACGTCCGATGAACGGGAATGGAACCAAGTCTACCTGGGCCGCCGCGTCCGTCTGTTCGGCGGTCGTGCTCGCGCTCGGGGGGGGCCTTCGGTGCGAGCTACGCGCGCGACCAGGAGCGCATGGAGAACCGGCTCGGCGTCCTGGAGAACAGCCGCGAGAGCAACGCCGAGGTCCGCGGGCGCACGGAGCAGCGGCTCGAACAGATCCACGCGCTCGCCGAGACGAACCGCGCCGGCATCGCCTCGACCTTCCGCGAGCTCGACGACAAGCTCCAGCGCGAGCTGAACCTCGCGGACGAGACGCTCCGGAGCCAGCTCATCGACCTGGACCGCCGGCTTCAGTCGGAGATCGCGATCTCGCGGGCCGCGCGCGCCGACTCGCTGACCGAGGTCGGGAGGCGGCTCGATCTGCTCGAGGCACAGCTCCACGAGTGCTGGACGCGCTCGGACCAGGCGAACTTCGAGAGCCAATCCGGGCTGAGCCTGAAGAAGGAGTGAAGGGTATCTAGCGCCGCTCGGAGCGCCGACGGGCCCCGAGCTCCTGGATCTCGAGGCCGTAGAGCTCGAGCACCTGGCGCCGCTTGAGCTCGTATACCTCGGTCCTCGTCCCCTTCACGTCCTCGAAGCTCTGGTGGCCGTCGGTCCAGAAGACGAGGAAGTCGAGCAGGTAGCGAGTGCGGCCGGGGAGGTGGAACGGGACCTGGCGGAGGAAGAAGCGCACGTGCCCGGCCGCGCGCAACAGCTCGAGTTCGTGGTAGCGCGCGGCCTCGGCCTTCGACGCGAAGACGATCCCGTTCGCGGTGCGCTCCGCGCGCGGCGCTACGTGGTACTTGTTCGCGCCGCGACCGCGTCGCGCGAAGGCCATGGCCGCCTCGAGGGCCGCGCGCCCCTTCAACACGTGGGGTCTTCCGCCTCCCACACCCGAACGGGCTTCCCGGCCGCGTCCGTGCGCAGGTAGTAGTCCACCTCGCCGGCGTCGCCGAGGAGACGGAGGGCGCCGCGGACCACGGCCTCGGGCCAGCCGAGACGCGCCACGAGCTCGTCCGTGGTCGCGGCCCCTCGGGCGAGGAGGTCCGCCCTCAACGTCCGCGCTCGCTCATGGCTCACGATCACCGGAGGTCCTCGGCGGAGAGGGTAGCGTGCGCCGGGCCACGGCGGCCCTTCGCCTCGAGCCAGACCGAGCGCCACCCGTGCGTCGAGCAGAGGGCGAAGGCGAACGCGGCCCAGGCACCCCCTCCCACGGCGAGGCAGAGTAGGAGGCCGGCGAGGAGGTGGAAGGACGCGCAAGCACGGTGGAAAGCGACGGGGTTCACGAGGTGAGCTCCTCTTCGTTCGAGGTGGAAAGCGCGGACCAGACCCAGTCGTCCGCGCGGACGAGCTGGTGGAAGGCGCGCGCGAGACCGTAGACCGCGATCACGAGCAGCGGGAGGACGTCGATCATGGGCGGTTCCGAGGCGAGCCAGCTCCGGAGCAGCGCGGCGAGCACGTAGCAAGCCGAGACCGCCCCGGGGAGGTGGACGAGGTCCTCGCCCGCCCGGCGGAGGAAGGCCCTCACGAGCGCGCCCCCCGGACCTGGAGGCGGGCCTGGGCGCGGTCCTTGAGCTCGCGCCGGCTGATACGCTCGAGGGCCTCGCGGCCCCGGCGGCTCTCCTCGGTCTCGAGCGCGCGCGCTCCGCGACGCTCGACCTCGTGCAGCTTCTCGTCGACCTCGATCGCCTTCAGGATCTCTTGAACGCTCATGGTCTTTGCTCCCTTTCGGTCGGCCCGTCCCCCGGCCTGGTACATATCTCGGACACGGAGCGAACGCTTCCTGAGCGGAACCGGGGTAGGTTTCTCCACGGAGGGCCGGTCGGTTCGGTGTTCACCTTCGCCGGCGCCTCCGCGGGTGGCCCTCCGGGTGGAAAGGGGTTCCCTGGGAGCTCCTGGTCTCCTGCTCCCCCTCCTCCCTCCTCCCCCCAACCGGGAGCAGCGGACCCCGCGCGTTCGCTCGACCGATGCCGCGCGCGCCTCTTCCTGGGGGCCGTGCGCGGAACCATCACGGCCGGGCGAAACCGAGCGCGCGGTAGCCTGGTGGGCCACCCGTCTTTCCACCAGACCGCCAGACGGTCAGAGGTTCGGCGGGCCCTGGAGCAGGAGGAGGACGCTCGTCGTCCCCGCGCCCGCCGCGTCGACTACCACCCCGGCGGAGCGGTTCCCGGCCGAGGTCGTCGTGAGCTTCGCCTGCGCGTTGTCCCAGTAGACGCGCTGGTGGAGGGTCATCGCGTCGCCGGTCACCTTCGGTAGGTTGAAGGCTCCGAGGACCTGGAGGGTCGCCTGCTGTCCGGTGGAGACGGTCGCCTTCACCACGCCGAAGACGTCGCCCGAGAGCAGTCCCTGGCCCGCCGTGAGGTTCGCGCCGGCGGTGAAGACGAGCTCGACGCCGGCGACGCGAGCGATCGCGAGGAGGATCGCCTGGCGGACCTGGGTGGTGTCGAGCTTGTCCGCCGCGAGGCCCTCGGCCTCGACCATGGAGACGAGCTCCTCCTGGTGGGCGTTCAAGTAGTCCGCCGCGATGATCGTTCCCGGCACGCCGGCGAAGGGGTTCCCCCCG
>Ga0137457_1000498_pt1 | contig 10394 bp, 5 predicted proteins | sample EasRivERMGT630_2_FD_102321 | JGI IMG/M metagenome (GOLD analysis project Ga0137457, IMG submission 102321) | Soil microbial communities from meander-bound floodplain in the East River, Colorado, USA - East River MetaG ERMGT630_2 | ecosystem: Environmental > Terrestrial > Soil > Floodplain ...
GACCATAGGTCCTCAACCAGAACGGCCGCGAGGAGCTGCGGGTTCACGTTGCCCTGCGCCAGCTCGCGAGCATCGAGCACGCGAGCCATCGCGGCAACCACCGCCTGAGTCTCCCGCCCTGCTCGCGCTTCGGTGCGCAGCCGCTCCAGCAAATCGTCCAAGAGCGCCGTAAACGCGCCGCGCGCTTGAAACGGCGGCTGCCCCAACGCGAGGGCGTAACGGTCCGCCGGAGTCCGACGCGCGGCTGTGAGCATTGCCTCGACCGCCGATCCCGCCGCGCGGTTGGTACCCTCCGCAAGGAGCCTGCCAATGCTCCCCTCGGATGAGACAACTCGTTGCTCCAAAACGCGTTGCTCTGTGACGCCAAGCTCTCGCTGTACGAATTGTGTCACGACACTATCAGGCAGTCTCCCTACCCGAATCCGCACGACGCGAGACAGAATGGTCGGGAGTAACGCCTCGGGCTCGGAGCTCGTGAGCACGATCACCGTGTCCGCCGGTGGCTCCTCAAGGGCCTTCAACAGAGCGTTGGCCGCCTCCGGATTCGCGCGCTGCACGGCCAACCGCTCGGCGTCCCCCACGAGGAACAGCTTGTGCCGCGCCATGGCGGGGGTGAGCCGCAGCTGCCGTGATAGCAGTCTGGCCGAGGCGATCCCGTGGCTGACGAGCCCGGACGCCGCCTGATACAGAGGCTGCTCACGGCGGGCCGCCATTTCCTCGGCAAGGGCTGCCTCCGCGAGGTCAACCTGCTTGTCTGCGTCCGCTCCCTTCCGGGCTACCTCAACGGGCACGATCCAGTGCACGTCAGGGTGCGACAGCGTCAGGACCAGCTTGCAGGGCTGACATGACCCGCAGGGCTCAGCTCCGTCCCGTGGGCCTTCACAGAGGACGGATTGGGCGAGCCAGAGGGCCAGACGCTGCTTCCCCACACCGCGTGGGCCCTCGAACAAGATTGCTTGCGGTAACCGGCCCGAGGCAATGGCACCAGCCAACCGACGGCGAAGTCCCTCGTGACCGTACAAAGGGCGCAAAGGCATCCGGGAATGTAGCCGGACCAGGCCGTTCACCTGCGGTGGCGTTCCGTAACAGGTGTGTGGCGAGGCAGTTACCTCTTTCTCCAGGGCCTTGCGCCAGCCTATTGCACTTTATGGCAAGCAGTTACGTAAAAAAGTGAGCACACACTCACTTTTCTCGTGCTCAGAACCCGGCGCCACTTCGGCATGCGTTCGGTGACGCGTCATGACTCCCTGCTGGCTGGTATTGATAACCCTAGCTCCCATAGCGTGTTACGCGGACGTGACCCCAGGTACCAAACCTCCGTGCCTGACGCGATGGCATACACCGAAGGGTCGTGCAATGTTACACCCCCAACCCAACCCAATGGGGCTCTTGGCGAACGGTCGCATGAGGCTCGTGCGGGCTGCCGATCAGGTTTCCTCGGAACAGCCGCGAGCGGAGGACACGCTTCGGGCGACGGCCCGCCAGCAGGAGGCCGTGGCACACCTCAGCCAGCAGGCGCTGGCCGGGGCGCCCGTGGCTGCCCTCGTGGACGAAGCGGTCGCCATTGTCGCACGGGCGCTCGACGTCGAGTACGTGGGCTTGCTCGAGTTCCGACCGGAGAGCCGCTCGTTGCTGCTCCGGGCCGGCGTGGGCTGGGGGGACGGGTGCGTCGGGCGCACAGTTCTCCCTGCCGACGGTGACCATCACGGCGGGTACGTCCTCCGGTCCGTTACGCCCGTGGTTGTCGAGGATCTCACCTCCGAACGGCGATTCACCTCGCCACAACTGCTCGTTGCCCACGACGTGGTGAGCAGCGTGACCGTCGTCATTCAGGGCAAGGAACACCCCTTTGGTATTGTGGGCGCCCATACTGCGCGGCGGCGGGATTTCACGGTGCACGATGCGCACTGCATCCAGGCGGTCGCTCACGTTCTCGCTACGGCAATCGACCGCTCGCGGACGGAGGATACGCTCCGGAAGAGCGAAGAGCATTTCCGGTCCCTGATCGACAACGCCTCCGACATCGTCACCATTCTCGGTGAGGACGGGATCTTCCGCTACGCGAGCCCGTCCGTGCAGCGGCTGCTGGGGTACGCCCCGAGCGACCTGCTCGAGCGCAGCGTGTTCGAGCTGTTGCACCCCGATGATCTTCCGGCTGTGGCCGACGCGCTCGCCCGGGCGTTGGGAGAGCCCGGGACCCCGCACTCGGCGGAATTTCGATTTCGTCACCGGGACGGCTCGTGGCGGGTGCTGGAATCAGTCGGCCAGGCGCGTGCGGGGCAGGCCGGGGCAATGCGGTTCATCGTCAACTCGCGTGATGTGACCGAGCGCCGGGCGCAGGAGCGGGCCCTGCGGGCGAGCAAGGAGCGGCTCCGGACCGTGGTTGCCGGCGCACCGCTCGTGCTGTTCGCCCTGGATCAGCACGGGGTCTTCACGCTGGCGGAAGGCCGCGGACTCGATGCGCTCGGCGTGCGACCCGCGCAGCTCATGGGGCAGTCGGTGTTCCAGGTGTACGCGGACATGCCTCAAGCCCTGACCGAGGTGCGGCGCGCCCTGGCCGGCGAGTCGTTCTCGTCGACGGTCGAAGTACTCGGCGTGGTATTCGAAGTCTGGTACTCGCCGGTCCGCGACGCGGCCGGGTCGGTCTCTGGCGTCATCGGGGTGGCGAACGACATCACCGAGCGGCGCCGCGCGGAGGAAGCCCTGCGGCAATCCGAGGAGAGCAGTCGTGCGCTGGTGGTGAACGCGACGTACGGGATCTTTCGGTCCACGCCGGCGGGGCGGTTCCTCGCCGTGAACCCGGCCCTCGCGAGGATGCTCGGCTACGACTCAGAAGCGGAGCTGCTGACCCTCGACCTGGCCCGGGACGTCTATGTCAATCCCGCGGTGCGTGATCGAGTCGTGGAGGTCGGGTCGGCGGGCGGCCCGTCCAAGGAGCAGGAAGTCGAATGGAAGCGGAAGGATGGAGCCCGCATTCTCGTCCGGCTGTCCGGCCGGGCCATACGGGGCCCCGACGGCGCGGTCGCGAGTTTTGAAATGATGGCCGAGGACATCACTGAGCGTCGCGCCCTGGAAGAGCAGCTGCGCCAGTCCCAGAAGATCGAAGCGTTGGGACAGCTCACGGGCGGAATCGCCCATGACTTCAACAACCTGCTGACGATTATCCTCGCGAACGGGGAGCTCGTCAGCAGGGCACTGGGCCCGGAGCACGACGAGCAGGCCGATCTGCGAGACCTGATTGCAGCGGCGTTGCGCGGCAGAGTGATGATTCGAGATCTGCTTGGCTTCGCGCGCCGCTCGAGCTTGGACCTCGAGATCCTCGATCTGAACGACGTCGTCTCCACGCTGTCCGGCATGCTGCGCCGCATCGTCCCAGCCGACATCGAGATTGTCGTAGTCAGGGATGAAGCGACCCCCGAGTTCCGAGCGGACCTGCACGCGGTGGAGCAAGTCGTCTTCAACCTCGCGACCAACGCCCGCGATGCGATGCCCGGAGGTGGGGTGCTTCGAATCGAGACCCGACGCGGCGTGCCGACGGAGGAACAGCGAGCGGCGGCCGGCGCTGATTCGGCCTCGCTCTGGGCGTGCCTGGCGGTCGAGGATACCGGGGTAGGGATGGATGAAGCCACGCGCCGGCGCGTGTTCGAGCCCTTCTTCACAACCAAATCCAGGGGCAAGGGGACCGGCCTCGGGATGGCGACGGTGTTCGGGCTCATCAAGCAGCACGGGGGCGTCATCGACGTGGACAGCATGCCCGGGCGGGGCACGCGGGTTCGGATCTACTTCCCAGCCGTGGCCGCGCCCGCGCCAGCGGAGGACGACGGGCTCGAAGGAGGACGTGCGGTGCGCGGCGGCAACGAAACCATCCTCGTCGTCGAAGACGAAACCGACCTGCGACGCGTGGCAAAGCGGATCCTGGAGCAAGCGGGCTACCACGTTCTGACGGCGGCCGATGGGCACGACGCGCTCGAGGTGTTGCGCCGTCCACCGGGGCCGATCCATCTCGTGCTCTCGGACCTGGTGATGCCACGATTGGGCGGGCGAGGCCTGTTCGACGCCGCGCGGCGGGACGGGAACACAACGCCTTTCCTGTTTGCGAGCGGGTACTCCCCGGGCGACGACCGCGGCACCCTGCCGCCGGAGCTTGGGGTGCCACTGCTCTACAAGCCGTGGACCCACGACGACGTCTTGACGCGAGTGAGGGAGCTTCTGGACCGGAAGTAGGCGGTAATCCCCGCGTCGCTAGGTTCCCACCTCTTTGACGTCCTCCCGGTCTAACACCTCCCGCACCTTGCGCACCAGCGCGTCCGGACTGAACGGCTTCTGTACGTACGTGACCCCGTGTTCCAGCACGCCGTGCCGTGTAATGGCATCGTCGGTGTAGCCTGACATGTAGATCGTGCGCATGTCCGGTCGCTGGGCGGCAAGGCGCAGCGCGAGCGCGCGACCGCTCATGCCGGGCATGACCACATCGGTGAGGAGGAGGTGGATCCGGCCGGAATGGCGTTGGGCCAGGTCCAGCGCTGCTTCCCCGCTCTGCGCCTCGAGGACGGCGTACCCGTGGCGTTGCAGCGCCTGGCGGGCGACGGCGCGCACCGCGGCCTCATCTTCCGCCAGCAGCACGGTCTCCGTGCCCTCCATCGGCGCCGTATCAGCGTGCGCGCTTGCGACGCGCCGCTCGGGTAGCTGCGCAACCCGGGGTAGGTAGATCTTGAACGTCGTGCCCTGGCCCGGTTCGGTGTACACCCAGATGAAGCCGGCGCTTTGCTTGACGATCCCGTACACGGTGGCGAGGCCGAGCCCGGTCCCCTGGCCTTTGGCCTTGGTAGTGAAGAACGGCTCGAACATGTGGGCCTGAGTTTCCGGGCTCATCCCCGTTCCCGTATCGCTCACGGCGAGCATCACGTAAGACCCGGGGAGCGCCGGGAAGTGCTCGCGGGCGTACACGTCGTCCATCTCGATGTTCGCCGTTTCGATCGTGAGCTTGCCGCCCTGCGGCATGGCGTCCCGGGCATTCACGGCGAGGTTCAGGATGACCTGCTCGATCTGGCTCCGGTCGGTCTTCACGGCGCCGAGGTCCGCCGTCAGCCCGGTCGCCAGCTGGATGTCCTCGCCCAGCAGCCGACCCAGCATGCCCTCGGTTTCGACCACGAGGGTGTTGAGGTCGAGAACGGTGGGCTGGAGTACCTGCTGGCGGCTGAAGGCGAGGAGCTGGCGGGTGAGCGCCGCGGCACGCTCGGCGGCCTTGCGGATCTCGTCCACATCCTCGCGGTGCGGGGCCTTCGGGTCCAGGTCCTCGAGCAACAGCTGGGCATAGCCGGTGATCGCGGTGAGGATGTTGTTGAAATCGTGCGCCACGCCGGCCGCGAGGCGGCCCACGGCTTCCATTTTCTGAGCCTGCCGGAGCTGCTGTTCGAGACTCAAGCGATCGGTGACGTCGCGCGCGATGCCCAGGACGCCCACAAGCCGTCCCTCGCGGAACTGGGCCGTCGCTGCGAACTCGCCGACGCGGTAGTCGCCCTTGCGGGTGCGGATGCGCAGCTGGCTGACCCGTCCGGTCTCCCCGCGCACGGCGCGCTCGACGAACTCGAACAGGAGCGCGAGATCGTCGGGGTGGACCAGCGGCTCGAACGGCTTTCCGAGCCACTCCTCCGGAGGCCAGCCGGTCACGCTCTCGAACGCCGGGTTCAGCGACGTGACGGTCCCGTCGGGGCCGAGCGCGAAGACGATGTCCCGCACGCCTTGGATCAGCGCGTGGTAGCGCTCTTCCGACTCTCGCAACGCCAATTCCGCACGGTGCGTTGCGTCGGGGAAGCGCGCCCCTTCGTGATCAGGCACCAGCGCTCCCGAGTCTTGCTCGCATCAGCGCCTGCACCATGCCGGCCTGCCTCAAGATTCCTGCGAGATCAGGCCGACCTTCAGCGCGTACCGGACGAGACCGGGGATGTCATGGATGGCGAGGCGGCTCATCACCGCGGCCCGGTGGGTCTCGACGGTCTTTACGCTAAGCGTGAGTCGTCGCGCGATGTCGCGGGTGGTGAGGCCTTCGGCCATGAGGCGCAGGACGTCGATCTGCCGGGGCGTCAACCGGCGCAGCGGCCCCCGGACCGACTGGGCTGCCATGATCGCCGGGCCGAGCCGCGTGAGGTGCGCCTTGAGGAGGTAGTCGTCCACGCCGGCCTTGAGGGTATCGACGGCCGCTTGCTCATCGAGCGAGTTGGTCACGACGATGATCGGGGTCGCGGGCCGCTCGGAGCGCGCCGCCTTGAGCGCCGCCATGGCGTTGTAGCGCGCCAGGCCGTGGTCGAACAGGACAATGTCGGGCTCAAAGGTCCGCAACGCGTGGACAAACGCGCCTTCCGTATCCACGCGCTGGGTGACACACCCAATCCCGGCACGTTCGAGCTCGTGGGTGATCCGTTCGGCGTCTTCGGCACTGTCTTCCAGAAGCAGAATGCGAAGCGGCGGCTCACCCATGAGCCGACCCCGGCAGAGGCTGGATCTCAGGCGAGGACGGTGATCCGTCCGGTGGAGCACCGGGCATCACGCCTAGATATCCCCGGCCTGGGGGGGCGCCTAGGGCGTTTTTGCGGCACGAAGGGGTGTTTTTGCGGCATCCGAGACCGCGGTGGTCGTCTCAACAAGCTCCCGAGGAGGGACTCGAACCCCCGACCCGCCGGTTAACAGCCGGCTGCTCTACCAACTGAGCTACTCGGGAATGCATGGACACCAGGACGCTGGACGTCAGCGCGGAGAGAATATCGCCGTCACGCGGTGTGAGTTCAACCCAGTTGCGGCTTCAGGCGGGTCTCGTAGCAGTCGGGGCACACGCCGTGGCTGAACTCCGCTTTCGAATGCTGTTCGATGTAGCGCTCGAGCGAGCCCCAGGTGCCGTCCATGTCTCGCATCCGCTTGCAGTAGCTGCACACGGCCAGCAGGCCCTCGAGCGCGAGCAGCTCTTCCCGCAGGCCAAGGATGCGCTCGGCGACGCGCAACCGGGCGCCGAGCTCGTGCGCGCTGGCGGGTTTCGTGATGAAGTCGTCTACGCCCGCCTCCATCGCCGCCGTGTAGGACTCCTGTCCCTGGCGCGCTGTCTGGAGGATGAAGTAGGTGTATGGTCGTCCGAGCGTGGCGCGAATCCTCCGGCACAATTCCAGGCCGTCGATCTCGGGCATGAGCCAGTCGGCCACGACGGCGCGTGGCGCGGAGAGCTGCCACGCCCCCCACGCCTGGCTGCCGTCTTCGGCTTCGGTGACCTGGTGCCCCTGAGCCTTGAGGAGTGCGGCCAGGGTGGTGCGCGTCACGAGATCATCTTCGGCGAGCAAGATCACCATCGGCCGGAGCCGGCGCGAAGCTGGGGAGAGCAGGCCACGCCCTCAGTATCAGTATCGCTCCGAGCGAAGTCAAACCGGATCGGAGTCCGTCCGTGCGCGAGGAAGCTCCGCCAACACCATGCCGACCAGAATCAATCCACCGCCCCCCCATTGCAGCGCGGACAGCCGCTCCCCGAACCACACCCATGACGCGATTGCGGCGAACACGGGCTCCGCGCAGAGGATGAGCGCCGCGCGCGCGGAGGACATGAAGCGCTGCGCGCGCATCTGCCAGAGCAGGGCGACCGCGGTGGCGAGCACAGCGGTGTAGCCGAGCCCGCCCACCAGCGCGAGGCTCCAGCGCACCCGAACGTCCTCGACCAATACCGCCGCGATCGCGGCACCGACGGCCGTCACCATCGTTTCCATCCACACCAGCCGGAGCGGATCGTGCCGCCGGGAGAGGTGCGCCACGGCGACGATCTGCCCGCCGAACGTCAGCGCGGTCACGAGCGTCCACACGTCGCCGCGATTCAAGCCGCCCGCGTCGGGCGCGGTGAGGAGATACATCCCCGCCCCCGCGAGCCCCAGCGCCGCGACCACCCAGAGGTGAGGGCGCTCCCGCACCACGATGAACGCGACCACGGGCGCGAGCACCGACGAGCTGGCGACGATGAAGGCGGAGCGGGCCGGAGTGGTATAGACCAGGCCTACGGTTTGCGCGGCAAAGCCGACGGCGAGCAGCGCGCCGAGCAGGGCCCCGGCGCGGAGCTCAGCGCGTGGGTACGGTGGCCGCAGGTTGGTGAAGGGAGCCAGCACCAAGGCCGCCAGCGCGAAACGCACTGCCGTGAACGCGAGGGGCGTAGTGGAAGCCAGCGCGTCCTTCACGACAATGAAGCTCAGACCCCAGATGAGGGCTGCGAGGACCAGGACGAGGTCCGCCCGCCGCAGCGTGGAGGGAGGTGGCGCTGTCATATGAGATTGCTCAGATAGCGGCCGGTCGGAGAGCCCGCAACGGTCGCGATGTGTTCCGGCGTTCCCTGCGCAACGATCTGTCCACCGTCCTCCCCGGCCCCGGGGCCCAGCTCGATGATCCAGTCCGCCCGCTTGATCAAGTCCAGATGATGCTCGATGACGAGGACGGTGTGCCCGGCGTCCACGAGCCGCTCCAGAACGCGGCAGAGCACGCGCACGTCGTCGAGGTGCAGTCCCGTGGTGGGCTCGTCCAGAATGTAGAGCTTGCGCCCCTGTTTCCGGCGTCCGCTCGCCAGCGCGAGCTCGCGCGCGATCTTCAACCGCTGCGCTTCGCCGCCTGAGAGGGTGGTGGCGGGTTGGCCGAGCCGCAGGTAGCCGAGCCCGACCTGCTGGAGGTACCACAGGCTGCGGGCCAGCCGGGCGTGCCGGCGCAGCCGCTCGATCGCCTGATCGACGGTCCAGTTGAGGACGTCGTGGATTGAGCAACCGCCGAGCTTGACGTCCAGGACTTCGCGCTTGAACCGCGTGCCGCTGCACATCTCGCAAGGCACGAACACGTTGGCCAGGAACACCATCTCGACCAGCACGTGTCCCGCTCCCTGGCATGCTTCGCAACGTCCTCCGGCCATGTTGAACGAGAACGTGCTGGGCGAATAGCGGCGCGAGCGCGACAGGGGTTCCGCGGCGAACAGCGCGCGAAGCTCGTCGAACGCCTTGACGTATGTCACCGGGTTGGAGCGCGGCGTACGGCCGATCGGCCGCTGGTCGATGAGGGCGACATCGGCAAGTCCGTTCCACCCCTCCAGCGCCTCGACGTCTCCCACCGCCTCGCCGAGGTGCTGCTTGGCGCTGTGGCCGCCGTGCATGCGCGCTTCCAGCTGGCGGTAGAGGATATCGTGCACGAGGGTGGACTTGCCGGAGCCCGACACGCCTGTAACCGCAGTGAGGGTGCCGAGCGGGATCCGGGTGTCGACGCCGCGCACGTTGTGCAGACGGCCACCCCGCAGCGTGATCCAGCGCGGCCCGATCGGCCGGCGAGCGGAGGGCACGCCGATGCGCTTCTCGCCGCTCAGGTATTGCGCGGTGAGTGTGTTTGCTTCCCGCACGCGGTTCATGGGCCCTTGGTACACCAGGTGCCCTCCCGCTTCGCCGCTGCCGGGGCCCAGCTCGACCATGTAGTCCGCAGCGCGTATCGCGGCAAGGTCGTGCTCGACCATGACCACGGTGTTCCCCTGGTCGGCCAGCCGGCGCAGCAGACCGAGCAGGCGGTCGATGTCCGCCGGATGGAGGCCGATGGTGGGCTCGTCGAGCACGTACAGCGTGTCCACCAAATGGGAGCCGAGCGCATTGGCGAGCGCGATCCGCTGCGCTTCGCCGCCGGAGAGGGTTCGGGTCTGGCGGTCGAGCGTGAGGTAGCCGAGGCCGACGTCGGTAACGAACGAGATCCGCGCGCTCAGCTCACGCAGCACGTGGAGTGCGATGGCCTGCTGGAACGGGGCCAGCGTGAGGCCCGCGGCCCACGCGCGCAGCGCCGCCGTCGTGAGTGCCGTGGCCTCCGCGATGGTGCGGCCGTCCACCCGCACAGCCAGAGCCTCGGGTTTGAGGCGCGCGCCGCCGCAAACGGGGCAGGTCTTGGCGAGCTGATACTGGCGCAGGAAGACGCGAATGTACTGCTTGTACCGCTTCGCTTCGAGGCGCTGGAGGAACGGAAACAGACCCAGATAGCGTCCCTTGGCGCTGTGCAGCAGAAAGTGCCGCTCGCGCTCGGGGAGGTCGTGCCACGGCGCGTCGAAGTCCAGACGGCGCGCTCGCGCCGTCTCCCGCAGCAAACGCCTCCGCCCCTCGTAGCGGGGCTTGGTCCACGGGTCGAGGGCGCCCTGCGCGAGCGAGCGATCCGCGTCTGGCACGATCAACGACTCGTCGTACTCGAGGACCGCGCCGAACCCGTTGCAGCCGGGACACGCGCCTCGGGGATTGTTGAACGAGAACAGGTTCGGGGTGAGCACCGGCCCGGGGGCACCGCAGCGGGAGCAGGTTGGGTGCTCGGAGAATCGGTGGCGCGATCCATTGTCGAGCGCAACCGCGACGCCCTCGCCCTCGTTGAAC
>Ga0137457_1000500_pt1 | contig 10383 bp, 5 predicted proteins | sample EasRivERMGT630_2_FD_102321 | JGI IMG/M metagenome (GOLD analysis project Ga0137457, IMG submission 102321) | Soil microbial communities from meander-bound floodplain in the East River, Colorado, USA - East River MetaG ERMGT630_2 | ecosystem: Environmental > Terrestrial > Soil > Floodplain ...
CCCGGGGTCAGGCTGGGCCGAGATCACGATCTGCTTGAACGAAATGAGCGGCGGGTGCTTTGGCCGCTGTGCGGCGGTTTCCTCCCAGTATTCGCGCATCTGCTCATCGGTGGGCGGCACCGGCCGCAACTTGCCCCGTGTCCGCAGCGATTCGATGAGACGCTGCTGCTGAACCGTGCGGCGCTGGGTTTCCGTCAGCCAGCGACGCCATTCGTCTTCGGACGCGAAGCCCGCGGCGCGGAGCTGCGTTTCGAAATCGAGCTCGTTGGTAAACTGCCTCCGGACGTTCTGCACGGTCTTCTCCACTTGATCCTGGATTTCCTGCTCGGTCAACCGGATGCTCGTGTCCCGGGTGGCCTGCTGCACCAGGAGCTCCTCGTCGATCATGTTGTCCAGGATTCCCCGCCGCATCGCCATGCGTCCCGCCGAGTCCTCCGGGACCTTCCCTCCCTGCGACTGAACCATCAGGACCTGCTCCTCGACCTGGGACGCGAGGAGCGGCGTATTGCCCACGATCGCCACGACGCGATCGATGAATTGCGGCGACGTCGTCTCGCCTTGACCGGATGCCGTGCCGGCTCCGGCGAGGAGCAGTACGACAAGACTCTGGCAAACCGACCGTCTCATGTCAGCGAATCGTCCGATGTGGGGTGGTATCGAGCGGGATTGGTGCGGGTCCGGGGGCTGGCCGCAGACCGCCCGGCCGCTGCGAATCTTCCACGGCGCGCAGCGCCTTGGCGCGATCGACCGCCTCCGAGACTCCGGCCGTGTTGATCGACCACGGCTCCCGCTCCCGCAGCGTGGTGGCCAGGAACGGCGGCACGGGATAGAACCGCGCATCTCCGCCGAGCAGGCGACCGAGATACCCGTTCACGTGACCCGCCGCGACCTGCACGCGGGCTTCAACTGTGGGCGCTGAATCAGCCAGCATCTTGGGAGAGATCCCGATCTGGTTGTTGAGAAGGGACAGCGCGGAATCGTGGCTGGCCCGGATCTGTTTCCAGTCGTCGGCCGTGAGCTGCACGCCGGAGGCATCCACCTGCTGGAGCAGCAGCTCCCGCTGCGTCGCCACGCGAAGGAACCGCCGCAGCTGCTCGTCGCTCGCCTTGGGGAGGCTCCGCACTTCCTCCGAATTGATGGCGAAGAGCCAGCGCACGAAGTCTTGTACCCGGAAGGCACCGCCCCGGTACGTCACCAGCGTCCGCCTGTTGCGCCGGGCCCCTTCCAAGTCGAGGAACACCTGCCGCACGATCGCGGGCGCGCCGTCCTTGACCTTCACGTTCCGCTCTTGCGCCAGACTGTCGACGTATGTCGAGTCGAAATGCTGAATCTCGATTTGCGCGAGACTGGCGCCGAAATGGTCCCGCACCTCGCTGAGCGGCGGCCGGCGGATGATGTGAAACCCGAACGGCGAACGGACCACACCGCTCATGCCACCCGGCTGGAGCTCCCACGCGGCATTCTCGAACGGCACCACGAACTGCCCGCGCCCGGAGGCCATGAGGTACCCGCCCTGCTCCCGCGACCCCGGGTCATCGGAATAGTACCGCGCAAGGGCCGCAAAGTTGCTCCCGCCCTTCGCGGTCGCCTGGCGCAGCACGCGCTCCAACTCCACGCGTTTCTGCTCGATGGCCGTGGGCGCGGCGCCCGCAGGCACTTGCAGCAGAATGTGCTGGAACAAGCGGATGTCGCCTGCCTGGTAGGCGGAATCGATTCGCGCCGGTGTGACCTGCGAGCGCGTAGAGAGCATCCGCTCGTGAAACCGGTCCCATTTGAGCTGCGACGCCATGGGCCAGTTGGATTTGAGCACGACGAGGGAATCGCTCATGTCCGCGCCCTTGGCCAGCTGCACGGCGTAGACCATGTAGTCGACGTACAGCGTCGCAATCGCCGAAAACGTCTCCGGCCTTGGCTGAACCTTCTTGGCGTGGACCGCCCAGTCGGTGAGCTGCTCCACGGTGAGGTCCTGCCCTGCGGACGAGGCTGCGATGCGTTCATGCGCCGAGAAGGCATCGCGCAGGGCGCCACACCCCGCGAGGGTCAGCATCAGCAGCGCGCTACCCAGTCGTCGCATGTGTCTCCTAGGATTGGTCGCCGTGCTGCACCGCGGTCAAGGCGCGCACCAGCCCGGGCCCGACCGCCTCGCCCCCAAGCCGCCGCAGCCGCAGCGACAGCGGCACCGCGCGGCGCACCTCCGCCTCGAACTGCACGGCGTCGAGTGCGGCCGTAAGCCCGGCCAGCCGCGGCTGCGCACCCCCCCGAAACGTGAGCCGCGCCTCGTCGCCCTTGATCAGGACCGTCGCCAGTCCCATCTGGGCGCCAAGCGCGCGGAGTTCGGACACGAGGAGCAGACACGCCGCCTCGACCGGAACCGGCCCGAAACGATCGCGCAACTCCTCGCGCACCGCCTGAATGTCGCACGGTTGCTCAGCCCGCGCCAGCCGCCGGTAGAGATCGAGCTTCGCTGCATCGTCACCGACATAGTCGTCCGGGAGGTACGCCGGCTGATCGAGCGTCACATCCGGCGGCTCGCTCTTCGCGGGCCCGCGATCGCCCTCGCGCTTGAGCGCGCGCACCGTCTCTTCGAGCCACCGCAGATAGGTGTCGAACCCGACTGCCTGCGCGTGACCCGACTGTTCGCCGCCGAGCAGGTTGCCCGCGCCGCGCAGCTCGAGATCGCGCAGCGCGATGCGGTACCCCGAGCCAAGGTCGGTATGGTGCTCCAGCACGCGGAGCCGCTCCTCCGCCTCCGGATCGGCGAGATCGGGGGCGAGGAGGTAGCAGTACGCCCGCCGGTGGCTTCGCCCCACGCGCCCTCGCAGCTGGTACAGCTGCGCCAGCCCAAGTTGATCCGACCGATCCACGATCATCGTGTTGGCATTCGGAACATCGAGTCCGGACTCCACAATCAAGGTCGAGACGAGGATGTCCACTTCCCCGCGGACAAACCGGGACATCACGTCGTCCAGCTCCTGTTCCTTCAGTTGCCCGTGGGCCACCGCGGTCCGCGCCCGCGGGGGCGCGAGCGTGGCGACGCGTTGCGCGATCGTGGCGATCGTCTCGATCCGGTTGTGCACGAAGTACACCTGGCCCCCACGGTCGAGTTCCCGCGCCAGCGCCTCCTCCAGCAGCGCGTCGTCCCACGGCTCGATGAAGGTGAGCACCGGCGACCGGTCCTTGGGCGCCGTCTCGAGCAGCGTGAGATCCCGCAGCCCGGCAAGCGAGAGGTGCAGCGTCCGCGGAATCGGCGTCGCCGTGAGCGTGAGCACGTCCACCGTGAGCTTCAGTGCCTTCAGGCGCTCCTTGTGCCGCACGCCGAAGCGGTGCTCCTCGTCCACGATGAGCAGGCCGAGGTCGTGGAACGTCGCGTCCCGCGACAGCAGGCGGTGCGTCCCGATGACCACGTCGACCTCGCCGCGGGCCAGCTGCGCCAGGACCCGGCGCGTTTCCGCCGGGCTGCGGAACCGTGACAGCACCTCGATGCGGACGGGATAGTCCGCGAGACGCTCGCGGAACGTGCGGCCGTGCTGCTCGGCGAGAATCGTCGTCGGAACCAGCACCGCAACCTGCTTGCCCGATTGCACGGCCTTGAAGGCCGCCCGCACCGCCACCTCCGTCTTGCCGTACCCGACGTCTCCCACGAGGAGACGGTCCATCGGCCGGGCGCGCTCCATGTCGCGCTTCACCTCGTCCGTGGCGCGCCGTTGGTCCGGCGTGTCCTCGTACAGGAACGCCGACTCGAGGGCGCGCTGCCAGGGCGTATCCGGGAGGAAGGCGAAGCCGGTCGCGAGCCCGCGCCGCGCGTACAGGTCGAGCAGCTCCGTGGCCATCCCGCGGATCGCGGCGCGGGTCTTGTCCCGCTGGCGCTGCCACGTCGTGGAGCCCAGCCGGTGGAGCCGCGGGGGCGGCGCGTCGCCGTTCCCGGCGGCGCGATACGGCTCGAGCTGGTCGAGTCGATACAGCGGCACGTTGAGGCGGTCGCCGCCTTCGTACTCGACGACCGCCACCTCTAGCTCTCCTTCCCCGACCATGATGGTCTGGAGGCCGCGGTAGATCCCGATCCCGTGCTCGAGATGTACGACGTAGTCCCCGACGGACAATGGTCGCGCCGCGGCGCGCGGTGAGGCCGTGCGGTAGCGCCGCGGCCGGCGCAGCCGGCGCGCGCGCCGGAAGATCTCGTGGTCCGTCAACACGCGAAGCGACGGCAGGACGAACCCGCCGTCGAGCGCGCCCACGGCGAGCCGCGCGCGCTCCGGCCCGATGAGCTCCTCCAACCGCTCGAGCTGCCCTTCGTTGTCGCACAGGATCACCGTGGGGGGCTCGGTCGCCACTACCTGCCGCAGCCGCCTGAGATCGCGATCCACCGCTTCCGGCGCCACAATCGGGAACCGCATCGCCGCTGCCCCGTCGTCCAGGGACAGCCGCGCGAACGCGCCGACCTGCGCCCGCCACTCCTGTGGTTCGAGCCACAACGCCTCGCGCCCGGGGGCATCCTCCCCGAACCGGCGGGCGACCTCGAGATGATGCGCCGCCTCATCCCACGCGCGCGCAACCTCGCGCTCGGTCGCCGATTCCGCCTCGAAGAGCAGCACCGCATCCGGCGGCAGGAGTTGGAGCAGCGACGACCGCACCGTGCCACCATCCGCCGGTCCCACCCGCACTCCCGCTTCGGTCTTCACCGGCAGGATCGTGACCCGCTTGACTCCATCTCCGGAGCGCTGCGTGTCCAGATCGAAGCTCCGGAGCGACACAATCTCATCGCCCCACCACTCCAGCCGGGCGGGAGCCGCCATGCCGAACCCGTACACGTCGATGATCCCGCCGTGCACGCTGAATTGTCCGACCTCCGTCACGGTCGGCACACGCGCGTATCCCATCTCGCCCAGACGCCGGACGACGTCACTCAGCGACGTTCCGTCCCCTTCGTCGCTCACACGGCCGACGTCGAGATCGAGGCGCTTCGACCGCAGGGCCGCGGGCACTCCGGTGCGCTCCGCGCTCGCCCGCGCTGTCGTCACCAGTACCCGCACCGCACCGGACAGCAACGCCTCAACCGTCTCGATCCGCTCGCCCGCGATCTCGAGGTGCGGCTCCTCCGCTCCCAACCCTTCCCGCTGGGGATACAGGGCCGCGACGGGCCCGAGCAGCGCCTGGGCATCCGCCAGCCACCGCTCCGCATCCGTGGGGGTCGGGGTGACGACGACCAGCACGCGCTGTGACAGCCGGCGCGCCAGCGCCGCGACCAGCACCACCGGGCTGGACCCGGGCAGGCCGCCGATGGCGAGACGGGCCCCCCGCGCGGGCAGCTGCTCCACCAGCGCTCGTGTCGCCGGCAATTCGTCGAACCGGTCGAGCAGGAAGCGGAGCGTCATCAGCTCGTGCGGGTCGCTAGCCTGAGTTCCACGAGCGCCACGGCCAGGGCGATGGCGAGCAGCCAGCCGCTCGCTTCCATACGCTGGGTTCCGGAGAACCGCGCTGCCGCAAATCGCGCTTCGTCGAACACCCGAGCGCCGAGGGCGTCCCGCACGAGATCCTGCGGTGCGGGCGTCAAGTCCGATTCGCGCGGATCGGTGCCGTAGACCGTGGCGCCAACCGTGTCCACACCCCGGACATCAAACGCGACGCGGGCCTCGCCCTCCGCCGCGCGCGCCGGCCGCTCTCCGCGTGCGACGCGGTTGATCAGCGCGTCGATGAACGGAACGAATGCCGCCTCCCGCGGGAGCGCGGTCCACGCCGTGTCGAGCCGGCTCCCCACGAGCACGACGTCGCCCTCCCGCACCAGCCACGGTTCGCCATTCACGGTCGCCACGATCGCACTATCGGCACCGGTCCCGCGTTCCACATCCGCCGTTCCCGTCAGAAGGCGGTGTCGCCGCGCGACGAGAACACCCGTCACCTGGCCCGGCTCCGGCGCGGTGATCGGACCGGGCGTACCCGGAGCGCCGTACCGCCACCTCGTGCCGCGCGCCGCGAGCGCCCGGTTGAGTTCGCCCAGCGCGGCCCGATCGGCCGGGGGGAACACGATCGTTGTGCCCCCGCCACTGCGCGGGCGACCGCCGATCGCGACGTCGTTGCCGGTCGTCACACGGTTGCCCTCTCGCAACACCGCTACGGCCGCCGCGACGAACGGACCAGCGTCCGACGCGGTCGCGACACCTGCCGGAGGGGCAACGTGCCAGACGAACAGTCGGCGATCGTCAGCGCGGAGCTCGTCGGGCTCGAGGGTCGCCTCCCCCACCCACCAGCCGGGCCCGAGCGGCGGCAGTGGCCACGATGCCCCCGAGGAGGGAGCCGCGATCGCTCGCCCGACCGTGCGTCCCGCGACCTGCACCGTTACCGCGCCCGGCCTCGCATCCAGCGTTCCAACCAGCGGCACCGAAACCGTGCCGTCCTCGGCTCGAATCGGACCGAGCCCGCGATTGGTTGACGGCACAGCGGCGGGCGCCAGCGCGAGCACACGCACCCCCGGCGGGACAGCCGCACGACCGCTCCCCAGCGCGCTTCGTTGCAGATCGCTGACGACGTGGACCTCCCGCGCCGTGACGGGTTCACCGCCCACGATGCGCATCGCTGTTCCGAGCGCCTCGGTCAGGTCGAGGCGCCGCGGAGATGTGGTGACTTGGTCAATGCTTCCGAGCAGCGCGAGTCTCGAGCCGCCTCGCGCGACGCCGTCGGCCAGGAGCAGCCAGAGCCGGTCCCCCGGGGCGGCCGCCGCGAGCGATCCACGCGCGACCCCCCGCAGGCGATCGAGCGCGGGCCGACCGTCCTGGATGGCCCCCGATGAGAGCGAGTTGTCGAGGATGACCACCAGCGCGGTGGGCTCGTGCACACGGCCTGCCCGGATCGGCACCATCGGCCGCGCGGCCGCCAGCACCACAAGCCCGATCAACGCGGTCCGCAATAAGAGGAGAAGCAGGTGCTGCAGTTTGAGCCGTCGTGCGCTCCGCCGCTCCGCCTCGCTCAAATAGCGGAGTGGCGGAAACTCGACGTCGGGCGGCGTGCGCCGTTCGAACAGGTGCAGCAGCGCTGGGATCGCGGCGGCGGCGAGCCCAAACAATACCAGAGGATTCAGGAACGTCACGCGATCAGCCGCAACGCCATGCCGAACGGCATGTCCGAAAGGATGTGGTGGTAGGCGATGCCGTGGCCGCGGCAGGCGCTCCGCCACGCGGTGATCTCCCGATCGACCGTCGCGGCGTAGGCGCGGGCCAGCTCGCGGGGCCGCACGATCACACTCGCCGCGGATTCCGGGTCGCGGTACCGCACCTCCGGCGGGCCCGTCAGCTCGACTTCAGCCCTGTCCATCAGGTGAATGACCAACACCTGGTGCCCGCGGTGACGCAGGTAGCGCAGCGCCGTCAACGCCTGATTGCGGTCGAACAACAGATCAGAGATGAGGACGACCAGGCCGCGGCGCACGAGCAGGGATGTGACGTGACGCATGGCCATCTCCGCGGCGGTCCCCCGCCCATCGGGCGTATCCAGCAGGGCCCGGACCAGCCGGGCCCATTGCCCGGCCCTGACGCGGGCAGGCACCACTTGGCGCACGACCTCGTCGAATGTCACAAGACCCGTCGCGTCGCGTTGCCGGAGCAGAATCAACGCCAGCGCCGCGGCCAGGCGGTCCGCGTAGGCGCGCTTGGTGAGCCGGTTGGGCGCGCCGCGCCACGCCATCGACCGGCTCGCATCCAGCAGTATGACCGCCCGGAGATTTGTTTCCTCTTGGAATTGCTTCACGAACAGGCGGTCGGATCGCGCGAGGATCTTCCAATCGAGATAGCGGAGTTCGTCCCCCGGCTGATAGGCGCGATGCTCCGTAAACTCCGCCGAGAAACCTCGAAACGGCGAGCGATGGATTCCCGCGAGGAAGCCTTCGACCACCCCCAAGGCTCCGATCTCGATTCCGCCGAGGAGGGCGACTTCCGCGGGATCGAGCAGATCGATGCGCGTAACGGGCATGCCAGTCGTGGAACCTAATGGCCGAGGGTTTGTCGCCGGTAGAGGACACGGTGCTTCCCACCCGCAGTACGCCGGAGCGCCTAACTGCTGCCCGGGTGGACGCTTGACCCCCGTCACGGCAGGCTCAGGATGTGACACGCGACCTGCTCCTCTCCGGCGGTGGGAGGACCGCCATGTTCACATTCGTCGCCGTGCTGACGCTCGCCATCGCGGGCCCCCGGCCCCTGGCAGCGCCGAGAGCCGACCGCCCTATGGTCCAGGTGTGGACCAATCGAGGTGAGAGCCCCTATCCCTCCGGCGAGACCGTCCGGGTCATGTTCCAAACCGAGCAGGACGCCTTCGTCACGGTGCTTCAGGTCGACACCGACGGTCGCGTGCGCGTCCTGTTCCCGCGAGAGCCGTGGGAGGACAACTTCGCGCGCAGCAGGCGCGTCTACGAGGTACCGGACGCCGGGGCACCCTCCGGGTTTCGTGCCGACGACGACCCCGGCCAGGGATACCTGTTCGCCGTCGCGGCGCCCGATCCCTTTCGCTACCATCTACTCATTGCGAGCGACCAGCGCTGGAATTACGAGCTGATTGCGGACGGCGGCCGGATCCGCGGCGACCCGTACGCCGCGCTCACCGACCTCGCCGCACGCATGGTTCCCGACGGCAACCGTGACTGGGACTACGACATCGCGCCGTACTACGTGCAGCGGCACTACGACTATCCTCGCTTCCTCTGCTACGACTGTCATGCCTCCGTCGGCTTCCAGACCTGGAACCCGTACGACTATTCGTGCGTGCGCTTCCGGGTCGTGGTGTTCGACGACCCGTACTACTACCCGTACCGGTCGTACGGTGGCACGAGGGCGGTTTTCAGGAGACCCTTGCGGCCCGAGCCCCGCTTCATTTTCCGGGACCGCGGGCCCTCCGACGCGTTTCTCACCCGTGTCGGTGAGCGTCCGGTGAACGACAACCGGCGCCGCGACGTCGGGGTGCGGGGGCGGGACATCGGCCGTTTCGGCGCAGTGCCGCCTCCGCATGCGATCACGCCACGTGGGCTGCGCTATCCGACGGACCGCGTCCTTCGTCGTGAGAGCCGGGGCCAACAGGATACGGCCCGCTCCAAGCCGTCGGCTCCACCGCGCCGTCCGGAGACCGGCGGCGCACCACCGACCCGCCGCACACCCGCCACGACGGAGCCCGCACGGCCGAGGGAAAGGCCGCGAGCCGAGCCCGCACGGCCGAGGGAAAGGCCACGAGCCGAGCCCGCACGGCCGAGGGAAGGGCCACGAGCCGAGCCCGCACGGCCGAGGGAAAGGCCACGAGCCGAGCCGGCGCGCGGAGGAGAGCGCGACAACGGCAGGCGGAGCGAGCCGGAGCTGCGGCGCCGCAAGCCGCAACGTTAGCACACCACCGCTGCGCCCGGCCGTAGTCCCACGCGGCCGGGCGCGTTACGTTTCCCTCCCCCCGACCGCGCTATCCATGCCCCGCGTCGCGCCTGTGTGGTTGTTGCTCTGTCCCTGCGTCATCGCGGCTCAAACGCCGGCGTCGCTCCAGCGCGCGGTGAACTCGATCACGGCGGAGGATATCCGTCGCCGGATCGCCATTCTTGCGGACGACTCCACGCGCGGCCGTGACACCCCGAGCCCGGAGTTGGACAAGGTCGCAGCCTGGATCGCCTCCGAGTTTCGCCGGTTCGGCTTGAAGCCCGGGGGGGGCGATGGGACCTACGTGCAACGCTTCCCGATTCTGCAAAAACAGATCGACACGACCCAAACTCTCATGCTCGTGTCCCAGGCCAGCGGGCGCAGTGCCACGGTGCATGCGGGGTACGAGCTCAACCTGATTCAGCTGGGCCCGCCGCAGCCGGCGCGAGACGTGACCGGGCCGGTGGTCCTGCTCCCGAACAGTGCGGAACCAGCCTCCGACCCGCTCGCCGGAGTCGACGTGCGGGGCGCGTGGGTCGCGGCGCTGACAAACAGGGGCGGCCGGGGGCTGGGCATCGACTTTCACACCGCCCAGAGCGCACTCGAGGCCGGTGCTGTGGGATTGATCATCATTTCCAACCGCTCGGACGTCGAGTGGCGCGCTCGCGTGAGCGGTGGCTATCGGGTCAGCGTCACGCTCGGAGAGGAGCCTGAGACCGACCTCGCGCCGCCACCCGGAGTCGTGGAGCTCCGGGACCAGACCGCGGCACGTGCGTTCGGCATCGATCCCGCGACGCTGCGCGCCGCGCAGCGGGGCGGCGCGCAGCGGCTGGACGGGATCTCCGTGACACTGCGCGTGCGGGAGCGGGTCGTGTCGGCCAGGTCGGCACCCAATGTGATCGGCATTCTGGAGGGGAGCGATCCAAGGCTGAAGAACGAGTACGTGTTCTTCACCGCGCACATGGATCATCTCGGCGTGGCATCGGGGGAGGGCTCCGACTGCCGGGCG
>Ga0137457_1000505_pt1 | contig 10339 bp, 10 predicted proteins | sample EasRivERMGT630_2_FD_102321 | JGI IMG/M metagenome (GOLD analysis project Ga0137457, IMG submission 102321) | Soil microbial communities from meander-bound floodplain in the East River, Colorado, USA - East River MetaG ERMGT630_2 | ecosystem: Environmental > Terrestrial > Soil > Floodplain ...
CGGCGACTTGATGGAAGGTGTGTCGCACGAGGCCTGCTCGTTCGCCGGACACCTGAAGCTGGGCAAGCTGATCGGGATTTACGACGACAACCACATCACGATTGACGGCAAGACGGAGATCACGTTTTCGGACGACACGGCCAAGCGGTTCGAGAGCTATGGGTGGCACGTGCAGCGGGTAGCAGACGGCAACGACCTCACGGCGATCGACGCAGCCCTCACGGCGGCGCGCCGGGTCATCGACAAGCCGTCGATGATCATCGTGCGCACGCATATTGGGTTCGGCAGCCCCAACAAGCAGGACACCGCGGGTGCCCACGGCGCTCCGCTCGGCGAAGAGGAAGTGAAGCTCACCAAGCAGAACCTCGGCTGGCCAAGCCTCGAGCCGTTCCATGTACCTGAGGAGGCACTCGCCCAGTGGCGCCAGGCGAAGGAGCGCGGCGTGCGACTCGAGGATGAGTGGAAGAGGAAGTACGCGGACTATCGCAAGGCCCATCCCGCTCTCGCTGCCGAGCTCGAGCGACGGCTCGCCGGCAAGCTACCCGACGGCTGGGACGCGGACCTTCCGGTGTTCACGGCCAAGGATGCGCAAGCGACACGCGCGGCGTCGGGCAAGGTACTGGCCGCCATCGCCCCCAAGATCCCTGAGCTGATTGGCGGCTCGGCGGACCTTGCGGAGTCCACCAACGTGACCTTCCACAAGGAAGGCGAGTTGGCACCCGGGAATCTCGGCGGGCGGAACATGCACTTCGGTATCCGCGAACACGGCATGGGCTCCATCATGAACGGGATGGCCCTGCACGGCGGGGTACGGCCTGTCGGCTCGACGTTCTTCATCTTCTCCGAATACATGCGACCCCCGATCCGGCTGGCGGCGCTGTGCAATCTCCCGGTGATCTACGTCTTCACCCATGACTCGATCGGGTTGGGCGAAGACGGGCCGACCCATCAGCCGATCGAGCAGCTCGCATCCATGCGCTCCATCCCCAATCTCATCGTGCTCCGGCCGGCGGACCCGACCGAAGTGGTTGAGGCGTGGCGCATTGCCCTCACGCATCGCACGGGGCCGGTCGCCCTGGTGCTCACGCGCCAGAAGCTCGCCGTGCTGGAGCGCACCAAGTACGCGCCCGCGAGCGGGGTGCGGCAGGGTGCGTATGTGCTCGCCGACGCGAAGGGTGGCGATCCGGCCGTGATCCTGATCAGCACGGGATCGGAGGTCGAATTGGTCGTGGGCGCCTACGAGAAGCTGACGGCCGAAGGAATCAAGGCACGCGTGGTGAGCATGCCTTCGATGGAGCTGTTCGCACAGCAGCCGCAGAAGTATCGTGACTCGGTGCTGCCCCCGGCGGTGCGGGCTCGGGTCGCCGTCGAGGCGGCCATCGCTCAACCCTGGTACCGGTGGCTGGGTGATCGTGGTACCATGCTGGGGATCGAGCGATTTGGGGCATCGGCGCCGGCCCCGCGGATCTATCAGGAGTTCGGGCTGACCGTGGAGAACGTCGTGAAGAAGGCGAAGGAAATACTGCTAGACGCATAGACGCATAGACGCGCACTGCTGGACGCATATACTCGGCGACGCGCACTGCTGGACGCATATACGCATAGACGCATAGGGCGGCTGCTAGGCGGGTAGCGTCGCCCCGATCCGGCCCAGCACCGTCCGCGCCGCCTCCCGCCCCGACCGGACGCACGCCGACACCCCCGCGCCGTCCACGCCCGCCCCGGCGATCGCGACGGGGGGCAGGCGGGTGAGCTGGCGGCGTAGCTCCGCAACATGCTGCGCGTGGTCGGGGCTGTAGCGCGGAAGACCCCTCACCCACGAAAAGGCGCGCGCCCACAGGGGCGCTCCGGAGAGCCCAAGAATCTGCACGAGCTCCGCGTGCGCCACCGCAGCCGCATCGCCGTCGCCCGGAGTGAGGAACGCGCGCAGCAGGCGTGATCCCGCCGGCGCCCTGCCCGGATACTTCTGCGAGGCAAAGGTGCACGCCCGCACTGCGCCTTCCGACTCGGGTGCGGTGACGAACCCGGTCCCTTCGAGGGTGACAGGCACCTGCTCCTGGCGATACGCAAGCGAGACCGTGAGGCTCGGGTGGTACGCGACGTCGTCCAACTCGCGGGCCAGCGCGACGCCGAGGCCCGTCAGTAGCCGCGCCGCCACCCAGGCCGGGACGGCGAGAATGACACCGTCAACATCGACTGCAGACCCACTGGTGAGCGTGACGTGGTACCCGTTTCGGGCTGGTGCGATGCTCGTCACGCCGCTCGCGCACAGCACCGCAGCTCCCAGTCGGGCCGCGAGGGCGTCGGTGATGTCCGCCATGCCGGTCGCGAAACTGCGGAACCCCTTGTGGAGCTGCTCCTGGGCGATCCCCGTGATGCCCAGCAGGGTGGCAGCCTGACCTTCCGAAAGGCGATCGAGCTGCCGGCCGGTCCAGACGAAAGACCCTCGGGCGACCTGATCGACCAACCGACTGGTGATACCGAGCTCCGCGGCGAGCTGTTGAAGCTCGGGTTCTGCCGCGAGGAACCCATCGGGTCCCCCTTCGACAACGAAGCCATCGCGTCGTTCAGTGACAATGACACCGCCCGTGTGGGGCTCGCTCTCGAGCACGACCGCTTCGGCGCCACCCAGCTTCACTTCCCAGGCCGCTGCGAGTCCACTGATCCCGGCTCCCACCACGGCGACCCGCGGCACGCTCATCCGTGCGCCGCCGCGCGCTCATGCACGACCTCCACCACCGCCTGCAGCGCCTCGACCGGGGTCTCAGGCAGCACGCCGTGGCCCAGATTGAAGATATGCCCGGGGCGCCCGGCAGCCCGGGCGAGCACGTCGCGGACGCGGGCCTCGAGGACGGCGCGAGGGGCGAGAAGCAAGGTCGGGTCGAGGTTTCCTTGAATGGCCCGCCCGGCACCGATCCGTTGCCACGCGACATCCAGTGGGATCCGCCAGTCGACGCCAATCACATCGCCGCCGGCCGCCGCAAAGTCATCAAGAAACCCGGCGGTGTCCGTGGCGAAATGGATCACGGGCACGCCCCCGGCGCGCGCGAGCTCGAGCGCACGACGGCTGTAGGGCTGTACATGCTCGCGGTAGTCCTCGGGCGCAAGGCATCCGACCCAGCTGTCGAACAGCTGCAGGGCCCGCGCTCCCGCCGCCGCCTGGGCGGCCAGATACCGACCGACCAGCTCCGCAAAGCGGCCCATCAATGCGTGCCAAGCAGCGGGCTCGGCATACATGAACTGCTTGGTGACCGCGAAGCTCCGGGTGGCGCCGCCCTCGATGGCGTAGCTCGCGAGCGTGAACGGCGCGCCCGCGAACCCGATGAGCGGAATGTTGGCCGGCAACGCGCGGACGGCGAGGCGCACGGCGTCGAGGACGTAGCCAAGGTCATGCGTGGGATCGACCGGTGGGAGGGCGGACACGTCCACGGCGCGGCGGATCGGGTGCGCGATGCGCGGCCCCTCCCCGGCCTCGAACGAGAGGCCGAGGCCCAACGGCTCGAACGGCAGCAAGATGTCGGCGAAGAGGATCGCGGCGTCGACGCCGAGGCGCGCGATGGGCTGCAGCGTCACCTCGGCGGCAAGGTCGGGGTGGTGACACAGCTCGAGGATCGTGTGCTTCTGTCGCAGGGCCCGGTACTCAGGCATGTAGCGCCCCGCCTGCCGCATGAACCAGACCGGCGTTACGTCGGTGGGTTCCCGGCGGCACGCCTGCAGGAAACGGCTGTCAGCCGGCAACCGTCGGCTCGCGCGCCTCGGCGGAAGCGATGAGGATGGTGTCCCCTTCGGTCTTCACCCGATACGTGACCACCGGCAGGGCGGGTGGGCCATCCAGCACCTGCCCCGACTCGAGCGAGAACACGCCGGCGTGCCAGGGGCACGTGACCGCGCAGCGCGCGGGATCCACGGTGCCTTCGCTCAGGGACGCGCGCGCGTGCGAGCAGCGGTTGGCGATCGCGTAGACCGTCCCGTTCACGTTGAACAGGGCGACCGCCTCGCTCGCCGCATACACCCGTTTGGAGGAACCCGGGGGCAGATCCGCGAGCGTGGCCACCGGCGTGTAGCCGTCCGCGCGCGCCGCGCGCCGGGACAGGGCCTGCGTCGACCCCGCGCCACCGAGGGTGTCGAGCATGTCCCAGAGCGACATCTGCACGCACGTGAAGGTCGGCGTGTCCTTCGACGTATAGGAGGACGCCTTGCTCTCGCGCAGCTCCATGACGAGGTCGAGGAACTCGCCGGGCTTGTCGCCTTCGAAGGCGACGATGAACTCCTGGTCGTCGAGCCCGTAGGAGTACGTGGTATTGAGCCGGATGGTGGGATACTTGCGCCCGATCCGCACGTGCTCGTCCATCATCACCTGCCGCTCGGCCTTGGGGAGCAGGTACCAGGCTCGCGACTTGATGAACGGGTAGACGAACAGGTAGCGTGCGTCGCTCGGCTTGATCACCAGGCGTGACGCGTGGTTCGGGTCGTCAGGGAATTCGTAAATCGACCGCCGCGTCATGGCGAGGTAGCTGAAGGGCACCGAGAGGTACGCCCCGAAGTCCGTCCGGTTGAGCGCCGTCTGGAGCGCTACGAGCGAGTCGAGGTCCTCAGCGACCTGCCACAGGAGGAAATCACAGTCCCCGCGGATGCCGACCAGCCCGTACGGGCGGAGCAGCAGGTGTCCGTTGAAGCCTTCGATGGTCTCGCCGAACTCCATTTGCGAGCTCGCCTGCCGCTCGGCGGACAGGCGGCGCCACGCGGGGTCGAGTTTGTAGAAGGCGAAACGGACGACTTGGCGTCGTTCAATGGGCTGGGTCATGATGATGATCCAATCTAACCTGGAAAGCGGAGGTTCAGCGCCCCGTAGGTGCGGGGGCGACTTGCGTCATTATCGCCCGAGGAAGCGTTTCAAGTGGCGCAGGTAGTACGTCAGCCCTACGGCCGCCGCTCCAAAGGCCAGGGTCACCGCCAGGGTGCCGATATTGCGGGAGTGGCGGAAATCCCAGCCGCTCCACACGGCGAAGCCCGCACAGAAGACGATGGCGGTCCCAATGAGCAGGCGATGGAACGGGATCATCGCCGCCTCACGCCACCATCTTGTCGATGACCATCAAGGTGAGCAACGCCGGCAGATAGACGACCGACACCATGAACACGCGCCAGGCCCGGGCCGTCGTGACCGCGCGCGTCATCGCCGCCGCCGCCACGGTGTACGCCACGCCCAGGAGCAGCGCGCCGAAGAAGTACCAGGCGCCGGTGACGCCGAGCAGGGTGGGAAGCAGGCTGACCGGAACGAGGGCGACGGCGTACAACAACGCCATCGAACCCGTCTGCCGGCCGTCCGGGTCCTCCACGGCGAGCATGGCGAAGCCGCCGCGGCGGTAGTCCTCCCGATAGATCCACGCCAGTGCGAGGAAGTGAGGCAGCTGCCAGAGGAACAGGATCCAGAACAGCGCGAGCACCGCGGGCCCGAGCGCGCCGCCTGCGGCGGTCCATCCTCCCACGATGGGGAGCGCTCCCGGGACAGCTCCAATCAACGTATTGAGCGAGGTCGTGCGCTTGAGCGGCGTGTACAGGAGCACGTAGCTCGCGAGCGTAAGCGCCGCGAGCCCCGCCGTCAGCAAATTGACGGCAAGCGCCAGATAGACGACGCCCGCGAACGAGATGACGGCGGCGAACACACCCGCCGCGCGCGGCGTTACCCGGCCCGACGGCAGGGGCCGGCCGCGGGTGCGGTGCATCAGCGCGTCCTGCTCACGCTCCCGCAGCTGGTTGAACGCATTGGTCCCCGCCGCCACCAGCGCGGTCCCCAGCAGCGTGTGGACCAGCAACACCACGTCCACCGCGCCGCCGGCTCCGAGGTAGAAGCCTGCGGCCGCGGTGAGGAGCACCAACTGCGTGATGCGCGGCTTGGTCAGCTCGAGAAACGCTACCAAATACTCTCCGACATCCCGGCAAAGAGCAGGATCAGCGCCAGCGGGATTGGGATGATGGCCAGCATCCGCAGGTTCCACTTCTCGAACTTCAAGTGCATGAAGTACAACCCCACGAGCAGCGCCTTCCAGACCGCCAGGAAGAGCAGGAGCGCCAGCTTGATGTTCGCCGTGATCGGCAACTCGAAGGCGAGCCCGAGCTCTGCGGCCGTGAGGACCGCCAGATAGATCCAGATGAGGATATAGTTGGGACGCTTGTGCGTGTGCGCAGTCTCCATGTGGTCCTCAGACGAGGTAGACGATGGTGAACAGGATGATCCACACCAGGTCGACGAAGTGCCAGTACAGGCCGACGACTTCGATTCCCCCAAAGTCCTGTGACGTGTACTTCCCCGGCAGTGCCTTGAACAGGTACAGATACAGCATCGCGATGACGCCGCACGTGACGTGGAAGCCGTGGAACCCCGTCATCGTGTAGAAGGTCGACCCGTACAGGCCCATGGTGGCCGCCGGCAACGTGCCGTTCTCCACGAGCTCGGCCAAATGGCTGCCTTCGCGGAACCCCGACGGCACGAACCCATGCTCGACCAAGTGGATGTACTCGTAGACCTGAATGCCGACGAAACACGCGCCACCCAGAATCGTCATCAGGAGCCAGAACTTCATCTTGTCCGGGAAGCCGTCCTGGATGGCGGCGTAGGCCTTCACCATCGACACTGAAGAACAGATCAGGAGGAAGGTGTTGAACGCCGTGATCTGGATGCTGAGCACGATTCCCGGCTTGGCCCACTCGCCCGTGGCCCCGAAGCGCAGGATGACGTACGAGCCGATCAACGCCGCGAAGAACATCACTTCCGACGCCAGGAAGATCCACATCCCCAGCTTCTTGTTATAGACCTCGATGCCCCGTTCCGCCGGGAACGGCGGATCCATCGCACCGGCCATGGCTTGACTCATCGGATCGGTCCCTTTCGGCGTCAGTGACCGGCGGCCGGCGACATCACCGGATCGCGGTCGGTGGGCAGCTTACGGTTCTGGGGCAGATAATCCTCGCTCGCTCCAGGCACGCTGAACTCGTACGGCCCGCGGTAGACCGTGGGCAGCGTCTCCCAGTTTCCGTGCGGCGCGGGCGACGGCGTGCTCCATTCGAGCCCGTTGTCGTCCCACGGGTTGAGCGGCGCCTTCTTCCCCTTGAACATGCTCCACCAGAAGTTCACGAAGAAGATGATCTGCGACCCGTACAGCAGGAACGCGCAGATCGTGATGAACTCGTTCATCGGCTGATACGGCTTGAGGAAGTCGTAGACGGTCGGATCGTACAGCCGCCGCATGTGGCCCGCCATGCCGTTGATGTGCATGGGGAAGAACGTGCCGTTGTAGAAGATGAACGTGAGCCAGAAGTGGACCTTCCCCCAGCCTTCGTTCATCATGCGGCCGAACATCTTGGGATACCAGAACACGATGGCGCCGAAGATCGCGAACAGGCTGCCGCCGAACAGCACGTAGTGGAGGTGGGCCACGATGAAATACGTGTCGTGGATGAACATGTCCACCGGCGTCGCGGCCATGAAGATCCCCGACAGGCCGCCGATCGTGAACATCGCGATGAACGCCACGCCGTGCAGCATCGGCACGTGGAACCGCAGGTTACCTCGCCACATGGTGCCCATCCAGTTGAACACCTTGATCGCCGAGGGAACGGCGATCAGCAGCGTGGAGACCATGAAGGACGATCCGAGAGTCGGGTTCATCCCGCTCACGAACATGTGATGGCCCCACACGATCCAGCCGAGGAAGGCGATGCCCGCGATCGCGAACACCATCGAGTGGTACCCGAAGATCGGCTTGCGGCTGCCGTTGGCGACGAGCTCGGAAACCATTCCCATCGCCGGTAGGATCAGGATGTACACCTCCGGATGCCCGAAGAACCAGAACAGATGCTGCCAGAGAATCGGTTGGCCGCCGGCGGCCGGATCGAAGAAGTGGGTGCCGAGGATCTGCTCGAACAGCAGCATGATCGCCGCCCCCGCCAGCACCGGGACCGCGAGGAGGCCGAGAATCGCGGTGATGAACAGCGCCCACACTGACAGCGGCATGCGGAACCACGTCATCCCGGCGCAGCGGTTGTTGATCACGGTCGTGATGTAGTTCAGCGATCCCAGAATCGACGATAATCCGAACAGGATGATCGAGATCGACCACATCTCCTGGCCGAACTCCGCCCCGGAGTAGTCATGCCGCGCCGAGAGCGGCGCATACATCGTCCAGCCCGCCCGGGAGGAGCCCTCAGGCACGAACAGGCTCGCGAGCATCACGGCCCCCGACGCAAACGCTGACCAGAAGGAGGCCATGTTGATGCGGGGGAACGCCATGTCGTGCGCGCCGATTTTCAGCGGAATCAGGAAGTTCGCGTACACGCCCACGAGCAGCAGCATGATAGCGAAGAAGACCATGAACGTCCCGTGCATGGTGACGAGCTGGAGGTAGTACTCCGGCAGGAGTATGCCGCCTGGGGCCATGGTTTCCGGAAGCAGGTTGCCAAACGGCATCGGCTTGCCGGGGTACGCCAGCTGCCAGCGGATCTGCATCGCGAGCAGCCCGCCCACCAGCAGGAAAAAGAGGCTCAAGAACAGGAACTGGATCCCGATGATCTTGTGATCGGTCGAGAAGATGTACTTCTGGATGAAGCTCCTGTCGTCGTGGTGCGCGTGAGCGGCGTGCGCTGTTGCGGCGACGGTCGTCATGACGTGGGTCCCCCTTGGGCCTGGGCGGTGCGCTGCTGCAGCCAGGCGTCGAAATCCTCTTGCGTGTGAACGGTGACCTGCGCCCGCATCTTATAGTGGCCGAGACCGCACAGCTGCGAACAGCCGACCTCGTAGGAGCCGGGAACCGTAGCCTCGAACCACGACTTGATCTCCATGCCCGGCACCACGTCCTGCCGCACGCGGAACTCGGGCACGTAGAAGGAATGGATGACGTCCTCCGCCGTCAGGATCGCGACGACGGGCCGGTTGACCGGCAGGTGCATCTGGTTGCGGATCAAGATGTCGTCCGTGCCCGCGGGGTCGGCCGGATCCCGGCCCGTGGGGTTCGACGTCTTGTCGACGAGCGAGGGAGAAACGCGGCCGAGCTTGCCGTCGGGTCCGGGATACGTGAACCACCACTCGAACTGCTTCGCGTAGACCCCGATCGGGTAGGCGTTCGCCGGCACACTGTTGCGGCCTTTGATCTTGACCCAGAGGCCGTTACTCATGATGCCCAGAATGACCATTGTGACCGCCGGGATGGCGGTCCAGATGATCTCGGCGCTCGTACTGCCGTGGGTGTAAAAGGCCTTCCGCCCCGGGCGTTCCCGGTAGGCGAAGATGAACCAGATCAGCCCCACCTCGACGAGCACGAACGTGATCCCCGTGATGATCAGGATCCACGTAAACATGGTGTCGATCGGTTGGGCGAAGGTCGAGCCTTGGGGCGGAAGCCACCAGTGCATGGAAGGTCTCCCTATTTCGCCGTGTAGGTGAAGTCTGCCGTCTTCGTATCGCTGCCCGTCACCGTCACCGTCGCCGTCTGTGCGCCGTACTTCTCATGCCACGCTTCGATCGTATACGTCCCCGCCGGCAAGCCGGTGATGCTGAAGCTGCCGTCCGCGCCCGTGGAGGCGAAGAAGGGGTGGGACAACACGCCGATGTGTGCGTGCATCCAGCCGTGCACGTTGCACTCGACCGCCATCGGGAACTCCTCCGCAGTGAACGTACGGGTCGTCGTCATTCCGGAGGTCGGCTGGCTGATGTTGAACGGACGATTCTTTTTTCCCAGCGCCTTGATGTTGTGCAACAGCGGGTCGCTGTTTTTGATGTCGAGTTTCTGGCCGATCATGATGCCGAGGGTTCGCGGATGATACGTGCAGCCGCTCTGGTCGAGCACCACGGGCGTCGCGGGGGCCGGGTACTTGCCGCCGGCGGGGAGTCCCGACTTCACGTACACGAACACGTTGCCCAGCGTGCCGTTCTTGTTCACCGCCACGATTTCCTCATGCGGCGGCGTCGTGTACTTCTCCTTGCACTTGGGCTCTTCGCTCATGTCGATGGCGGGATTGGCGGGCGCCTTCCCGACGAACTTCACCTTCCCGGTGACCGTCGACCCGGCGAGGGCCGCGCCGCCCCGGTTGCTGAATCCCAGGGCCAGGGCCAGGAGGCCCGCTCCGACCACCGCTACTGAACTGAGTCTGCGCATCGTCCCTCCTCTAGGGTTCTCCACGAAATCATGCTCATCCCCGCGCCCCTCGCTGCCGCTTCTGGGCCCTTCCCGCGACCAGCAAGCCCAGACCCAGCGTGATCAACATCGCGATCACGGGAGAAATGAATGCCCCGGGCGGCGTGGGTTGATCGAGGGCCAGGAAATACCAGGTGCTGACAGCCATC
>Ga0137457_1000506_pt1 | contig 10312 bp, 6 predicted proteins | sample EasRivERMGT630_2_FD_102321 | JGI IMG/M metagenome (GOLD analysis project Ga0137457, IMG submission 102321) | Soil microbial communities from meander-bound floodplain in the East River, Colorado, USA - East River MetaG ERMGT630_2 | ecosystem: Environmental > Terrestrial > Soil > Floodplain ...
GGCGCCGATGGAGGTCACGCAGGGCTGGATCCCCGGCCGAACGCTGCAGGAACGCCTCGAGAGGGTGGTCTCCGGCGGCGAGGAGCGCTTCTATCGCGCCGTGGGGAGCGGATCCGGTGCGAGTCGCAGGGAGCTCGAAGCGGAGGACCGCGAGGTGTTCGAGCGACTCTGGCCGCTCACCGAAGGGCGCCAGGTACGGAAGCGGAGGTACCGGATCGCCGAGGGGGATCGGGTATGGGAGGTGGACGAGTTCCTCGATCGAGAGCTCGTCATCGCTGAGATCGCGCTGCACGGCTCGCACGAGGAAATCGAGCTGCCCGATTGGCTCGGGCCGCATGTCGTTCGCGAGATCACCGGCGAAGACCGCTACCTGGACGAGAACCTCGCGACTTGAAGAGCACGCGGCTCAAGACGTCCCTGTGGCAGCGGTTCGCGGCCCGGGCGCGGCGCTGGCTGACCGGCCGCAAGGCCGGATGGTGGCAGTCCGCCGGGGGGCTGGTGTTCAACGAGCAGCTGGAGGTGGCTTTGATCCGGCAGAGGCGGCGCTGGAGCTTCCCCAAGGGCCGACGCGATCCAGGCGAAGAACTGCACGCCACCGCGTGCCGGGAAGTTCACGAGGAGACGGGTCTTCGAGCACGCATCCTCGACTATCTGGGCATGGTGGAGGGACTTCGTCACGAGACCCACTACTTCCTGATGGAGCTCGAGGCGGACGATGGCGACCACGACGACGAGGTCGACAAGGTGAGCTTCGTTTCCGTGAAGAAGGCCAAGCGCTTGCTGCGTTCTGGCGCCGACCGCCGCCTCCTCGGCCACGCGCTCGAGGTGCTCGACGAACGCTGACCTCGGCCTCGGGCCATCCATCCCCCCAAGAAGCGGCAGTCGGTCTGCTCGCGCAGCTTGCGATGGCAAGAAGTTCGCAGGCCACGTCCGATGTCAGCGACGCGCGGGGAGTCTGGGACGGTCTGGGTCGCCGTCGCGCGACGAGCCTCCAAACTCTTCCCGCGGAGAGAGTTCCAAGGAAAGGCACGCGGACCTTTCTTCCCAGCCGAGAACGTCCGGGGGGCGCCGGGTCCATGGCCACCGGACTCTCCCTCGCATTAACAAACTCGCGGTAGCCTTGGGGGCCGGACATGGAAGATCTCGAGGCCCCGCTCCGGGCGGCCGCCGCCCACGCGGCTCGCGCGGCAGAGCTCCACGCTCTTTACAGGGCGGGCCAGATCCACGTCCACGTCCCCGACGCCCTGCAGGAGGTCGATCGGCCGCTCGAGGACCTGATCGAGCGCTGCTTCCCCGTCTCGCACGCGGCGCTCGAAGCAGCGTCGAAGAGCCTTTTCTACTCGCTCCCGATCGCGTTCGACCCGGCCGAGAGCACGGGGACGTTCCTCGCCACGGCCGACCGCGACGCGAGCGGGCAGCCCTACCGCTTCCTCGACATGGGTGCGCTGATCGCCACGCAGGCGTTCGGGGAAAACGACCCGGCCGTCGTCGCGGCCGTCCTGCGCGACCTGCCGAGCGTGGCCTCGCGCTTCGCCCACTCGGAGTACCAGACGATCATCTCGCTCCGCCTGAAGGCGCAGCTCAACCGGATCTCCCCGCGCGGCACGCCGCGGCACTTCGTCGTCAACACGGGCACCGAGGCGGTCGAGAACGCGATCAAGTCCGTGCTCCTCAACCGCGTCCGAACGGCCGGGGAGGCCGACGGCGGATTCATCATCTCCTTCGAGGGCGCCTTCCACGGCCGTACGCTCGGGAGCCTCGCCGTGACCCATCGGCGCAAGGCGCGTCTCGGCTTCCCGACGTTCGACTGGCCGCACGTCTCGTTCCCCACCGATGACCCGGGCTCGCCCGAGACGGCGAAACGCGAGGAGAAGAGCCTCCGTCAGATCTGGGACCTCATCGTCACGGGCCGCCTCCCGCACGCGACCAAGAACAAGGAGGCCTTCCAGCGCGAGCTCGAGGCCATCGACCAGTTCCTGGCGCTGCCTCGGCCGGGCGACGTCGCCGATTTCGTGGCCGCGCAGCGCGCGACGATCGCCCCCCTGGTCCTGAATCGCGCGCGCCGCGTCGCCGCCGTCCTGGTCGAACCGATCCAGGGCGAGGGCGGCCTGCGCCTGGCTCCGCCGAGTTTCTTCCGGCGCCTGCGCCTCCTCACGCGCGTCTACGACGTCCCGCTCATGTTCGACGAGGTCCAGACCGGCTTCGGGGTGACCGGACGGCTCTGGGCGCACGAGCTCTTCGACCTCCCGTCACCACCCGATGTCGTCATCTGGGCGAAGAAGGCGCAGAACGGCGTCCTCTTCGTCAGCGAGGAGCTCGCGACCTTCTTCCAGGAGGAGAAGAAGTTCAACACCACCTGGGAGGGCGACTCGGTCGGGATGATCCGGCTCCTCGCCATCCTCGACAAGCTCGACCTCGAGCAGGTCCGCCGCACGAGCGCGATCGCCCGCGCAGGGCTCGCCGCGCTGGCGCGCGACTACCCCGAGTTGATCCTCGACGTCCGCGGCGAGGGCGTCATGCTCGGGTTCGACGTGGCGCGCGCCGACTGGCGCGACGCCCTGCGCGACCGCGCCTTCCGCCTCGGCCTGATCCTCCTGCCGGCCGGCGAGCGCGCGCTCCGTTTCTACCCGCGCTACGACACCGAGCCCGCGGCGCTCGCCGAGGCCCTCGTGATCCTGCGCCGCGCAATCCATACCATCGTCCACGGCCATGCGAGCGCAGGCATGACGATCGGCCCGGAGATCCGAATGGGCCCGCTCGAGTGCCCGCTCGCGGGCATCGACCCGATCGAGCTCACGCCGCAGACGTTCGAGGCGAACCGCGCGCAGGTCATGAGCGTCGAGATCGAGCGCTACGGCGCGATCTCCCAGTATCCGCACGACGTCCTGCGTGACGGGCGGCGCCCGCTCCTCCAGTACCCTGCCGAGGCGCTCGAGTCGACGATCGCCCACCCGCGCTCGGTCGGCCTGGCCCTGCGCGACCGCGTCTCGGGGAAGATCGTGGCCTACGCGCTCGGGAGCCCGGTCGAGAACCACGACGAGGAGGGTGTCCGCGGCGACCCCCGCCTGGGCGAGAACGACACCTTCTACCTCCAGGCGATGGCCACGCTGCCGCTCGTGCGCAACCAGTTCGAGGTCGAGAGCCTGCTGCTCGACGCGCTCCGCGAGAAGGTACTCGCAGCCGGGTTCACGCATGTCTCGGCGCTGATCGAGGAACGGTTCCTCGAGACCGGACCGCGCTGGCTCGGCGAGGCGGCCGTGCTGCGGAGGATCGAGAACTACCTGAGGAGCGGGATCCGCTTCGTCTACGTGCAGGCGGCGATCGGGAAGGACGTTGCTCCCGGCGCCTTCACGGTGGCGGCCCCCACGCCTCAAACGGAAAAGGTATAGCATGCGCGCGGAACGGATGTGGATCGATCACGAGCACGTCGGGGCTCGCGACGGCGAGACGCTGACGATCGAGAACCCCGCGACCGAGGAGCCGATCGCGACCGTCCCGCGTGCCAGGGCCGCAGACGTCGACGCCGCGGTCGCGGCGGCGCGCCGGGCGCAGCCGGGCTGGCGGCGCCTGCCGGGGCTCGAGAAGGCGAAGCTCCTCCACGCGATCGCCGCGCGCATGCGCGACATGCACGCGGAGCTCGCGCGCACGCTCACGCTCGAGGGCGGGAAGCCCATGATCGAGAACCTCGACGAGCTCGAGTGGACGAACGCCTGCTTCGATTACTACGCGGAGATCGGCCGGAACTCGCGCGGCAACTCGATCCCGCCGAGCTTCGAGCACCAGGTCAACTTCACGATCAAGGAGCCCTACGGCGTCGTGGCCGTGATCGTGCCCTTCAACTACCCGCTCCTGCTCCTCTCCTGGAAGGTGGCGCCCGCCCTCGCAGCGGGAAACACCGTCGTGATCAAGCCGGCCGACCAGACGCCGCTCGCGACGCTCGCCCTCGCCGCAGCGTTCGACGTGCTCCCGAAGGGCGTCGTGAACATCATCACGGGCACGGGTGCCGAAGCGGGCGAGCCGCTCGTCGTCCACCCCTCGGTCGACATGATCGCGTTCACCGGCTCGACGGCGACGGGCAAGCGGATCATGCGCCTCGCCGCCGATTCGCTGAAGAAGGTCAACCTCGAGACGAGCGGAATCGACCCGTTCATCGTGTGCGAGGACGCCGACGTCGAGATCGCCGCGCGCGGCGCCGTCTGGGCACGCTTCTTGAACGCCGGCCAGGTCTGCACCTCGGCGAAGCGCTTCTACGTCGTCGACCGGATCGCCGACGCCTTCACGCGGCGGTTCATCGAGCTCGCCCGCGAGATCGTGGTCGGCGACCCGCTCCGCCCCGAGACCGACATGGGGCCCGTCGTCTCGCGCAGCCAGCTCGACAAGGTCCATGCGGCGATCGAGAAGGCGAAGAGCGAGGGCGCGCGCGTCGCCTCGGGCGGCGGCCGGCCGCGCGGGCTCGCGCGCGGACACTTCCTCGAGCCGACCGTGCTCGAGAACGTGCGGCACGGGTCGTCGCCCACGCGCGAGGAGGTCTTCGGCCCGGTTGCCGCGATCGTGCGCGTCCCGGACTTCGGCGCCGCGATCGCGATGGCCAACGACAGCGACTACGGGCTGGGCGCCAACATCTACACCAACAACCTCTCCTACGTCATGAGGGCGATGGAGGAGGTGAAGGCGGGAACGTTCTGGGTGAACGACCCGCTCACCGACAACGAGGCCGGTCCGTTCGGCGGAATGAGACAGAGCGGGATCGGGCGAGAGCTCGGCGAGGAGGGGCTCGAGGCGTTCCGCGAGACGAAGCACGTCCACATCGACTACCTCATGGAGCGGAAGGCCTACTGGTTCCCCTACGCCGAGCGGAAGTGGTGATCGCATGAGCGCGACGACGTCGACGGTGCAGGCGCCGATCCGCGTGCCCGTCTATCCCCTGTACATCGGCGGGCGCTTCGTCGTCGGGTCGGACCCGGACGTCATGCCCGTCGTGAACCCCGCGACGGGCCAGCTGATCGCACGGGCGGCGCGCGCCACGCGCGACGAGACGAACGCCGCGATCCGGGCGGCGCGCGAGGCGTTCGACTCGGGCGTCTGGTCGGGCGCGACGGCGATGAAGCGCGGCTCGGTCCTGTTCGAGGTGGCGCGGCGGATCCGCGAGCGCGCGGCCGAGCTGGCGCGGATCGAGACCGAGAACATGGGCAAGCCGATCATCGAGTCGGAGTTCGACGTGGCCGACGCGGCGACGTGCTTCGAGTACTACGGCGGCCTCGCCACGAAGATCACCGGCGACGTGAACCCCGTCCCCGACGACGCGCTCTCGCTCACGCTCAAGGAGCCCGTCGGCGTGTGCGGGCAGATCATCCCGTGGAACTACCCGCTCCTCATGGCGGCCTGGAAGATCGCGCCGGCCCTGTGCGCGGGCTGCACCGTCGTCCTCAAGCCGGCCGAGGCGACGCCCGCGACGGCGCTCGAGCTCGCGCGCATCCTCGACGGGATCGCCGACCTCCCGAAGGGCGTGGTCAACGTGGTCACGGGCGACGGGCCCGTCGTGGGGGCCGAGCTCGCCTCGAGCGAGATCGTCGACAAGGTCGCGTTCACGGGCTCGACCCGCACCGGGCGCACGATCCTGCGCGCGGCCGCCGACTCGAATCTGAAGCGCGTCACGCTCGAGCTCGGCGGGAAGTCGCCGAACATCTTCTTCGCGGACGCCGACTGGGAGGCGGCCGTCGAAGGCGCGGTCTTCGGCGTGTTCGTGAACCAGGGCGAGGTCTGCTCGGCAGGCTCGCGCATCCTCGTCGAGAAGAAGATCCACTCGAAGTTCGTCGAGGCCGTCGTCGAGAAGGCGCGGAAGATCAAGCTCGGCGACCCGCTCGAGCGTGCGACGAGGATGGGCCCGCTCGTCACGGCGGCGCACCGCGCGCGCGTCATGGGTTACATCGAGGACGGCAAGCGCGAGGGCGCGCGCCTCGTTCTCGGCGGGAAAGAGGCCGGCGGCGAGCTCGAACGCGGCGTCTACGTCGAGCCCACCGTCTTCGACCACGTCGGGGTCGGCATGAAGATCGCGCAGGAGGAGATCTTCGGGCCGGTGGTCTCGGTGATCCCGTTCGAGGGCGAGGACGATGCCGTGCGGATCGGGAACGCCACGCCCTACGGGCTCGCCGCGGCCGTCTGGACGCGCGACATCTTCCGGGCGTTCCGGATCGTGAAGCGCCTGCGCGCCGGCATCGTCTGGGTGAACCACATGCAGCCCACCTACGTCGAGGCCCCGTGGGGCGGCGTCAAGATGAGCGGGCAGGGGCGCGAGCTCGGGCGCTACGGGATCGAGGGCTACCTCGAGCCGAAGCAGGTCCACGTGAACCTGAACGAGAAACCCGTCGGATGGTACTGAAGGGCCCGTGAAGGAATCCCTCGCCGCCTCCGAGCTCAGCAGGATGCGTCGTGGCGTCGTTGCGCCTCCTCCGAGTGTTTTTCCACTAACACGCGTCGTCGGCGCGCCTAGCCACGACGCATCCTGCTGGCTCTCGGCTGGCGGGGGATTCCTTCACGGGCCCTGAGCTTGGTGGCGATCGAGCTCCGTACCGAGGTCCCCGGGCCGAGGAGCCGCGCCCTCCTCGAGCAGCGGCGCCGTTACGTGTCGGGCGCCGTCTCCGAGCCGAGGTGCGGCCTCTTCTTCGAACGCGGCAAGGGCGCGCGCCTCACCGACGTCGACGGGAACGTCTTCCTGGACCTCGCCGGCGGGATCGGCTGCATGAACGCGGGTCACGGCGCGGCGCGCGTCCTCGAGCGCGCCGCCGATCAGCTGAGCCGCCTCCAACACGCCTGCTTCATGGTCGGTGGCTACGCGAGCTACGTCGAGCTCGCGCGCAAGCTCTGCGAGATCGCGCCCGGCGTGAAGCCGGCCAAGGCGGCCCTTTTCAACTCGGGCGCCGAGGCCGTCGAGAACGCGGTCAAGATCGCGCGGCGCGCGACGGGGCGGACGGCCGTGCTCGCGTTCGACCCGGGGTTTCACGGGCGGACGCTCCTCGCTCTCTCCATGACGAGCAAGGCCGACCCCTACCGCGCCGGCTTCGGACCGTTCGCGCCCGAGGTCTACCGTTTCCCCATCCCCGACGTGCTGCGTCGGCCGCGCGAGCTCGCGGAGGACGCCTTCGTCGAGCGCTCGATCGCGGAGCTGCGGCGCTTCCTCGTCAGCACCGTCCCCGCGAGCGCGCTCGCCTGCGCCGTCTTCGAGCCCGCGATCGGCGAGGGCGGGTTCATCGTGCCGCCGCGCGCGTTCCTCCTCGCGCTCGAACGCATCTGCCGGGAGAACGGGGTCGTCCTCGTGGCCGACGAGGTCCAGACGGGCTTCGGGCGCACCGGCAGTCTCTTCGGCTGCGAGCTCTCGGGAGTCGTGCCCGACCTCGTCTGCCTGGCGAAGTCGCTCTCCGGCGGCCTCCCGCTCTCGGCCGTCGTCGGGCGCGCCGCGCTCATGGACGCGCCGCAGGTGGGCGGGCTCGGCGGGACGTTCGGCGGGAACCCGGTCGCGTGCGCGGCCGCCCTGGGCGCGATCGAGACGATCGAGCGCGACGGGCTCGTCGCGCGGGCCGCGTCGCTCGGCGCGCGCGCGGCCGAGCGCTTCGCGGCCTTCGCCGAGCGCTTCGCGTTCGTCGGCGACGCGCGCGGCGCGGGCGCCATGCGCGCGATCGAGCTGGTCAAGGACCGCGAGACGCTCGAGCCCGACAAGGCGCGCACCGAGCGCGTCCTCGAGCTCGCGGCGCGGCGCGGCGTGATCGCGCTCGCGGCCGGGCTCCACGGGAACGTGATCCGCACGCTCATGCCGCTCGTCATGACCGACAGCGAGCTCGACGAAGCGCTCGCCGTGCTCGAGCGCTGCCTCGCGGAGGTCGCATGAAGCGGGCGCGCGGGCGCAAGGACTCGCGGCCGCGAGTCGTGGTCCTGGGCGGCGCCGGGGCGATGGGTCAGATCATCGCGCGCGACCTCGCGACCACGAGCCGCGGCGCGGTCGAGGTCGTGATCGCCGACCGCGAGGTCGCGGCGGCGCGCGGCATTGGCGTCGACCTCGCGCGTGCCGACGTCACGGACCCGCGCAGCCTCGAGCGGGTGCTTCGCGGTGCCGCGGCCGTGATCGCATCGCTCCCGTACCGCTTCAACCTCGAGGCCATGCGCGGCGCGCTGGCCGCGCCCTGCGCCTACGTGGACCTGGGGGGGCTCTTCCACGCGACGCGGCGCCAGCTCGCCCTCGCGAAGGCCTTCCGCGAGCGCGGCCAGGTCGCGATCCTCGGCATGGGCTCCTCGCCCGGGATCACGAACATCCTCGCCGTGCTCGCGGCCGAGGGAATGGAAAGGGTCGACGCCGTCCATCTGGAGGTCGGGAACGTCGACCGCTCGCGCTACCGGAGCGCGCCGCCGCTCGCGTTCCCCTACTCGCCCGACACCGTCCTCGACGAGTTCGAGCTCGCCTCGGCCGTCTTCCGCGACGGCAAGCTGCGCATGGTCCCGCCGCTCGACCCGCGCGAGCGCGTGACCGATCGCTTCCCCGCACCGCTCGGCGAGCTTGAGCTCGATACGACTCTCCACTCCGAGCTCGCGACGCTCCCGGCCTTCTTCCGCCGGCGCCGCGCCCGTGAGATCACGTTCCGCCAGTCGTTCGACCCGGCCTTCCGCCAGAAGCTGGCCCTCCTCGTGCAGCTCGGCTTCGCCGCGACCGCGAACAAGAGCGGCGCGAGCCCCGCGCCGCGCTCGGTCCTGCTCGAGCTGCTCGGCCGGCTACCGAAGGCGGAGATCGCCGGCCAGCCCGAGCGTCACGAGGTCCTGCGCGCGCGGGTCCTGGGCAGGCGCGCCGGCCGCCGCGTCACCGTCACCGCCGACTGCACGGTCGGTCCCACCGCCGGCGACGGCGTGGGCCCCGACATCGACACGGGCGCGCCGCCCTCGATCGCCGTCCAGCTCCTGCTCGCCGGGAAGATCGCGCCGCGACCCGGCGTCTGGTCTCCCGAGCAGGCCGTGCCGCCGGCGGTGTTCCTCCCCGAGCTCGAGAAGCGCGGGATGCGCGTGCGGACGAAGGCTCGGAGTGCCGGCGAGGTCGCATAGTCGATCCGACGAGAGAGCCAGGAGAAGCTCGCGGCGCTGCACGGGCGGACAGGTCACGGGGCCTTCCATGAAGACTGCATCAAGGAAGATGAAGACTGCATAAAAGGCGGAGTCTCTCGCGAGCGCGCAGTCGCAGCGGGACACCGGAGCGGTCTTGCAATCGGGTGCCAGCTGATGAAGCTGGGGGCCTCGAGTCGCGGCGCAGACAAGCGCGTCCGCGACGAGGGAGGCTCGATGAAGGACAAGGATGCCTTGCTCGCCAGTTCCGCGGAGTCCGCGATCCGAACGCTGGCGCTGCCTTTCCTGGACGAGGCATCGGCCGCGGCAAGCCTTCTCGAGTCGGACACCGATGCCGGGGCTCTGCACGATTTCCGGGTCGCGCTGAGGCGGCTGCGCACGCTCCTCAAGGCGTACCGCGGTCTGCTCGTGGACAGCGTGTCCAAGAAGCAGGCACGGGCACTGCGCGATCTCGCCAGGAGCACCGGTGCCGCCCGCGATGCGGAGGTGCAGCTGGAGTGGCTGGCGGCGCAGCGTGAGGAGCTCAAGCCTGCCGCGCGGAGGGCCTGCTCCTGGATCATGGAGCGGCTCGAAGCGCGGCGGCAGGCTGCCTATTCGGCCGTCCGTGGCGACGTGCTCCAGCGGTTCAGCAAGCTCGAGAGGAACCTGCGCCGCGGCCTGGCACGCACCGAGGCCCCCGATTCCGCCCGAGCCACGTTTGCCCTGGTGGCGGCGGACATGCTGCGATCCACCGGGACCGAGCTGGTCACCGCGCTCGAAGCGGTGCGTGCATCGACCGACGTGGAAGAGGCGCACCGCGCACGCATCCTGGCCAAGCGCTTTCGCTACCTCCTCGAGCCGCTCAAGAACACGTCGCTGGAGAGGCCCGTGGGTCGCCTGGTCAGCTCGGCCAAGGTGCTGCAGGAAGTCCTGGGGAACCTGCACGACATGCACGTGCTGGCCCGTGAGATCGCGACGTCGCTGGTGGAGTCGGCGGCCGAACGCGCCCGCTCGCTGCACGAAGCGCTCTACGCCACCGACGCGGCATCGCCCGGAAGGGACCTCCGGTCCGGGCTCCTGGAGATCGACCGACTCGTCCGCGACCGGGTGGAGGCGCTGTTCCAGGAGCTGCGCGCTCTCTGGCCGGCAGAGCAGCTCGAGATGTTCTCGGCCGAGGTGGAGGCGCTCGCCGTGGCGCTGCGTCGCCACGGCGGCGGCGAGCCGCGAATCAGAC